>Ga0181560_10001656_pt1 | contig 20779 bp, 8 predicted proteins | sample 011ome_20_FD_133751 | JGI IMG/M metagenome (GOLD analysis project Ga0181560, IMG submission 133751) | Coastal salt marsh microbial communities from the Groves Creek Marsh, Skidaway Island, Georgia - 011509CT metaG (megahit assembly) | ecosystem: Environmental > Aquatic > Marine > Intertidal zone...
CCCCCGTCCGGGGGCGCCCGCCCCCCCCCCGCCCCCCCCCCCCGGGCCGGGCCGTCTCCGTCCGCCTGCCCCCCCCCCCACCCCACCCCCCCGCCGTCGCTCGAACGCCCTGTCGACGCTCCGCAGGCGGAGGAGGCCGTGCTGCGGGACAAGCTCCCGGAGCACCGACGGCCTCGGTCGCCCGAATCGGACGATGCCGCCGATTGAGCGCGACGAGAAAAAACTCGTGTACAAGCGCGGGAAGCGCCGCGTCGCGGCGAAGCAGCCCTCCCCCGCGCGGTGTCTCGAGTGGCTCAGAGGGAGCAACCTACACGGCGTGCTGTGTCGCAACGCGGTGTGGCTCGCGTGCACGCGCCAGCTCGCGTACTTCCTCGAGCGCGTGTGCCTCGGCCGCAGGGCGCAGGCGGAGGCGGCGGCGGGCGTGCCCGTGTTCGCCAACGCGCTCGGCGCCGGCGCCAGCGCCGGCGCCGACGCCGAGGCGCGCCCCGTGGTGGTGCGCCTGTCGCCCGAGGAGGCGTTCTACATGGCGCACCAGATGGACTGCCTCACCGTGCACGGCGTCGAGCGCGGCGCGCCGCCCGGGGAGGCCGTCTCGAGCCCGGCGGCGAGCGCCGGCGGGGAGAGCGCGGATGGCGACGGCGAAGGCGGGGCCTGGCTGATGCGGCTCTCGCGGACGGAGCTGTGGCGCGCGCTCGCGCGGCTCGGCGCCGAGCGTCCCGAAGACGGCAAAAGCCCTGGCGGCGGCTTCATCGCGAAGTACGCCGCGCACGCGCACTTCCGAAACCAGGGGTGGCTGCCTCGTTCCGGGTTGCAGTACGGCGCGGATTTCGTGCTGTACCGAAACCACCCGAGCTTGGTGCACTCCGACTTTTGCGTCGTGCTCGCGCCGGACGCCGGCGGCGGCGCGTCCGGGGACGCGGCAGCGAACGCCGGAGAGACCGCACCGACCGCGCCGCGCGCAAGGCTCGGGCTCCGGAAGTGGACGGAGGTCCAGGCGGCGTCGCGGCTGTGCGTGCAGGTGAACAAGGGGTTGATCTCGGCGTCGGTGACGTTTTCAGAAACCGCAGACGCGTCGACGCCGGCGTGTCTCCGGTCGATCGCGGTCGAAGAGACGGAGGTGCGCAGGTTCAACCCCGAGCGGAACAAGCCCTGAGCGGGATCGCGCGTCGGGAGTGGTGAGACACGCGACGATTCGTACTCGTAGTCAGTCGGTGGTTACGCGCTATAGATTTTTTCGCGTCGCGGCGACGAAAACGATCCGTCGACGGACGCGCGCTACGCGCGGATCCATCCCCGCGCGAAGTACAGCGCGATGGCGGCTACTTCCCGAACCACGTTCCACTGCGCGCGCCACAGCTCTTTGCTCCTCGCGAAGAAACCCCGACCCGGTGGCGGGAACTGCGTGGTGAGCTCAAGCTCCGGGGGCATGCGCGCGGAGAAAATCTGTATCCCGCCAGCCTTCGTCCCCGCCTCCGCGGCGCGCGCCGCCGCCTCGCGCGCGGCGGCGAGGAACGTACGCTCCGCGCGCCACTGGTGGAACCGGTTCGTGACCACCGCGACGCGCCGCCACCCGCGCCGGTGACACTCCTCCAGCGAGAACACGGCGTTCTCGCGGGTGCTCGTGGAACTTTCCTCAAGAACCCAATCGAAAGCCTCCGCGGCGGTCCCGAGTTCCTCGTCGAAGACGCCCCCGCCGGACAGCTCACGCACGCGAAGGTGCTGCCCCCGCCGGTCCCGGACCGGGGTGATGTCCACGGCGTGCAGCGCGGCGCGCCGCGGGTACTCTTCTAAGGGGGGGGCGCACCGAGCGCCTCGCCCGGAGTCCAGCGAGTGGTTCATCGAAAGAAGAGTGACCGCGAATCTCGCCATCGCGTGCGCTTCCGTGCCGAACGCGCCCGCATCCTGACCCTCCGCCCCGCTGAAAAGGAGGTTCCTCGCGCGGCCAGAGCAGAACAGACGCACGCCGAGGTGCACGCGCGCCACCAGGGGAAGCGTCGGCACGCCATCCTGCAGCGAGTAACCGAGCACGACAGCGACGTCCACCGGGTCCTCCGGCGAGATCTCGAGGTCGAACGACGCCGTGTCGCCAGCCAGCATGCCGTGCTCAGCAGCCACCAGGTGCTCGAGGGGGAGCGTGTCCACGACAAGCGCAACGACCGCCGCGACGACCGCGACCCACGCGCCGCGACGCAGGAGCGACATGCCTCCCCCGTCTCGGCGCGACGCGCGAGTGGTGGCGTTCACGAAAACGAACGTAAATAAACGAACGTAAATAGGACTACGTTCCAAACGAGCTCCGCCGTCGTGTTAGTATCACACCCACGGCGCCCACCCTGGGTACAGCGCGCACAGCAGGTCCGGGTCCTGCGCGTCCTGCAGGAGCTGCTGCACCTGCCCGGCCACGGACCTGAGCTCGGCGCCCTCGTACCCGTCCAGCTTGGCGGCGACGCGTACGAGCGCGCGCTCGGCGTCGAGGTTTCCCTCGGCGGCCGTTTTCGCCGGCTCCGCCCGCGCTTCCGCTCCTCGGCGCTCGCCCGGCTCCTCCTCCTCCTCCATCTCGCGCTGGCGCTCCGCTGCGCGCTCGGGCGAGACCGCCCACTTCAAGATCGGGTCGTGCACGAGCACGGCGACGACGGTGGTGAGCGCGTTTTTGTTGGCGCGAAGCACGCGCAGCGTCTCCTCGGAGCACTTGCGCATGACGCCCTCGACGCCGCACGCGCCGAACCCGTCCACCACGTCTCTGGTGAGCCGGAACGGCACCGTCTCCGGCGTTTTCAAGCACTTGCCCTGTTCGAACGCGACGCCGAGGTCGATGTGGATCATCTCCGCGCTCGTCTTGTCCAGCAGGATGTTGGACGAGTGGCGGTCGCCCAGCCCCACCACGTACCCGACCATCGAGTTCACCGCCACCGACCGCGTGTACGTCACGCGCGACTCCCACCACGCGCGCGGCGACGGAAAGTTCTCCAGGAAGAAGTGGTGCATCACGGGCTTGAACCGCGCGCACACCGCGTCGTACGCCGAGCGGAGCTGCTCGCGCGTCTGGCACGCCGCCAAACGGTCGCGACACTCGCGGTGCTTCAGGTCACTCGGGCGGTAGCGCTCGTGCGCGCCCCTCACGGGTTTGGCGTTGGCGTCGCCCGGCGCGCCGCCGCCCAGCAGGTACTCCGACAGGAGCGCGGTGTTGTCCACCCACTCCAGGACGCCCGCCGCGGGGGTCAGGGGCACGACGCGGTACGTGCCCACGCGCAGCTTACGCTCGCGCGTCGCGAGGTCGTCCAGCAAAAGGCGGTTGACGAGCTCGAAGAGCTGCTGCATGACGGCGTCTTGTCGCAAGTCGTCGTTGCCGGCTTTGGCGAGCTGCTTGTACGCGACGCCGTCGCTGCCGAGCGCCTCCACGAGCTTGGGCTGGTTGATGCCCCCGACCAGACGGCAGGTGTCAGAGAAACGCACGAAGTGCGGGAACGAGCCGTCCGCGTACCGCATCGTGGGGTCAACGGGGAGGGACGCGGTGACGATCGGGACGAGTCGCAAGTCACTCAACGCGCGTTTCTTGCACTGGGCGGGGATCTGGTGCCCGCCGCCCGCGTCGCCGCGCGAGTCCCGCGGCGAAACCGGGTGCTTCGCCAAGTCGACGTACGCCTCGATCATGACGTCCATCTCGCGAACCATCGCGGCGTGGTGCTCGCTGTGCCTGGCGAACGCGTCGAGGCAGTCGCGCGCCGCGTCGATCTTCTCGCGCGGCGTCGAGTACAGCTCGGACGTGCCGCTCCCGCCCACCTGGTCGCCGCGCCGCAGCGCCTGCACGTGGTACAGCACGTGGTAGGGGTGCTCGGCGCACATGCGGTCCACCAGCTTCCGGAGCACGTCCGGGAAGGCGTTGCCGGCGACGGGGGCGGTGCCCAGCCGGCCGCAGATCTGGTAGCTCAGGGGGAGGAAGTTGGAGGAAGGCACGCTGGCGCGCGCGACGAGCTTCGCGACCTCGTCGTTGGTCCTCTCCACGATCGAATAGCCCTCCGACTCCGCGGTCAGGCCGTCGCCGCTCGTGCGCAGCCGGTCCGCGCCGCCGCACACCGTGAACCAGATGTCCACGATGCGGAACACCACGCGTTGGTCGCCCGGGGATTCGCGCCGCGCCTCCGACCCCGCGCCCGCCGCGCCCGCCTCCAGCGTGCGCCGGTACGCCTGCAGCGCGGTCACGAGCCACCGCACACGATTTATGCGCAGCACCGCCGTCTCCTCGCGGTCCAGAAGCACCTGCTTGTCCAGCGGGAAGATGCGACGGTGCAACATCCGCTGCTCCTCGTCCAGCGCCGCCGCTTCTTCGCGCGTCAGCTGCGCGCGACGCGCCAGCCGCTCGCGCTTCTCCTCTCGCTCAATCTTCAGCGCCTGCAGCTCCACCTCGTTGCGGCGACGCAGCGCCTCCGACTGCGCCCACTCGGGCGAAGTCAGCCGCGCCTCCACCTGCGCGTAGAGCTGGTCCGCGAACTGCGCGAGGCGCAGGTGCGCGCGGCGCAGCATGCGCGCCACGTGCCCCGCGCCCGGCGGGACGTTGCGGGAGGACGGCGGGAGGCGGAGCCCGCCCTCGCGCTCGGCGACGCGCGCGGCGTTGACGCCGCGCACGACGGACGCGTGCTGCTGCAGCACGTGTCGCGACGACTCCGTGCGCGTCGCGCCCTGCCACTTGGAGACCAGGCACGCCGTCTCGTAGAACCGCGGGTCCTGGTGCGCGCCGTCCTGCTGCGACGCCAGGCTCTCCGAGCCGCGGCGGTCGTCCGGCGCCAGCCGGAGCTTGGCCATCACGCCGGGCGACGTCGCCTCCAGGAGACGCCGTCCGACGCCGATGGCCATCTGGTCGCGGCCCGAGGCCCACAGAAGCTTCGCCTCTTCCAGGCGCCACCGCGCCAGGGGGCTGGACATCGCGTGCCTCGCGAAGCCGCGCGGGTCGTGGTCGTCCGGCTCGCACCGCAGCGGCACGGGCTCGGGCGGCGCGGAGCCGGGGGGGGGCTCCTCCGCGCGCGCCGCGGCGAGCGCGCGCGCGCGGTGGATCGCGCGCAGCCCCTCCGCGGACTCGCCGGCTTTCCGAGCGAGCGACGCCGTCTCCGCGAGGTGCGCGACGAGCGCCTCGTCGTCCCCGAGCTCGCGAAGCACCACGCCGTGCACCGCGAGGAGCGGCTCGGCGATGCGGAAGCTCTGCTCGGCGAGCGCGCCGACGCGGCGGCGCCACGTCTCGCGCGCGCTCCGCGCGGCTTGCGCGGCGACTCTTTCGGCGGAAGCGTCGCCGGCTTTAGGGTTTAGCCGCGGCGCGCGGTACGCGCGCCACAGCTTGGCGGCGTCGGCGACGTCGTCCAGCATGCGGAGGCGGATCACGGCCGTGCGGGACGTCTCGCGCGCCTCCACGCCCTCCGTGGTCGCGCGGCGCACCAGCGCGCCGCGGATCGCGTCGAGCCGCGACGACGACGACGCGACGTCCCCGGCGCGAAGCGCGGCGAGCGCGGCGTGAAGGTCCCGGTGGAAATCAGCCTCGGCGCGCGCGGCGGCGTCGTCCGCGTCGCCCGCGTCGTCGGAACGCCGCGTTGTCGGATCGCGCGTCGCCGACCCGGCGTCCGCGGCGTCCGCGGCGTCCGCGCGCGCGCGCTCGGCGTCGGGCAGGTCCCACTGGCCGACGCGCCACGCCGCTTCGAAGCGCGCCGCGCGCGCCTGGGGGGTCGCCGCCTCCTCGGGGGGCAGCGCGTTGACGTAGACGTCCAGCACGTGCATACATCCCATCTGCCGCAGGATGTCCATCAACTTCAAGCGCGAGCCCGCGGGTCCCGAGTCGCCGCGCGCGTCGCCGGCGCGGCGACGCGCGCCCATGTCGAATCCCGCCAACGCCTGGCCCCACGCGCCCTCGTGCTCGTACAGCCGCAGCTGCACGGGCAACGCGTTGGATCGAAGCAGGCCGTAGATCCCGTCCGGCTCGGAGAGGCTCGCCTGCGCTTCCAGGAGCACGCCGACGTGTTCCGGGACGCGCTCCTCGTTCGCCGCGAAGGCGCCGGCGTCGGCGGCGGCGTCCTCGGCGGCGGCGGCTTCGTCCAAGGACACCACGCCGTGTCTGTCTTCCAGCCACGCCTCGGTCAGCAGCGTCGCCGTGAGCGGCGCGCGCGCGCGCCGCGCCGCCTTGGCGGCGACCAGGTAGTCCACCTCCACCCAGTACACCCGGCGCCAGCGCTCCGGCGGCGACGGAAGGCGAGCCTCTCTCGCGTTCTCGGCCCTCTCGAGCCGGCGGCCCTCCGAGGAGGACCGCTTCGCGTCCGAGGCTGCCGGACGCCGCATCGCCGCCGCGCTCCGGAAGCGCATCGCGTCCAGCGCGCCGAGAAGCGCGCGCGTCGCGCGGGCGCACCCCCCGCCGTCCGCTTCGAGGCACAGCTTCACGCCCGCGGACACAAAGCCGTGCACCGAGCCCCCCTCCCGGTGCTTCGCGGCGATGTCCACGAACGCCGCGGGGAGCAGGAGCTCGGCCAGCGAGGCGTGCGCGCGCGCGGCGCGGCGGGCCAGGCGCAGCGTCGGCGAGTCGCAGTGTTCGATCAGCGCGTCGACCAACCGGCGAATCCACGCGTCGTACCGACGCGTCTCCGTGGACGCCGAGGCGGCGGCGCGCCTCTCCGGAAAGGCGTCCGAGTCCGAGTCCGAGTCCGAGTCCGAGTCGCGCGCGTCGGTGCGCTCGCGCTCGCCGCCGCGCCCTCCGTCCGCCGCGGCGTCGTCGGGGATCCACGTCCGCTGATCCTCGACGGAGGGGGGCGGCGCGCGCGAGAACGCGTTCTCCACTCGGCCGAGCGCGAGCTTCTCGGCGTCGTCGGGGTCGAGGGACGCCGCGGGCGCGAGCGGCGCGAGGTACTCGCGTTCCAGCGGCGACAAGAAGGCGTCGCCGCGCTTCGCGAGCGCGGCGCGCGACGACTTGGCGGCGAGGAAATCGCGCGCGTCCTCGACGGCGGCGCGCGCCGTCTCCGCGGACGCGTCGCACATGAGCCCGGAGAGCTGGCGGAGCACGGCGGCGGCGAGCGCCGGGTCCGAGGGGTCGACGACGGCGCCGACGTCTTCCGCGCTCGTCGCGCTCGCCGTCTTTCGTCTCTCGTCGTCGTCGCGTCCTTCCGTGGCGAAGGGACCGAGCGTCGCGAGCAGCTCGCCCGCGCGCGCGACGAGCGACGCGTCGCCGGCGTCCGCGGCGAGCGCGGCCAGGCGCCACGCGTCCCGCGCCGCCGACGCGCCCCCCTCGCAGATCTCGCGGCTCCGCTCGAGAGCTTCCCGGATGCCGTCTCGCAGCGCGAGCGCGCGCGTCTTGGGAGCCAGGCGCGGCGCGCGCTCCACGAGCGCGCGCAGGCGATCGGGCATCGCCGTCGCGCGCGTCACGCGCGCGTGCGCCTCGACCACCTCCGCGCTGAGCGACGCCAGGTTCTTCGGCAGCGGCGTCAGCGCGGCGGCGGCGGCGCGAACGGACGCGGCTTGCCCTTCGGCGCCCGCGCCGCCGACCAGGGACGCGAGGAGCTTGGTCGCCGCGTCGGCGGCGCGCCGTCGGCCGCGCTCGTCGCCGCGCTCCGCGGCGGCGACGAGCGTCGAGACCGTGGGCTGGAGCGCGTCCGCCAACGCGTCCGCGCCTGAGCCGACGGCGCCGTCGGGGACGGCGGACCAGTCGCGCCGCGCGACGGGACCGCCGAAGACGCCTTCCAAGAACCGCGTCGCCGAGGGACCCAAAGATCGGTCGCCGACGTGGGGGAGCGCGACGTGGCACAGCTGCCGAGCCGTGGACGGGCGATACGCGTCGTTCCCGAGAATGCGGCGCGACGCCTCGAGCCCGGCGAACGCGCGTTTGCGGTGTCTCGGGTGCCGAGACGCGCACAGCTCGGCGTGAAGCGCGGCGACGCACCGGTGCGCCGCGTCGCCCGTCCACGCGGACGGCGCGTCGGAAACCCTTAAACCGACGCGTCCCGCCGCGCCGCTCGCCAGGCCCTTGCGCGCGGCTTCGGGAAGCGCGAGTCCGGCGCGAACCACCTCGTCGGGCGTGCGATACGGAGGCGCGAGCGCCTCCGCCTCGGCGCAGCTCGAGTCGACTCGAGTCGACACCGCGTCGCCGTCGTGAGGACACTGCGTCAGGAGCATCATCTCCGCCGCGATCGCGGCGAGGGACCCGAACGCGAGGACGTCGACGCCGCGCTTTTCCGTCCCGGCGCGCGCCAAAAGCGGCCCCTCCAGCGCGCTCGCCGCCGCCTCGGCCAGGCGCGAACGGGCGGCGGCGCGCGCGCTGGACTCGGGGTCCGCCGAGTCGGGCGCGACGCCGACGTCTGCGCTCGACGAGGAACACGCCAGGAAGAGGTGCGCGACGACGGGCGCGATGCACGAACGCACGACGTTCGCGACGTCCCCTCGGCCGACGCGGCGCCAGTGCGCGTCGGACGCCGCGCGCACCGCGCGCGCGTCGCCCGCGAGCACGGCGGGCGGAACGATCGCCCTCTCCCACGCGTCGGCTTCGGCGGCGCGGAGACGCGCGAGCCGTCCACCCGCGAGTACGTTAACCCTAAACCCGGCGGGCCGGACGTCGAACAGGCGGAACAGGCGGTGCGGCGACATCTCCGCGCGGATCCACAGCGCGCCGACCGTGCGCGCGTGGCGCGTCAGGAACGCGCGGCGCGAGCCGTACCCGAGCGCCTCGGCGAGGCGCGACAGGATCCCCGCGGCGAGCGCGACGACGCTCGCGCGAGGCGTGCCGCACGCGTTTTGCGCGCCGTCTCTCGCCTTGGACGCGACGTGCGCGAGCAGGAGAAACACGCACCGCGCCTCCACGGCGGGGCAGGCCGCGGCGAGGTGCCCGAGAGCGAGCATCGCGGTCTCTTCCTTGCACGCCGCGGCGGAGGCCGCCGCGGCTGCGCCGCCGACCAGCTGCGCGGCGGCGGAAAACACCTCGACGGGTTCGTCATGGTCGTCCTCGTCTTCGTCCTTCTCGTCTTCCCGCGTGCTCCGGCCGAGGGCATCCGGTTCTGGGAGCGCGACGCACAGGCAGAGACGCCGCGCGATCTTTTCGCGCAAAATTCCGGGCTGATCGCTCGGCTCGAACACCGCGAGCACGCGCGCGATGTCGCGCCCCGCCGCGCGCCGCACCGCGCCCGAGCCATCCTCCAACAGCGCGACGAGCGCGCCGGCCAAGGGAGGCTGAAAGTAGTCTGGGTCGAGCTCGAGGAGCGCGCGAAGCGCTCGAGAAAGCGCGGCGCGCGACGCCGGCGCGCGGAGCGACGCCGGCGCGAACTTCGTCGCGTCGCCCACGCCGTTGTTTTCCAGGTCCACGCAATCGGGAAGTCCCGCGATGTCCTCCACGAGGAAACGCAGGCGGGGATACAGACGAGCCGTCTGCGACGACTCGGCGGCGACCGAAGCGACGTCGCGCGGGCCGAGGCCTCGTCGACGCGCCGCCACCGCCGTCGCGGCGGCGGCGGAAGGGTCGCCCGCGCGCCGCCGCCCGCGACGACGTCGCCGTTGCCGCCGGCGGAGAAGCCCCTCGGCGAGCGCGGCGGTTTGCGTCAACAACCACGCGCGCCGCTCCTCCGGCGCGCGGTCGACGGCGTCGTCCGCGCCGCCGCGGCCGCTCGGGCCCACGAGCGCCGCCTCGAGTCCCGCGATGGCACGGTCCGCTAGATCGGCGACGCCCGCGCCTTTCGCGCCAATCGCCGAGGGCTCCTCGGACGCGTCCGTCCCCGAGAGCGCGCAGAGCGCGCGCGTCGCGGCGTCCGCCACGCGCTCGCCTCCGACCAACACGCACACCATGCCCTCGGTCTGCTCTTCGTCCTCCTCGTCCTCCTCGGGAGGACGCGCCTCCACGGGCTCGACCACGCGCTCGAGAAGCGCCGCCGCCGCCGCCGCGGCGGCTGCCGGGAACGTCGCGCCGATCGCGGAGACGGCGGCGAGCGCGGCGAGCGCGGCGGCGTCCGCCGCGTTCGCGCTCGCGCCCGCCTCAGCGCCGTCCGGCGACGCGCCGACGCTCGGCAGAGTCTGCGCGGACGGCGGCGTCGCTCGCGTGAGCTGGGTCGCGAGGTACGTCGAGGGCGCGCCTCCCTGCGTCATATCCATCGCCCGAGACGCGGGCATCGCGTCCAGGTCATCGTCGAACATCTCATCGTCGCGCGCGGCATCGCCGCCGGCGCCGCCTTCGACGCGGGCGTCGGCGGCGTCGCGCGCGCGTCGCGCCTCCGCCATCGCGGCGTCGGCGGCGTCGCCGGCGACGGCGGCGAGGGCGGAGACGAGTTCGCGCGTCGCGTCGTGAAGCGTCGTCCTCGTGCCGTCCCCGACATCGTCCAGGAGGCCAGCGCGCGCGGCGGCGGGAAGCGCCTCGGACGCGAGCTGGCACGCGTCGTCGAGCGCCGCGAGGTTCGCGCCCGCGTCGCCGGTCGAGTCGCCGTCGCCGCGGAACGCCGCGGCGGAAGCCTCCCGCAGCGCGCGCGCGGCGGCGACGACGGCGTCCGCCGCGCGCGCCAACACCGCTCCCGTCGGCGACCAGTCGTCCGCGACGTCTCGCGCGGACGCCGCGACGCCCCCGGCGCGCGACGGAGACGCGCGTCGCGTCGCGACGATTTCGGATGCCGTCGCGATCGCGACCGTCGCGACGCGGAGCGCCGCTACGGGGCCCTCGGCGGGGATCATTCGAAGCGTCTCGGCGAACAAAGCCGCCGTCTCGGCGAGCGCGGACGCGGACGGCGCGACGACGACGGCGTCCCGCGCGCTCGTTCCCCGATCCGCGCGGCGACGACACGCCTCCTCCTCCTCCTCCTCGGCGTCGTCGTCGAAGCGCTCGTCGGTGTCCAGCACCGCGAACCGCGGCGCGGCGCGTTCGTCCGTCTCCTCGAGCGCCTCCTCCGCCGCCCACTCGTCCGAGCCGAACTTCGGACGCCGGACCCACTCCCGCGACCAGAACCGCCGACGCGGCGAGAGCGCGTCGTCGAGCGCGTCGTCGAGCGGGGCGTTCAGGAGCACGGCGCGCGTCGCGGCGATCACCGCGCGCATCGGTTCGATCCCAGCGCCCGGGTCGCCGTCGTCGCCTCGGCGCCGGTAAAACTGTATGCGCTCCCCCGCGGGGGGCGGCCGTAGCCGGAGCAGGACCCACCCGACGCGCGCCTTGTGCCAGTTTTCTTTTCGCGCGCCACCGGCTGCCGCCGCCGCCGCCGCCGCGCGGAGCGCCGCCGTGGACGGCGGGACGAGCGCGTTCGCGTCGTCCGTCGCGCTCGTCGACACGGCGCGGAGTTTCCAGAATTTGGGGTGAGGCGGCGCCGGGCCGCCCGGCGCCAGCTCGGGCGCCGACGCCGCGGCGAACGTCGCGAGCGCTTCCGACGTCAGCGTCTCGTTCGACGCGAACGACGGAAGCCACTGCGTGAGACACGCGCGCACGCTCGCCCACGCGCCCGACGTGTCGCCCGCCTCCGCCCGCCACCGCGTCGGGTGCCGCGCGCGCCCGCGGCGCTCGACCGCGCTCAGCTCGCGAAGGCATCGCGCGATCCACGCGGCGCGCGCCGCGACGGCGCGGTCGGCGGCGGCGCCCGCGGCGACGGTCTCGACGAGCGCGTGCGCGAGTCGATCGAGCCACGCACGCGCGAGCCGCGGCGGGATCGCCGCGGCGTGTCGAATCAACGCCGCGCACGCGACCGGCCCCCACGACGACGCGCCCGCGCCCGAGGCGAGCGCGCCGAGTCGAACCATCACCGGCTCGGCTGAATCTTTTCCGTCGTTCGCGTCGACGACGACGACGTCTTCGCCCTCGAGTCTTCTTCGTCGCGCGCGCGCGAGGATCCCGTCCTCGTCGCCGTCCCGACGACCACCGAGCGCGTCCGCCCTGTCGCGCTTCTCCCCGACATGCCTAGCGGAGGCGTCCGCCGAGGGAAGGACATCGTCCCCGACCCACGAACTCGTCCAGCGTCCCTCCGCGCCCGGCGACGTGCACTGCGCGGCGAAGACGTCCGCCGCGAGCGCGCACGCCGCCGCGCGCGCGGGCTCCAGCGCGAGCGCCGCATCGCCGTTGCCCCCGTCGATATCCGCCGCCGACGTCTCGGGCTGCGCGGCGATCGCGCGCTCCAGCGTCGCGGCGAGGCGGCGCAGCGCGTCGGGGCACGCGCGGGTCCCGCCGAGCGCCAGCAGCAGGCGGCAGGTCGTGGTGACCGCCTCGCCGAGTCTCGCGTGCTGCGGTCCTCGCTTCTGTTTCTGTTTCTTCGTGTGGTCGCCGCGGACGCCGGCGCGCGGCGAGGCTCGCGAGGCGTCGCCCAGCAGCGCTTTGTCCACGAGCGGCCGCAGGTCGCGCGCGAGGTGCGCGAGCGTCGTGGCGGGCGCGAGGTCTGCCCCGCCGCGCGTCAGGCACGCGTTGAGCGCCTGCGCCAGAGTGACGGGCAGGTGTCCTTCCAGCCGGTTCGCGTCCGCCAGCCCCGCGAGCGCGCTTCCCAGGAACGTCACCACCGCGTGCAGCTCGCCTCTCGGGGACATGTCGTGCGGACATCGCCGCAGCAGCTCGAGAAAGATCTGCGCGGTTCGGTTCGCCGCGTCGCCTTCGCGGCTGGCGCCGGCGTCGTCGGCGTCGTCGCTCGCGGCGGCGGCGAGCGCGGCGGCGAGCCGCTCCTTGTACAGGTCCACGAGCTCCTCGTAGATTGACGCCTTGACCCTCGCGCAGTACCGCGGCTCCGCCAGGAGCGCGCGCAGCGCGTGCGTGTACTCGGTGGCGAAGTCGGGCGGGCCCCGGCGCAGGATCTCCAGGACGTGCGCGAAAAGCTTCCCCGCGCGTCGAAGCAGAGGAGCGACAACACCGACGCGCGCCCTGCGCTTCGGGTCCTCCGCGGTCGCCACGAGACGCCGGAGTATGCCCGCGACGAGCTTGTTCGCGGGGGCTTTCTTGCCCGCGGACGCGTGGATCTCCGCGGAGACGCACTGCATCAGCGAGCTGCACAGCCCGGCCCAAGTGAGCTTCACGTCGCCGCCCAGGCCCGCATCCAGCTGGAGGGTGGTGCGATCTAACAACTTCGCCAGGTCCGTGGACGCGAGGTGCGTCTCGAGCTGCTTCAGCGCCGCCTTGCGACGAGTCACCTTGTCCGACCGGAGCTCGGCGTTGAGCTCCTCCACGAGCGCCACCGCGTCATCCCGCATCCCGACGCACCGACGGTGGCTCCGCCGCCGCGCGAGTGAGCATTGTTGGCACCTCACGCCTCAGAAGTTTCTGAACTTATTCTTCTCGGATGTGCCGAGAATCTCAGCGTCTCGTGTGCTCGTCCGCGGGAGAGCTTCACATCCGCGTGCGCCGCGACGTCGGCGCGAGTCGCCGGCCGCGGAACGCGATGGCGAACCATCGTGAGGATCTGCGATGGTACCAGGATTCCCTGCAGCTCACTTCGGTGCCCCTCAACCCGGGCGTGCGGTCGGTACGTGCCGCTCTCTTTTGAATCCCGCAGAAACAGGCGACCGCGCGATCTGAGCTCACCGAGTCGTCTCACCCCCTTCCCGGCCCCGAACAGAAACTGCAACGCGCGGGCTTCGTCTCCGTGCGAGACGTGAAGAAAACGCACGGACCCGTCGAGCTCGCGCAAGGTACGTCGCGCCCTTTCTCGCCCTTCCCCCCGCGTTTCGGTTTTCGGTGGGCACCCGCGCGCGCTCGCGCGGCTCGTTTCCCTCGCGCCCTCCCTCGACGTTCCCGTCCCGACCTTCGGATCTCTGACCGCCACCGCCCGAACACGCGCGCAGAGGCTGGCTTGACGAACGAAGAGGCGAGCGAGGTGATGAAGGTGGTGCGTTTCGGGGTGGACGGCGCCGCGCTCGCGGGCGCCAAGTCGGCGTCGGAGATGCTGCGCGAGGAAGCGGAGAAGCTCCCCATCTACACGTTCTGCCAGGAACTGGACGACCTGCTCGGCGGCGGCGTCGCGGTCGGGGAGATCACCGAGCTGTGCGGGTGCCCCGGGATAGGCAAGACGCAGATGTGCATACAGCTGTGCGCGTCGACGCAGATCCCCGTGTCCTTCGGGGGGCTGGACGGCGCCGCCGTGTACGTGGACACCGAGGGGTCGTTCACGGCGGAGCGCGCGGCGGACATCGCCGAGGCGACGGCGAAGCACCTGGCCGCCATCTCGCGCGCGAACCCCGAGGACCAGCACATGGCGGACGCCATGGCGTCGTTCACGCCCGAGCGCGTGCTGGACCGCATACACCTCTTCCGATGCCACGAGGTCACGGAGCTGCTGGCGGTGCTGGAGACGCTGCCCGCGTACTGCAAGGCGCACGGCGCGCGGGCGGTGGTGGTGGACTCGGTGGCGTTCCACTTCCGGCAGGACTTCCGGGACATGGCGCTGCGCACCGCCATCCTGGCGAAGATGACCAACCGGCTGATGGCGCTCGCCACCGATCAAGCGCTCGCGGTGGTCACGGTGAACCAGGTCACGGTCAAGCCGGGCGCCGAGACCGGCGGCGGCGGCGCGAGGCTGGTGCCCGCGCTGGGCGAGTCCTACGCGCACGCGTGCGCGACGCGCGTGATTCTGAGCTGGGAGGAGGACACGCGCGTGGCGTACCTGTACAAGTCGCCGCGGCTGCCGCAGGGGCGCGCGCGGTACACCGTGACGCAGGGCGGGGTGCGGGATGTGCGGGGAACGAAACGACCGAACGAAGCGACGGGATGACGCGCGTCGTTCCGTCGACGACGGGATCTACTGTTTTTACGCGGTACGTAGATTCATCACTTTTTAGAAAGGACTCCCGAGACTACCGTCGCCGCGACGTCGTCGGAATCAATACTTGTACTTGGTGGAGTAGTCCTTGGGGGACACCACCAGGCCTCTTCCCTTGCTCGCGCCCGCGTACACCACCTCACAGATATCTATGAACTCCTGCTTATCGTCCATCGCCCAGTTCACTTTGTTGTTGTTCCCCGTCCCGAGATCGATCATGATGTGTTTGTTTCGAAAGAAAAACATCACCGTGCACGGGTCGTACAGCTCGTACATCGTGTTGAAGTCGGGCACCTCGTCGATGTCCACGCAGTAAAGCACCGCGAAGTTCTTCACCTTGTCCGCCACGCTGGCCAGGGTCTACGCGGGGGAGGGAGGGACGGTGGCGCGGTCAGGCGGGCTCGGGAGGGTCGGACGGGGGACCGGCGCGCGCGGCGGCGAGAGAAAATGAGACGACGCACCTCGTCCATCCGCATGCAGGTCTCGTCGGCGTCGCGCCCGAAGCGGAGGACCACGACGCGCTCCTCTTCCGTCAAGATGGCCTGGTCGACGTGCCACCCTGACCGCAGGTGCGGCAGCAGGTACGACATGGCGAGCGGGCGCGCGCGAAGAGTGTCCGGGACGAGGATCTGGTGACGCGCGTGATCGAATTCATCAGAACGAGACGCTCATGACACTGGTGTTCGTCTCGTGAACGCCGCGCGCGCGCGAACCGAAGGTTGCGTTTTCTCCGCGGCGACCGAGAGTCTCACCCGGCGCCCCCCGCCGGGACGTTCCCGTCGCTTAGCGCGCGCACCACCTCCTGCATCTCGCGCGGCGCGCGCGCGGCCAGCCGCCTCGGCACGTTCATGCTGACGTCCAGCCCGCCCCCCCGCGCGGGCCACGCCGCCGCCGTCCACGCCGCCGCCGGCAGCACGGAGCCGAAGAAGTAGGCGGCGCCGGCGCCGTCGCCGGCGCCGTCGAAGTCGCAGTCCCAGATTTCGGGAAACTGCCACGCGCTGAGGAAGCACTCGACGTCCGCCACGGCCGCGACCGCGGCGGCGATCTGCGTCGCGGTGGAGACGCGCGCGAGCGCGAAGATCTCGCCGCGCGCGCGCGCCGAGCCCGCCGGCGACTTGGCTGCGCGCACGGCGACGCGCGTCGCGCGCGCCATGCGACGCGCGGCGGTTTTCTCCGGCGCCTCCTCGGCGCGAAACCGAAATCCTCGGTCCGCGCCCGGCGTTGTCTCCTCGAGCCGCGCGCACGCCATGAGCGAGGCGTTCCCGAACAGGTTCGAAGGCAAGCCGCGGCCGTCGTCGCGCCGGTGGTCGACGGGAAAGAGCGCGCGCGCCGTCTCGCGCGCTTTTAAGGAAGACTTAACCCTCCGCGCGGCGCGGTCCGCCTCCCTGAGCCGGCGGAACAGCGTCCACGTCGCCGCGAGGAGGGCGTCGTTCGTGGACGTCGCGTCCAGGGAAGCCTTGAGCGCCCTCGCGTCCGCCGCGGGGATGTGCACGGTGACCTGCGCGAGCCGCCGAAACGCCACGTCGCCCAGGACGCCGCACGCGCCCCGCGCCAGCGCAAACGCTCTCGGGGGCTCCTCCAGCCGCAGCTCGGGGAACGCGCGCGCGTCGTGCGGCTCCGCGCCCGCCAGCACCTCGAGGCGGTCGTGGCTCGGGTCGCGGAGCGGGCGGCCCGGGCCACGACCGCCTCGAGGTGCTGGCGGGGCGCGCGGCGCCGCGGCGGCGCGCGTGAACGCCTCGGAGGTCCACGCCTCGCAGAACGCGCGCATCGCGCGTCCGTCCGCCAGGGCGTGCGACCAGGAGACGCCGAGGACAGTCGCCGGCGCGGCGGCGCCGCCGAGCCTGGTAAGCCGCACGGCGCACAACGCACCTTCGTTCTCACAGCACCGGATGTGCAGAGGGCGGAAAAGGCTCGACGGGGTGACGTTGTTTTGGGCGGGAGGGGGGCCGGCGCGCCGCAGGTCTTCGAGCGTCGTCGCGGGGTCGTCTCGAACCTCGAACGCGACGCCGGCGTTCGGGTGGTCGAGGTCCACTTCGAGCGAGAGTGTCGCGCCTCGTCTCGCGCGGACGCGCGCCCTTCCAGCGAGCGCGGGGTATTTCACGAGCGTGGCGGCGAGGGAGGCGCGCACCGCGTCGGGGTCCAGCCGGCGGTCGAATCCGAAGGCCCAGTACACGACGAGCCCGCGTATGCACAGAGCCGAGTCCAGAGGGGAGAGCGGAAGACGGTCCGAGACGCGGTGAGAGGGACGGTCCTCCTTCCCTGGGGCATCCTCGGAACGCGCGGGGCGCACGACGTCGACGCGTCGCGTCCCCGCGGGGCGCGCCAGACACCCGCCCATGGTCGCGCGGTCCGCGACGCGCGCGCGCGTGGACTGCCAGAGCCGCGCGCGAAACCCGCCGCCTCGAAGGGGTTCGCTCGAGAACAAAAAAAGGCGCCGCTTGACGTGTAAATACACTGACTGTCTCGCTCCCTCGCGCTTCTCACGCGCCTCGCGCCGCTTCCGGCCTCTACAGGGTCGCCATCGCCTTCATCTTGGACGTCTCGCGCGTCACCTTGAGCGCGGACTCGTGCATCTCCGTCTCCTTCTCCCCCTTCGCGCCCGGCTCATACTTGAGGTAGCTCCTGCTCTTCACCTTCTTCTGGCGCACGCGCGGCTCGACCAGCTCGCGGCGCTGCAGGCTCTTCAGCCGGTCGCGCAGCAGCGTGTGCGACCCCGCCAGCGTGCGCAGCGAGCCCGTCACCTCCTCCGTCAGGAGCACGGCGGCGTGCTCGGGCTCGTACAGGTGCTTCCCCAGTCGCCTCGGCGCCTCCGCCTTGCGCTCCGAACGCGCGGCAGCCAGTCGCGCGCGTTTCTCTTCCGCCGCCGCCTCTTTCGCTTCCAGCCGCGCGTTTACCTCCTTCAGGTTACTCAGATCGCGTCGTTGACGCTTGGCGAGTCTGTTCGCCTCCTCCTCCGCGCGGCGCTCGCGCGCGCGCGCCTGCCTGTTGCGCTGCGCGATGGTCATCTTCCCGTCCCTGGTGACCGCGGCGTTGTTCGCGCCGAACGCCGTCACGTCCTCGTCCGAATCCTCGTCGTACAGCTCGTCCTGCGCCGTGAACAGCTCCTCCGCCATTCGTATCGCCGCCTCGTTGTTGCTCACGGGCGCGCGCGTCGGGTCGAGCTGCTCCTTGAGCTTCTTTTTGGTCAAAGCGCCGAGTTCCGCGGCGATGACGTCCTGCCGCGCGTCCTCCGGGGGGTTGTACGAGCACCCGACCGCGTCCACCTGCACCGCCCTCGCCTCCGTGGAGGGTCGGTACGGCGTGAGGCGTTTCGCAGAGGGCTTTGGCGCGTCGCCCAGTCTGTGCTTGGAGTACGCCGCGGCGTCGGCGGCGAGCGCGCCGGCTTTGCGGAACACGGCGTTCTTCGCCTGCACCGGCCGGCGCTTCGGGTCCACCCCCGCGCCCCACAGGTCGTACGCGCTCAGAGCCTCGGGCGCGTCCGGATCATCGCCGAGCACGTCGTCTAGCGTGAACCGCCGCGCGGGCTTGAACAGCGCCTCCCCCGCGATTTTCTCGCCGCCCGACTTGGCGACCGATTTGCCCGACGTCCGCTTCCCAGCCGCCGCGCGCCGCGCGAGCTCCGCCTTGGAGGTCTTCGCGAGCTCGGCGCCCTTGGTGTTGAACGCCTTGGTGGGCGGGCCCTTGACCCCCCTGGGCACCGGGACCGCGAACGGCCTCGCCGTCTTGGCCTTGGTCAGGATGGCGTCCACGCGGAGGGTCTTCGCGCGCGCCTTGGCCTTGCGCGACGTCGGCATCGCCATGCCGCCGCCCGCCGCGATGCCCCCGTCGTTGTCCACGAAGAAGAGCGAGTCGTCGGGGAGCTCGTCCACCGCGCCGCCGGCGGCGGCGTCCTCGCGCTTTTTCTCGATGTACGCATCCTCCCCGACGTCGATTTTGCGATGCGCGCGCTTCCCCTTAGGCTTCCCCATCTTCGCTGGTGGCGGCGACGAGGCGCGCCGTGGAGTGCGGAGCCACGAGCCTCTCGAAGCACGGGCGGCGGCGCGCGGCTCCAAAATCCAGATTATTCCAGACTGAAACGCATACGTACAAATGTCGGGAGTTCTCTCGCGTCTCGGGAACCGCCGACGAATAAAATCGGCACCCTCGTGCCTCGTCGCCGCCGACGAGTTGCAAAAAGCTCTTCTGTTGCGCGCAGCGCGTGCCCAGGGCAGCGCCTTCCTCCGTGATGCGGCGCCTCGCGTCCGCGGCGGCGGCGCGATGGTCGCGTCGATCGCTGGCGAGCGCGGCCGAAGCCTCGACGTCGGCGTCGGCGTCCGCGCGCGAGGCGCCCGCCGACACCATCTTCGCGCTCTCCACCGCGCCCGGTCGCGCGGGCGTCGCGGTCGTTCGCGTCTCCGGCCCCGCGACGCACGAGGTGCTGCGCCTGTTGCCCCCCGCCGCGGCCGCGGCGGACTGCTCCGCGCGCGCGCGCGCGCGTCGGCCGCGCCACCGCGAGGCGCGCCCCACCGCGTTCGTCTGCCCCGACACCGGCGAGACGCTCGACCGCGGCATCTTGCTCTGGTTCGACGGCCCGCGGAGCTTCACCGGCGAGGACGTCGCGGAGCTCCACGTGCACGGCTCCCAGGCGGTCGTGCGCGCCGTGCTGGGCGCGCTCGGCCGTTTGCGCGCGCCCGCCAGCGTCGGCGCGGTGCGCCACGCCGAGCCCGGCGAGTTCACGCGGCGCGCGTTCAGAAACGGCAAGCTGGACCTGACGCAGGCGGAGGGTTTGGCGGACCTGCTGGACGCCGAGACGGAGGCGCAGCGCCGGCAGGCGTTGTCGCAGGCGGGCGGCGCGCTCCGCCGCACGTACGAGCGCTGGAGGCGCACGCTGCTGCGCGCGCACGCGCACGTCGAGGCCACGCTGGACTTCGGGGAGGACGACGAGGTGAGCGTTGACGTGTTCCGCGCCGCCGCGTCCGAAACGGACGGACCCGTCGCGGCGCTGCGTCGCGAGCTCGAGCGGCGACTCCGCGCGCCGCCGTCGGGCGAGCTCACGCGCGCCGGCGCGCGCGTGTGCCTGGTGGGCCCGCCCAACGCGGGCAAGAGCTCGCTGCTGAACGCGCTGGCGGGGCGCGAGGTGGCGATCGTGTCGAGCGAGCCGGGAACCACGCGGGACGCCGTGGAGGCAACCCTGAACCTCGGCGGACGCAAAGCCGTCGTGGCGGACACCGCCGGCGCGCGCGCCGCGACGGAGCCCGTCGAGGCGGAGGGCGTGCGGCGCGCCCAGGCGCGCGCCGCCGACGCCGACGTCGTCGTGCTGGTGCTGGACGGCGCGTCCTTCGAGGGCGCGCGTGAGCTGCCGCGCTGGGCGCTCGAGCGCGCGGACGTGCTGGTGCTCAACAAGGCGGACCTCGGCGAGGGAGACGACGCGCCGCTGCGCGCGCTTTTGTCCGCGGGGCGACGCCGCGCGCCGCCGTCGCGTCGGACGTCGGGAACGCCCGCGACGTCCGAAGAAGAAGGCGCCGGGACGCACTCGCCGCACTCGCCTGTCGCCGCGCGGCGCCGCGAGCTCCCGACGGCGCGCGTGTCGTGCGCGACGGGACGCGGGCTGGACGCGCTCGCGGAAGTGCTCCGCGCGGCAGTGGAGGCGCGCGCGGGCGAGGTCGCCGGGGACGGCGCGGGCGTCGCCGCCATCACGCGCTCGCGCCACCGCGCGCGGCTGCGCGAGTGCGTGCACCACCTCGGCGCGTTCGCCGCGGCGGCGGCGTCGGAGACGGGGAGGCACGAGGTCGCGGCGGAGGAGCTGAGGCTGGCGGCGCGCGCGCTCGGACGCGTCACGGGCGCCGTCGACGTCGAGGAGCTCCTGGACGTCATATTCAGCGACTTTTGCATCGGCAAGTGAGGAGACGAAGGCGCTCGGCTCGTAGACTCTTTTATTCGTTCGACGGTCAGGTTGATGATAGTGTCTGAACTATCTTTTGATACAGTTCTGCCCATTTCATCATATAGTACGTGTCATAGAAGCCTCGCGCACGACGCGTGCCCCTCTACCATCCCTCGCACGAAGCGCGCGCGCGATACGCCGCGTCTCG
>Ga0181560_10001660_pt1 | contig 20761 bp, 3 predicted proteins | sample 011ome_20_FD_133751 | JGI IMG/M metagenome (GOLD analysis project Ga0181560, IMG submission 133751) | Coastal salt marsh microbial communities from the Groves Creek Marsh, Skidaway Island, Georgia - 011509CT metaG (megahit assembly) | ecosystem: Environmental > Aquatic > Marine > Intertidal zone...
CGACGGTGCCGGCGCCGGCGCGTCGCCCGCCAACGCCGGCGTCTCCGCCCTCGACCCCGGCTTCGAACCGCCCGCTCTCGACCCGGGCCGGGAACCCGCGGCGGACCCAGCCTTCGACCCGCCCGCGACGGACCCGGGCCGGGAACCCGCGGCGGACCCAGCCTTCGACCCGCCCGCGACGGACCCGGCTTTCACGCTCCCCGCCGCGGACCCCGCCGCGGACGGCTTCCTCGCGTGCGTCGGCTTCTCCGACCCCGCCGCGGACCCCGCCGCGGACGGCTTCCTCGCGTGCGTCGGCTTCTCCGACCCCGCCGCGGACCCCGCCGCGGACAGCTTCCTCGCGTGCGCGGGCGCGCTCGCCGGTGCCGCCGCGGCCGCGGGCTTCCTCGCGCGCGCGGCGCCGACGGCGCTGCCGGCGCGCGACGACTGCGCCGACGACGCGAGCGACGACGCGACTGTCGCGGCGTACAGCTCGCTCTTCGCCTTTTCCGATTTCAACCACCGCCGCCGCGTGTTCATCCGCTGCGACTCCTCCGCGGACACCTTCCGCGTGCTCTCCTTCAGCGCCCTCGTGCAGTTCTGCGCCTGTCGCTCTTCCGCCATCGCCCGCTTCGTGTGCACCATGAGCGCGCCTCTGGCCATCTTCTCCGCGGTTTCCTCGCGCAGACGCGCTCGGTGCACCTCGCCGACGCGCGCGACGTTCTCCACTCTCTCTATCCTCTCCCTCACCTTGAGCTTCCGCTCCAAAATCTTCCGCTCGATGTCTCTCTTCTTCTGCTTCTCGATCGCCGCGAGGTGCGCCTCTTGCTTCGCCATCACCGCGGCGATCTTTTCGACGCGCTCCCTCTCCTTCGCCTTCGCCGTCGCCGCGACGCGGTCGCGCTTCTCCTGCGCCCTGGCGTCCCGCTCCTCTTTCGCCTGCGCGGTGTTATCCTGCGCGCGCAACGCCGCGACGTACGCGTCTCGCGCCATGCGTCGCTCCATCCACTCCAGCTTCTGCGCATCCTCGAGCTCCTCCGCGCGTTGCAGCGACGCGGCGATCGCTTCGTTCTTCCCAGCCTTGGACGCCGCCAGACGTTCGGCGCGGTTCTTCACTAGCGCCGCCTTGTACTCCTCCAGCTTGGCGTCTCGCGCTTCGAGCTGCTTCCTCAGTTCCTCGATCTCCGCCTCCTGCTCCGCGCGTATCGTCACGAGCTTCGCGGCCCACTCCTTTGTTTTGCGCTCGCGCTCGCGCGTCGCCGCCTCGGCGCGTTTCCTCTCCTCCTCCGCCTGCTTCTTTTCGAGCTCGAGGAGCTTCATCTCCTCCTCGAAGCGCTCCTCCGCGAGCCGCCGCTCCTCGCGCTCGTACGCCGCCGCGCTCCGGATCTGCTCCTGGCCCTTCTCGAATAAAGCGCGGTCGCGCTCCACCTCTTTCGCCTTGAGCGTCGCCTTGGCGGTGACGAACCGCGCGTTCACCTTGGCCATCTTGATCGCGTACTCCTTCTGGCTCTGCGGGTCGTTCCATACGAGCGATGATATCGGGGTGGAGTTCAAAGGCGTCAGGTGGAGTTGAAAGGTGTCGAGGTGTGTCGGGATTGAAAGGGAGGGGTGGGCGGAGAGAGACGCCGGGAGAGAAAGTCCTTAAGGATCGGCGTTCACCACGCGAACGCCGTCGTATGGGGACCAGTGTGAGATAAAACGCGCCTGATCCGCCAGCCTCTCCGCCTTCTCGCGGCTCGCCGCCATGGCCGCCTGGACCTTCGCGAGCTTCGCGCTCTGCTCCGCGTGCTTCTCCATGAGCTTCTCGTCCCCCAAGAGCTCCATCGCGGCCTCGATCGCGCTCGCGCCGGGCTTAGCCTCGGGCGGCTCAAACTTTTTCGGTTCGGGCGGCTTGAAGTTCGCGGGGAGCTTCGCGCGGTCTTCCAGCAACGCGTCGATCTTCGCCGCGCGCGTCTTCAGGTGGTGCTCGTGCGCGGTCTTCACGAGCTCCGGACGCATCCCGGGCTTCGCGAACGCGCTGAGCGGCTTCTCGAGCAAGTTCGAGGGGTCCACGCCGCGGGACATGCACACGTGGACGCTCCGCGGAGAGGTGAGCGCCGGGAGCGGCGCGACGCCGGGCTTCGTCGGGGGCGGCGCGTACCCGGGCGCCCTGATCGTCTCCAGGGAGATCTTCTTGACCTTGTGCGGGCCTTTGTTCTCGCCTGCGAAGGACGAGGTGGACGGAGGAGGGACGCGTCGTCGGTCGTATGAGGCTCGGGGGGGCGGAGGAACGAAAAAGGAACCGAAAAGCGATGAATGAATCGACGCGACCGGGACGGAGGGATTCCGCTTTAGGACGCGGAATTCCATCGTCGCCGCGACGCGCGCACGAGCATCACGCGCGCCGCGCGTCGCGTGTTCGCGCGTCCGCGACGACGCGCGCGCCGGGGGGAATCGATCGAATCGACGCGCGCGCGCGATCGAGATGCAGAGCGTCTTCGGCGCGCGCGGGCGGAGACACGCACCGACTTCGAGCGCGGTCTTCATCGACTGCACGTACGCCGCTGGGGGCAATCCCCCCGCGCTCGAAGGGTTCGTCGACGCGGGGATCAAGGCCGGGTTCTCTCCGCACGAGAACGTGAGCCCGAGGCCAGCCTTAGAGCCGCCCATGGTCGGACGTGGGTGCGATCGCGCGGACCGGGTGACGACGCGTTCGTCTGCCGCGCCGCGACGGTGTGAGCGTCCGCGTTGGATTGCACGCGACTTAGTTGCGAGCTCTCGGACCGGACAGGACCGGACGGATGATGATCCGCTGCTTCATCACCGTGTGTCGGTCAATAAATTGACGTTCATCGGTCCGTTGAAAGGGTGCATGCGATCGAATGTTGAAACCGAGGGTGCGTGAAAAAACTTCGATCGCAGTCGATCGATGTTAAATTTTCAAAGCCACAGCAGTTCAAAGCAAGGAAAATTTGCAGGACGCCGGATCGCCGCATCATCATCGGAGGAGCGAGCCCGGCGACTAGCGCGGGGCCTCTCCTTCCGTTGGGGCGTTCGATCGGACTAGCCGGTCGATAGCGCTTCGCACGCCGGTGCAGAGCGAGACGCGGGGTTCGGAAGGGCGAACCCGCGCGCGTGGACGGAGGCGTCGACGTCGCCTGGGTCGAAAATTCATCCGTCTCTCTGCTGAGCGGCTCAGATTCAGATTTGACGGGACGCGGACGCGGGGCGGAGGAGCCCCCGGCCGCGCGACTCCCTCCAAAGGCGCGGTCGCGGGCGCGCGCGCGACGACGACGCGAGAGAGCCGCGGTAGGGAGTGACGCACGAACGCGCGCGTCATGACCGACCCGGGGTCGCCGCCGTCGCGCGCGATCATCGGTCGCGTCGTTCGAGACGACGACGGGCTCCCGTCCGCGGGCGCGTCCGTCGCGTTCGCGGACGAGCACAGCGACCGGCTGTACGTCGTGCGCGAGAACGACGACGGAATGCTGTACCTCGCGCTGTCGGACGCGCTCGCCGCGGAGGAGACGAAGAAGCGCGACGACGCGGCGCACGCGCTGACGCTTCGACGGAAGGGCGACTTCGTCGGATTCGTGCACGAGCCGACGGGGCGATTCCTGCAGGCGCGCAAGGCGGGCGTGCACAAGCTCGTGTTTTACGCCTCGAATTTCGGCGTGAACGAGTCGTTCGAAGCGAAGAACGTGCGCGCGTTGGAGCGCGGCGGCGAGAGCGCTTCGTCGTCGCGCGGCGCGCCGATCGCGGCGCTGCGCTTGGAGCCGCGTCGATTCCCGAATCACGCGATTCGGATCAAGGTGTACGTCCTCGTCGCGTCGGCGACGCCCGCGGGGTCGCCGTACTACGCGCCGTCGCCGTACATCGAGCGCGTCGCGCGCGAGAGCCTACCGCCAAGCTTGCGGACTTCCCCCGCGGGCGGCGGCGGCGGCGGGGCGGCGGGAGGTCCCGCGGGGCCGAGTGTCGGCCCCGCGGGAGAGGCGGCGATCGCGGCGGCGGCGGCGAGGGTCGCCGCGCTCGGCGGCAAGCGCACCGCCGCCGGCGCGGGTCTGGCGACGCCGACGGAGCGCGACGAGCGATGGCGGCGACCGGTGCCGTTTGAAACGATGGGGAAGCGTCGCCCGGGGGGCGGCGGAATAGGCGGGATGCGCAGCAACGCGTCGAGTCGGCACGCGACGCCGGCGCGGGGAGCGACGACGGGCGGCGGCGGCGGCGGCGGCGGCGGGAAAGTCTCGGGCGCCGGCGAAGAGGACGCGCTCGATCTCGGGATCAAGCTCATGCAAGGTTTCGCGAGGAAGTCCAAGACGGCGGCGAACACGCGCGTCTTGAAGCCCGTGTTCGCGGTGTGGAGGGTGTACTGCGAAACGATCAAGAAGAACACGATGTACGCGATGAGGATATCGAACTTGATGCGGCGGTCGCTGACGCGAAGGCATCTGTACCAATGGCGCGACGTCGTGTTGCAAGCTCGGGACATGAAAGGACGCACGGAGCGTCTCGCGGGGCGGCTCGCGATGTGGGACAAGCGGAAATCGTACCGGTGTTTCCGCGTGTGGATGGGGATGAGCCACGAAAAGTTTGTCGTCCTGGAAGGGTATCGGTCGTCGAGACGCATGAACAGCCGCCGGCGCGCGTTTTCGCAGTGGCGTCGAGAGAAGAACATCAACTTCGGCGTGAAGGAAAAAGTCCGCCGGTCGATCATGCGCATGCGTCGACGATCGATCGCGTCCGCGTTTTACGACTGGATCGACGCCGTTCGCGATTCGCACTTAGCGTTCGAGGCGAGCATCAAGGCGCAAGAGGAGCAGGCGGCGCGAGAGGAACGAGCCGCGAAATTTCACGCGTTGAAACTCCGCCGGGTGGAACACTTCGCGCGCGCCATCGCGAGGAAAGTCCTCCACTACGCCTTCACAGGGTGGGCCGCGAACGCGCAGAAGTGGCGCACGAAACGCAGGTGGCTCACGACGTTCGCGCGACGGATGTACCTGCGCGCGTGCCTGTCCGCGTTCGAGGGGTGGGTCGAGGCGACGGGTCGGCTCAGATATCAACGCGCGGCGGTGAAGCGCGTCCTCGCGAGGATCACCCGCCGCGGCGTCTCCGAGTCGTTCTACGAGTGGGCGGATAAAGTCCGCGAGAAGCGCGTGTGGGCGACCAAGGTGAGCGTCGCGGAGCGATACCTGAGAAAGATTGTGAACCGCTCGCTGTCGGCGGCGTTCGAGCGGTGGATGGAATACGCGCGCGTCAAAGCCGCCGAGGAGAACAAGATTCGAAGGAACGTCCTGAAAATTCTCGGCCGCGTCGGGGAGTCCGCGTTTTACACGTGGCAGGCTGCGGTCACGGAACGCAAGAAGCGCGAAGAGACGGAAGCGGCGTCGATCGCGGCGTGGGAGCGCAAGCTCAAGCGATGCGAACGCTTCGTCGCGGCGATGCGGAAGCGAACCGCGTTCGCCGCGTTCGAGCGCTGGGAAGAGGTGACCCGGGATCGCGTCGCGCAGCGGCGGCGCGTGCGCGGCGTCATGGCGCGGCTCGCGAAGCGCGCGATGGCACACGGGTTCGCGCGATGGGTCGAGGCGACGGACGAGATGAAAAGGCAGAAGGTCATCGTGCGAAGGGTGCTCGCGAAAATCGCCGAACGCGTCAAAGCCGGTTTTTTTTACGACTGGCACGGCAAGGTGGTCGCGAAGCGAGAGCATCTTCTCGCGGAGCAGAAAGAGTGGCAGAAGAACATCAAGAAGGTGGAGCGGTTCGTCCTCTCGATGCTCAACCGCTCCGCGTCTTCCGCGTTGATCCGATGGCGCGCGCGCGCGAGGGAGCGAAGGACGACGCGTCGGAAGCTCGACGCGATCGTTCGGCGGATGTCCAAACGCAGCGCGCACGCCGCGCTCGTCGGCTGGGCGGATCACGCGTCCGAGCTCAAGCGCCAGCGCGTCATCGTCTCCAGGGTCCTCGCGCGCATCTCCTCGAGAGTGTTCGCGTCGTGTTTCTACGCGTGGGTCGACTCGCGACGACGACAGAAGGCGTGGGAGGTTCGCGTCGCCGCGGCGGAGCGTTTCGTCGCCGCGATGTCGTCGCGAATCGCGTTTTCCGCGTTTACGAAATGGCGCGAGACGACGCGAGAGAACGTCGCGGCCGAGGTGAAAGTCCGCCGGGCGATCCTGCGGCTGATGGACAGGTCCCTGTCGACGTGCTTCCTGGAATGGCAGCGCAAGGTGGCGGAGCTGAGGGCGCACGTCGAGCGCGAAGAGCGCGAGGCGCGGGCGTGGGAGGCGAAGCTCGGGAAGTGCGAGCGGTTCGTGCTCGCGATGCAGAAGCGCGAGCTGTTCGCCGCGTTCGAGCGCTGGGAGGAGATGGCGAGCGAGCGCGCGCGGCTGCGGCGGAAGCTCAGGGGCGTCACCGCGCGGTTCGCGAAGCGCGCGATGGCGGCCGCGTTCGAGGAGTGGGTCGAGACCGCGGACGAGATGCGGAGGCAGAGGGTCATCGTGAGACGCGTGCTCGCGAAAATTTCCGAACGCGTCAAAGCCGGCGCTTTTTATGACTGGCGAGAGCTCGTCATCGCGAAGCGAGAGCACCTCGAGCGCGAGGCGGCGCAGTGGCAGCAGGACATCAAGAAGGTGGAGCGGTTCGTGCTCGCGTGGCAGAACCGGTTCTTATCCGCGGCGTTCATTCAGTGGGATTCGAACTGGCGCGAGATGAAAGTCCAGCGACGCATCTTGAACAACTGCGTCGCTCGTATGTCCCAACGCGTGCTCGCGTCGTCGTTCATCTCCTGGGCCGAGCGCGCGGTCGAGGTGAAACGCCAGCGCGTGATCGTGCGCAGGGTCGTCGCGAAGATTGCGCAGCGGCAAATCGCGGGCGCATTTTACGACTGGCGCGATGCGATCGCGGACGCGAAAGCGTTCGCGCGCAACGCGCGAGTCAGCGAGCGGTTCGTCGCCGCGATTTTTCATCGCTCGATGTTCGTCGCGTTTCATCGCTGGAAGGACGTCACGCGCGTGAACAAAGAAGCGGAGGTGAAGGTCCGTCGATGCGTCGGGAAGATCATGAACCGGTGCGTCGCCGCCGCTTTCGACGAGTGGGTCGACACGACGACGGAGCTGAAGCGTCAGAGGGTGATCGTGAGGAGAGTCCTCGCGAAAATCACGGAGCGGACGCTCTCGAGCGCGTTTTATCACTGGCGAGAGATGGTCGTCGAGAAACAAGAGCACGACGTTGCGGTGGAGGAACAAAAGGAGACCAACTTGAAAAAGATCCAGCGTTTCGTCCTCGCGTGGACGAACCGAAGCCTCAACGCGGCGTTCGTTCAGTGGGAGTCGAACGTGATCGAACTCAGGCGGCAGCGGAAGATTCTGAACAACTGCGTGCAGAGAATGTCGGCGCGCGCGCTGTACTCATCGTTTCAAGGCTGGACGGAGCACGCGGAGTCGCGGAAGCGCCACCGGATCGTCGTCAAGCGCTCGCTCGCGAAGTTCGCGCGACGGTCGGTGAACGAGTTCTTCTCCGCCTGGGCCGATCACGTCGTCGAGAAACGCGCGGAGGACGAGAGGCTGTACGCGGAGCAAATCGCGAAAGCGCAAGAGTGGGAGGCGAAAGTCGCGAAAGCGCAGCGCTTCGTCATGGCCGCGGAACGCCGCTCTCTGATCGAGAGCTTCTCCGTTTGGGAGACCAACTGGAGGAACATTCGAACGCAGCGACGTAAGATGTCGCAGTGCCTGTCGCGCATGACGCAGCGCCGCGTTTTTTCCGCGTTCGCGCAGTGGGCGGACGAGGCGCAGCGCATCTCGCGTGAACGACGCGTCGTGCGCCGGACGCTGATGCGAATGACGCACCTGACGGTCTCGTCCTCGTTTTACGAGTGGCGATCGTCCGTGGGCACGCGCAAGGCGGAGGAGGCGGAGGAGAAGCGTAAGGACCTGATCGCCGCGAAATTTATCAAGTTCATGCACCTGTCCGTCGCCGCGGCGGCGATGAAGCGGTGGCGCGAAGTCACGGAGGAGGCGATCGCGGAACGGAAACGCGTGGAAATTTGGGCAGCGAAACTGAAACGCTGCGAGCGTTTCGTTCTCGCGATGCAGCTCCGATTCCTTAAGAGCGCGTTCCTCGGGTGGTCCGCGAAAGCCGCGCGCTTCGCGAGCTCGCGCCGTAAGATGAGGAACGTCCTCGCGAACATCTCCCAGCGCGCGATGGTCACGGCGTTTACGACGTGGCTCGACGTCGTCCACGAGCTGTCGCGTCAACGAGTCATCGTCCGCCGCGTCCTTCTCAAAATCTCCGCGCGTCTGAAAGCGACGTCGTTCTACGACTGGCACGATAAGGTCGTCGCGAAGCGAGAAAACGCGAAAAGAGAACTCTCGGAGTGGAAGACCAACATCGTCAAAGTCGAGCGGTTCGTCCGCGCGATGCGCCACCGGTCGACGCGGGCCGCTTTCTCGCGGTGGGAAGAGCACTGGCGGTACGTCCGTCTGATGCGCCGAAAGATGAACACGTGCCTCGTGCGCATGTCTCAGCGCGCGGTGTTCAGCGCGTTCTCGCGGTGGCTCGACGCCGTGAACGACCTGAAGCAGCAGCGCGGGGTGTTACGCCGCGCGGTGATGCGCATCTCCCGACGAAAGCTCGCGGGATCTTTTTACGACTGGCAAGAGCGCGTGAAAGACCAGAAGATTTTCGCCGCCAAGGCGCTGATGTCCGAGCGGACGATCATGGCCGCGTTCCAGCGCACGCTCTTCGCGTCGTTCTCGAAGTGGAAAGACGTCACGCGGCGCGCGATCGAGGCGGAGATTAAAGTGCGAAGGAGCCTCCTTCGACTCACGGATCGGTACGTCGCGAGGGCGTTCCTCGACTGGCACGCGAAAGTCGCCGCGAAGCGTAAGATGCTCGAGGAGAAGGAGAAAGAGCTCGCGCTTTGGGAGCTGAAACTCCAGAAGTGCGAGCGTTTCGTGCTCGCGATGCAGCACCGCGCGCTCCACGCCGCGTTCGCGCGCTGGGAGGACATGGCCGCGGAGCAGATCGCGATGCGTCGAAAGGCGAGAAACGTCGCGGCGCGGTTTACGAAACGCGCGATGACGGCCGCGTTCGAGCGCTGGTTCGAGACGACGTGCGATCTCAGGCGCCAGCGCGTCATCGTTCGACGCGCGATCGCGAAGATCGCCGAGCGCGCGTTATCCCAGGCGTTCTACCAGTGGCAAGGCGAGGTCATCGCGAGGAACGAGAGGGTCATCGCGGAGCAGGAGCGGTGGCAGCAGGACATCAAGAAAGTGGAGCGATTCGTGCTCGCGTGGCAGAACCGGTTCTTATCCGCGGCGTTCTTTCAGTGGAATGCGAACTGGCGCGAGATGAAAGTCCAGCGACGCATCTTGAACAACTGCCTCGTGCGCATGTCCCAGCGTCTCGTGTACGCCGCGGTCAGCGGCTGGGCGGACCACGTCGTCGAGATTAAACGCCAGAGGGTCATCATGCGTCGGGCGCTGTTCCGCGTGACGCAACGGAAAGTCGCCCAGGCGTTCTACGACTGGCGAGACGCGATCGCGGACGCGAAAGCGTTCGCGTACAAGGCGCACGTCAGCCAGCGGTTCCTCAAGGCGATGATGCAGAGGACGGCCTTCGCCGCGTTTCATCGCTGGAAGGGCGTCACGCGAGACGCGATGCTCGCGGAGGTGAAGATCCGACGCAGCATCTTGCGCATCATGGATCGCACGGTGGCGTCTTCTTTCCTGGACTGGCAGTGGAAAGTCTCCGAGAAGCGCAAGCACGTGGAGAAGGAGGAGAAGGCGCGGAAGCTCTGGGAAGCGAAACTCCAGAAGTGCGACCGTTTCGTTTTAGCCATGCAGCATCGCGCGCTCCACGCCGCGTTCGCGCGCTGGGAGGAGATGACCGAGGAGGTGAGATCCCAACGCCGACGCGTCCGGCTCGTCGCCGCGCGACTCACCAAGCTCGCCGTGGTCGCGTCGTTCGCGCGCTGGATCGACGTCGTTGACGAGCTCAAGCGCCAGCGATCGATCGTCCGACGCGTCCTCGCGAAGATCGGCGAGCGCGCGAAATCCAGCGCGTTCTACGAGTGGCTCGACGCCGTCGACGCGCGCAAAGACGCGGAGGCGCGCGACAGCGAGCGGTGGCTCGCGCGTCTGAAGACGGCGGAGCGGTTCCTATTCGCGATGCAGAAACGGTCGCTCTCGCACGCGTTCGTTCGCTGGCGCCGCGTCCGCGCGCACCTTAAAGAACAGCGCGGGAAGATCAACGTCGTCCTCGCGCGGATCAAGTCCCACGCCGCGCACGCCGCGCTGATCACGTGGGACGACAACGTCCGAGAGCTTCGCCGTCAGCGTCTGATTCTCACGCGCGCGGTTTCGAAATTCTCCCGACGCGCGCTGACCGAGACGTTCTACGCGTGGGCGGATAAGATCGCGAACGATAAGCAGCACGCGCATCGATGCGCGGTCGCCGCGCGCTTCCTGCGCGCGATCCAGCAGCGCTCGTTGTTCTGCGCGTTCAACCGTTGGCTCGTCCAGACGAAGAACGCGATCGAGAACGAGAACAAAGTCCGACGAAGCGTCCTGCGGCTCGCGGGGGAGACGCTCTCGTTTTCGTTCCTAGAGTGGCACCGCAAAGTCCGCGAGAAGAGAGCGAACGAGGAGAAGATGGAGAGAGAAGCCAGGCTGTGGGAGTTCAAGCTCCAGAAGTGCGAGCGCTTCGTCATGGCGATGCTTCAGCGCTCCCTGCACGACGCCTTCGCGCGTTGGGCGGAGATGACGGAGGAGAAGCGTCGGGCGAGGCTGGCGGTGCGACGCGCGGTGACGAAACTCACCAAGCGCGCGATGGCGGCGACGTTCGAGCGGTGGAGCGACGTCGTCGTCGAGCTCCGGCGTCAGAGGGTCATCGTCCGTCGCGTCCTCGCGCGAGTCACCGAGCGCGTCAAGTCGAGCGCGTTCCGCGATTGGCTCGACGCGCTGGAGACGCGCAAGGAGGCGGAGGCGGCGGATCAGGCGGCGTGGAGACGCGACGTCGTCAAAGTCGAGCGATACGTCCGCGCGATGCGACACCGCGGTCTCTCCGACGCGTTCCGGAACTGGCACGAGAACTGGCGGCGCAACAAGCTCGCGCGAAGGAAGCTTAACGGGTACCTCGTGCGCATGACGCTCCGCGACATCGCGTTCGCATTCGACGGCTGGGCGCACGCGACGCGAAAGTTCAAACGCGAGCGACAGCTTGTCCGCCGCGCGTGCGAGAAAATATCGCGACGGCGCGTCGCCGAGGCGTTCTACGACTGGCACAAGTCGCTGAGGGACGACCAGAAGTACGCGCACGCGGTGCAAAAGTCCGAGCGGTACCTGCTGGCGATCAACAAGAACCTTCTCTTCAGGGCGTTTACGAGGTGGAACGAGCAAGCGGCGAACATCAAGCGCATGGACTTGCAGCTCTCGCGAGCGATATTACGGATGCAGGACAAGTACCTCGCGCGCGCGTTCATCGACTGGGCCGAGAAGGTCGAAGCGAAACGTCAGCACGTCGTCGACGAAGCGAAAGAGCACCGGCACTGGCTCGGGAAGATCCACCTGTGCGATCGCTACGTCGCCGCGATGCTGGACAAGCTCCTCTTCGCGTCGTTCGCGTCCTGGCGCGCGGCGGCGGAGAACGCGACGCGCCTGAAGCGCTTACTCCACGGCGTCGGGACGCGGTTCGCGCATCGATCGATGGGCGCCGCTTTCAACGCGTGGGTCGAGCGCGTCGACGACGCGCGGCACTACCGCGCGGCGTACGCGTCCGTTCTGAAGCAGTGGCTTCGCGCCAATCGCGCCTCCGCGTTCATGACCTGGCGCGACGCGACGCTGGACGCGAAGGACGCCCGCGCGACGGGCCGACGCGTGATCGCGCGCGCGAAGAACCGCTCGATGTTCCGCGCGTTCTCCAAGTGGCACGCGCGCGCGAGCTTCTGCGACGAGCTCGCGGAGTGCAACGCGAGAAAGATGCGCGCGTCGGCGCGGCGTCGCGCGTTCAGAGCGTGGGCGGCGCAACGTCTGCGGACGAACGCGTCGGCGAAACTCGCGGCGAAAATTTTTATCAAGCACGGGCGGAGGGTCCTTCGCGAGGCGTTCAGCGACTGGGAGATCGCGTGCGGGGACAAGCGCCGTCGCCGCGCGTACGCCGCGAAAATGATCGAACGCGCGGTGAGGCCCGGGACGCGATCGAGCTTCGAGCACTGGGCTTGGCTCGTGCGCGAGCGACGCGAGGCGCGCGTGAAGACGTCGCGGTTCATCGACCGCGACCGCCGCGTCCGCGTCCGCGCGTCGTTCGACCGATGGGCTCGACGCGCGGTCGACGAGAAGCGCAGGCGGAGATCGATCGATCGCGTGACGCGCCGCGTCGTCCATCGCCAGTGCGCGCGCGCGTTCGACCGCTGGATCGACGTCGCGAAGGACTGGGCGACGACGCGACGAAAAATGCGGCGACACGTCGCGCGTTGGAGCGTCATCGCGACCGCGCGCGCGTTCGAGCGCTGGGTCGCGTTCTTCGGCGAGTCGCGCAAGCAGCGCGTCGTCGTCCGCGCATTCGTCCATCGGATGTCGAACCTGACGACGGCGCGCGCGTTCGCGGGCTGGACCGCCGCGCGCGCCGCCGCGAATGAATCGCGCGGAAAGATGCGAAAAGTTGTCGCGCGCGTCGCCCGGGCGAAACTCGCCGCCGCGTTCGACGGCTGGTTCCTCTCCTTGGACGACGCGAAGCGCGCGCGCGTCATCGCGCGCCGCGCGATCGCGCACTGGAGCAAGAAAGCGCTCGCGGACGCGTTCGACGCGTGGGCGACGAAGACGTCCACGTGGCACGCGGCGCGCGTCGCGATGGCTCGCGTCGCGGCGCGTTGGACGCGTCGCCGCGCGTCTTCCGCGTTCAACGCGTGGGCGCACGAGGCGCGGACGTTCAAGCGCGCGAGCGAGGTGGCGTCGCGGCGGAAGCGCGTCAAGGACGTCGCGGCGGCGCGCGCGGCGCTCGTGACGTGGTGGAGCGCGCATCGCGATCGGAAGGCGATGTTTACGAAATTTTTCGCCGACCCGCCGTCGAGGGTCACGCGCCTGAGCGTCTACTTCGCGAAGTGGATGGTCAACGCGTCGACGCAGAGAAGGGTCGGGCACGTGCGGTGGACGTGGGCGAGACGTCGACGGACCGCGACGATGGCGTACGTTTTCAACGGCTGGGTCGACGAAACCGTCGAGAACCGGCGGTTACGATCCGTGGTCGCGCGCGCGGCGACGAAGGCGTTCGGCGTCCAGGCGCGGACGACGCGTTGGTCGATCGTGCGCTGGCATCAGATCGCGGTCAAGTCGCGCTACGAAGAAGGCGCCGCCGCGAGGGCGCACCAATCCCTCTTCGAATCCGTCGGCGCGCGCGTGTACTACAACCTCACGCGAAGACGCGTCGCGGCAGCGTTCCGCGGCTGGCGCGCCAACGCGTCCGAGACGCGTCGCGCGATTCGCCTCCTCTACCGCGCCGCGGTGCGTCTCGCGGAGCGTCGCGTCTCGCGCGCGTTCAACGCGTGGCTCGACCTCGCGTCCGAGACTGGCGAACACCACCGAAAGCTTCACATGGCGTCGCGGTGCGTGCGCGCGATGTCGCACCGCAAGCTGTACGCCGCGTTTAGGGGCTGGTGGACGCGGACGTCGGAGCGGCGGCGACTTTTTTCGGCGTTGCTTCGCGCGGCGTCGAAGCTCGCGCGGCGTCGGCTCGCGACGGCGTTCGGGAAATGGGCGCACGAGCACAGGCGCGCGGACGCGATGCATCTCGTCGGGCGTCGCAACGCGGTGCACGTCCAGCGGATGTTCGACCGCGTCCACGACCGGTGCAGGACGCTCGCGTATAAGCGCTGGGTCGAGTTCGCGAGCGAGCGGGCGCGCGAACGACGGTTGGCCGTTCGCGCGATTCGTCGGATGACGGATCGTCGCGCGTCGCGCGCGTTCCTCGGCTGGCGCGAGCGCGCGTCCGAGCGTAAGAGGGTGAAGCGCGTCGTGATCCGAGCCGCGCAGCGGATGATGCACAAGCGCTTGGCGTCGTCGTTCTGGACCTGGGTCGAGCGCGCGGCGGAGGGGCGCGAAGAGAAGGAGAGAGAAAAATCGCTCGCGGCCAAGTGCGACCGCGTCGTCGCGGCGAAGATAAAACGCGTCGTCGCGAAGGCGTTCCGGGGGTGGTGGAAAGCGTCCGCGTACGACGCGCGCCTCAACATGGACGCGACGAGAGAGGAAGCGATCGAGTTCAACTCCGTCGCGAGCGCGTTCGCGCGCGTGCGTTCGAGAAATACGCGCGAGGCGTGCTTCTTCCGATGGGTCGCGCTGGCGCGCGAGGCGTCTTCGGATTACGTCGCGCCGCGAAAATACGCGCGCGATAGGGAGAGCGAAAAAGACTGGACGCGCGAGCTCGCGATCCGCGACATGTTCGTCCGCCGCGCGTTCGTGAAGCGTCTGCGGCTCTTCAACGCGTGGAAGCGGTGGACAGCGCGTAGGATCGCGCTCGCGGCGAGGGTCGGGAAAGAGATGCGCGTCTTCGTGGAGCAAAGAGCCGCGCGTCGCGCGCTCCGAGCGTGGAACGATCTCGCGTACGAGCGGCTGGCGCGCGAGAGCGCGGAGGCGACGGCGAAGCGGCACCGGTTCGCGACGCTCATGACGCCGTTTTTGCGCGCGTGGGGCGTCCACGCGAAGAAAGAGGCCGCGGATGCGAGGGCGGTCGCGGCGGCGCTCGCGGCGGCGACGAAGACTCCCGGGGCGGGGACGGGGCTGGAGCCCGTCCGCGTCGGCGGCGGCGGCGGCGGCGGCGGCGGCGGCGGCGGCGGCGCGTTCTCCCCGATCGCGCTCCCGTCGCTGTCGCCGCTCGCGGGCGCGACGGGGTGGGATTTCGATAGGAAGTTCGAGGAGAACCTCCCGGCGAACTCGCCGCTGCCGTTCGCCGCCGCCGCTGGGGGCGGCGCCGCGCCGTTCGACTTCGACGACGCGTTCGAGCGACAGCAGAGGCAGCTCGCGCGAAACTTGGAGGCGCGCGCGGCGATGCGCGAACGCGTCGCCGCGACGCCGGCGGCGGCGACGCCCGCCGTCGTAACGCACGTCGCTCCGGCGTTCAGGCCGCCGCCGAGCCCGCCGAAGCTTCACGGCGCGCTGGACCCCGCGCATCGGAAGGTGATCGAGGAGATCGCCGCGCTGGAGGGCGTCGTGAGCGCGCAGACGGAGGAGCTGTCGTCGCGCGGTCTGTCGTCGCCGCGTCGGTCGCCCGGCGGCGGCGGCGGGAGAGACGGCGGCGGCGCGCGTCCGTCGTCGTCGGCCGCGAGCGCGTCGATCGACTCGCGGCTGCTCGACATGGAGGCGAGGATGACCGGGCTGCTGATGCAGAAGGAGAGTCTCCGGGAGGAGATGAGCGGCGTCGGCGGCGCGGCGAGGTCGGAGGACTCGGCGCGACGCTCGACGGAGAGGAAAAAATAAACTATCGACGAGAGACGGGAAGGAGACGAGCGCGCGCGCGGGACGAACGCGACGACGACGACGACGCGCGCGCTCGCGATGCGCACGACGAGTAGTAGACTTAGATGTGAATGACAGTAGCTTAACGACCGACGCGCGAACGAAGGAACGCGCGACGTCGCTCGCTCGTCGGCGGCGCTCGCGGGCTCGGCGTCGGACGAATGGCACTCCCGCCCGCGGAGAGTCAGACATCAGCGAATCGAGATCTCGGCGGTCCGTTCCAGCAGTCATGATGACCGTTCGCGCCGCGGTCAAAGCCGCGTCCGACCAGTCATCAGCATCAGATCCGTCCCTCAGTGCGCCGCGCGATGGGCTGCGGCGCGAGCACCGGCGCCGCGACCCACGACCCGAACGCGAAGGCGAGCTCGTCCGGCCGCGATGACACCTCCCCCGGCCGCCCGACGCCGATGCAGCGCCGGCTGACGATCGTCCAGCGCGACGTCGACGCGGAGCGCAAGACGCTCGAGGTGTCGAAAGTCGGCCGCATCGGCGGCATCCTGAAGGAGTCCACGATCGACCCGCTTCCCCCCTCGGACGAGGACGAGGTCGCCTACGCGGTGCGCACGCCGCGTCTCCACGGCGGCCACGGCCGAGGCACGCGCGAGCTCACGTTCGAGGACCGGTTCGAGGACGACCACGCGCCGCCGCCGCTCGCGCAGCTCGTCGTCGCGTGCGCGACGAAAGCGGGGACGGAGCCCGGGAGACGAGGCCCCGGGAGCAAGGTGAATCAGGACGCGTACCTCGCGCAGCCGGAGTTCTTGGGCCAGCGCGGGGGTCTGTTCGCGGTGTTCGACGGGCACGGGCCGCAGGGGCACCTCGTGAGCGGGCTCGCACGAGCGCGCGTCCCCGCGCTCGTGCACGCGGACCGAAAAGGCCATCTCAAAAACGGCGACGCCGCGAGCGCGCTGCGCGAGGCGTTCGTAGAGACGGACGCGGAGCTGAAGCGCGCCAAGGGCGTGATCGACGTCTCCATGAGCGGCTCCACCGCGATCGCGTGTCTCCTACGAGACGACCAGCTCACGACCGCGTGGGCGGGGGACTCGCGCGCGGTCCTCGGGCGATGGGTCGACGACGAGGAAACCGTCGAGGCGGTGTCGCTGACGACGGATCACAAACCCGACGACGCGAAGGAGCGCTCGCGGATCGAGCGCGCGGGCGGGCGCGTCATGAAGCTTCAAGACCGCGGCGTGGACGTCGGACCGTACCGCGTGTGGGTCGAGAACGAGATGACCCCGGGACTGGCGATGAGCCGAGCGTTGGGCGACTCCGTGGCGGCCGCCGTCGGCGTCGTCGCCGAGCCGGACACGCGCGCGCACGCGTTCAGTGAGGACGATCGGTTCCTCATCGTCGCGAGCGACGGGCTGTGGGAGTTTGTCACGAACGAGGAGGCGGTGGAGCGGGCGAGCCAGTGCGACGCCCCGGACGACGCGGCGCAGGCGCTGGTGAAGATGGCGAGCGAGCGGTGGAAAAAGTTTGAAGGCGGCGTCGCGGACGACATCACCGTCGTCGTCGTCGCGTTCGCGCACTACGTGGACGCGTGGTCGCGGAAGAGGGCCGCGGAGGGTGCGCGGGGAGGGGGCCTTGGGGCGGGGTCCGCGGCTTCGAAGCCGAAGTTGACGCGGCAGTCGACGCAGACGAGGATGCCGAAGATGCAGAGTCCGAATCAGTACGACGACGACGACGACGACGACGACGAGTAGAGGGACGCCCGCGCGCGCGACGACGCGATGATCAACATCTTTAATTACCCTTACTTATTACCCTTATCAGATACCTAACGTAAACTATTAAATAAACGCATGGCTCACCACAGCTGCGTCGCGCGCGTCAGCGCGGTCGTCGACTTCTTCCGCAGCGACTTCGTGGACGACCGAACGCTCCCGCCGCCGCCGCCGCCGCCGCGCGTCGGGTTGCCCGGCGTCCGCGACTTGAGCGGCGTCCGCGCGAGCTTCGGCTTGCTCGTCATCGCCGTCGCGGGGCCATCGTCCCAACCGCCGCCGGCGTCCGCTCGAATCGCCTCCGCGGCCGCGGCTTCCTTGTTTCGTCGTCTGCGTTCGCGCATCATCTGGCTGTACGAGCTCGCGCCTCCGGGCGGGCTCATCCTCTTGCCGCCGCCGCCGCCACCGTTTCCGTTTTCGTCGCCGGCGCCGGTCGAACGCGCGGACGCCGGTCGGTCGCCGCCGCGACTGGGCCTCCTCGACGTCGTCTTGGGCGACGCCGGCGAGTTTTCGCGCTCCACCAATCTCGAGTTCTCGCGCTCGAGCGCCTCGCGCGCGGCGTCTTCCTTGCTCTTCGCGAACCCCGCGCCCCAGCGACCCACCGCCAACGACTTCTTCTCCTCGACGGCGCCCGCGCGCGTCTTCGCTTGCTCCAGCACCCCGCGCAGCTTCGTCGCGACGACGCCGCCTCTCACGCGCGAGAGCTGCCCGTCTCTGTCGAGAAGTATTGACCGCAGCTTTTCGATCTCGCGGCGGTGCTCGAGCCCGTCCACGAGCGCGGCGAGGCACTCGGATTTGACCTCGAGCGCGTGTCGTCGAACGTTTCGAATCGTCGTCTCGAATTCGCTCGACGGCTTCAACGCGAGCGCCCCCATGGACGCGCGCGCCGCGCGCTCATCCCTCTCCGCGTCCTCGTCCTCCGCGCGCATGAGCAGGAGCGCGTCGCGCGTCGCTTGAAGGTCGTCCGCGAGCGATTTCGCCGCGGACGCGTCCTCGGGGGTATCATCGCGGCGCAGGGTTTCGTCGTCGTCCGATCCGAGGCCGAAGCCGGCGGCGCGCGCGACGGCGGCGGCGACGGACGTCGCCTCCGCGAGCTCGCTCAGCGTCTCTTGCACCTCCGCGATGGACACTTCCGCGTCGACGCGCCCGCCCTCGTGCTTGACCATGTCGCTGAGCTCGTTCCGCAGACCACGCTCGTTTTGTAACCGTCGCAGCGCCGCGTCGTGTTCGGATTTCAACCCGGAGAGCACGCCGCGGACGTGGTGCAACTCGGCGTCGCGCGACGCCAGCGCCTCGCGGAACTGCCCACTCTCCGTCGTCGCCATCTGCAGCTGCAGCGTCTTCTGGTTGAGCGCGTACTCGACGGCTTCCATGTTCCCTCTGCGCTCTTTGTCCGCCCTGCGAAGCGCCGCCGCGGCGAGGAGACCCCACCGAACGTCCGAGCCCTTCGCGACGAGCGCGCGTTCGTGTCCCTCCGCGACAGCGACGGCGACCGCAGCCTCGCGTCGCGCGAGGAGAAGCTGCTGATGTAAGAGCTCGTTGCCTTCCGCGCGCTCTTCCATCGTCGCCTTGCGCATCATCGCCGCGCCGAGGAGCTGGAACTGCGCGACGCGGAGCTTTTTCGTGAGCGCTTCGTCCGCGGGGCCCCACGGTTTCATTTTCTTCTCTTCGTCGTCGTCGTCGTCGTCGTCGTCGTCGTCGTCGGACGCGCCGCGCTCCGGGGTCGTCGTCTTCGGATACGCGTACGGCGACGACGCGCTCGCGGCGTCCGCGCGTCGTCGCAACTCCGTCAGCGCGTTCGGCATCAACCCCGCGCGTTCCGCCGCAGATCTCGCGCGTCGAGCTTCCGCGGCGTGGCGATCCGCGCGTTTATCCGCCGCCTCCAATTTTTCCTCCGCTTCGCGTAACAACTCCAGCGCAACCTTCACGCGGTCGTCCGCGCGCCGTTCGTGCTCGGCGGCGATCTCCGCGATGATCTGCCCGCACTCGACGCCGTACTCGTCCAGGAGCCGTCGCGTCGTTCGGACGACCTCGATGGCTTCGCCCGCGAGCGCGGCGGCTTCCGCCTCCGCCTCCGCGACGAGTCGCACCGTGCCGCGTTGCGTCATCGCGTGCGCCTCCGCGGCGGTGTGCACCTCGTCCGCCATCGCGCGTTCCCATCGCGTGTGGCCGTAGATGTGGTGCCGCAGCACGCGTCCTAACCCGTCCGCGGCTTCGCGCCACTCCGCGGTCTCTTCTCTTTTGCTCGTCTTGGTCGCGAGGTGGCCGCGTTGGAGACGTTCCAACTCGCGTCGCGCGTTGGCGAGCTCCGCTTCGACGTGCACTTGATGCGCGCTGTGCCGCACGAGAACGTCCTTCTCCGTGGTGACTTGAAGCAACCGCTCGGTCATCTCCTGGAGGCGCTTGTGCGCGTCCGCGCGCTCGGCCGCGAGCGTCCCTTTCTCCGCCTCCGCGGCTCGAAGTTTCGCGTCGGTGACGTCGCACCGGTCCGCCTTTTCTCGCGCCGCCGCCGCCGTCTTCTCCGCGGCGACCAACCGCCGTCGCAGCTCCCTGCGCTCGTTCTCGTCCCCGAACAGCTCTTCGTTCTTATCCCGCAACATGTCCCGCTCGTGCTGCGCGGCGTGGAGCCGCTCTTTCAGCGCCGCGACTTCCTTCGCCGCGTTCGTGCTCTCGCGGATGCGTTCCAACGCCTGCTCTTTGATGTCGTTCAGCTGCCGCGCCATCTCCGCGTCTCTCTGCACCGCCGCCGCTCGCTCGTTGTTTCGCTCCTCCCTCGCCTGGTCGAGCAGTCGCTGCATTTGCGACGCCGTCGCCGCGTGGTTCGGGTCGTACGCGTGCGCGTGCTGCATCGCCGCCGCGGTCCCTGCGCCCCCCGCCGCCGCCGCGGACCGCGCGCCTTCCAGTTGCGCCTTCGGGGTCGAGGTTCCGCGCGAGGCGACGTCGGGGTGGAGTTGAAAGGCGTCAGGGGTGGAGTTGAAAGGCGTCGAGGTCGAGCGTCGTTCGTTGAAAGCGAGGGGTGGTGGGCAGACAGAAACGCCGGGAGAGAAAGTCCTCAAGGAACGGCGTCCACCACGCGAACGGGGTCGTATGGGGACCGGCGTGATACTAGAACGCGCCTTCAAGTGCGAGCACTCCGCGTCTCTCGCGCTCAGCTTCTCCTTCGCTCCCGCGAGCTTGTTCTCGAGCTCCTCGCACTCCTCCCGCCTGCGACTCTCCGCGGCGTTGTACTTGGCGCGAATCTCCGCGAGCTCGCGCTGCACGACGGTCCGCTCCTCGCGTTCCCTCGAGAGTTGGTCGTGGACGCTCCCCGCAGCTCCGAGCTCGACGGACATGCGCTGCGCCTCGCGTTTCACCTCTTCCAGCTCCCTCTCCGCGGCGTCGCGCGTCTTCGCGAGGAGCTGGTCGTAGTACTTGGCCATCGAGCGGTTCTTCGCGAGCGCTTTCGAGAGTTTTTCCTCCAGACGCGCGTTCCGAGCGGTCATGTGCACGACGTCGTAGGACGGGCCGGCGCCGGCGCTCGTTCGGGAGCCGCCGCCGTTTGGTCGGTGCGGCTGCATCCCCATCTCCGTCCCCATCCCCATCCCCATC
>Ga0181560_10001670_pt1 | contig 20714 bp, 15 predicted proteins | sample 011ome_20_FD_133751 | JGI IMG/M metagenome (GOLD analysis project Ga0181560, IMG submission 133751) | Coastal salt marsh microbial communities from the Groves Creek Marsh, Skidaway Island, Georgia - 011509CT metaG (megahit assembly) | ecosystem: Environmental > Aquatic > Marine > Intertidal...
AATCACCGGATACGGCGGCGGCGGGATGACCGGCGGCGGCGGCGCGATGACCGGCGGCGCGAGCGTCCCCGGCGGCGACGGCGACGGCGACGGCGACGGCGACGGCGACGGCGTCGTGTCCGGGAACACGTACGGGCGGTCGTCCTCGCCGGTCGAGCCCGGGTAGTTGTACCCGCTGTACGCGGCGCTCTCGTCGTCCACGCCTAATATTCGCCGTCGCGCGTGCGGGACCGTCTCCCAGTGCTCCGCCGGGGTCGTCCTGCGGCTCCACCATCGTCGCTTCAGCGCGTCGCGGACGGAGAATCGCCAGCTCTGCACGCGCGGGTCGTCCTCGCCGAGGCCGCCGGGGGGATCGGGCACCTCGAGTTTAAAATCTGGTTCGCGCTCATCATCGACCGGGGCGCTCGCGCCCTCGCGCCGCTCGACGTCCGCCGCCGCGGCGGGGACGTGAACGCGCGACGCCGCGAGGAGGAGGACGAGGAAGAAGAAGAGGAGACGGCGCCGCATCGCGACTCGCGGCGGTCCCTCGCGCCCGGCCCCCGCGCCCTGTCCGACTGCTCGTCTTCGTCCGCGGCCTCGAAAACTTTCGGCAGTTTTCCTTCGCGCGCTTCTCGCGTCGTCTCGCGCGGGTTTTGAGATCGTCGAAGACGCGCGGCCGCTCACTTGCGCCCGAGCCGCCATGGCCGCCGTGCTGGACGAGTGCGTCAACAAAGTCGAGTCCTTGATCCTCGAGGTCGCCAAGGACATGAACGCCGCGGACATCCCGAAGATGCGCGTGGACCCGGACGATCCTTGGGCGGACATCTGGGCGCCGCCGCCGCACGTGTACAAGGTGCGACGCGACGCGATCGATCGCGCGTCGTTCCGTTCGCTCGCGCGCGCGGCGGTCTCGTCCGAGTCGTCCCCCACGACCCACCCCTCGCGTCCTCGCTCGCCGACGACCTCCCCACCCCACGTCTCTTCCACGACGACGCACCGCAGGAACGTTGCGCCGACACGGGGTACCTCATGACAAAGCCGTTCGAGCGGAACAACCCGATGCCGGGGAAGTTCGATCAGACGTGCGAATACATCGTGAAGCTGCTCAAGCCCGTGATCAAGCCGAAGAGCGGCGGCAAGGAAGCCGGCGGCGGCGGTTCGATCCCCGGCGGCGGCGCGAAGAAGGAGAAGAAGGAAAAGAAGGAGAAGCAACCGCAGCCGCCGCAGTCGGACGAGGACCCGTTCGTGAAGGCGAAGCTCGTCGTCGCCAAGGTGGTGGACGTCGCGCACGTGGAGAACAGCGACAAGCTGTACCTGTGCAAGGTGCAGATTGGACCCGGGGAGGAGGACGTCAAGCAGGTCGTCACCGGGCTGCGCAAGTTTGTACCGGAGGAGGAGCTGAGAGGTCGCAAGGTGTTGTGCATCTTGAACCTGAAAGTCGCGAAGCTCGCGGGGCAGACGTCGGAGGCGATGATCCTAGCCACGGAGGCGACGATCGGCGAGGAGCTCTCGGTGAAGCTCGTCAACGTTCCGGACGGCGCCGACGTCGGCGACGCCGTCGGCGCGGAGGGCATCGAGCCCGCGGCGACGTACCCGAAGGAGTGCAAGAGCAAATTCTGGGACGCGGTGAAGACGAAGCTGACGGTCCGGGGGGGGAAGGCGACGTACGACGGGAAGATCGTCGGGTGCGCCGCGGGGGCGTGCTTCGCGGACGCGTCCGTGCCGGACGGGTCCTTCATCAAGTAGACTCAACTTACAGTCGACGTCAAACTAATTACCTTCGTACTTATTAACATTTTTCTAATCTCTACGTGCGCGCTTCAAAGACGCTCTCTCTAGTTGTAGCTAGACTAAAAGAAGGTATTCACTCCCGCCGCCTGACGCCGCTCGCGGCTTTGTACGCCGCGAACCGCCCTCGGTTCTCCGCCGCCTTCGACCGCGAGCGCTCCAAGACGCCAAACGCGCGGCGCGTCTCCTCCTCCGTCGTCGCCTCGAGCTCCTCCCAGTCCTCGAGCGCGCCGGCGCCGCCGAAGGTCGCGCGCGGGTCTATGCCCAGCCGCGCCGCCTCCTCCCTGGTGAACGTCGGCGTCGCCTCGATGTGATTCGCGACGCGTCGGCGAAACGCGACGGACGCGGAATCCGACGCGGCGTCGTTCCGGTTCCGGTTCCGCTCGTCGTTCGCCGTCTTCGCGCCCCAGCGCGCCGCCGCGGAGCCCGCGGGCGCGTTTTCCTTATCCTTCTCGCGCCACGCGCGCGCCGCCCGCTTCGCGAGGACGACCTTCTTCGCGGCGACGCCCGCGTCGAGCCCTTTGGTGTAGTAGTCTTTCGGCACCGGGTTCGCCGCGAGCGCCTCCGCCTCCTCGAGCGCGGCGAGCCGACGCGCGGACGCGGTCGGCGTCTTTGGCACCTTCCCGAGCGCTCTTCGACGCGTCAGCGTCTCGCCATCGCGGCTCGGCGCGCGTCGCAACGACGACCATATCTCGTTCATCGTGACGTCCGAGAAGGACGCGTCGCGCGAGGCGTCCGAGTCCGAGCCCGAGTCGCTCGGGTTCCACCCGCCGTCGTCCGCGCCGCCCCATCCCCCTTTCGTCGTCGCTTTCCCGCCACCGCCGCCGTCGTCGACGAACCCGGGTGGGTATCCGGATCCGCCGCCGCCGCCGGCTCCCCCGACCCCTCGCGCGCGGTCGCGGCGCGCTCCCGGGCTCGCCATCCCCAACGCCGTCGCGTCTTGATCGAGGAGCTCCTCCGCGAGGTACTCGGACATCGTCGGCGCGGTCGACCGCGGGGAGTCTGGGTCGTCGGTCTCGTACGCGTGCGCGCGCGCGCGTCGCCGCGCGCTCTTCGTCGGCGTGAGCGCCCTTCGGATCCTCGCCTTGAACGACGTCGACGGCGCCGCGCCGCTCCCGCTCCCGCCGCTCCCGCCGCCGCTGCCGCCGCCGCCGCCGCTCGCGTGCTTCGGGTCGTTCAGCCACGTCCACAGCCGCTTATCCGCGACCGCGCTCGGCCCGGAGCCGACCGGCCCGGCGACGCGTCGTCTCAGTCGCCCCGGAACGTCCGGCGGGGCGGCGAACAGGTCCGCGGCTCTGCCGCCCTCCAACACCGTCCCGTCGAAAAACGTGCGGTCGCCCGCGCGTCGCAGCTCTCGCACGAGCGCGACCGCGGGGTCCGCGTACACCCTGAGCGCGTTCCACATCTGGTTCGCGGGCGCGAAGACGCGCGGGTGATTGCTCACGGCGTTCACGAACTCGTCGTATCCGAGCTCCGCGGGACACCGCGCTTCAAAGTCTCGAACGAGATCCGCGGCGTACGGCGCCAACGACGCGTCGTCCTCGTTCGCGCGGCGTCGATCCCCCCACACGTCGCCGCCGCGCCGACTCCGCCTCACCTCGGCCTCGTCCTTACGCCGCGCCTCCGCGGCTTTGATGGCGACGAGGAGCTCGTCTTTGCTGAACCGCCCGTCGTTGTTGAGGTCCAAGAGTCGAAACATGAATCTGACGCGGCCGAAGGAGCCGGACAGGACGAACGCGGCGAGGCCGACGACGAACTCCTTGAAGTCGACGACGCCGTCGCCGTCGACGTCGAGAACCTCCACGAGCCTCTGCACGTACACGTCGTCCCTGAGCTTGAACATCCTCGCGAGCTCGTTCGAGTCCACTCGCCCGTTCGCATCCTTGTCCGCGCGTTTGAACGCGACGTACAGCTTTCGCAGCGACGCGGACGTCCACCGGTCCACGCCGCCGAGCCGGTCGCGACGCACGCCGAGCTCGTCCAGGGCGTCGAGCACGTTGCGCTCGCGCGCGGAGCACGCGGACTGGCATCCCCCCATCTCGGCGCCCCGGGGAATGGACGCGGTGGGCTCGACCGCGCGCGTTGTTGACTCGGACAAGTTTCTCGGACGACGCGGAGAGGCGGAGTCGGCAAACGCACGGACGCGGATGACGGCAGACTGGTCTCGGGCTGCCTACCTGACGCGCTAGCTAGCTAGTCTACGCGCTCGGGCGCCCGAGGACCTCACGCGACGAACCAGTGATCGCCCCCGTTTTCGTCGAACCCCGCGAACGTGTCCATCACCTTCGCGCGCGCTTTCGCCATGCCGAACGCGAACAACCGCAGCGGCGCGCGCCCCCCCCCGCCGCCGCCGCCGCCGCCCGCGGATGAAAAACGCACCCCCGCGGCGTCCAGCCCGGCTCTGGTCTTCTCGTCCTCCTCCCTCACGCGCGCGGTCCCGACGGGCGCGCCGGGCTTGTACTCGATCTCCCGCACCGCCGCGCGCGCCGCGGCGACCAGCAGCTCCTCCGCGCGTGTCGCGTCCCCCGCGTCCGCGGCTTTTCTCGCGGCCGGGACGGCGTCTACGAACGCGCACGCCGGTCGCGTCGCCAACGCGTCTCTCAACTCGGACGCCCACGCTCTCAGGGTCTCGCCCGTGCCCCAGACCTGAATCGGGCGGGCTCGCGCGATGGCACCAGACTTCGCGCACAGGAGGAAGTGCACCTTGCACGCGCGCAGCCGCGCGAGCGAGCACCGGTCGTGCGTCCGCGTGCTCTGCGCGGGGTACTGCCGCCAGAGGTACAGCGTCTTCGGCACCTTGCCGACGACGAGCCCGAGCGCGAACCACCGGTGCCAGAAGTCCGCGTCCACGGGCCACCACCCAGTCGGTCGCAGGGATTGTCTGGACGGGAGCGCGTACGTCGGGTCCGTGGCGTGCGCGCAATCCGCGACGGCGTCGTCGATCATCCAGAGGTCGCGATACGGCGAAGCCGCGGCTTCATCAATCTCCGCCGCGGCTTTTATCTCCGCCGCGGTCGCCGCCGCCGCGTCGACGCTCTCCCCGCGCGTCCCTTCCCCCGTCGCGGGTTCGACCACCCCCGCGCCGCGCGAACCCGCCGCCGTCGCTTCCATCACCTCGGCGTCCGTCGCGAGCGCTCGCATCGCGCTGCGGCGGTACACCCCCGACGCCCTCAGCGCGGGAATCTCCAAAAACCGCCCCCGCGCCATCGCCTCCGGGTCCGCGCACGCCTCGTTCATCCATCGCGTCCACCGCGCCATCCCGGGGCGGTCCCACCCGACGAGCGCCACGCGCGACGTCACGCCGTCCCACCCCGGGTTCGCGTCGAGCGCCCTCGCGAGGGCGACGAACGCCCTCGGCGGGCGGAGGTCGTCGCTCTCCATCTCCCCGACGAGCGTCCCTCGCGCGCGCGCGTACGCCAGGTTCAACGCTTTGCCCTGACCGGACCGTCCGAACGGCGCGACGGTCAGGACGACGAGGGTGTTCCCGCGGACGCGCGCGCGGACCGCGGCGGCGACGGACGTCGGGACGACCTTGTCGGATTCCCACGCGAGGCGGTCGGGCGGGAACGCGTGCGCGTCGTCGTCGTCCTCCTCGTCCTCCTCCTCGTCCTCGTCCTCGTCCTCGTCCTCGTCCTCGCCCGCTTTCTCGTCCGCGGCCGCGAGCGCGGCGGCGCACGCCTCGAGCCACTCCCTGGAGCCGTCCGTGGAGGAGTCGTCCACGGCGATGAGCTCGAGCCCGCCGCGTTTCGCGAGCCCGCGCTGCGCGAGGACGCTCGCGACGCAATCGGGAAGCCACGGCATCGCGTTCCGGCAGGGCATCAGCACGGAGACGAGCGGCGCGGACGCGACGGCGTTCGCGTCGTCCGACGCGCGCGACGCGTCTCTCGCCGCCCCCCGCGGTCGCTTCGCCGTCGGCCCCGCGTCGGCGTCCTCCGCGGGAGGGCGCTTGCCCTTCCCCGGCGACATCGCGCGCGAGGGTGCGACGGCGACGAGGTCCCGCCGCGCACTCCGATCTGCGGCGCGCGTATGCGTGATGGCGACGAATGCGAAACTCGACTCGAACGCGTTTCGTCGGGGGAACCGACGCGACGCGCGGCTCAGTTCGCCGCGCGCGCGCGCGACGTCATGACGACCGCGTCGCGCCCCCGCGCGACGCTCGCGCGCGTCGGCGGCGGCGGCGCGCTCGTCGCCGCGGACGCGTTCGTCGCGTTCGAAGACCCGGAAGTCCAAGACGCGGTCGAGGACGCGCGAGCGAAGGTGGATCTCCTGAGGGGCGTCACGGAGGCGCGCCTGAAGAAGCTGAGCCGCGCGCAGCTGACGGGGATCGTGAGCGACCTCCTCGCGATGGCCGCGCGGTTCGAGTTCGAGCGCGAGGAGCGGTTCGAGCGGATGAAGAGAGAGACCGCGCCCCCGCCGCCGCCGCCGCGGAGGAACAGAAGCCCCGGGGGCGCCGCGGGCGCGAGGGCGAGGGCGTCGCCGACGCCGATCTCGACGACGACGACGACGACGACGACGACGACGACGCGTCGCCCGGCGGAGACCACCCGGCGCGACCGCGAGTGGCTGCGGGTGAACCAGCGCGCGCCGCCGACGCGCGTCGAGACCGAGTCCGCGGTCGTGATACAAGCGCACGCGCGGGGGTACCTGTCGCGCGCGCGGGCGCGAGAGAACCGAAGCCGACGCGCGCGAGAGGGCGTGGACGGCTCGGCCGGGGCGCCGGCGGCGAAGTCGAGGACGACGCCGTTGACGGGGCCGGAGCTCGTCGCGCGCGAGATGGCGCGGGCGAAGATGGAGCACCTCGTGAACGAGTTTAAGGAGCGGAAACGGAGGGACGCCGCGTTCTTAGAGAAGAGCGCGCGGGACATAGCGTAGGTAGACGAGCTCGCCGCGGCGGCGCGCGCGAGAACAGTTGTTAGCCGTTTGTTGAAACGCCCACGGCACGGGAACGAAGGATTCGATCGACGCCGTCGCGTCGCACTCGCGCCCGCGCACGCCGCGCGCGCGCGCCATGACCACGTCCGGGTTCGACCGCGCGTTCGACGAGTACCGACGCGCGATCGCCGACGTCGCGGACGCGACCGCGACCGCGGGACCGTCGTCGTCGTCGTCCGCGCGCGCGTCCGCGGTCCCGCGCGCCGCGAGGGCGAGCGCGAGGTGTCGGGGACGCCGAGATCCGCTCGATCCCCGAGACGAGCTCCTCGCCAAGCGCATCGCGCGCAGCTTCAAGCGCTTCGACGCCGGGGACAAAGGCTGGCTCGACGCGCACGACCTGAAGTGCGCGTTCGCGTCGCTCGTCGGATGCAAGCCCTCGAAGGAGGAGCTCCGCGCGATGACGTCGTCGTGCCCGCGCGGGGAGGTCGACCTGTTCCGCTTCTCGCCGTACATGCTCGACAGACTCTCATCAAGCCGCGCGGCGACGACGGGGGAGCGCGACGAAGGCGAGGACGAAGACGAGGACGCGAAGGCGCGCCGCGAAGACGCGAGGCGGACGATCCGCGCGCGCGCGGTGTTCGACGCGTTCGACGCGAGGAGGGTCGGGCACGTGACGTTGGAGGACGCCGTCGCCGCGTTCGCGACGGCGGCGCCGGCGACGCCGTGCGGCGTCGTCGCGGACGTCTTCCGCGAAGCCGACGTGGACGACGACGGGAAGGTGACGTTCGAGGAGTTTAAGGGCGTGTTTTTAGGCGGCGGCGGCGGCGCGGTGTTTGTGGGGTGCTGAGCGCGGGGGTGGGGGTACTGTAGGGAAAGCGACGCGCGCAGCGCCGTGGGCGCGAGCGACTCGGTCTAATTAGCGTATTTTGTAATTGTACGATCGCGGCTACGCGCCGTCGCCGTCCCCCCCCGCCGCGGCCCCCTCCGCCGCGGCGTTCTCCCTCCTCGCGGCGCCCCTCGCTTTCCTTCGCTTTCCTCCGCGTTTCCCGACCGCGGTTGTTTCCTCCTTCCACACGATCCCTCGCATGAGCGCGCCGTCCACGCGCGCGGTGAGCAGAAACCCCGCGTCGAACGTCCCGTCCACCATCCCTTCCACGGCCCTCCCGACGAAATTCTCCGCCCCCGGCGGCGTCGTCTCGCCAGGGCCCGTCGGCGTCATGACGCGCGTGAGGTTCGGGACGATCTTCGCGCGCGTTCGCTCGCACTGCTTAGACGACTCCGGGTGGGCCGCCAGCGCGCCGGGCGCGGCGATCGTCACCGGTCTCGGCGCGCCTGCGGGCGGCGCGTCGGCGACGCACAGCTGTGCAGCCGCGGCGGCGGGGGCCGCCGCGGTCTTCGTCGGGCGCCCGCGCCCGCGCTTCTTCTTCGCGGGCGCTAGCGCGAGCGCGTCCGGGGCGACGTCCGCCTCCGCCTCCGCCGCGCGCTTCTGCTTCTTCTTAGCCTTCTTCCCCGCGGTCTCGCCGCCGCCGCCGCCGCCGTCCGCGTCCGCGCGCGACAACATCTTCCGCCGCGCCTCGCGCGCTTTTTCCACGTGCGCCTCTCGCTCGCTCGCGCTCATCCGTCGCCATCGCGCGCCGATGATCTTCTCGATCCCCATCCCGGCCTCGTCGCTCGCGCGCTCGCCCGTGCCGTTCCTCAGCGCGACGCGAAGCTCGTCCGCGAAGGCGTCGTACGCGAGGAGCGCGGGGGACAACGCGAGCTCGCGACGCGGGCGCGGCTCCGCGAGATCCGCGAGCGATTCGGCTCGTCCGCCGGGGTTAAGACCGCGCGCGAGGGACGGGTCGCCGCTCCCGTCGCGCGCGGGCGCGGGCGCGGGGTTCATCCCGACGCGCGAACGCGGACGGGCGCGAGCCTCGCCGCGCGAGGACGAGTGGAGGGAGGCGCGCGACGATCCGTCAGATTCCCAACTCGGAAAATTGCTGCCAGCTCACCATCATCAAGCTCGAAGAAGAGTCTCGGGGGGTCGGCGACGCGACGTCACTGCGCCGTCGCGCGAGGTCTCGGTCGCGCCGAACCGCACGACGCGCGCGAAGACGACGCGCGGACGATCGATCCCGTCCACGCGAGTCGACGACGCGCGCGCGCTGACGCGCGGACGCCATGGCGGTGCGTCCCCGACCCTAGCTCGAACGACGACGATCCCCTCCCGCGCCGTCTCGAGCGCCTCGTTTCCCCCCGCCCCCCCGCCCCGCCCCGCGCGCGCGCGCTGACGCGCGTCCGACGCCCTCTCCTCCGACTCGTCGCCGCAGGCGCGCTTGATCGCGAACCTGATCGTCGCCGGCGGCCAGGTCGCGATGAAAGCGGTCGCGAACGCGTACAGCAAAGCGCTCGCGAACGCGCAGAGATCAGGCGTCGCGCAGGAGGCGGCGGCGAAGGGCGCGGCGGCCGGGGGGATGTTTCGGAAGAAGGTGATGCAGGTCGAGGAAGCGAGGCAAGTCCTCGGCGTGGAGAAGGGCGCGACGCTCGAGCGCGTGCTCGAGCGGCACGATAAGCTCATGACGGCGAACGAGAAGGATCCGGAGACGGGGCAGTACCGCGGGAGCTTCTACCTCCAGAGCATGATCAACAACGCGAAGGAGTCGGTGTTGAGAGAGGATTTCCCCGACTACAAACCCCCGGGCTCGGGAGACGCGGAGGCGTCGGGACCTGCGAAGGAGATTAGCGACGGCGAAGAGGGTGGCGGAGACGGCGACGGTGGCGGTGTCGGTGTGGGGGCGTCGGGGGGGAGGTCGAATCCCAACTCTGGGCGCGGGTTCGCCGCGAGCGGCGTGGACGACGCGTCGAAATAGAGAAGAACGCGACCGGCGTCGCCGTGATTCCGTAATATACTAAGATAGGCTCCCTCACGGCGGCGACTCTACTCCGCGTCCGCGATGGCGCCGAGATGGGCGATGAGCCTCCCCCCGCGCGTCGCCACGGCCTCGAACGTCTCCTCGTGCGCGGCCGCAACGTTCTTCAGAACCTCGCGCAGCACGTCCTCGTCCGCGGCGCCTCCGCAACGCGCGGAGACGTCCGCCGCCGCCGCCGTCGCGTCGCCGGCGTCGAACGCGCTCGCGGCGGCGACGACGCCGGCGAGCGCGTCCTTTATCCTTCTCGCCGCGGTCGCGACGGCCGCGTCCGCGGCGCCGTTCGCGCCGCCCTTCGCCGCCGCCGACGACGCCGACGCGAGCGTCGCGAACGCGCCGGCGCCAATCTCCGAGACGAGATGCGTCGTCGCGGCGACGACACCGCCGCAGGTGACGTCGAGCGTCGCGCCGCCGCCGCGGCGCAACTCCGATCGCACGTCATCGCACCTCGCCTCGATCGACGCCGCGAGCGCGTCGAGGGACGCCGCGCGACCTTCTCTTTCGTCGTCTTCCGCGCGCGCGATGTCGAGAAGCGCTCGAAGCATCGCGTTCGACGCGGCGTCGCACGCGCGCGTGGACGGCGCGACCGCGGCGTCGGCGTCGGCGTCGGCGTCCGTCGCGAAGAGCGCCTCCGCCGCCGCGGCGACGGCGTCGACGGCGTCCGCGTCCGCGTCGCCCGCCGCCGCGCGCATCGCGTGGATCTCGACGACGCGTCGCCGCATCGCGCGCTGCCATCGCGCGCGGTGCGCGACGGACGCGCCCGCGCCGACGCCGACGTCGTGCGCGCCCGCGACGGGCGTCTCCGCTCCCGCGCGCGGCGACGCGTCGACGCCTCGGCTGCGCCACCAGTCCGCCGCCGCGAGCGACGCGAGGCCGCCGTGCGGGGGATAGAACGCCGGGTTCGTGCACAGGTCCTCGTTGAAGCACGACGACGGCCAGTCCGCGCCGCGCGTCGGAAGAGGCTCGCACGCGTCCGCGGCGCCGCGCAAAACCTTGCGCAGGACGTTGAAGACGAGTTCCGGTTTCGCCCCCGCGGCGGCGTCGCCGACGACGGCTTCTCTCAACGCGGCTCGCCACTTTACGACGGCCGCGTTCTTCAGCGCGTGCGACGTGTTCAAACGCCGGTGAAAGTCCACGAACTCCAGGGCTTTCGTGTACACGCCGTTGTCGTACGCCTTGACGCCGTTCTCCGTGATGTCTTTCCCGGCGTCCGTCGCGAGCAGATCCGATCGCGCGGCGAACCAATTGAGCGCGGCCCCGTCGTCCCCGCCCTCCAAGTGCGGCAGCTCCAGGTGCGCCATCGTGTCCATCTGTATGTTCTTGCAGTCTAAAGCCGCGTGCGTCTCGCACGCGGCGTCGTGCGCGCCGAGGAGGGTGTACAACACGCTCAGACCGATCCTGAGTTCCGCGTGGTTCGGGCTGTTCCGCACCGCCTCCGACGCGCACGCGGCGGCGACGAGAAGCGCGCGCGTCGCCTCCGCGGCGGCGTCGACGTCGATCTCGCCGCCGACGCCGTTCGCGTACGCGCGCGCGGCGTGCGACGTCGCCTCCGCGGCGAGCGCGTTGACCGCGAGCAGCGCGAGCGTGTCCGCGGGCGTCGGCTCGCGTGGGTCCGCGCCGGCGACGACCTCGCGAGCTTCCCGGTACCGCGTCATCAGATCGGTCGCGAGGGTTCTTCCGCTGGACGACGGCAACGCCGGACCGAGGATTCCGTTCGAGTCGCGACGATCGCGCCACGAGCCGCCGCACGAGCCGAGCTGCGCGCGTATCGCCTCCGCGGCGACCGCGCGTCGGAGCTTTCTGTTCGCGGGTTCGTCCGAGCTCGCGGCGGCGGCGGCGGCGGCGGCGGCTTCCGACGCGAGGCGTTCGCGAACCGCCGCCGCCGCGTCCGCGTCCGTCTCCAGTAAACGCCGCGAGTACGGCGCGAGGTCCTTCGCGCAGCTCGTCCAGTACCCGAACTCGCGCCAGTACTTCATCATCGCGGCAGGCAGCGATTCATCCTCGGACGCGCCCGCCGGCGGCGGCGACGTCGTCGTCGTCGACGACGACCCCCTCAGCTGCGATTTTCGATACGCCAACTCCACCTCGAGAAGGTACGGGCCGCGTCCGACTTTCATCGCCCCTCCCGCCTCGTCCGCGGCGGCGACGAGCTCGCGCACGAGCGTCTCGCCTCTCTCGACGCCCTCCCCGTCCGGCGACGTCAGCGCCATCGCGCCGACGCGTCTCGCGACGTCGTCTTTGTCGCCGTCGCCGCCCCCGCCGCGGACGCCCTCCGCCGTGAACGCGTCGTCCGGTGCCCAATCCCCTCCCGCGCTCGCGGGCGCCTTCCTCGGCGCCGCGGCGACCGTCCCTCGCATGGTGAGATCCATCGCGCAGCTCGCCGCCTGCCAGTCGTCCGGCATCTCTTTCAGAACGCCCCGCCAGTGCGCCAGCGCGTCGTCGACGTCGCCGTCCTCCGCGGCTTGCGTCGCGCACAGCGAAAGCCGCTCCGCCTTCATCGGCACGCACTTCTCCGCGAGCGCGCTCTCGAGCAGCGTCCGCGCGTCGCGCCCTCTCCCGCACTCGCGCAACACCCTGGCGCACACGAGCAGCGTCTCGCGGTCGGTCACGCCGCCGTTCTTCTCGAGCTTCGCGCACATCCCGGCGGCGAGTCGCGTGAGCGTCGCGTCTCTTCTCTCTTCGCGCGTCATCCCTCTCGTCTGGAGGAGGATGCCGCACACCGCCCACATGACGTGTTTCGGGTCGTTCGTCAGCCTGTACAGCTTCATCGCGCACTGCTGCTGCTTCACGAACGCGAAGTCGCGCGCGTGCGCGGAGAACAAGAGCGACAGATGCTCGAGGTTCTTCGGATCGCGCGCGCTCGCGGCTTCGAACATCGACACGATCGAGGACGGCATCCCGGCGTTGCGGTAGAACACCTGCAGCGTGTGCAGCGTGTTGTCGTCCTCCGGGCCCTCGTCCTTGATCTCGTCGCAGATCGCGACGCCCTCGTCTTTCTTTCCGGAGCGGTACAGCGCGATGCCCTTGAGCGCGCGCGCGATCTGGAGGTTCGGATGCTTCGCCAAGAGTTGCGTCGCGCCCTTCAGCGCGGCCTTGTTGTTCCCTTTGTCGAGGAGCTCGTACAGCGGTTCGAGCTTGCGATGCAGCGCCATCGGGTCGATCTCCTTGGACGTGGTGTCCTTGGACTTCCCCATCGCGACCGCGTCGGCGCGGCGCGAGGACGCGGAGGCGGCGCGGCGAGTGACTGATCATTTTTCGTGTCGGAGGCGGAGGCAGCGGCTGCAGTGCCAGACTGACATGACATGACAGGACGTCAGCTCGAGGTGGAATATTAGAGTCGCGGGACTACGGCGGGTTCGCTCATCTTTCGTTTCACTGAAGACTACCGCTACGAAGGCGCGATCTCCACGCGCGGGACCGCGTCCCCGACCGTGGGGCCGCGGGCTCGTCGTGAGACGAACGCCCGCGTCCCCGTCGGGTCGCCGCCGCGCGGTCGCCGTCGCGGTCGCCGCGAAAAAAACAATAATCCCACGCGTCGATGGGCGCTCCGCGTCCTCCTCCTCACATGCCGTTGTTCTGCAGGTAGTCCGCCAAGTTACCGACGCACGTGTTGCAGTTCCCGCCCTGGATGTTCTCGTCGTGCGTGCCGACGACCACGCACGTCGCCGCCTTGCACACGAACAGACCGTTGCTCCCCTGCGGCGGCGAACGGAGACGATCGGACGCGAACGATGAGTCGAGGGCGGCGGTGTGCCTACAGCTGTACGCGTCGCGTCAAAAAAAAAAAACGATGATGTCGCCGCGCGTCGCACCTTCTTGCCCACCACGTTGCGATCGTCGGAGGAGATGAACATGTATTTCTGCCCGCCCACGTACACGCCGCCCGCTTGAAGCGCGGACGGGTCGTCCATGCCCGCCACGATCTTCGAGACCTCCTCGGGGGATACCTGCGCGAGACGAGGGGGCGGTCAGCGGATCTCGTCGTGGAGGAAGTTGACGTCCAACGATCTAATAAAACGCGCGAGGACGGGCGGGGCGCGCACGTCGAAGCCCGCGGACGCGGCCCACATGGATCCGTCCGTCCCGCAGATCGCGCCTTGGGTCACGTGCCCCGTGCCCAAAAGATGGTCGTCGACGTAGGACTGCCAGCTCATCGTGCGAGGAGGAACCGCCCGCGCGCGATGGATTTGTGAGGCGTCCAAGAGTTGCTGCTGTGGTCGAAGACTGGAATGGAAGACGAGACGAGACGAGCACTGAGCTATTTCGGATTTCGGCGGTCGCCGCCGGCGCGGCGAGGGACGATTCGCGCGCGCGAGACATTACGAATCGCTTTTCCGCGCGACGTACGTAAGAGATGACGCTAAAGATACAGCACGCGCGGGGTCTATCCGTAGGTCCTCACTCCTTCCCTTGCAGCCGCTGCAGTCCCGCGTTGAGCGCTCGAAACGGGTTGAACTTTTCCAGCGCCGGCGCGTCGTCGTCGCCGCCCTCGCCCCCGCCCCCACCGCGACCTCCCCCCGCGACCTTCGCCTTCGCCTTCTTATCCCCCTCCCCACCCCCGACCGTCCTCGGGACCGTCTTCACGCCGTACTTCGCGAGCGTCTCCGTGGCGACGTACCCCAGGTACTTGGACGCGTCCTCGGTCTTGTCGATGGACCCCTCGTCTTTGAACTGGTTCAGCTGCGCCTCGGTGAAGCCGCCCTCGCGGTTCGTGCCGCTTCGCGCGACTCGGAACACGAGCCACGCCCAGATCCCGCCCGCCTCCGCGTCGTCCTCGTCCGGGGACGCGCCGAAGATGCCGTCCAAGACGGTCACGAACGGGTTCTTGCCGACGATGAAGCGGGAAAATTTCGCGCCCGTCGCGCTGCTCCTCTTCTCGCGTTCTTTGAACATGAGCGACTTCACGAGCTCCCACCCCGCGCGATCGTCCGCGTCGAGGACGTCGAACCCCTCGCCGTTCTCCCCGGTAAACATCCGCGACGGGAGCTCTTTCCTCCACGCCTGCAAGCTCTCGCCGTTCTCCTCGAGCTTCCTTCGAAACGCGATGAGGTTGTCGTCGCTGCGAAGCGACGGCAGACACATCTGAAGCAACACGACGCCGGCGCTGTACGAGTCGAACCGGTCCGGGACGTTCAGCTGCCACAGCGCCGGGGACAGCGCGAGCGCTACCGGCGTCGCGGGCGCCTCGGGCGTTTGCGTGGACATGATGTACTCCTCCGGCCCGGAGAAGCGCGGGTCTAAGATGAACTCCTTCGGCTGGTAGTTGAAGCCGAACCGCAAATCCGCGGCGGCGCCGAGGTCGATGAGCTTGAACCTGCCCTCCTTCGGGTCGAAGATCATGTTCTCCGGCTTGACGTCGCGTAAGATGATCCCCGTCGCGTGCGCGCCGGAGAGGCACTCCAGAATTTGCTTGAAAATCCGCTGGATGATCGCCTTCTTCCGCGCCGGCCCTCTCGGCTCGCCCTCGACGGCGACGCCGCCGGAGTCTCTGAACAGGAAAGGCTCGACGTTGTACGGGAACTCCTTGCTCTGCATGAGCCCGTTCAAGGTTTCGCTCCCCTCGAACTTCCACACCAACCACATCGGATCATCGTCGTCTGAATCGTCCACCTCGACAGCCTTCTGCGCGAACGACTTGGCGCGCTTCCAGATGCTCTGCTCGCCGCCGCCGCGCGCGGCGCCCTTCTCCTTCGGGCCGTAAAACGCGCCCTGATACTTCGCGATGTACTTCGGGCACGCGCGCATGAGACGACTGTTCGTCCATATCTCCGCCTCGCCGTAGTCCTTGCATCGCTTCAACACGTACGTCTCGCCGTCCTCCACGCCGGTGGCTTTGTACACGACCCCGAACCCGCCTTCGCCGAGTTTGTTCCCGATGACGAAGTCGTCCAGGCTGAACGACCGCTGCCCTAGCAGCGGGCGGAGGACGTAGTAGTCCACGAACCCGCCCAAGACGCCCGGGGTGATCGTGAGGTAGAACCCGAGCGCGCCGAGGATCGTCAAGCCGGTGGGGGTGAACAGCGGCGCGACCTCGCCGCGGAGCTCCGCGTCCAGGGTGCTTCGGTAGATCTGATCTCCGCAGTTTTGGATCGTGCACGGGAGCCCGATGCCCGCGGCGACGTCCGCGATCGCGTTCGCCGCGGCGCCGAGGTCGTCGATCGGGAGCGCCGCGGTGGGGGCGATGAGACGCGCGCGGCGACGCGCGCGGCGGTGCGCGCGGTGCGCGAGGCGCGGCGCGGAGGACGCGCGCGATGGCGTTAAATGCGTCGCGCGACACGACGCATCGTCTGCGTTTTTCGTCGCGGCGACGTCCGCGCGTCGCGCGCGCGCGCGAGCGGATCCGCCGCTCCCGCGGCGCGGCGCGATCGCGCCGGACAACGCGCCGGCGCGAAGCGTCGCGGCCGACATCATCGTGTGCGACGACGGACGGAGGTTCGTGCGGCCGCGCGGCGGGCAGTCGGGCGGGTCTCGCGGACGCGCTGAGGTGGATCGATATCCGCGCTACTGCTCAGCGAATCAGAAGCGCCGATCGCGTTTCCCGCTACATTTCTCCCGAGCGGCGTCGGCGGAGGCGCGCGAGAGCGATGCGATGCGATGGAGACGGTCGACGCTTCGATGTTGGACGCGCGGGGAGTTACACGCGCATCACGCGATGCCCTCGCGTCGAGTATTAATTATAAGTCGCGGGCGAGGCTAATACGCCGCGCCCAGACGCGTTCACCCATCATTCGCAACTTAACCCTCGCCGCCGAGGGTTTCCCGCCGTCCCGTCGTCGCCCCCTTCCATCACTCGTCGTCGTCGTCGTCGTCGTCGTCGTCGTCGTCGTCGTCGTCGAAGTCCTCATCGTCGTCCGCGCCGCCGTACCGCGCGATGATGTCCGCGTCCGCGGCGATCTCCTTCGCTTCCTCCTGCATCGCCCCCGGCTCGCGTCCGGTGGGCCACTTCATGACGTAGTACACCAGGTTCACCAGAATCGCGGTGATGGGCTTGAAGAGCCAGTAGACGACGAGGAACGCGATGAGCGTCCCGAGCGGCCCGATCGACTGCATCCAGTCCGGGGGCTTCCATCGACCGCCGAACCACTTCCCGCCGCCGCCGCCGCCGCCGCGGCCGCCGTTGCCGAAGAGCCCGCCGCCGCCGAAGAAGCCGCCCTTGTCGTTCTCCGCGAGCGCGTCCGGCTTGTCCCCGAACGCGCCCATGAGCGCTCGCTTCGCGGCGTCTTCTTTCTTTCCCATCCTCGCGACGACGCGCCGCCCGCGCGTGGGGGGGGTCGCCCCGACGCGGTTCGAGCCCGGCGCGCGCGACGCGCGCGCGGCGACGACGACGGGTCGCGCCGCGACGGTCGCGCTCTGCCGCGCGGAGATCCTACGTACTGTTAATAATCCTCCGATGGGCCCATCATCGGGGGTGATCCTCGCGGCGGACGCGACCGAGGACGACAGCGCCGTCATCGCGCGTCGACGACGCGCGCGTCGCGCGTCGACGTCTTCGCGAGTTCTGAGGCGTCGGGACGGACGCCGTCCGACGGTGTATCGCGCGTGCGGCGGCTCGAGAGCGCGCGCGCCTGTCCGAATACCCTGGGGTTTGGGTTGAAGCTCGGCCAGCTCGTCGCGACCAGACGCGCACGACAGAAAATAAAGCGGATAGACGGACAAGATGCGAGACCACGTCACCTCTCGCCACTTCGAGATGGCGACCGCACGCGCCGCCGCGTCCGCGCGAACCGCCGCGCACGCCTCCGCGACACCTCGCCGCGGCACCTCGAAACGCCCCGAGCGCGCGTCGCCTCCGAGACGCCTCGCGCGATGCCGCGCGGCCGTCGAAGGCGCGGTGCTTTCGCCCACGATCGACAGCCCCCCGACGGTCTCCGAGCGGAAGTGCCGCCTCGTCGCGATCGTCCCTCCCGCGTCCGCGGGAGCCTCGTTCCTGCCGTACCCCCCCGGGCTTAAAGGGACGGCGTACGACAAGGGCGTCGGGCCGGACTGGATCGAGGTCATGCGTCACATGGCGACGCGACTGACGTGGGTGGACGTCGGGTTCCAGATGGACGTGTTCCCCTCGGACGCGCCCGCGTCCGAGATCTCGGCCTCGGCGGCGACCGCGGACGTGTTCGTCGCGATCGGGATCAAAGACGTCGAGACCGCGGCGACGCTCGTGGACGTCCTCACGACCGTGCCCACGGGCGCGGCGTTGGGGTGCGAGGGCACGAGCTTGGACGCGCAGTCGCGCGTCGTGTTTCAGGTGCGCACAACTCGACCGTTTTTCACCCACCGCTCGGTTTCAACATTTGATCGCGGCGCCTTTCAACTGACCGATGAACGTTTTGGAATCGCCCGCAGCCGGTGACGGATCTGCGCGCGATGCAGGCGAAGCTGCTTCCGTGGGGCCGCGCCGCGAAGGACCTGCGGCTCATGGAGCAAGTCAGCGGCTTGTTCGACAGGAAAAACCACCTCGACCTGCTCTTCCTTCACCTCCTTCTCATCGACGCGAGCGGCGCGCGCGTGCCCGCGGTGGACATCAACCAGGACCTGAACGTCGGCAACGTCTTCTGCATCGCGAAAAATTGCAACAAACAGCTCTTGGCGTGTTACCAGAACGACCGGTGCAAGCTGTCGCTCGATTGCATCGACGCGTGCGGGTTGAACGACCAGGTGTGCACGTACACGTGCATCCGCAGCTATCAGAACGTCGAGTTCGAGAAGCTCGCGCGGTGCATGCTGCACTCGCACAACTGCCTCGGGAACGACGCGATTCGGCCGGAGCTCCCGGAGGTGTTGCCCATAACGACGTTCCGAGGCGAGCCGCTGACGCACGACGCCGCGGAGGCGATCATGCAAGGGTGGTACGGCGACGGGCCGAACATGAAGCCGTACAGCTGGCTCGCGGTCGCGGGGCAGAACCCGGCGTACGACCACTTCCCGTGCCAGTACCAGATTTGGTACCGCGGCAAGGCGCGAGGGAGCTTCTGGTACAACCCGGTGTTTAAGGTCCAGACGTTGGACGGGAAAGAGGTGTGGCGGCGGTCGGACTACCGGTGCAAGCGCGGGGACGTCCCCGGGACGTTCTACTTCTCGTTCATGGACAACGGCGTGACGTCTCTGGAGTACTGGAGGATCGTCGACGCGGCGGACGATTTGGAGTGGAGTCTGTACTACTACGCCGGCGCCGCGAAAGTCGCCGGGCAGTCGTACATCGGCGCTGTCTTGGCCACGAAGGACGGGAAGTGGCCGGACGTGAAGCACCTGCCGCGGATAGAGAAGAGCCTGTGGGAAGGATGCGGCGTGAAGCTGTGGGAGATGTGCGAGGTGGATAACTGCGACTGCGGCGGCGCGCCGTTGGACCCGTACCACGCTCCGGTGATGATGCCGTCGTTGATCGGTGCCGGAGCAGGCGAGGGTGCGCGGTGACGGGGTATTTAGTCGTGTGTGGCAACGACGGCGTCTGTCGCTGTTACCTTGAATCTAGACTATCGCAACGTTGTGGTACACGTGTAGTGCGATACTTCTACTCGCGCGTGACGTAAAAAACGCGCAACCCGCGCCGTTCGAGTTCGACAGGGTCGAAGAGGCGCGTCCACTCGTCTTCGCCGCCGCCGCCGCCGCCGCCGGTCGGTCCGCGCAGCGTCGCGACGGACGCTCTCATCTTCCCGTCCCTGACCGCGGCGCGAAGCGCGAGTCCCTCGACTTTACACACGTCGAGGAACGTCTGCATCGCGTCCGCCTTGCGCGGGTCGTTCGAGCGCGGCTTCCACGCGAGCGCGACCCGCGGCGCCTCACCGCCGCCGCCGCCGCCGCCGCTGCCGCCGCCGCCGCCGCCGCTCGGCGGAAGCAGCGCCAGCAACGTCTTCGCGAGCGGCGCCGCCGACTCGGGGGCGTACAACACGTCGGACACGAGCACGACGTCCGCGCGCGCGCCTCCCCCGCGCGTTCCCGGCGTCCCCGGGCGATGCGCGTCGACCCCCGAGACCGCCGGCGGCGGGCCGTCGCCGAACGCGTATCGCTCGACGTCGACGCGAATCCGCCCCGTCTCCGAGCCCGCGCCCGAGCGTCGCGTCGTCGCGAAGATCCTCGCGTTCTCGCTCGCGAGGTCGACCGCTTTCGGGTTGCGGTCCGTGAGCAGGAGCGAGACGTCGATCCCGGCGCTAGACGCGGCCGCGGCGACGAGTAACCCGCACGCGCCGGCGCCGGCGCCGAGCTCCAACATTCGCAGCTCGCGTCTCTCTCTGGCGAGCCCGGGGAGGATCTCGTGGACGACGTGCGCCGCGAGCGCGATCGAGCAGTCGTACACCGCGCCGGGGATGCCGATCGCGGGGTTTTGTTTGATCGCGACCTGCGGTCGAGGTCGCGGGGACGGGAAGACGTCAGACGTCGGGTCGCGTTCGCGTTCGACGACGAGGCGAGGATGGAGAAACGCGTTCGACTGGTGGAAGACGGAACGCTGGCGAGAGAGACGCGCCTCGGGGACGCCTTCGAACGCGACGCGAATCTCGTCCAGCTCCGCGCGCTCGACGTCGTCGTATGATCGCGGGCACAGCTCGAGGCTATTTCGTCTGCCGTCGGAGCAGGGCTCTGCGGCGGCGCGCGACGCCATCGGTCCTCGACGCGCGGCCGACGGTATTATTCGGCTTGGATGTGTTGATTAATACGAATCGGCGGTCCGACGCCCGCGAGAAGATACGGCGCGGGCGGACCCGGACGCGCGCGCCGGATCGAAAAGCTTCAGTCTAAGGGGAAACAAGATGCGCGCGCGCGTGAGCGATGGGCGTTCCGTGATCGACGGACGACGACACGCCTCGCGCGGCTCAGATCTGGAAGCGCTCCGAAGGAGTTTCTTTTTGTCAGTTGTCTGATATCTGACGAGGCGAGGACTCGGCACAGCACGCGTTCGCGAGCAGATTCGTTCACTCCCGTCTCGAAAACAACGGCCGCGCGTCGCATTGCAACGACGCGCGAGATGGCGTCCACGCTCGCGCCGCGGGCCAACATGGGGGTCGACCCCACGCGCAGTCGCGATATCATGGACGACATGGTCAACGTGGTGCGCATCGCGCGCGCGACCCCCTCGCGCGCCGCGTCGCGTCCCGTCATTTCGAATTCGGAAGATTCGTTGGTCCCCCCCTCCCTGCGTCGAAAATCCGCTGACCCCCCGTCCCCGTCGCTCGCGTCGCA
>Ga0181560_10001671_pt1 | contig 20706 bp, 23 predicted proteins | sample 011ome_20_FD_133751 | JGI IMG/M metagenome (GOLD analysis project Ga0181560, IMG submission 133751) | Coastal salt marsh microbial communities from the Groves Creek Marsh, Skidaway Island, Georgia - 011509CT metaG (megahit assembly) | ecosystem: Environmental > Aquatic > Marine > Intertidal...
ACTTACTCTAAAGTTGACAACGAGTCTGCTTCTGCTTACGACTTCGGTATTGGTGGAACTAGTGCTGGTATAGGCGATGACGTTGAGATGATCGCAGTTGGTATCGTTCAGTGGTTCTAAGCTGAAACATACCTAAACCTTACGGTTTAAAAGGCACCTTCGGGTGCCTTTTTTTATGACTTTTTCATTATCCCGTGTGGCCAGATTAAGATGCTGATTTTCCCACCACGATCTTGTAGAATCGACGGACAATTATTTTAATCAAGGGATACTGATTCATGTGGCAAAAACTCTGGTTTGTTATGCTCCTCACCAGCTCCTATGCATGGGCCGGTTGCGATCGTGAAACAGTAGACTTCTACCTGAAAAAGGGATTCAACCAAGAACAAATTACGCAACTATGTGCGCAGTCAACACCGACCGCCCCGAGTTATCAGCCCTATCAAAAGCCTGTTGTTATCGTCAAACAAGGCTACATGCCTGGCATGAGCGAAGAGGAATCACGCGCAATACGTACCCTCAAAGGCAGTATCGATGCCCGTTCAGTTGATGTGACGGACACTAAAATTAATTATATTTCCAAACTATGTATGCGCGTGGGCAATTCTCCAGAGAAAGAGCAACGCATGACCAAATGTGTGGATGTTGCTTACTCCATTTCGCGTGATAATCTTAAAGTGCGTGAGTCTGGCGGGGGAATGATGTTTTTTGGTCGTGAATCTGTCACTGTCAGCAGTGAAAAGGTGCTAAGAAAACTGACGATCAAAGATCCTTGGTCATCCATGCCGCCCGATCTTGCCCTCAATCTTAAGCGCAAGTATGAATCGCTGGATAACCCTACCGAAATTGATGTGCCACTGCGTCGCGGGGCTGCACCCCATGAAGTGATTGACGCAATTCGTACCCTATCCTCTGTGACAGCACGAACAAATATCGGCTCTGAAGAAAGTGAAGTTGAAAAAATTCTCAGTGAGGATTATGTGCCGCCGACCGAGGAAGAGTACGTGGCTTCTCAGCCAACTTATGAAGAAGAGAAACAAATCGAGAAAAAGAAAAAGAAATGGTGGAACCCGTTTGACTAATTCGGTTAGCCGATTAACGGTTAACTTATAGCGCTATACTTTTTACTAGTTGTTGCAGTCAGCAGTTAATCATTCGTCTTGTGTCGGTTGTGCGGGTGCCGATGCAGGCACTTTTTGAATCAAAGAGCGTTCATGCATAGCACTGGGTATCGGTATATTCATGAGGTCCAATAGGGTTGGAGTGACCGCACCTAAACCACGACCTGCTTCTAAAGTAATCTCTTCATCACTGTGACTCATCACCATGCATGGCACCGGATTCGTCGTGTGTTGCGTGTGTGGATCACCCGTCAGGGCATCGTACATTTCGTCGCAGTTGCCGTGATCTGACGTGAGCAATACATTGACACCATGTTCATTAGCCGCGTCTAATAAGCGTCCCACTTGTTTATCCATGAACTCTAAGGCTTTAATAATCGCATCTGGCACCGCCGTGTGCCCGACCATATCACCATTCGCATAATTCACTATAATCAGACTATGCACGCCGCCCTGCACTGAATTGATCACTTCATCTGTCACTTCTTTAGCACTCATTTCAGGCTTTAAATCATACGTGGCCACTTTTGGCGAGGGCACCATGGTACGGTCTTCTCCTGCATAAGGTTTTTCCCTGCCGCCGTTGATGAAAAAAGTGACATGTGGATACTTTTCCGTCTCTGCACAGTGGAATTGCCTGAGCCCACAATTACTCACAACTTCTGCTAGCGATATGGTCGGGTGTTCAGATTTAAACGCCACTGGACTGGTAAAGGACGAATGGAACTCGGTCATAGTGCACATGTGAATGGGGCGGTAATCATGACGATCAAATTCTTCAAACTGTTCTTCTGCCAATGCAGCACCCAATTGGCGGGGGCGATCATTGCGAAAGTTAAAGAATATCACTTCATCGTCTTGCTGAATTCTGTCTGTGCCCTCAATAATGGTTGGCGTGATGAATTCATCAAATATCTCTTTCTTATAACTCATTCTAATAGCCAGTCTGGCTGACTCTTCAACTGGCACCTCACCATTGCCAACTAATGCATTGAATGCGCTCTCAGTTCTGTCCCATCGTCGATCTCTATCCATTGCATAATAACGACCAATAACGGTATGAATCGCCCCGCGGGCTTCTTCCAATGGCTTGTTTAATTCTTCTAAATAACTCAATGCCGTATTAGGACTGGTGTCACGCCCATCGGTAATCATATGCACTGCCGGTTTTACTCCATGGACTTTGCACATTTCCAATAAAGCTTTGAGGTGTTCTATATGCGAATGTACACCGCCATCAGAGACTAATCCTAGCAAGTGAATTGGACGGGATTTTTTGCGTGCTTTCTTTATTGCTTTAAGCAGCACTTCGTTCTTAAAGAAGCGTCCATCATGAATGGCATCATTAATCAGTACTAAATCCTGATGAATAATATTGCCGCAACCCATGGTGATATGCCCCACTTCAGAATTACCCATTTGACCATCTGGTAATCCAACTGCTCCTCCAGAGGCTTCTAAGGTCGTGTAGGGATAATCATTGAAGAATGAATCTAACCGGGGTGTATGTGCCTGCGTGATGGCATTATGCTCACCGGGAGCATTGACCCCAAAACCGTCCAAAATAATGAGCATGGCGCGCTCACTAGCAGTTTTTTTCTCAATCCTTGCCATCTTTTTCTTGTGCTTTTTGTTGTGTTTCAAGCAACTCTATCTCATCAAGTTCTTGATCCATTTCTTGTTCTGTCATGGCACGAAAACGATTGTCATCGTCACTTACCACGGTTTTAGTTTTAACAAATCTTGACATCACCAATCCCAACTCAAACAGCAACCAAACGGGCACGGCTAATAATACTTGAGAAATCACATCTGGAGGTGTTAGCAACATGCCCACTACAAAAGCACCCACGATGACATATGAGCGCGCACTGGCTAACGCTTCAGCAGTGGTCACTCCGGTGACGATTAATACAAATGTCAACACAGGCACCTCAAAGGCTGCACCAAATGCGATGAACATTTTGGTGACAAAATCCAAATAACGGCTGATGTCTGTCATCACCGAAACACCTTCTGGTGTCGTTGAGGTGAAAAACCCAAATACCAGTGGAAACACCACATAGTATGCGAACATCATACCGACATAGAATAATATCGAACTTGAGGCCAGCAAAGGTAGTACCCATTTGCGCTCATGCTTATACAAACCCGGTGCGACAAATGCCCATGCCTGATATAAAATCCAAGGAATGGTCACCACCACAGCAGCTAACATCACCAACTTGAATGGCGTTAAAAAAGGCGAGGCCACATCGATGGCGACCATGGTGCTCTGTGCTGGCAGATGCTTAAGTAAGGGCTCTGCCATAAAAGAATATAATTGATTAGCGAATGGGAATAATCCCAACACGACGACCACTATACCTAATAGCACTTTGATCAATCGATCTCGCAATTCCACTAAGTGAGACACTAAGCTATCTTGCTTGTCGGCTGGTGATGAATTTTGCTCACTCATTATGATGGCTTATGACTTTTCTTCGGTGGGGCTGGAGTGTATGGAGTTTGTAGACTCTGCAGAGGACTCTGCGCTACTTATGCTAGCCTCATTAGGCTGGGGTGCCTGCACTTGTGTAACTGCCGTATCGACTGCTTTACTCATAGCAGATTGCTCACCAGTGAAATCACGTATTTCATTATGTGTGCTTTGTTGCGCATCTTTGAGTATATTTCTCAATTGAGAAATTTCATTCTGTTGCTGTTCAAGCATCTCTTTGAGTTCAGCTGATTTTAATTCTTGTTCAATATCAGAACGCACTGCTGTGAGCATCTGTTTAACCTTGCCTACCCAACGACCAAGTTTTGCTGCCAAAACAGGTAACTTATCTGGCCCTACTACCACTAGTGCTACCATCAATACGATAGCCAGTTCCCAAAAGCTAAAATCGAACATATGAAGTTAGCTTAAATGGTTAATTATCTTTTGAATCATCAGAAGATTTAGTCTCTTCTGATTCCCCATTTTTAACAGCGCTTTTAAAATTCTTAATTGCACCACCTAAGTCTCCACCCATATTTTTCAAACGTTTGGTGCCAAACAATAACAACACGATGGCCAGTATAATAAGCAGTTGCCAAATACTAATTCCCATTTATTTTCTCCAATATGTGATCTACATCTATTGATTGCGTTGAGCTTTTTCTGCCAACCCAGACATGCCAAATCGACGATCCAGCTCTTGTGTCACCTGTTCTATCGACAATCCTTCATTGATTAGTAGCACTAGGCTATGAAACCATAAATCTGCCACTTCATTGATCAATGCCTGTTTGTCATCACCCTTAGCGGCAATGATAACCTCACTGGCTTCTTCACCCACTTTTTTAAGAATCTGATCTAAACCTTTGGCATACAAGCTGGCGACATAAGAGTCATCAGCACTGGCATTTTTTCTCTCAATTAAGACTTGTTGTAAGGCGACTAGGAACTCTTGATTGTGCACTGTTTTGATTCATGGTTACTCGGATTCGTAGAATAACATAAGCAAGCATAGTGATTTAGTATCGAATGGGGATATTCTGAGCTTGCATGGCCTGTTTAGCTTGTTCGACAGTGTATTCACCAAAATGAAAAATACTTGCCGCCAGTACCGCATCGGCTTTACCTTCACTGACACCTGCGCATAAATGGTCTAAGTTGCCAACACCACCCGAAGCAATGACAGGGATTGACACCGCCTCACTAATGGTCCTTGTGAGCTCCAAATCAAAGCCAATTTTAGTGCCATCTCTATCCATGCTAGTCAGCAACAATTCACCTGCGCCATAATCAGTCATGCGTTTTGCCCACTCTAGCGCGTCAATTCCCGTCGGTGTGCGGCCACCATGAGTGAATATTTCCCAACGATTAGGCTGATCTGGACTGGAAACTTTTTTAGCATCGATAGATAGCACAATGCATTGAGAGCCCACTTTATCTGCCGCTTCTTTCACCAATTCAGGGCGTTTTACCGCAGCGGTGTTAATGCCCACCTTATCTGCACCCGCATTCAACATACGACGAATATCTTCTACTGTGCGTATGCCACCCCCAACCGTCAGTGGAATAAATACTTGGCTGGCCACTTGTTCTACAACATGCGCCATGGTGCTACGCTCATCCGAACTGGCCGTAATATCAAGAAAGGTAATCTCGTCGGCGCCTTCGGCATTATATCGCTTGGCGACTTCTACTGGGTCACCTGCGTCACGAATATCAACAAATTTAACGCCTTTAACCACGCGTCCTGCATCCACATCCAAACAAGGGATGATGCGCTTAGCTAACATCGGGGCAGTGGTTTGAGTCTTTTGGCATGCGCTTGGGCCTCAGCCAAATCAATGGTGCCCTCATACAATGCACGTCCAACTACAACGCCTACAATGCCTTCTTCATCAGTCGCACAAAGGCGTTTTATATCATTAATATCTGTCACACCCCCAGAAGCAATCACCGGAATATGTATTGCTTCGGCGAGTTCTACGGTGGCTTCTACGTTGACACCTTGCATCATGCCGTCACGACTAACGTCAGTAAATACAATCGCTGCCACTCCATCAGCTTCGAAATGTTGTGCAAGATCAATCACATCATGGTGAGATAATTTAGACCAGCCATCAATAGCCACTTTGCCATTTTTAGCGTCTAATCCAATAATGATATGGCCAGGAAATTCCATACATAAATCATTAACAAAATGAGGCGCGGTCACAGCACGTGTGCCGATAATCACATATTGCACGCCAGCATTAAGATAATCCTGAACAGTGTCTTCATCACGAATACCACCCCCGACTTGAATTGGCACATCAGGATATTTTGTGGCAATCTTTTCGATTACAGAAAAACTTCTGGGCGCCCCTGCGGTAGCACCATCTAAGTCGACAAGATGTAATCGCTCTGCTCCGGCTTGCACCCATTTATCTGCCATTTCTAATGGATCTTCAGCAAATATTGTTTCATCATCCATACGTCCTTGACGCAAACGCACACAACGCCCATCTTTGATATCAATAGCCGGAATAATTATCATTTTTGTAAAACCTTTTTTCTCTTGCAGTAATGGCCGAGTTGATAGTTACTCTACCGACCAGTTTAAAAAGTTCTTAAGCAATTGCAAACCATTATCAGCACTTTTCTCAGGATGACATTGCATTGCGAAAATGTTGTCTTGAGCAAGTACCGAAGTAAATTCAATGCCATAATTAGTGCGTCCAGCTGCTTTTTCATTCTGCGTCAGCGCCACATAGTAGCTATGCACAAAATAAAAATAACTGTCTTGGTTGATGCCACGCCAGAGGGGATGATCAATCGATTGTTGAATCTGGTTCCATCCCATATGAGGCACCTTGAGCCGGTCACCATCAATACGCATGTTCGCATCAAAACGCCGCACAGCTCCTGAAACTATCCCTAAACAAGGCGTGCCGCCATTTTCTTCACTGTGTTCCAGTAACACCTGCATGCCCATACAAATACCTAAAAATGGCTTTTCCTGAGCCGCTTTTTTTAATATGGGTAGCAACGCACAGGCCTGAATTTGCTTCATGCAATCCGCGGCCGCACCTTGCCCTGGAAAAACGACTCGATCAGCATTATCAATATCTTCAGGGCGCTGGCACACCTCAATGATTTGTCGATCATTGCTGACTGCATTAAGCGCACTGGTGACGGAATGTAGATTACTCATTCCATAATCTACGACAGCGATTTTTTCCACGAACGTTGGCTAATTAATTGGTCAATTAAATGAAGTGACTAAGACTCTCTATAAAGCGCCTTTGGTCGACGGTAATTGATCAGCCATGCGCGGATCAATCTCACATGCAAAACGCAGGGTGCGACCCAAAGCCTTAAATATCGTTTCAGCAATGTGATGCGAATTAGTGCCTTTGAGATTATCGACATGCATAGTCACTTGTGCGTGATTAACAAACCCTTGCAAGAATTCTGTGATCAAATCTACATCAAAATCGCCGACCCGTGCTCTGGGGTAATCTACCGCATAATGTAAGCCAGGACGACCAGAAAAATCGACCACAACCCTAGATAATGCTTCGTCCAGCGGCACATAAGCATGACCATAGCGACGCAAACCGACCTTATCGCCCAACGCTTTTTTAAACGCCTGCCCGAGAGTGATGCCGGAATCTTCCACCGTATGGTGCGCATCCACCGCTAGGTCACCGACTGCCTTGAGGGTGATGTCAAACTGCCCATGACGAACGATTTGATCCAGCATATGATCCAAGAAAGGAATGCCTGTGTCGATTTGACCCTGGCCCGAACCATCCAGATTTAACTCGACTGTGATTTGGGTTTCTAGAGTATTTCGCTCTATCTTTGACGTACGTGCTGTCATAACTGTATGTTCATCCAAAAAATCATTCTTAAGAGAGGTTTATTATACCTCTAACCAGAACGTCGCGGGACCATCATTTGTTAATGAAACCTGCATATCTGCGCCAAAATGACCTTGCTGCACATATGGATGATGTTTTTGTGCATAGTCAATTAAGTGTTGAAAATATTGTTGCCCAGTTTCTGCGCATACATTATGGCTAAAACTCGGTCTATTTCCCTTATTAGTATTGGCTAACAAGGTAAATTGAGGCACCAATAATAACCCTGCTTGCATATCATGCAGGCTCTTATTCATCTTTCCCTTTTCATCTTCAAAGATTCGATAATTCAATATGCGCTCACAACAGCGTTCAATCTCTACTGGCGTGTCATGTGCTTGTACCGCCACTAATGCCAATATTCCTTGCTCAATTTTTGCCACACAGCGCTGATCAATTTCCACCTGCGCTGCACTCACCCTTTGCAGTAATGCGATCATGTATAACGATCAGCAAGTTCGTTGGTGGCTTGCACCAAGGCATCCACTATTTCCACCTCCGTTGCGGAATGACCACTGGTCGGCGCAATAGTAAACTTTGCCTGCGGCCAAACCTGATGTAATGCATAGGCTTGATCGATGGGGCATACCACGTCATAGCGACCATGCACTATGTAACCAGGAACACTAGCCAGTTTCGCAGCATTTTCTATGAGCTGGTTAGGGCTCAAATAACTGTTATTCATAAAGTAATGGCATTCAATACGAGCCAAGCTGAGTGCTATCTGTGGATCACCAAAATGTGCTCTCACCTCAGCTTTCGGTATTAATGTGGAAGTATTCCCCTCCCAAATTGACCACTCCTGTGCTGCTTTGAGTTGGATTTCTGTGTCGTCAGAGGTTAAGCGTTGATAGTAAGCAGCGACCATATCACCGCGTTCACTCTCTGGAATCACCGCTTCATAGGCTTGCCAATAATCTGGAAAAATTTCGCTTGCACCCTGCTGATAAAACCATTTAATGTCCTCATCACGACACAGAAAAACACCGCGCAATATCAATCCTAAAACACGTTGTGCATGAGCTTGCGTATAGGCCAGCCCCAGTGTCGACCCCCATGAACCACCAAAAACCACCCATTGCTCAATCTTCAAGTGCGTGCGCAGTGTCTCGAGATCATCAATCAAATCTTGCGTAGTATTGTCTTTAAGACAAGCATGCGGCCTCGAACGTCCTGCACCACGTTGGTCTAACAAGACAATACGATAACGCTCTGGGTCAAAAAAACGCGGATGATAGGCTTCACAGCCCGATCCCGGGCCTCCGTGCAGAAATACGGCGGGCAGTCCATTCGGATTGCCATATTCGCCGTACCATAATCTATGTTGATCAGACACACTCAGATAAGCCTCATTATAGGGCGCTATTTCAGGATAAAGTGATAACATTCTCTTTTTATTCAGACCTTATTTCGCACACAATATCATGACAGATAGAATTTCCAATAATCAATCATCCACGCCACGGTATGCCTATGAACAGGCGCCCAAAGCACTCTACCATCTCGCCGGCAAAGCAATTGCAGACTTTCGAATGATCAAACCACATGATCGTATTTTATTGGGTTTGTCTGGTGGCAAGGATTCTCTCAGTTTGCTGCATATTTTAATGCATTTTCAACGTCATGCGCCGATTCCCTTCGATATTGGTGTCGTCACTGTAGACCCCCAATCTGATGCATTTGACCCATCCCCATTGATACCTTATCTGAAAACACTGGATGTCCCCTACTATTACCAATCTGAGCCGATTTTGGATTTGGCGGATAAGCACATGGATAATGATTCTTTCTGTGCTTTTTGCTCACGTATGAAACGCGGCATTATTTATTCCACCGCGCGCCGTGAAAATTACAACGTGATTGCTCTAGCTCAACACTTAGATGATCTAGCTGAAAGCTTTCTGATGTCAGCCTTTCATGGCGGTACACTCAACACTATGAAAGCCCACTATGTAATTGATCAAGGAGATCTTCGCGTAATTCGACCATTGGTCTATACACGGGAACACCAAACAGAGGAATTTGCACGTCACGCGCAACTGCCAGTGATTCCAGAAAATTGTCCAGCCTGTTTTGATATGCCCACTCAACGCCATCACTTCAAGGGCATCCTCAAGACAGAAGAAAAAAATAATCCTCATTTATATCAGAGCCTATTGAGTGCGATGCGCCCTTTAATAGAACGCAATAATCAATCTCAAGAGGATTAAAAATTCTTCTGCTATAGACGACCGACCTATCACCACTACAAACATTTAAATTATTACTGACGATGCGTTCAACGCTGTTGAACGCCATTCAAAATCTGTTCAACAATCGTGTGTTAATCCACCAAAAATATCATTTTATTTCATAGGGTTATGACTGATTTGATCTGTGCCATACGCATGAAGCCATAGTCAACCAGGCCTAATAGATAGCTTTAATATCAATTAATTAGATAATTAAATTATCATACATATTTATTAATTTCGCGTCTATCCTATGCGCATGACCACACTAGCAAAGCGCATCGCTCAGGCCCGTAAAAATCTAGGTTTATCTCAGGAAAGACTCGCAGAACGCCTAAATATATCGCGTGGCGCTTGCGGTCACTGGGAACGGGGAGTCGCAACACCGAGTACTGATCACTTATACGAACTCAGTCAAATCCTCGATATTGATATTCATTGGTTAGTTGCGGGTGAGCCCTATAATAGTCCGATCCGAATCAATGAAACCTCAGTACCAGAGTATGAAAATATTCAAGACAAACAACTAAAAGAAATAATCCGCATCTTCTTTCGTTTATCCGCCGAAAAACGCCGCATCATTTTAGATTTACTGCGCCAGCTATAACCTCAATCTTACTCTATTCACAACACCTGCATTACAAGTCTATCTTCAAAGTCTTGCGTGCCACAATCATGGCTTGGTGCCGCCAGCCCAATTGTTGGTTGCCCTGATTTCTCTCCTCTCTATAAACCAGTATTTGCATACCTTGGCAACGTGTTATGAGTTCGTTACTTTGCAGTAAATAATCTTTATTGCTAGGTCCAATGTTAGGATCTTTATCTTCCACAAACGTCTGATAAAACAAACAGCCCCCGGGTTTAAGGCTGTCAATCAAGTGAGCAAATGTTGGCCGATGTAAAAAATGGCTAAGCACCACTACATCAAAACTATTACTCTCTGGTGGATGCTGTTCTATATCTCTTACTTTAGTTTGCACAGTCACTTGCAGTCGGGCCGCTTGCTCATTGCACTTGCTCACAGCCACAGGAGAAATATCCCAAGCATGAGTCTGCAGACCTGCTTGAGCCAAGAGCATGGCATTCCCCCCGAGTCCACATGCTAGATCAATGGCAACACCCGTGGTCGGTAATAGATGTTGATTCTCTAATAACACATCACTGGCTTGAACTTGTTGATTGGAGGACTGGCTGTAGGCGTTATCCCATTTTTGTCTAGCAGTACTCATAATTAGTTTAACGACGCCAAAATACCGGAGTAAAAATTACTAGCAAAGTAAAAATTTCTAAACGTCCTAACAACATACCCAAACATAAGACATATTTACTGAATGCATTAATATCGGAATAATTATTAGCTACCTCACCTAGACCTGGACCAAGATTATTCAGTGTCGCTGCCACAGCTGAAAATGCAGTCACCTGATCAATACCACTAGCAAGTAGCATTAACAGCATAATAATAAATATACCAATGTAAGCAGACAAAAAGCCCCATACCGCCTCAATGACTCTATTATCTACAGGCTTTTTACCCAACTTAACCGCAAAATGTGCATTAGGGTGAACAAGACGCTTTAATTCTCTCAAACCCTGTTTGAATAATAGCAGCATACGGATAACCTTCATGCCGCCTCCCGTAGAACCCGCGCAACCTCCGATGAAACTCAACATAATTAATAGCACAGGTATAAAGGTTGGCCATACGGAAAAATCATCCGAAGTGAAACCCGTCGTTGTTCCTATCGATACAACTTGAAACACTACTGTTGTGATTTGATCAAATAAAGGTCCACTCAAAGTATCATGAAATTTGACTACACTTAAAATAATTATCGAACTTGCCAGCAATATTAAGCAATACATTCTAAATTCATCATCACGCCAGTAATGGGGTAGGGAACGATGACGCCATACCAAAAAATGTAAACCAAAATTAGCCCCTGATAGGAGCATGAAAACAATCGCTACCCATTCGATGATACGACTATCAAAATATTGTAAATTCAGATCATGAGTAGAAAAGCCACCAATGGCTATAGTAGAAAAACTATGGCTGATAGCATCAAATACGGTCATTCCGGCTAACCAGTAACTCAACGCGCATAGAATCGTTAACGATAGATAGATATACCACAGTGCTTTGGCAGTTTCTGTAATGCGTGGAGTGAGTTTGTTATCTTTCACCGGCCCAGGAGTCTCGGCACGATATAATTGCATACCTCCCACACCCAACATGGGCAAAATTGCCACTGCCAGCACGATAATCCCCATTCCACCCAACCACTGTAGCTGTTGGCGATAAAACAAAATTGAATAGGGCAGGTGATCTAACTGAGTGAGTACCGTCGCCCCTGTAGTCGTTAGGCCAGAAATAGATTCAAACAAACTATCCACAAAACCCAATGCTAAAGCATTGGACAGAAAGAAGGGAATCGAGCCAAATAAACCTAATACCGTCCAAAACAATACGACAATGACAAACCCATCTCGCAGTCTTAGATCAGATTGGTAATTTCGAAAGGGATACCACAATAAGAAGCCTGTTATGAGAGTGGCTAAAAAGGCCATGGCAAGACTATCAACACTGTCACTCTCATTATAGAAAAGTCCCACACCCACGGCCGGTAACATAGTGATGCTGAATATCATCAGCAACTGACCTAAAATGCGAAGAATGACAAATGGTTGCATAAGCTAATCTAGTTACAAGTTATATAAAAGTTGCACTCACTTGGAATAAGCGTTCAACTTCACGCACTTTATTTTTATCTGCCAAATAAATAATCACATGATCTTCTGGCTCAATGATTAACTCTGGTGTGGCGATGATCACCTCATCCGCCCTAACAATGGCTCCTATACCGGCGCTAGTAGGCAGCTTGAGTTCATGAATCTTTCTTCCCACCACTTTTGAAGTGCGGTGATCACCATGCGCTACTGCTTCGATAGCTTCTGCATATCCTTTACGTAACGAATGCACAGCCACTACATCACCCCGACGAATATGAGCAAGTAAGGCACCAATTGTGACTTGTTGAGGTGAGATTGCTGTATCAATCATGCCACTTTCCACCAGCTCAATATAACTAGGCCGGTTAATTAATGACATGGTTTTACGCGCCCCTAAACGTTTCGCCAACATAGAAGATAATATGTTTGCCTCATCATCATTTGTAAGTGCACAAAACACATCAACGCTATCAATATTCTCTTCCATTAATAAATTTTCATCCGCTGCATCACCCTGCAATACGATAGTCTTTTCCAATATTTCAGAGAGAGACTTGGCACGCCCAGCATCACGCTCTATCAATTTAACGCGATAGTGTGGCTCTAAAATCTGTGCCAACAGCAGTCCAATATTTCCGCCACCGGCAATAATTACACGTCGATTTGGTTTATCTAAACCTTGCAACATAGTGGTAATATTTTTTGCTTTAGAAGACGCTGCAATAAAAAATAATTCATCACCCGCTTCCAACTCTACATCTTGCTCAATAGTTAACAATTGTTGATGTCGATACATGGCGACCAAATTGGTATCCATATCTTTCATATCATCAAATATGGCGCTAACTTTTTTACCAATCAACATGCTCTTAGCGTGCAAAGCAATCGCGATTAGTTTAACTTTGCCATCAGCAAAATTAAGTACTTGCAAGGCCCCTGGATGCTCTATTAAATTTTCAATGTATTTTGAAACAAGATATTCTGGACTAATCAGTACATCGATGGGCAAGGCTTCTTGCACAAACAGACCATCATAGTCCAAATAATCTGTTGCTCTTACGCGCGCAATTTTAGTTGGAGTATGAAACAGTGTGTAAGCAATCTGGCAGGCAACCATATTGGTTTCATCGCTGTTGGTTAATGCCACCACCATGTTGGCGTCCATCGCACCGGCTTGCGCCAATACCGTTGGATGAGATGCATGTCCCACCACTGTCTGTAAATCAGCTCGATCTTGAATCTCTTGCAAGACCTTCGGATCACTGTCTACCAAAGTAATATCATTGGATTCATTCGCCAGACTCAGCGCTAACGATCCTCCCACCTGACCTGCACCTAGAATTATTATTTTCATATTACTTTATTGACTTTTTGTATAAATATATCAAGCGGAGTCTTTCGCACCTATGCCCAATGAACGCAGCTTCCTATATAAATGAGTTCTTTCCATCCCCACTCTATCTGCTAACTTACTGACACTTCCATTGACGATATTTAGCTGATGAACGAGATACTCCTTTTCAAACATTTCACGCGCTTCTCTGAGAGGCAAATCAAATAAATGCTCGACATCGGCATAGTGCATAAACGCACTATCAATATTTTTGGGCAACACTTTTTCTACATCTTCAATTGTTATTTCTCCATCAGATGCATCTAATAGTAACTGCTTAATCATACACTTAAGCTCACTGATATTACCGGGCCATTGATAATGCAAAAGTGCATTCTGTGCCGCAATAGAACATTTACTATAAGGATAATTGTCTTCTGACGAAAAGGTGTCAATCAAAGAGTTTACTAGTTCAGGAATATCTTCAGCATGATCTCTCAATGCGGGTACTTGCAGTGTTGTAAATGAAAACACTTTTTGCATCTCTGGCACGCAATCTTTTTCATGACCTAAAGCCATTGATATACAAAATCGAACATCAAAACGCTCAAACATTTTTAATGACACAAGTTGCTTCATTAAGCCACATATGCGTTTTTGTATGCTGGCATCTATAGTATGGACATCAGGTAAGCATACTGTTCCACCTTGAGCCTGTTTAATCGTGTCTACAAACAACGTATTAAACCGTGACCAATCATTATCACTCAATGCTGTTTCAAATAAGGAACTCGTATCCATCACTATAAAAGGAGACTGCTTGCGTTCACTGATTTGATGAATGTATTTCAATATAGTTTGACGACCTGAGCCAACCTCACCAATGGCAAGCAAGTGACTGTCGATACGTGCACAGCGCTCACATAACTCCAACATACTTTTCATCAGCTGGCTGTTACCGACTGGCTGGTCTATCTGTTCATCCGCACGGCTAGTGAATTGACTATGCTTTTTGTATTCATCTAAGGCAGCGCGAATAGTGGTAATCAATTTTGCTGTAGTGAGGGGTTTCTCTACAAAACTAAACGCACCCAATCGAGTCGCCTCAACTGCTGTTTCAACCGTGCCATGCCCAGACATCATAACGATTGGGCATTTAATCAATTTTTTTTGTTGCCAGTCCTTAAGCAGAGTGATGCCATCTTCCTCTGGCATCCAGATATCTAATAAGACTAAATCATAGTCCATTTCTTGCGCATACTGTCGTGCCTTATTAGCACTGGCCGCAGCATTCACCTGATAACCTTCATCAGTCAATATATCACTGACTAGGTTACGAATATCCGGCTCATCATCAACGACTAATATGCGCTCATTCATTCACTGTCATCCTCAATATTATCTCTCGATTTGACCGTCTGACTATACAATGGAAACCTAATGCTCACTATGGCGCCACTACCCTCAGCATTTTCTATCTGAATATGCCCATTATGCTCCTCAATTATTTTTTTTACGATGGCCAAACCTAATCCATTACCTTTAATCTTTGTCGTCATGTATGGATCAAATATTCTCGCCATCAGCTTTTGAGGAATGCCGGGGCCATTATCAATAATCTTAATTCCCGCATATTTTGTGTTAGCCAACTGACATGTATAAGTGTGAATGTTCATGGCCGATAACTCATCGCCGGGCATTGCCTCGATGGCATTTTTTACCAAATTATGCATGACTTGACCAAGACGAGTAGAATCACCACGGATCATCAGCGGTTGCTCGTAACAGTCTAAATCTATGTGCACATGCTCCCTATCACCCTTATATAATTCAACAATATCACGCACTAATATATTTAAATCCAAAGGATACGGCTCCATCGTCGGCATGCGTGCGTATTCTGAAAAATCGTTCACCATGTGCTTCATAGATTCAACCTGTTGCACGATGGTATTAGTTGCTCGATCCACCAATTCGGACTGTTCATCTTGTAATGTGGGTAATATTTTTCTACGTAACCGCTCCGCAGATAACTGGATCGGAGTCAGTGGATTCTTGATCTCATGAGCCAGTCGTCGTGCCACCTCACCCCAAGCAGAATCACGCTGAGCTTGCAACAGCGTAGTCACGTCATCAATCACCAGAACAAAACCACGTTGTGACTCTACCTCACTAGGCAAACTGACACTCTTACATAAAATAGTTTTAGTGCCCTGTGGTGTAAACACCTCAAGTTCTAATTGCCAGTCTTGCTCGGCACATTTGATTTTATTATGGAGTTTCACACAAAAATCTTTCAAAAATGCATGCGTCTCACCAATCTGCATAATTTGTTTATTTTCAAATTGACTAAGATCGATATTCAGTACTTCACTGGCCGCTGCATTACTAGTTTTTAAGTTATATGAACTATCCAGACTAATGACACCAGAAGATAGATATTCAAGTATTGTTTGTAAGTATGTACGCTGATTTTCGATAATGCGCTGATTAATAATGCCGGTATCTCTTGCAACTGCGAGGCGCTCTGTCATGCGATTGAATGAAATCACCAACATTCCTAAATCATCATCTTTTGGCACAATGAGTTTCTTTTTGTACTCACCTGCCGCCACTGCCTTAGTCCCCTCGGCCAATTCTTGAATGGGTGATACCAAAACCCTTGACCAATAAAACGCTGCGAACACGGCAAACAAAGCACCCAATGCCAATACCAACGTCAAAATCAAAATAAAGTTTTGCTTAAGTGGTGTCCTTAAATAAATTAATTCATCATATTGGCCAAAAGAGTTCTGCACATTATTAGCTAATGTGCCGATACGATCAGATACAGGGTATAGAAACTGCACAAATCGATTGCCACCCGTAGGCATTGATGAAGCAATGGGATAAACCATGCGTATTTGTAGGCCTTCATCAAGCGTTGGCTCCACAGCAATATAGCGCTCACCTTGATTAACTAGCTGCAAAACACTCTCACCTGGCAAACTAGGCACCTCAGTGGTCGGTTCACTATGGCCTGAGGCCATCATCAGATTACCCTCATCAAATAAAGCCACTTCTCTCACATCTGTAGAGATTAATAATTCGTTAATGATGAGGGTTGCATTGAATTGATCAACTTCTGAGAAATCTTCAATTCTTGGTTCCACTTGTTGACGCAAAGTTCTTATGTGCAAGTCTAAAGACGACCGAGACAAATCCACTGCGTCCTGTAATGCATTTTCCACTTCAACGTCAAACCAACTATCCACACCACGTTCCAACAACCAAATAGAAAAAGTATAGACAATGAATACTGGGGTACTGGCAGTAAGTGTAAATAGTAAGACTAATCTCAATGTCAGCTTAGAGCCAGGATCACGACGTCGTAAACGTCCAACCAATGTGCTGATGTTATGCACTATCAAAGAGACAAAGACTGCCAATAAAAGCGTATTTATCGGCAACAACCAATTATGTAATCGGCCAAAATAAGAAACACTTTGGGTGGCATCGCCCATTAAGAATATGGCACCCACTAAAGCAGCAAACAGGGTGATTAGCAACCAGCGACTAGTTAGTACTTCACGTTTTACATTGGCCATACTGTCCACCCCGACGAAGGTCGCCAGTCTTTAGAAAGATAACTTTTGATCCTTAATGGCAGCGGTAGCGCCTCTGTCAACAATCGTACTTTGGCACGAAGATATACCGACTCTGAGAATTGTGTTGCCGAAATCGGACCAATTCTAAAATCACATAAACGAGTTTGCTGATAAAACACCGAGAACAAATCTGGATAACTCCTATCCTCACCATTCATGCTCACCACAAATTGTTTGCTCAGAGCATGGTATTTAATGGAGTAGATTTTTTGATATCTTGCCTGCACCTGATTGAACCAATTAGGGGTGTTTTCTATCAGTTCCAAATCAGTTATGAATGACATCATAATCCCATTGTGAAGAGCCTCTTTGACCTTGTCATGAAGATAATAACTAACCTCACAACTGACATGGATAGATTGCTCATATTTTTTTGTAACTAATTTTTCAATTTTAATCTGTGCATCTGCATGAACAGTGCACACACTTGCTAAACACCATAATAATGACAACAGCAGGCAACGTGATAGGTACATTATGACTGGTCACCAAATCGTTGATCGAGAACCGCATAAGCACAAGTAAATTCTTGCCCACTCATTGCCTTACCTCCCTCTAAAATCACTCGCTGCAAACTTACACACCCGTGTCCTGTAGCCACCCAGAGACCCCTTTTATCCGCTCGCACAACAGTGCCAGGCGCCGCCGAGTGATGCTCACAGTCCTGTACCTGTGCGGACAATATACCCAAGCGCTTACCGTCCAAGTAAGTGTAAGCACGTGGCCATGGAAAAAAAGCGCGTATTTGTCTATCAATATGCACAGCATCAGCACTCCACTCAATCAAACCATCTGATTTCTGTAACTTGCCACAATATTCAACCTGCTGGGGATCCTGCATGGCCGCCTCACTACTCTCATCCATTACGCGCCCAATTGCGATCAACAGACACTCTGCCCCCATAGTCGCTAAACGATCGTGAAGACTTTGAGCGGTATCCTGCGCCTCAATGGCACACTGTGATTGATACCAAATATCGCCCGCGTCCATTTTCTGTGCCATCTGCATGATCGTCACGCCACTGTTGTCATCACCGTGCAAGATTGCATGTTGAATTGGCGATGCTCCACGCCAGCGCGGTAATAATGAAGCATGAATATTTATACAACCATATTGGGGTAACTCAAGCAGTGGCCGTTTAAACAATTGCCCGTAAGCAGCCACTATCATCAGATCGCAGCGCAATTCACGCAAATACGCCATTGAGGCTTCATCATTGATGTTTTGTGGTTGAAATATTGGCACGTTAGCTTCATTTGCAAGCACTTTAACTGCACTTTCGCTGATTTTACGCCCTCTACCGGCTGGCCGATCGGGCTGTGTGATGACGCAAACACACTCATGATGACTGTCTAATAAGCATTTCAGTGCAGGTACGGCAAATTCGGGTGTGCCTGCATAGGCGATTCGAAGGGATGCGGTCATGATTTTATAGCCAGACTAGACTCACTCTAGACTAACGAGCCTCACGCGTAGACTGTGACCGAGGCAGGTCTCCGGTCTTTTCCAATTTTAGTAACTTAGTCTTAATTCTCTGACGTTTTAAGGGTGATAAATAATCAACGAACAACTTACCCTCCAGGTGATCCATCTCATGCTGAATACATACCGCTAATAATTCATCCGCCACAATCTCAAAGTGCTCCCCATGCTCATTCAAAGCCTGCACCGTGATGGTCTCCGCACGCGTAACATTTTCAAAATAACCAGGCACTGATAAACAGCCCTCCTGCATTTCTTCGCTACCATCAGCACTTATGATTTGAGGATTGATCAGGCATAACGGCTGATTTTTATGTTCTGACACGTCAATCACAATAATCTGCTGCTGAATATTGACCTGTGTGGCCGCTAATCCTATTCCTGGTGCGTCATACATGGTTTCGAACATATCTTTAACCACTTGTCGTACATTATCGTCCACCTGTGCGACTGGCTGGGCTTTCAGCCTTAAACGCGAATCTGGAAAGTGTAATATCTCAAGTAGTGCCATGGAGGTTTTAATTTCTTGGTCAAAATAACGGTCTGTTAGACAACGCTTGTTATAAGTCACATTGCCACAAACGAGCATTTTAAACCATCATCAACGATTATGCAGGACTCTTAATGTATAAACAGCGCTGGCAAAGTAGGATTTTTTTGATCATCGGATTGATTACCAGCGTGATGACCCACTCCACCACCACGCCGGCCTTAAATCCCGATCACCCAAATAGCTACATCATGAAAGAAGGCGACACATTCTGGGATATTTCTAACATTTTCCTCGAAGATCAGTGGTTATGGCCTGAAATATGGCGAGCCTACCCCCAGCTTCAAAATCCGCACTTAATTTATCCGGGTGATAGCATTCATTTCTTCTCAGACAGCAAGAGCAATCACCAACCTTATTTAAAACTGATCAGAAGCAACACTACTAAACACTCAGCCGTATTAAACAACCCACCCAATGATGCTATTAAAAGTAATCATCGTCCTTTGCCAATGCAGGCCTTGTCACCATTATTCTCTCAGCCATTATTAGTGGAACCCTCGCACTACGCTCAAGCCGCTGAAATTATCGGTGCTCGCGATCAGCGTTTGATGTTTTCCCAAGGTGATGAGGTTTATGTCATTGGTAACGAGACACTCCCAAAAAATCAAATCTACGCGATTGTCCGAGTAGGCAAATCCCTGTTTGATCCCATCACCGATGAACCACTCGGTTATCAGGTTCTGCATATTGGCGAGGGCGTGATCACGCGCAGTAGTGACTTTTCTACCCTCACAATAAACAAAAGTTTCCGCGAAGTGTTGCCCGGTGACCGATTGCTGAATATTGAAAACATTCACCCCCCCTCAAAATTGGCATACTTCAGTGGCGCATAATCAGCTATCTGCACAAATCATTGACTTGCCAGGGGCGCTCTCGCAAGTCGGCAGTTATCAAATAATTATTATCAACGCTGGGCACCAACATCAATTATCACCTGGCCAACTGCTGTCGATACAACGCCATGTTAAACATACGCATCCCAATCATTCAGCCTCACATAAAACAAGTGACGAAATCAATTTTCCTCAGCCATCCTCCACACAAGAAGTTCTTGGTAGTGCCGTAGCGTTTCGAGTATTTGAAAAAATCACCTACTGTCTAATTTTAAGTGCTGAACGGCCCATCCGCATAGGAGACCGAGTGGAGAATAGCCTCATGCGATAACCTCAATATCTAATTAAACACTAGCGTAAATATCATCCAATCGCGCCTATTCATTCG
>Ga0181560_10001677_pt1 | contig 20680 bp, 23 predicted proteins | sample 011ome_20_FD_133751 | JGI IMG/M metagenome (GOLD analysis project Ga0181560, IMG submission 133751) | Coastal salt marsh microbial communities from the Groves Creek Marsh, Skidaway Island, Georgia - 011509CT metaG (megahit assembly) | ecosystem: Environmental > Aquatic > Marine > Intertidal...
CTGTTCCTGTTTTCAGACGGCATTCTGGAGCATTTGCCTGGTACCAGTATGCAGAGCAAGGAGGATCGCCTGCTGGAAGTCATCGCAAGTTGCAAAGGTGATTTCAAAGAAGTCAAAACGGGTTTAAACTTGCACCGTGATATCAAGGTGCCGGATGACATTGCCGTATTAAGTGCTACAGGACTATGAACAGCGGACGAATACTCGTTGCTAACGTAAACAATATACCCATACTCAAGTTCATCGGTGATGTGCGGGTCCTGATGAGCGGCACGCTGGATAACTATTTCTCCACCCTGTACAGCAAACCCATCCTTGATCGCATGATTGTGGACATGACTGAAACCCAGGGTATCGACAGCACCGCGCTAGGCCTGCTGGCCAAGATGGCTATCCAGCTGCGTAACCGTTTCAATGTCAGCCCCACCATTATTTCAACCAATCCGGATATCACGAAAATTCTCAAGAGCATGAGCTTTGACCTGATTTGCGATATTGTCGAGGACGCCAACCCCCGCAAGGCCGATTACGATGAGTTGTCACAGGTGAATGACAGTGAGGATCATGTCAGGCAAAAAGTCATCGAGGCCCACCAGACCCTGATGACACTCAGTGAAGATAACCGGGCGGAATTCCAGGACCTTGTTTCGGCATTGAAAGCCAACCGCTGATCAGTCGGCCTCGGCCCTTGCGCGAGCTTCCTGCTTGCCCTGTATAAAATCCTTGTGTGACAGATGAAGCAGGTCATTGACCTTGCGAATGAGGTGTTCTTCATAGCGGTCAATTTTGCCGTCGGCAAAGGCCACTTCCCACATGTTAAGGATGAGTTTCACTTTTTCGCTGCGTTCGAAGTGATCGTTCATCAGGCTGGTGAACTGGTACAGCGAGGTCGCTTCGCTGGCCTCTGCTTCAGCCAGTGCCATCAGTTCATCAAGGGCTTCCTGTTCAAGCCCGTAACGGGATTTGAGTATTTCGATCATGGCCTGTGTTTCTGCAGTATCGAAACTGCGGTCAGAACGACCAAGTTCGATCATCAATGCGGCACTGGCCAGTTGCAACTGCTGTTCAGTATGAACCTGGCTGTCTTCTTCCTGGCTGAAATGGGTTTCAAAAAAGCGACTGATGGCATTCAGCATGAAAATTCCTGTGTCGTGGTTTGGATGGATGACGAAACAAAACGGGAAGACCGGATATAGCTGCCGGCCTGTTCAAGTACGGCAATATCGGCGTCGGCCTTGTGGGCATTTTCACTCAGGTAGCGACGATACTGCTTGGCGCCGGGCATGCCCTGGAAGAGGCCGAGCACATGGCGCGTCATGTGTTTCAGGGCGGTTCCGGCAGCCAGTTCCTTTTTGACGTAATCCATGAATTCTTCCAGGACTTCATCCTGGAGCTTGTCGGGCAGGGCGCTGCCGAAGAGTTCACGATCCACGGCGGCCAGGATGCCGGGATTCTGGTATGCCTCGCGTCCCACCATGACCCCGTCAACATGTGAGAGCAGTGTTTTTGCTTCGTCCAGGGTGCGGATGCCGCCATTGATGACTATCTCCAGTTCCGGAAAGGCCTTCTTGATGGCAAAGACACGTTCATAATTGAGCGGAGGAACCTCCCGGTTCTGTTTTGGGCTCAACCCTTCCAGAATGGCAATGCGGGCATGAATAATGAAAGTACGGCAGCCCCGCCGGGCAATGGTGTCAACGAAACGGGCCAGGTGCTCGTAGGAGTCCAGGTCGTCTATGCCGGTCCGGCACTTGATTGTCACCGGAATGGCGACAGCTTCACTCATGGCCTGCATGCAGTCGGCCACCAGTTCGGGCTCTGCCATGAGGCAGGCTCCAATCTTGCCACGCTGTACGCGATCACTGGGACATCCGGCATTGAGATTGATTTCCCGGTAACCGGCCTGTTCGCCCATTCGGGCAGCCTGGGCCATCTCGTCTGGATCACTGCCGCCGAGTTGCAGTGCAACGGGTTGCTCTTCCGGGTTAAAACGCAGAAAGCGCCCGGCATCGCCATGCAGCAGGGCACCGCTGGTGACCATTTCGGTATAAAGCAGGGTATTGCGGGAAAACAGGCGCAGGAAATAGCGGCAATGCCTGTCCGTCCATTCCATCATGGGGGCCACGCAAAAGCGGTGCGAAACTGGTTCCTGTAAGTTTTCCGGGTAATTCATGTCATGTGTACCTGTGTGCATTATATAAAATGCAGCAGTTATTCGTAATTGGCGTGCCAGTGGACTTTATTTGTCCTGATAGTGTATGTTGCTCGCCTTTCAATACTTTCAATAGTAAAAAGCCTTGCCACTCTGGCAGATGTTCAGGAGACCCATGATGAAGAGATTTTCCCTGTTGGTATTGATGTTCGCAGTTACCGCGGTGCAGGCCGATGAGTATGTGATCGACGGCTCCGGTGCCGGCATGCATACATCGATACATTTCAAGGCAAGCCATATCGGTATCAGTTCATTGTGGGGCCGTTTCAATGATATTACCGGCCGTTTTACCTACGATGCTGACGACATTGGTGCCTCCAGCATCCAGGTCGACATCAATCCTGCGAGTATCGATACCAACCATGAAGCCAGGGACACTCACCTGAGTTCACCGGATTACCTGGAAGTGGAGCGCTTTCCGCTCGCCAGTTTCTCCAGTACCTCGGTACAGGACCTGGGAGACGGCAAGGTCAGGGTGGCCGGGGACTTCACCCTGCATGGTGTCACCAAACCGATCACCTTTGACGCGGTTCGCACCGGTGAGGGCGAGACCCCATTCGGTGATTACCGGGTTGGTTTCGAAGGCGAGATGACCCTGAATACCGGTGATTACGGCATCAATGCCGGACCGATTACCCTGGTCCTGGCTATTGAAGGTGTGCGCCAGTAAGTGATCCCGTCTTGCTGCCGGGCCTGCCGGCAGCCCCTTGCACGACAGAATCAGTGCGCCGTTATGCTTGTCAGTTGCCAACCGGTCATTTACTGGCCGGTTTGCTGACTACCTCCAGTATTTCTTCAATTGTGGGTTCAGTGGCGGTGTCCTTGAAAGCCTCCTGCCGCGAATAGATATCGGCAGCGCCCTGGTGAAATTCTGGCGGCATGCCATTATCAGCCAGGGTTTGGGCAATTTCTTCCATCTCCCCGGTAAAGCGCCAGGCCTTGCGCGCCACCTGCCGTATCCGGCCATGGGACTTTTCCGTGAACCCTGGATTGTAAATGTCCCATTGCTTTTCCAGTGCGGAACGCACGCCCATGGCTTCAGCGGCGCCAAGAATGGCCGTGTGCATGGCCGCGGTGCCCTTGCTGTTGGCAGCAAAACACATTTTCAGGCCAGAGGCCTGACCGGGCTCCTCGCCCAGGATGGCGGTTTCCAGGGGGCCTGCACTGAAGCAGGCCGCGACTTTTTCCGCCTCATGACCTGAGAGGTAAAGCCAGGTAGTACCTGGCCGTGCAGGAGGCAGGCCAATGATGCCGCCATCAACAAAGGCAATGCCGGCTTTTTCAAGGCGGGTACCAATGGCTTTGACCGTGCGTGGGGAAACTGCATTGAAATCTGCATAAATGCCCTGGAACCGACAGTCGATGACCGCGTTGGCGACATCCATGGCGGCATGAGGCGGACAGACTGAAAACAGGATGTCGCAGGTATCACACAATTCCTGCAGGGATTTCATGGCATTCAAACCCAGTGCTTCAGCCCGGGATATGGACGCCTGGCTGCGGCCGGAGGCACACCAGTAAATATCGTTGCCACTGTTGCTCGCCGTAGCGGCGACAGCGCTGCCCATCTCACCGGGGTGCAAAATACCGATTCGTGTCGTCATCTGTGGCTCCTGCGTTTTGTCTTGTTACAGCACTTGAATCAGGCGGATTAATTTCCGCCTGTGGCCCTGACGAGGCTGCCGTGGTTGTAAAGGCCAGTCAAGAGGTTGAGGCAGTCTTCATTACGCTGAAAGGGGGACAGGTTCAGGGGACGCCCGACAGCCGACTGAATTTCGGTATTCAGGGCCATCAGCTTGTCTGTCTTCGGCAATTCCTGGCATTCACCGCTGGCAAAAAAGACAAACCGGTCTTCCAGAGTATGGCAGGCAAAACGTGCTGCGGAATTGCGGGCCAGGATGACACCTTTCTGCAACATGACGGCCATTTGTGCCGGGGTCAGTTGTTGCTCGGGTTCCTGGATCAAGTCCGGAATTCGGGGCAGGGTCATCAGGCAGCCAAAACAGCGCAGGATGGTGCCATCATCCTGCAGGGTCTGCTGGATCAGGCCTTTGACCTGCTTCAGGGCGTCACCGGTAATTTCACCGGGACTGGCGTTCGGGATCAATGCAGGATCACGATAACGGATATCTGCCGGCAGGCTGAAGGCCACTTCATCACTGAAAGCAGTAAGCAGGTCGGCCAGGTCCGGCGCACGAAAACCAATGGAGTAGCACAGCCCGGCATCCAGTGCCGTACCCCAGTGCGAGATGCCTGCGGGGATGTAGAGGACATCACCCTGGTGAAGGTCTACTTGCTGTTCGGCGTGAAACTCTTCGAGGATTTTCAGGCCGGAGTCGGTGTTCAGCGGTGTACTGCTGTCGCAGGCAGCACCAATTTGCCATTGCCTGCTGCCCTGTCCCTGGACCAGGAAAACATCATAGTAATCAAAATGGGGACCAACACCGCCCCCCTTGGCAGCGTAACTGATCATCACGTCATCCAGGCGCCAGGATGGAATGAAGTCAACTTCCCGGAGAAGTGATTGCACCTCCGGCAGCCAGTGATCCACGGACTGGACCAGCAGGGTCCAGTTGGATTCCGGCAGGAAGGTAAAATCCCGTTCACTGAACGGGCCCTGTTTCATTTCCCAGCCGCTGGCATTGTTGAAGACCAGTCGCGATTCGACGTCTTCCTCGCAGGCCAGTCCGGCCAACTCCTCGGGACTCAGGAAATCTTCAAAAGCGGGCAGGGCGCCGCGAATCAGCAGTGGCTTTTTTTGCCAGTAATCGGACAGGAAGGTGGAAAGATTGACGCTGTCATGGGCATCCAGCAGCATCAGATCTTTCTGGCCTGGGCTGCCGCATTGCCCAGGTAGGTCTCCGGGCGCATTTTCTTCAGTTCGCTGCGTACTTCTTCGGGCAGTTCCAGTGTGTCCACGAAGACAGCCAGAGTTTCCGCGGTGATGGCCTGTCCCCGGGTCAGGGCCTTGAGTTTTTCGTAGGGCTCATCGATACCGTAACGGCGCATGACTGTCTGGAAGGGCTCGGCGAGAACTTCCCAGCTGTTGTCCAGGTCTTCCAGCAGGCGCGTCTCATTGATCATGAGTTTGCCAATACCTTTCAGGCTGGCCTGGTAGGCAATGAGGCTGTGGGCCAGGCCGACACCAATGGTGCGCAGTACCGTGGAGTCTGTCAGGTCACGCTGCCAGCGGGAGATGGGCAGTTTCTGCGCCAGGTGCTGCATCAGGGCATTGGCGACGCCAAGATTGCCTTCGGAGTTTTCAAAATCAATCGGGTTGACCTTGTGTGGCATGGTGGATGATCCCACTTCACCGGCGACAGTTTTCTGCTTGAAATAGCCCTGGGAGATATAACCCCAGACATCACGGTCGTAATCGATAAGGATGGTGTTGAAACGGCTGACCGCATCAAAGTACTCGGCAATGAAATCATGGGGTTCGATCTGGGTGGTATAGGGATTCCAGGTCAGGCCCAGGCCGGTGACAAAAGCTTCGGCGTTGGCTTCCCAGTCAACGTCGGGGTAGGCCGCCAGGTGCGCATTGTAATTGCCGACTGCACCGTTGATCTTGCCGAGAAAAACACTGTTTCTGACCAGGTCCACCTGGCGCTGCAGGCGCGCCACGGTATTGGCAAACTCCTTCCCCATGGTGGACGGCGTTGCAGTCTGACCATGGGTGCGGGAAAGCAACGGGGCGTCGGCATACTCATGGGCCTTTTCGCGAATGGCGTTGGTGACGTCCTCCATCATGGGGGCCACCACATCTTCCATGCTTTCCTTGAGCATCAGCGCATAGGAGAGATTGTTGATGTCTTCCGAGGTGCAGGCGAAGTGCACAAATTCCATGATGCTGGCCAGTTCGTCAATGGCAGCCAGTTTGCCCTTGAGGTAATACTCTACGGCCTTCACGTCATGGTTGGTGACGCTTTCCTTGTCCTTGACGATGGCGGCCTCACCTTCATCGAAGTTGGCAATCAGGGCATCCAGGAAATTGTTTGCCGAGGCTGTCAGGGCAGGGACTTCCTTTATTCCGGGATTTTCAGCCAGGCGCTGCAGCCAGCGTATCTCGACAATAACGCGATAGCGGATAAGTCCGTATTCGCTGAAGTAGGCTTGCAGGGCGGTGGTTTTACTGTGATAGCGACCATCGACAGGAGAAATGGCGTTCAGGGTGGTCAGGGTCATGGAGGTGTTCTGCCGGGACTGGTGAAAAGCGGCACATTATACTGCAAGTTGTTAATGAATTGGACCTTTTGACCCCGCGTCATAGGGCATAAATACTACGTTTTCGACGCAATACAATTAAAAGCATATGCTTGACATATTATAAGGCAGGACTATACTCGCTAAGGACTCAATTCCGGGTCCCCTGTGTGTGGGAGAAACCTCATGAGTGACTCATCAAGTCAGGAAAACCGGGCCATCAAGGCCAAGCTGTTTATCAATGGCCGCAGCCAGGCGGTCCGTATTCCCAAGGAACTGGCCTTCAGCGGAGTAGATGCGGTCAACGTGGAAAAGCGGGGTAATGCCGTGATCCTGACCCCGGCCCGTAAAACCTGGGAATCCTTTGCCGAGTTGTCCCCTGCGGACCAGGATTTCATGATGATCCGGCCCCGACTGGTGAAATCATGATCATCATGCTGTCCTCCGATCTGTGCCGCCTTGTTCTGCGCGAGCAGCCGCCCTCATTGTTGTCACGTCTGCAGGCATGGTCGGTCAATGGTGATGAAGTGGTGATCTCGGCCATTACCTACGCCGAACTGGTTGCCGGTGTGCTGCTCACGGACAGCCAGGCAGCGCATATGTCCCTGGTGGAAGAATTCTGTGAACGTCTGGAAGATGTGGTGCCCTGGAACCGTGAGGCCGTGGATAACTATACGGCTATTCAGCAACGCGCCATGCAGGCCGGACAGGCCATCAACATGAACGATGCCATGGTCGCCGCCCATGCCCTGAGCCTGGATGCCATGCTGCTTGCCCTGAACAGCAAGCCGTTTGCCGGCATTGAAGGACTGTCCCTGGAAACCTGGTCCTGAGGCCGGGACAGCCAAACGCTTCACTATACCGCCCTTTAAAACGTTCATGCCCAGGTGTACTGCTGGCCATGGAGTTTTCGCTTGGCCCAACGTGTCGGCCCTTTCTCCCTTTCTCCCTTTATCGAAAACCCCATCGAAGCCGTTGCACACAACCACGACTCCCATCACCCGACCTACCCAATAATTGAGCCTGCATAAATCAATGTATTTCGTGAACCTGGGTCATCAGCAAATGCAAGTCGCGACTGATTTTTTTACGTTTCAAAAACAGGTGCCAGCGCCTGCCACCTGATTGTTGCCATAACACGGCGGATCGAATGCCTGCCAATAGCACGGCGCGGATCTTTTCCGCCACTTCCGTATTTTTCAGAAAAGATGCCTCACCGGTGACCTGGACCCGAAAGGACAGGGTACTCAAGGTATCCTGGTAGACGGTAGCCAGTGCCTGCAACAGTTCCGGTGTAGCCAGGTCGGGACTGTCCAGGCCGGCATGATCGAGACGCTCGAGCCGGTCACCGATAATCCGCAACATGTCGCCACGTCCGGCAAGTTTGCGTTCCAGGTGCAGGATGCCCAGGAAATAGCGCATCACGTCCGGGCTTTTCAGGCTGCTGTCCTGGTCATTATTGCCAACAATTTCCTGCAGTACCTGCATACCCAGGTTAAGACGGCTGACAGAGCCATAGACTTCAACGGTCGTTTGCGGGGAGGTCACCAGCAGGCTCCTGACCAGGGTGTTGAGCTTGTCCTGCCCGACCATGCCATGGCTGGCCAGTTGCCTGACCATGTAGGCCGACTGGGCAACCCCGGAGAGTGCCAGGCATTGTCTGAAATTCTTGTCCATGGTCCTGCTTATGACTCCGTATGACGGAATGAAGATTCAATAACAGCGCCGCCCAGGCAAACATCGTCCTGGTAAAACACCACTGACTGACCTGGTGTCACGGCCCGCTGTGGTTTATCAAAAACCACCTGCAGGCGTCCGTTATCCAGTGTAACAGTGCAGGCCTGGTCCGGCTGACGATAACGTACCTTGGCAGAACATGTCATGGGCAAGGCAGGCATTTGTCCACTGACCCAGTCAGCCGGGCTACAATACAGGCCGTTGGAAAATAAAAGGGGATGGTCATTGCCCTGTACCACCACCAGTACATTCCGTTCCAGGTCCTTGTCCGCGACATACCAGGGATCCTCCGGGCGGTCTTTCTGCCCGCCAATGCCCAGGCCCTGGCGCTGGCCCAGGGTATGGAACATCAGACCGCTGTGCTGCCCGATCACTTCACCTTCGTCGGTTTCAATATCACCAGGCTGGGCCGGAATATAGGTTTCCAGGAAATCCTTGAAACGGCGCTCACCGATGAAGCAGATACCGGTGCTGTCTTTCTTGTCGTGTGTCACCAGGCCATGCTTTTCGGCGATCGCCCTGACTTCATGTTTTTCAAGTTCACCGACAGGAAACAGGGTGCGGGCAATCTGCTGCGCCTGGACGGCACACAGAAAATAACTCTGGTCCTTGTTGGCATCGAGCCCCTTGAGTAGCTGGACCTGTCCCTTGTCATCACCCCGGCGGACATAATGACCGGTAGCAATCATATCGGCGCCCAGGTGGGTGGCATAATCAAGGAAGGCCTTGAACTTGATTTCCCGGTTGCACAGGATGTCCGGGTTAGGTGTGCGCCCGGCACGGTATTCCGTCAGGAAATGTTCAAATACATTGTCCCAGTATTCCGCGGCGAAGTTGGCACTGTGCAGGCGTATTCCGATCTTCTCGCAAACTGCAGTGGCATCGGCGAGGTCGGCTTTCGCAGTGCAGTACTCGGTGCCGTCATCCTCATCCCAGTTTTTCATGAACAGGCCTTCAACCTGGTAACCCTGTTCCAGCAGGAGCAGGGCGGCCACGGACGAGTCCACGCCGCCTGACATGCCTACAATAACCCTGGTTTGTGCCGGTGATTTCATGTGTCGTGATGATAAATGGTTTCCAGGGGCAGGCGCCTGCCATCCAGGTAGTCCTGGACCGTGCGCACGACCATGGGGCTGCGGGCATTAAACCCCGGTGCCAGGATCTGCTCTGGTGCCAGCCAGTGGGCTGCAATGATGCCGGTGTCCAGCGTGATTGCCGGATCATGGGCCTGCGGTGTGCCGACAAAACAGTGCCTGACATAGGTAATGCCGTTAGGAGCACGTGTCACGTAGGTCCCCAGGAAAGCGGTCAGTGTGATGTGCCAGCCGGTTTCTTCCAGGGTTTCACGTACCGCCGCCTCAAACAGGGTTTCGTTTTCATCGAGGTGACCGGCGGGTTGATTGAATACCGTGTTGCCTTCATCGACTTCTTCCACCATGAGCAGGCGACCATCCTGTTCTACGATGGTGGCGACGGTGGTGTGTGGTAACCAGGTCATGGGCAGTGATTTCCGAACGATGGCAGTGAAAAAATGGCCTGCCGGTAAAAAGCGGGCATCCTACCGGAAAAGCCCTCATGGTGAAACTTGCCTGGGTATGCAGGAAGCAGCCTTGGCCCTTCATTAATAGCAGTTGAACAGGGATAATGGGACTTTTCCAGCGGAATAACCTGTCGAATGTCCAAGTTAACCCATATAGATGCTGACGGTCAGGCACGCATGGTCGATGTCGGCGCCAAGGATGTTACCGGGCGCCAGGCAACGGCGGAAGCCCTTGTCGAGATGCAGCCTGAAACCCTGAAACTGATTATGGAAGGGGGGCATAAAAAGGGCGATGTGTTTGCCGTGGCGCGTATTGCCGGCATCCAGGCAGCCAAGAAATGTTCTGACCTGATTCCCCTGTGTCATCCACTCATGCTCAGTTCGGTCAATGTTGACCTGGACGCCCTGCCTGAGACGAACCAGGTCAGGATCACCGCTACCTGCAAACTGGCAGGCCAGACCGGTGTTGAAATGGAAGCCCTCACAGCGGCTTCCGTGGCAGCACTGACTATCTACGATATGTGCAAGGCCGTGGACAAGGGCATGGTGATTCATACCGTGCAGTTGCTGGAAAAATCAGGTGGCAAGTCCGGTCACTACAAGCGTGGATCCTAGGGCCTGTTAACACACGTTGAATTGCCACTGTTGTGGCTGAAAAAGGCGCCAATCCAGGCGCGAGAAAAGACATGATAGCCATTCATTATTTTGCCAGTATTCGCGAGGCGCTGGACCGCGACATGGAGCAGATCGAGATTCCGCAGGGCGTTGCCACGGTTGGCCAGTTACTCAAACACCTGGCAGAAGAGCGGGGTGAGCCCTGGGCCGAAGTCCTTGGTGAAAGCTCATTGATGATTGCCGTGAATCACGAGATGGCGGACAGGAAAGCTGCTATCAGCAATGGTGATGAACTGGCATTTTTTCCACCGGTTACCGGGGGCTGAATGTCATGAAAATAGCCATACAGGAAGCAGATTTCGACCTGGCAGAGGAATATGCATTGCTGCGCCGGGAAAACCCGGAATGCGGTGCCATTGTTACCTTCAGTGGCCTGGTACGTGACCTGGAACAGGAAAAACAGGTGGAATCGCTCATCCTGGAGCATTATCCCGGCATGACGGAATCCAGCCTGGAAAAAATCATTCACGAGGCACAGGGACGCTGGCCTATCCTGGATGTCACGGTCATCCATCGCATTGGTGAGCTCAGGGCAGGGGAGCAAATCGTTTTTGTTGCCGTGGCCAGCCTGCATCGCCAGGCCGCCTTTGCCGCCGGTGAATTCATCATGGACTTCCTGAAAACCCGTGCCCCGTTCTGGAAAAAATGCCGGGATGAAAATGGTGAAAGCTGGGTTGAGGCAAAAGAGTCGGATGTGGACGCCAGCCAGCGTTGGAATGAATAGGGTGTCAGTTTACCGTTTCAGGATGATCATTCGCGGCTAAAGCCGCTTCCCACAAGCCTGCCTGTCGGTAGGAAGCGGCTTTAGCCGCGAAGAGTACTTTGCCACCATCGTGGTTACACCGGAGGCATCTAAAAGTCGGCAAACGGCCCGAAGGGCCTTTGCCCACCTACAGTGTCTCAAGCGTTTTTTTATCCAGCTTGATTTCCCTATATTCACCGCACTTCATATCCTCCAGTGACCAGGGGCCGACACTGATACGCACCAGTCGCAAGGTCGGAAATCCTGTTGCAGCAGTCATGCGCCTGACCTGGCGGTTGCGCCCCTCGGTGATGGTCAGTTCCAGCCAGCTGGTGGGGATGGATTTTCGCTCCCTGATGGGGGGGATGCGTTCCCACAAGTCAGGGGGTTCTATTTGCCGGGCCCTGGCCGGCTGCGTTGGCCCGTCTTTGAGTACCAGGCCCTTTTCCAGGCTGGCAATCGCCTCTGTTGTAATCTCTCCTTCGACCTGTGCCCAGTAGGTCTTGGCCATCTTGTGTTTCGGGTCCGCAATGCGCTGCTGCAGTTTGCCGTCATCGGTCAAAAGCAGCAGGCCCTCCGAGTCCCGGTCCAGGCGCCCGGCGGGATAAACCTGGGGCACCGGAATAAAATCGGCCAGCGTGCGCCTGCCCCCGCCGTCAATTTTGCCGTCAGTAAACTGGCTGAGCACATCGAAGGGCTTGTTGAACAGGATTAAGCGGGACATGGAAGGTTTTCGAAGTAGGGTACAGCGGTTTGGGCAGAATGAAAGGCAGGTATTGGAGCAGGAATTTAAGACGTATGGAAGCCGCTTCGGTAAATCATGAAGTGAAGGTATAGGCTCAGTTTACAAAATGCACCAGGACCAACCTGGCAAGGCTGACATTAGACAGGTGTTGACTGAGGAAGACTTTTTAGAACCTTGTCTTCAGTTTTCCGAGTGAACGGAAATTCAGCAATACGTGCCTGTGGTCGCCTGGAGTGTGGTCAGGTTGCTGGAGCAGAATCATCTTCTGCGCCGGCGTCCCCTGCATTCCCCTGGTCATTCTGCTCAACAGTATCAGCAGCTTCTCCGGCTGCGGCCTCTGGTTTGCTTGCTTCCTTGTTCGCCTCTTCAGACGGAAAAATATTGGCAGCGTGCAAGCCCTTGGGCCCTTCGATAACATCGAATGATACTGACTGTCCTGCTTTTAATGTTTTATATCCTTCCATGGATATTGATGAATAGTGTGCGAACAAGTCGTCTCCACCATCATCGGGTAAAATAAAGCCAAACCCTTTGGCATTATTAAACCACTTCACTTGACCGGTACTCATCTCCGTTAACCCCTTCTTATAATTCGGTATTCAGAATTCGATCAAATTCCGGTTTAGCGTTAATACGCACGAAACGTATAACCCCTTTTTTTTATGTTGTCAAATGCTTTGCCGTCGGCTTGAAAATTCCTGAAACGGGACGTATATCCTTATTGTCAGCTGAATGACGCACAACATTTTTTACTTTTGGCTGTCTATTCTGGATATTGATTCGTGGTATAGTTAAGGCTCCTTCCGCCGCCACTGGCGCACAGGCCGGTGTACCGGCTGATTTCCTGATTGAACACTTAACCAGGCAGTTTTTAACAGTATTACAATAGCCCAGTAGCAGTAATAATTGAAAACCTGAAAAGACAGTAATTCCGAACAGCAATGAAAGAGTATTACCCGCTAATTATCCGCAGCCACGGCAATGAAGATGGCGATGATGACCTGCAACGCTTTGGTGGACTCAGGGAGGCCCTGGCACCGGAAGAGTTAAAGCTGAAACCACCGCCGCTGTACCGTGTTGTATTGTTGAACGACGATTACACGCCCATGGAGTTTGTTGTCGGCGTGCTGCGAAAGTTCTTTGGTATGGATGTGGAAACCGCCACCCGTGTTATGCTCAAAGTACATACGGAAGGCAAAGGTGTGTGCGGCGTGTTTCCGCGCGAAATCGCAGAAACCAAGGCAGTACAGGTAAACGATTACGCCCGTGAAGCCGAACATCCGTTATTGTGTGATATTGAGGTGGAAGACGATTAGGCAGGAGTCTCCTGGAGACAATCCTCTTCAATGTGATCAGCCGGCGCATGTCGACCAGGACAATGCCATGGCCCCGGGATTGCAAAGCCTGTTATTCACCCCCATATCACTCCCATACTAGAATTGAAAGCGACATCGTTTGTTGAAAAGTGATAAGTTGAAGTCGCTGACATTTTTTTCAGAAAAGCCTGGTCGTAATACACATTGCTGGTAACGTATAGATATCCACCCCCGGTTGCCAGATGGCGAGGCCGCATACCAGCACCAACATCTGTAAGAGCAGGTCCCGGAAAGAAAGTAGTAGCCAGTAACCAGTCCACAACGTTGAGCAGAGAACATGTTTAGCAGAGAATTTGAAAATACACTGAATATCGCGGCCAACATGGCACGCAGCAAGCTGCATGAATTCATCACCGTGGAGCACCTGTTGCTGGCACTGATTGACGACCCCTCCGCCAGGGAAATCCTGGATGCCTGCAATGCCGACCTGGAAGCATTACGTCTTGACCTGGCCGAGTATGTCGACACCCAGATTCCCATCATCGCAGAACCGGAAATCAATCCTGAGGTTGACCAGACCCTGGGCTTCCAGCGTGTTATCCAGCGTGCTGTTTTTCACGTGCAGTCTTCCGGCAAACGTGAAGTCACCGGTGCCAACGTCCTGGTCGCCATCTTCGGTGAGAAAGAAAGCCAGGCCGTTTACTTCCTGCGCAAGCAGGGCGTCAGCCGAGGCGATGTGGTCAACTACATCACGCACGGTACGCCCAAGGCGCCTGGCATCGGCGATGAGGGTGAACAGGAAATCCAGACAGAGGCCACAGAAGGTGAGAAAGCGCCTTCGCCACTGGAAAGCTTTGCCACCAATCTCAACGAGGAAGCCAAGGCCGGTCGTATCGATCCCCTGATTGGGCGTGACAAGGAAATTACCCGCCTGGTGCAGGTATTGTCCCGTCGGCGCAAGAACAACCCGTTGTTTGTTGGTGAATCCGGTGTGGGTAAAACCGCCATTGCCGAAGGGCTGGCCAAGCACATTGTCGATGGCAATGTTCCCGAGGTGCTGAGCAACAGCGTGATCTATTCCCTGGACATGGGCGCCTTGCTGGCAGGTACCAAGTATCGCGGTGATTTCGAAAAACGCTTCAAGTCACTGCTGGCCGACCTGGACCAGAAAGAAGATTCCATCCTGTTTATTGATGAAATCCATACCATTATCGGGGCAGGTGCTGCTTCCGGTGGCGTCATGGATGCCTCCAACCTGCTCAAGCCCATCCTGGCATCAGGCAAGCTGCGTTGCATTGGCTCAACCACTTACAACGAGTACCGCGGTATTTTTGAAAAGGACCGGGCACTGTCGCGCCGCTTCCAGAAGATTGATATCGAAGAGCCGGATGTCGAGACCACGTACCAGATTCTCAAGGGCCTGAAATCCCGTTACGAAGAACACCATGACCTGCGTTTTACCGACAAGGCGCTCAAGGCGGCGGCGGAAATGGCCGGTCGTTATATCAATGACCGCTACATGCCTGACAAGGCCATCGATGTCATTGACGAGGCCGGTGCCTACCAGCGCCTGCAGCCGGACAGCAAGCGCAAGAAACAGATCCAGGTTGGTGACATAGAACGCGTGATTGCACAGATCGCCCGCATCCCGCCAAAGAATGTGTCTGCCTCGGACAAGAGCCTGTTACAGGATCTGGAGAAGAACCTGAAGCTGGTAGTCTTTGGCCAGGATACGGCCATCGATGCACTGGCGTCGTCCATCAAGTTGTCACGGGCCGGACTGAAGGAAGGTGAGAAGCCTATTGGCTCCTACCTGTTCTCCGGACCGACCGGTGTCGGCAAGACGGAAGTCAGCCGCCAGTTGGCGAAAATACTGGGTGTGGAACTGGTACGCTTTGACATGTCCGAGTACATGGAACGCCATACCGTCTCACGCCTGATCGGTGCGCCTCCGGGCTACATCGGTTTTGACCAGGGTGGCCTGCTGACCGAATCCATCGTCAAGAATCCACACTGCGTGTTGCTGCTGGATGAAATCGAAAAGGCCCATCCCGATGTCTTCAACCTGTTGTTGCAGGTCATGGACCATGGCACGCTGACTGACAACAATGGCCGCAAGGCAGACTTCCGCAATGTCATCCTGATCATGACAACCAATGCCGGTGCCCAGGAAATGAGCAGGGCATCCATCGGCTTCTCGCAACAGGATCACAGCACCGACGGTATGGAAGTCATGAAGCGGATATTCACACCGGAATTCCGTAATCGTCTTGATTCCATTATCCAGTTCGCAGCGCTTGATGCAGAAATCATTCGCACGGTCGTCGACAAGTTCCTGGTCGAATTACAAGTACAGCTGGATGACAAGAAGGTGGCTATCCACGTGGATGACGAGGCCATCGACTGGTTTGTTGAACATGGTTACGACAAGTCCATGGGGGCACGCCCGATGTTGCGACTGGTCCAGAACAAGATCAAGAAACCGCTGGCCGAGGACATCCTGTTTGGCAAGCTGGTCAATGGTGGCGATGTCCATGTCACGGTTGAGAATGACGATATCCGGTTGGAAATCGATACCTTCGACAAGGACAAGTCCGACAAGAACAGCAAGGTCAAAGCCGACGCATAGTAAGACACAGGATTACTGCACAAGTGGCAGTATCTTGGGTAAGGCTGGTAGCAGGAAATTGAAAAATAACGGTAGATTCGGCAACGAATCTGCCGTTTTTTTTAGCGGGCGCGGTAGGTAATACGGCCTTTGCTCAGATCGTAAGGTGTCAGTTCTACCTTGACCTTGTCGCCGGTGAGAATACGGATGTAGTTTTTGCGCATCTTGCCTGAAATATGGGCAGTCACAACGTGACCGTTTTCCAGTTTGACGCGAAACATGGTGTTGGGCAGCGTGTCGATGACTTCGCCGTCCATTTCAATCTGGTCTTCTTTTGCCATTTAGTACCCTGTGGTGTTTTTTCGAAGCGACGCATTGTGCCTTAAACGGTTACAAGGTACAAGACGCAAGGAACAAGGGCGTTGTCAGTGGAACGGGGGAATGTTGCTGGCCGAATGTCGCGTGGGCTGTTTATATCCAGCAAATACGCCCCGGTCAGGTCAGGCGAACCCAGCGCTGGTTGAGCAGCAGCTCGATGGGACGGTACTGCAGTTTGTAATTCATCTTTTCGCAGTCGCGAATCCAGTAGCCCAGGTAGACATAGGGCAGGTCGCGACGCAGTGCCTCTTCAATCTGCCAGAGAATGGCAAAATTACCCAGGGAACGCTTCTGCTCGTTGACATCGTAAAACGTATAGACCGCTGACAGGCCATTGCTGAGCAGGTCGGTGATCATGACAGCAACCAGGCGGTCGCCATCACTGACACGATAGAACAGTGTGGATTCGCAGCTTTGTACCAGGAAGGATTCGAACTGCTCCCGGGAAGCCGGGTACATGTCACCGTCCTTGTGACGGGTATTGATATAGGTTTCATACAGCGCGTAATAGGCGTCATTGTTAATATCATCGACCGCTTCCACGCGCAGGTCTTCATTGCGACGCAGGATGCGGCGATAGCGCTTGTTGGGGCTAAAGCGGTCGACAACCACGCGGCAGGCCACGCAATGCTGGCAGTTCGAGCAGTGGGGGCGATACATGTGGGCGCCGCTGCGGCGGAAACCGATTTCAGACAGATGGGTGTGGAACTCCGTCGAGACCGGGAATTCGGGATCGATAAACAGGGTACGTGCTTCCTCGCCCGGCAGGTAACTGCACGGATGACTTTGCGTGGTAAACAGTTTGATGTCTTTCAGGGACGTCATGGCTGAAAACGAATTCCAGTATTTCTCGCTGCTGTCGTTAGTGTCTTTTTTGGGTAATTGTATGGCTACGCGCACTGCTATCCAACCGGCGTACAATGCACGCTATTTAACTGATAACACTTATTGTAAAGGCCAGTGTAAGCGATTGCGACCATAATCCGTGGACTTTGGGAGCTGGGTCAGGAATTCGCTGCGGGGTATTTCCCGTGCACCAAAACTGGCCAGGAAGGGGCTGCTGACCTGGCAATCCACCAGGCGGTAGCCCAGCGCTCCCAGTTTGGGAACCAGCCAGGCAAAGGCCAGCTTGGAGGCATTGGTGCGCCTGCTGAACATGGATTCCCCAAAAAACACGTCGCCAATGGCAAGCCCGTAGAGCCCGCCAACCAGGGAGTCGCCTTCATACACTTCAACAGAGTGGGCCACGCCCAGCTCATGCAACCGGCAATAGGCCTCGATCATCTCCACAGTGATCCAGGTGCCCTGGGAATACGTGCGGGTATCGGCACAGGCGGAAATGACGTGGGCAAAAGCCGTGTCGGTGCAAATGTCGAATTCGGACTTGCGCATGGCCTTGGCCAGGCTGCGACTGATGTGAAGCTCGTCAGGGTAGAGCACCATGCGCGGATCGGGTGTCCACCAGAGGATGGGCTGGCCGTCTTCAAACCACGGAAAGATGCCCTTGCTGTAGGCCTCGATCAGTCTTTCCGGTGCCAGGTTGCCACCGGCAGCGAGCAGTCCGTTGGGTTCTGCCAGGGCTGAATCGGGTGCGGGAAACTCGAAGTTCTCGTTATTCAGCCAGGGCAGGGAAGACATGCTTACACCTTATGCCGGCGCCAGGTCGTCCAGGTATTTCTCGGCATCCAGGGCCGCCATGCAACCAAAACCGGCAGAAGTCACTGCCTGCCGGTAAATATGGTCGGCCACATCACCGGCAGCAAACACACCGGGAATACTGGTCTGGGTAGCATTTCCTGCAAGACCGGTATGAATCTTCAGGTAACCGTTTTCCATTTCAAGCTGGTCAACAAACAGGTCCGTATTGGGTTTGTGGCCGACCGCGATGAACACCGCACTCAGGTCAATTTCCTGTGTGCTGTCATCTGTGGTGCTCTTGATGCGCATGCCGCTGACTTCACCATCGGTGCCCAGGACTTCATCGAGCACATGGTTCCACATGATGGAGATATTGCCCGAGTCTTCTTTTTCAAACAGTTTGTCCTGCAGGATTTTCTCCGCACGCAGGCTGTCGCGGCGATGCACCAGGACCACTTCGCTGGCAATGTTGGACAGGTACAGGGCTTCTTCAACGGCCGTGTTGCCACCACCGATAACGGCCACTTTCTGGCCTTTGTAGAAAAAGCCGTCGCAGGTGGCGCAGGCGCTGACGCCACTGCCCATGTACTGCTCCTCGGAAGGCAGGCCCAGGTACTGGGCAGAGGCACCGGTGGCAATGATCAGGGCATCACAGGTGTATTCACCGACAGTGCCTTTGAGGTGGAACGGTTTTTGTGACAGGTCCGCGGAATCGATATGGTCAAAAATGATATTGGTATCAAAGCGCTCGGCATGCTGCTGCATGCGCACCATCAGGTCTGGGCCCTGCAGGCCTTCCACGTCACCAGGCCAGTTATCGACATCAGTCGTGGTGGTCAGCTGGCCGCCGGCCTGCATGCCGGTAATGACTACCGGGTTGAGATTGGCACGGGCTGCATAAACGGCAGCGGTGTATCCGGCAGGACCGGAACCAAGGATGATCAGGCGGTGGTGTTGCGCGTCGCTCATGGGTAAAGGGCTTCCTGGATGGTGATTTTCTGGTTTATGACGGCTTGCCAGCCAACTTGTCTGCATCAATCAGGGCAGTGGCGGGCTTTTTCAAGGGAGGCTATGTTAGCAGAATCCGGAAAGAGGAAAAGGGCAAAAATGGCCGCTTATCCCGTATATAGCGAAATTTTTGCCTGGAAACACCTATATATGGGAACGGAACACTATACAAGGAGTGTCACAAACCCTGTAAAAGCAGTTACAATAGCGCTTTAACCGGTTTGAGTACCGGTAGCACTGCTTTGTGAATACGGACAGCAGGGCGAACAGCTAAACAACAGAGCAAAACAATAAAACAGGAACAGGGAAACGCATCACGCACCCGGGCTATGGCAAAGAAAAAAGTCAAAACTCCACCCGCTGAGGAACATGCAGTCAGCCTCAAGGCGCTCTTTCTGAAAGAGGGCTTCATGATCCTGTTCCTGGCTATCGGCCTGTACCTGTTCCTGGCCGTGAGTTCCTATTCGCCCCTGGATCCGGGCTGGTCGCGCACCGGGGATGGCACCGCCATCGCCAACACGGTGGGGCGCACCGGGGCCTGGATTTCCGATGTCCTGCTATTGCTGTTTGGTTACCTGGCCTACCTGTTTCCCCTGTTGCTGGTGTACCGGGCCGTGATCCTGTTTCGTACCCGCAAGGAAGACAGTCCCTGGTCCTGGGAGCTGTTTGCCCTGCGTGGTACCGGTGTCATCCTGACCCTGCTGGGGGCGGCGACCCTGGCCACCATGCACTTTGCCACCCCGCTGGCCAATTCGGCGGGCGGCATCCTGGGTAATTCCATTGCCGGACTTGCCTTGCCGTCTTTCGGCCTGACCGGTGCCACCCTGATTTTCCTGACCATGTTCATTCTCGGTATCACCCTGGCTACCGGCCTGTCCTGGCTGGCCCTGGTGGATGGTACCGGGCGCTACTGCCTGCTGGGCTACAACCAGCTGATTGAACGCTGGCAACAGTGGCAGGAAGCCCGTCGCGAGAAGGCCGAAACCGAACGTTTCGTCAGGCAGCGCAAGGAATCCCTGGATCACTTCGTCGAAAAGGAAAAGAAACGCAAGAAGCCCATCGAGATTGCTCCGGTCCGCAAGGCACCCAAGGAGCCGAGCAAGCGTGTACAAAAGGAAAAACAGGGCAAGCTGTTCGAGGCTGCTTCTGTGGGTGAATTGCCGCCGATCTCCCTGCTGGATGAATGGGGTAACCAGCCCCGCGTCGGGTATTCCACCGAGGCCCTGGAGGCCATGTCCAAGTTGCTGGAGATCAAGCTGCGGGACTTCGGCATTGAAATCGAGGTGGAAGCCATCAATCCCGGCCCGGTCATTACCCGTTTCGAGGTGCAGCCGGCTCCGGGCGTCAAGGTCAGCCGTATCAGTAACCTGGTCAAGGACCTGGCCCGTTCCCTGGCAGTCTCCAGTGTGCGCGTGGTGGAAGTGATTCCCGGCAAGACCGTGATCGGCATCGAGATACCCAACGAAACCAAGGAGCTGATTCAGCTGGGCCAGGTACTTTCCTCACCGGAATTTGATAACTCCCGTTCGCCCATCAGCATGGCGCTGGGTCATGACATCGGCGGCAACCCGGTGGTGGTGGACCTGGCCAAGATGCCCCACCTGCTGGTGGCCGGTACCACCGGTTCCGGTAAGTCCGTGGGCATCAATGCCATGATCCTGTCGATCCTGTTCAAGTCCAGTCCCAAGGATGTGCGCCTGATCATGATTGACCCGAAAATGCTGGAGCTATCCGTTTACGATGGCATTCCGCATTTGCTGACGCCGGTAATTACCGACATGAAGGATGCCGCCAACGGCCTGCGCTGGAGCGTGGCGGAAATGGAAAGGCGCTACAAACTGATGTCCGCCCTGGGCGTGCGTAACCTGGCCGGCTTCA
>Ga0181560_10001682_pt1 | contig 20619 bp, 20 predicted proteins | sample 011ome_20_FD_133751 | JGI IMG/M metagenome (GOLD analysis project Ga0181560, IMG submission 133751) | Coastal salt marsh microbial communities from the Groves Creek Marsh, Skidaway Island, Georgia - 011509CT metaG (megahit assembly) | ecosystem: Environmental > Aquatic > Marine > Intertidal...
CATCCGTGCCCGTCGGGCTATCACCCGTCGCAACAGCCGTGTTGGTTACTTTGCCTGCATCGATATCCGCCTGCGTAATCGTGTAGCTCGCTGAGAACGTCGAGCTATCAACCGCTCCTGGCGCCAAACTCGCTATCGGACCGCCCGCAACCGTTACCTTCGCGTCCGTCAAACCGATGTTCGTGACCGTGACATTACCCGTATTCGTTACGGTGAAGCTGTAAGTAATCGTCTCACCCACATCCGCAACGTTATTACCATTGCCGTCGTTAAACGCACCCGTCTTTATCAGTGCTATACCCGGAGTTTGAGTAACCGGGGTATCTATCGTGTCACTAACCTGAGTGGCCTCTGTAGATGTTGCCGTCGCCGTATTTGATATGCTCCCAGCGTCTGAGTCGGCTTGTGTAACCACATATGTATCGGCGACTACACATTCACTGCTACCACCGCTTGGAACAGACAAATTATTGGAACAAAGGACGTTGCTTAACGAGAGCAGAGGGTCTGAAACACGCACATCTGTCAGAGCCACATTGCCCGTATTGCGCACCGTAACCGAGTAGGTCAACGTATCACCCAAGGTGATAGTTCCACTGTTGTCCGCGTCTACGGTCAAGGCGACCGTCTTGGTGACCGACTTGCTCGGGTTGTCAGGTGGAAAAGAAATTGTAAGAGCGTCGATTAAGTCCTGAATCTCGTTGGGCCCAAAATTAGCGCTTCCATCTGTGGAGTCGCTCGCAATAAGTGGAGTAAAGGCCGCTTCCTCTCCGGGTAAAGGCAAGATGTAGGTTTTCTTGAGGGTATTATCAACAAACAGGTAGTTATCTGCAGGCCCCACAAAATCCGGGAATACAATTCCGAAATAAGAAATGCCACCACCTTGTTTGTTTTTAACCCAGTTTAAAGAGCCATTCGCAGCCGCTGTGGTGTCGTCTTGGAAGGTGACGGTGAGAGTAACGCCTGTATCATTACCTTGGGTTCCACCCCAAACCGTCCCCACCTGACTGATGGTGACGCTCTTCAATCCCTGTCCCGTAGAGAAACCTCCGCCGTCGGATATAGACAAGGAGCTCTGATTTTGGTTCGCATTGCTTGAGGAGTACTCTGCAATGGCAGCAGTTGTAAACGTGGCTGACACCTCCGCCTGTGACGCGACAGATACAGATAACAGTGCCATCGAAGCTATAAGGTAGCAGCCGAATCTATGTGCGCGATTTGCCACGCATGAACCAAGTCTCGTTTGGCATTTTAAATCGCTACTTCTTTCTACTTCTGCAGTTCTACCTTTGTTTTCCAATCTCATTACTCACTCACACACAATCCGACTAATAACCACTTATAAAAGCGTTCTTTTGCCCAATTCTTCACGCGTTGAACTGCTCAACGACGTCCACTCTAAAAGATATAACACTATTCGTTTTTCGAATACCACTGTCTCGCCATTCGGAGTAAAAGTTCTTACAACGACCCCGGAAGCTTGCGACTAAGCACTGTTCCATAGCGTTAAATATCAACGAAGCTCGAAAAGAATTGGCCCAAAAAGACATAAAAATGTTCTCCAAGTAGGCACACGGCATCACACCCTAAATGTCTTTTAATTGTTTGTTATGAGGTGAAATTACTGTGGGGGCTCAGAAAAGACAGGCGATATTTGGCGTAACAAGAAGGCAAAAGGTATGTCCGCCAGCCAATGAAGTGGGTCAGAGCTAGATACGCCTTCCGGAATTCATTTCTATAATACAGTCTAAGCTCCCTCATTTTTACAAGGAGCGTTAGCTTACATAAGCCCTTGCATAGAAAACCACGGCTAACCCGTTTTAGGGGCCAGCAACATCCGCCGCGTACCAAGTGCCTGCAACAGATATATCGAGGTTTGCGTCCGGTAAGCCTCAGCCAATATCTCGTCACCCGCCTCGCCATCGACCCCCCAAGCCTCGAGCATTACTAGACCGACCTCAGCGGCGGGACGGTCACCATGTACTTTGAGTTCCCCCAGCCTATCCATTAGTTGCTCGGCGTTTTTAGGGTGATGCACTGCAAGAACGCCATTGAGTGCATCCGGCCAAGAAGCCTCCGCAATCTCTAATAACGCTGCATCGACTTCCGCGAATGCGCCCAGTTCATAAAGACGCGTGACGAACTGAACCTGAAGAGACGGACTTGGCTTACGAGCCGTGGTGTACCCGCCCCACAGCTTCTTGACGTGATTAACTTTCTTACTGTCGCGAAGTTGGCGCAAGAGTAACCATTCTCTTAAGGCTGCCGCGCGCGTCACTGAATGCCATTGCGATCTCTCAAGCTGGGTAATTTTATTGGCGAGACCATCAACGTTCTCAGCGAGTAAGTCGTCGAGACTTGCCTTTAATAACATCACATTTTGCGCATCCCGCCGCTTGCCCAGCCAACGGCCAAAGCCGGGAACAACTCCCATGATGATCCGCACCAACCGTCCAACCATACGTATGAAAATAAAGAGCCCAACAGCAACGAGAACCAATGCCACCACGCTTGTCTCAAGTCGGTAGCCAGCCACTTGCAGCAACGCATAACCGGGATCACGAGATATGAAAGAGGCGAGCGCAACGCCGGCGATTAGTCCCAGCGTGATAACCCATAACCACCGCTTCATTTGGGAGTACCCGCTGCCGTCTGTTCACCCGAATCGACAGCCGAGAGCGCATTGGAATTTTCCATGGCCCCGCCCTCGCTCTGCCGCTGAATGGCCGACGCACTTCCATCTGCAAGGCTCGGCCTCGCACCTAATGGCGCCGTGACGATTTCGGCCGAGCCAACGTAGTTCTCACTAACATCGCCATTACCCTGGTCATTAATCAGCTTCAACGTCTCGAGTTCAGGCAATTCTGGGTTCAAACTTACTGAAGCTAGGTCTGCTAATTCCTCGATTAGGATAAGCAATGCAGGATCGTCATTTGACGACGGAATATCTGCCAATACCGTTGTGGCCCGTGCTAGGGAATCGGTAAAACTCTCCGAATCTCTCAAAAGTAATGCAACTCGCGCTTGCTCAATATTGAGCTTTGTGGAAAGGAGCGCAAAACGGTACCAATCCGAGGTTCTCGGCTTTTGATCGAGTGATTCAAGCTCCGTGATGACAAAATACGACGCGAGCGTATTGAGTGCCTTCTCCCAGAGCGTCAGAGGCACGTTTATCTCAGCTGGACGCTGACGTGCATCGCCCTTTGTATGAGTATCAGACTCTCTGCCAATGACTGATGAGGTGAGTGCAGTTAAGTCTAGCGTTTGAATTTGTCTATCGAGTGCTGACAGACGCCCCATCAAACCAACCATATCGAGCTTTTCCAGCGTCTTTAGCTGCGCGCGATCGAATGCAATGGCTGATCGGATAGCGCTAACGTTGTCACCAGAATCACTCTTCAGCAAAACGTCTGCTTGGGATAGCAGCATCAACGCACCGCTTACATCATGTGCGAACTGTAAGCGCTGACTTGCTAGACGAATATTAAAAGTGGCTTCCGAACGCCGCCATGCACTCTGGTCAGTTTTCGACATTCGATATAAAAGATGATTCGTCTGATTAAGCTTAGCCGCTGCCCGCTGCTCAATATCGCGAATAGCGTTGAACTCAGCTGAAAGTCGAGTAACAGCCGACTGCAAAGCCGCAAACGTTGCTTCTTCACTCTTGTTGAGTTTGTTGTCTATCAACGCCGAAACGTCGTTCGCTAAGGCCTGATCTGCCTTAGCCAATGAAGCTAAGTTTTTCTCAATATCGGCTTGGTGAGCCTGAAACGCCTCGAACTTGGGCCAAAGAAAGACGTAGCCGGCGGCGAAAATGCCAACCAATAAAAGTAAAACCAGTGAACGCACTAACCTCGTTAGCCATGATCGCGCTGGAGCTGTTTTACTGCGGGCCGTTTGCTCGCTCATGAAATTGTCCCTTTATAAGCGTAACTTAGGGCAGTGTAGACAAAATCTCGAGTAACGCATCGTCACTAGCCCCCATCGCTACTATACGCGATTGCCAGCCCAGCTCTCGAGCCTGAGCTTCAACACGATCCGACGGCAGGATAACTGTGTGATGCTCCTGTGCGCTTACCCCGTAAAGTCCACAAAGTTCGTCAAGTCGCAAGAGTGTCTCACCGCTGGCAACATGTATGTAACGTGGCACGTGGCTTTCCAGCGCATGTAAAAAAGCATCTCGCGAAACAGGCGGCCATACGCGGCGATAACAGTTCACCTCAACGACACTAAAGCCCTGCTCGGTAAGAACCGACGTTAGTAGGTCTCGCCCCCCCTCACCCTTTATCAGAGTAACGCCCATGGGTGGAAGAAACTCAGTGCTTTTCCTCGACGAAAGCAAGGCCAGAAGCCCTTCCGAATCCTCACGCACCGGACTGCTAGCCTCGATACCACGCGCGCTGAGCAACTCTCTCGTCTTCCTGCCAACTGCCAGCACCTCGGTTGATTCCCTGCGGCAGGCGTCCATTACGTGGGTAAGACCATGCGTCACGGCATTTACCGACGTGAATATGACGACAGCCCTGTCCTCAACATCGACCTCGGTGGCAGGCGTAACCGCCACTGGCTCTATTGCCAACAAGGGCAAGGCCGTAGCTTCGACGCCACTCTTTATAAGGAGATCTAGCTGCCGTTTCGCATCGGGCTCGGCGCGTGTGAGAACAACATGGGTCACGATCGTGCTGCGGATAGGATCTCGGCTGCGCCCATGTTCAGTAGCGATTCAGCCACTTCTAGTCCCAGGGCTTCAGGGTCATTACCGCGCGCTTCAGCCGCAATAACATTTGCCCCATCGGGGGATCCTACCCGGGCGCGAAGCCACAACTGGTCGCCTTCTATTACGGCAAAACTGGCAATTGGCACGTCGCAGCCACCATCCAACTTACGAACAACAGTTCGCTCGGCTGTGACGCGGCGCGCTGTCTCGTCATGCGCAAGTGGCGCAAGCAAATCAGCCACCCTTGAGTCCGAGGAACGGTACTCAATACCTACAGCGCCTTGCCCACCAGCAGGAAGCAGGAAGTCCTCATCGATTGCAGCGCCGATACGCTGGTCAAAGCCAAGCCGCTTGAGCCCGGCGCAGGCTAAGATGATCGCGTCAAATTCACCCGCATCCAGTTTGGCGAGCCGAGTATTCACGTTGCCACGCAGGAAGCCAATATCAAGATCTGGCCGTCGCTGCATTACCTGGCATGAGCGGCGGAGACTCGACGTCCCTAACTTAGCGCCATGCGGCAGCGCATCGAAACTCTCAACACCAACCAGCGCATCGCGCGGATCCTCACGCTCGCAGATAACCCCCAGTGTTAGACCAGGTGGTAGCTCCATGGGAACATCTTTCATTGAGTGAACGGCTATATCCGCGCGCTCGTCCATCAAGGCTGTCTCTAACTCTTTAACAAAAAGGCCTTTTCCACCGACTTTGTACAATGGCTTGTCGAGCAGCTGATCCCCGCGGGAAGTCATTCCCAGAAGCTTGACTTCAATACCGGGATGGTGGCGCTTTAACTCCGCTTCAACGAAGTGCGCCTGCCATAGCGCGAGTGGACTCTCGCGCGTCGCGATCGTAATTGAATTCATGCATCCCCCTGATGTTTTTATTTTCCGCTTTTGTTTTCAGCGCAACGCCTACACAAGACATCACGTGTACCTGATACAATAGCAAACTGTAATTTATGAGAAGTTTATCGCGTGTCCAGTTCTTTAGACAGTCATACAAGCCAAACTTGGGGTGGAAGATTTAGCGAGGCTACTGACGCCTTCGTGCAAGAATTTACTGCTTCGTATTCCTTTGATCATGTTCTCGCGCATTACGACGTCCAAGGATCACGGGCTCACGCCAACATGTTGGAAGCCTGTGGCATCTTGAGTAGCGAGGATTTAGATGACATTCACCGAGGTCTCGACCAAGTGCTATCCGAGATCGACGCCGGTGAATTCATGTGGTCGGTAGAGCTTGAAGATGTGCACATGAACATTGAGGCTCGATTAACAGAGATCATTGGCGATGCGGGCAAACGTCTTCACACGGGTCGATCGCGTAACGATCAAGTTGCCACCGATATTCGTCTTTACTTGCGTGCAGCTATCACCAGCATCCGCGGCCAGCTCACGCGCTTGAGAACAGGACTCATTGATCAAGCAGAAATCTATGCCGATACGGTGATGCCTGGCTTCACTCACCTGCAAGTCGCCCAACCTGTAACCTTTGGCCACCACTTACTCGCCTGGAATGAAATGCTCGCGCGGGATGACGGTCGATTGGCGGACTGTGCAGAGCGGATGAACCTGAGCCCGTTAGGCGCCGCCGCCCTGGCCGGCACATCCTACCCAATCAACCGACACATGACTGCAGAAGCGCTTGGCTTCGCGGCGCCGACTGAGAACTCACTAGATTCGGTCAGCGACCGAGACTTCGCGATTGAATTCACAGCAGCCGCTGCTATAACCATGATGCATCTGTCGCGGATGGCAGAAGAAATGATTATTTGGACCAGTGCCCAATTTGCATTTGTTGATTTACCCGATCGCTTTTGTACTGGCTCCTCGATCATGCCGCAGAAGAAAAACCCTGATGTGCCTGAGCTCATCAGAGGTAAGGCAGGACGCGTACAAGGCCACCTTGTTGCGCTGATAACCCTTATGAAGGGCCAGCCGCTGGCCTACAACAAGGACAACCAAGAAGATAAAGAACCACTATTCGACGCGGTGAAAACCGTACACGACTCACTTCTGGCTTTTGCTGATCTCGTTCCGGCGATGAAAGCACGACCTGAGGCGATGCGTCGCGCTGCAAGCTTGGGCCATCCAACAGCAACTGATCTCGCGGACTACCTGGTTCGCAAAGGTATCGCCTTCCGGGATGCGCATGAAATCGTCGGGACTGCTGTCGGTATGGCAGAAAGCAAAGGGATAGACGTAGGTGAGCTATCTTTGGAAGCGTTACAAACGCTCTCTTCATTGATCGAGGGAGATGTATTCGAGGTGTTAACGCTAGAGGGGTCGGTTGCTGCCAGAGACCATATTGGAGGCACCGCGCCCAAGCAGGTTCGAGCAGCAGCTCAGCGCGCGCGCGCAAAGCTCAATACCGCCTAAGCGGTAGCAAAAACCAGGCCCACAAGCGTTATAAAGTTGGCGCGTAGGTAATCGCTTAAGTAGATGTCAAAAAGCAGTGTTGCGCAGTCCCGGTATTGAGGTGCCTTTCAGGGAAAAGGCCTCTAGGGCCGATAATGGCTAGGGTCGGTAATGAATAGAAGCTTGGAAGATAATATCAGGAGCGCTCTCGACCACGATGTCCTCGGCGAAGCTGACGTCGACCGCCCAAGTGTTACCAAGCTGCCTACGTAAGCCCAGACTAAGCATACCAGCGGGCTCACCCAATGCATCCAGTGAGCTATCCAACAACGAAGAATGGCTGTCGATCTGACCAATAAGGGCCCATCGCTCGTTAAAATGCCACTCAGCAGAGAGCCCGCCAAACAAGATCCAATCCTCTTTTTTAGGACCCAATAATGGACTGTCACCAGGAGCAGTGACACCGAACTGTCCATGCCAATAAAGCGGTAAGCCACTTCGGTGCGCACCGCTGAAGCGCGCAACACCATAAAGGTCAGACGATCCACTCCCTGTCCAATCACTTTTGTCGCCTGTGCTAGCTTTGTAACCGACTGCATAAGCAATTTGTAGCTCTCGCTGGCGCTCGCCCATATAGGCCACCTCTATTGTCACATCAGCGAGGCCAGATGAAGACGCTGCCAAACTGGTATGCAATTCGGGGCTATCAAATTGGTAACGAAGCTGATCCTCGGGAACGCTATTTCGCCCACCATCGGGCATACCAAAAAAATCGTGCCAGCGATTCACGTACCCGTCAGTAAATCCTCCATTGTGCTTGGTAAGAGGTACGACAGCACTAAGTTCCCAGGCAGACGAGATACCCCATCGAATCGCCATACTGTGCCGCTGCGTCTCACCATCAAAAAAGACGGTTTCTTCACCACTTGCCTGAGAGACAAAATGTGTCGCGATATCTGAATGCAAGGTAACAGAGAGCCCTTCACGGATATCGGCTGAACGTTGCGATGGCAGAGCCACCAACGAGGCCATAGGCGAAAGATTCTCCACCCACAGAGGCTCACGGACAGCATCAGCCGATGCGTAAACCGAGGCAAAGAGGCAACACATAATAAATGTCGCTCGATACGTCATAAGTCTCACCAGTCAATGATTTCACTCGCGTGTTCTGCAAGCTCAGCAATTAAAAGTTCTTTAAAAGCACGCTTGGATTTCGTGTCTACCCAATCCTCGGCACCTTCGTCCCATACGAAGTGAAAGCCACCGCCGGGCGTCGCTACCCAAAGTTGCTCAACAGCAGGTTGCCGCGAGAAAACAAAGACCACGCCATTTGCAAACGTGACGTTAATTACGCCCTCCGCCACGGTGATATCAGGATCCGATTCGAGTGCCTCTAACCGACTCTCGACATCCTCAAAGGTATCTTCGATGCACTCGTAATAGCGGGCAGATGCGCTCATGCCGTCTCCTGAAATGGTTTAAGTAGCTGTGAAGATCAAGGAACACAAAGATAACGACTTCATGCCCACGAGTCACGGTAGCATTGCAAACCAATGTTATACTCGCGTTTTGTAACTGGTGCGCCAAGTGAAGATTCTTACGACGATAGGGTTTATTTGTCTGCTAGCACTGACTGCGGCCTGTGGGCAGCCTGGCGAACTGCGCCTCCCAGCACCACAAACCCCTTCTTCTAATTAACAAAGATTATGACATCAGACATCGACCTACCGAACGGCTTTGCTCGGCACGCAGGTTCCTTACTCTGTGAAGGTGTGCCCGCAGCTGAGCTCGCCAAGCAACACGGAACACCGCTTTACGTTTACTCTCAATCCGCCATTACCGAGTCATTCGAGGCTTGGAGGTCCGCTTTTGGGGATGCATCACACCTGATTTGTTATGCGGTGAAGGCAAACTCTAATATCGCCATACTCCGGCTATTGGCGTCGCTGGGCTCAGGTTTCGATATTGTCTCAGGAGGCGAGTTGGAGCGTGTTCTTGCGGCAGGCGGAGACCCCTCAAAAGTGGTGTTTTCGGGTGTAGGCAAGTCGCCGGAGGAGATCGAAAGAGCGCTCGAGGTGGGGATACGATGCTTTAACGTCGAATCCGCGAGCGAGCTCCATCTCATTGAACAAATCGCCGTTGCACGCGATGAGGTTGCGCGTATATCGATTCGGATTAACCCCGATGTCGATGCGAAGACGCACCCTTACATATCGACGGGGCTCAAAGAAAATAAATTTGGTGTGAATGCGGAGCGCGCCGTAGCGCTTTATCGCCATGCACAAAACGCCTCGCATCTGGCACCCGTTGGCGTTGATTGTCACATCGGTAGCCAACTGACGGAGATAGGTCCTTTTATCGAGTCTGTTCAACACCTCCGTCATCTAGTGCTGGAACTGCGTGACTCAGGCATCAACATCGAGCACATCGATATTGGCGGTGGGCTCGGTATTCGCTACGCGGATGAGTCAATTCCAAGCCCAGCGGAGCTGATATCTGCGGTGCGCGCTGAGCTAGACCCCCTCGAGGCACAGCTTATGATAGAGCCAGGCCGATCTATTGTTGGGAATGCCGGGGCACTAATTACGAAGGTGCTTGTGGAAAAAGCGGGTGATACAAAGAATTTTGCGATTGTGGATGCCGCGATGAACGATTTGCTCCGGCCTGCACTTTACTCTGCTTGGCAGAATATCGTTGAAGTATCAGTCGAGAACGGCGCAGAGCAAGACACCTACGACATCGTGGGGCCTGTTTGTGAAACGGGTGACTTCCTGGGAAAGGAGCGCAGATTATCTGCTCATGAAGGCGACCTGCTTGCGGTAATGGGCGCTGGCGCCTACAGCTTCTCGATGTCCTCGAACTACAACTCACGTCCACGGGCGGCAGAAATTCTAGTGCATAACTCTGAACACTTCGTCATTCGACAACGAGAAACCCTGGCTTCACTTTGGCAAGATGAGCAAATACCAGAGGCGCTTTTATGAAACTGCAGTTCACCAAAATGCACGGCGCCGGAAATGACTTTGTGGTTATCGACGGCGTACGATCGGCAATCAAGATCAACGAAGAACAGATCCGCAGAATCGCCAGCCGGAACACGGGGATAGGCTGCGACCAGGTTTTAATCATTGAGCCGCCAAAACGACCCGATGCTGACTTCGAGTACCGCATATTTAACGCTGATGGCTCTCCTGCAGGGCAGTGTGGTAACGGCGCGCGATGTGTTGGCCGGTTTATTCACGAGCAACGGTTATCGGCGAGCGCTAACATCACCCTGCAAGTGGGTAACGCTCTTCGCAGACTCGTTTTTGATGAAACGGGCGGGGTACATGCCGAACTGGGCTGCCCCGTTTTCGAGCCAATTCAAATTCCGTTTGCGGCGGAAAAAGATGGAATTGAACACGCCTTGACTATCAATAATGTCACAGTCATGGCGGGCGTTGTCTCAATGGGCAACCCTCATGCCGTGCTTGTGGTCAATGACGCAGCAGCCACACCCGTTGAAAAAATAGGTCCTATGATTCAAGCGCTAGAAGCCTTCCCGGAGGGTGTCAACGTCGGTTTTATGCAGATTGAAAACAGCACAGCGATAACATTACGGGTGTTCGAACGCGGTGCGGGCGAGACGCTAGCCTGCGGCTCAGGCGCCTGCGCAGCGGTAGTCCACGGCATACGCCTCGGCCATCTCTCGAACAACGTGACAGTCTCGGTACCGGGCGGTAAGCTCGAGGTGTCGTGGGACGGAAGTGATGAACCTGTTTGGCTTGCCGGACCCGCCGAGACCGTTTTTGAGGGGAAGCTCACGCTTTAGCCGGCATTATGGAATCTGACTCAAACACAAACAGCCCTAGCGCAGATGATGTTCTCAGCTTTCTTGCCGAGAACCCCAGTTTCTTCGATCAGTATCCGGAGGCGCTCGATGAGCTGAATATAAGCCATGCAAGCGACGGAGCGGTTTCACTGGTTGAACGACAGGTTGCCGTATTACGAGAGCGAAACGCCGAGTTACGTCGACGTTTTGACCTACTCGTAAGTAGAGCCGAGCAAAATGAGGCGCTACTAAACGCCACTCAAGAAGTCGTAACGGCGCTCGCGGCACGCAGTGAACACGAAGAAACCAGCCATCTCTTTAAAAGTCTCATGCAGAAATATTTCGATATTGAGCATGCGGCTTATCACCTGCTTGACAAGGACAGTTCAGACGCTGCATCCCAAACGGCCCGGCATTTATTGGGTTCCAAGACCGCTACCAGTGGCCCAGTTAGATCTCAAGAGTTTAGCTCGCTCTTTGGCATTACCGGGAGCGACGGCTCAGCGGCTGTCGCAGTAGTGCCGCATTCTTTAGGGCCAAGAGCCTTCATCGCAGTTGGCTCGTCGGATGCAACACGATATAGCGCCGCTGACGGCACGATGTTCCTTGAATACTTGGCCAACGTGATGGGCAGTTTAATTAGGTCGGGCTCGCCAACGAACGATCCGTCCACACCCAGCACGACGGACTAGTAGATTTGACCTCTGTCGACTTGGCGCAAGGGGCTTCTGATTTCCTAAGTTACATAGGCGTTATCAAAGGATACTCGCCCCATACGATTGCCAGCTATCGTCGTGATCTCGATAAGCTTGTGACCTTTTGTTCCGAACAAGCCGTTGAGGACGCCAGCGCCTTGGATCAAGCAATGCTTCGCCGATGGGTGGCACAACTGAGCCGAGAAAAGCTCTCGGCAAGTTCGATACAGCGCCACTTATCATCAACACGTTCGCTTTATAAGTTTCTGGCCCGACATCATCCAGAACTCAGCGACCCCACATCAGGGGTGCGTGCTCCGCGCGCGCCTAGAACGCTGCCCAAAAGTCTTGAGGCGGACCAGGTTGGCCAACTACTTAATCATCGGAGTGAGAACGCCTTTATGGCGCGTGACCATGCGATGGCAGAGTTACTCTACTCAGCAGGGTTGCGACTATCGGAGTTGGTTGGCGCGAATATCAATGATCTCGATAGGGCCGATAAAATAATTACGGTCGTCGGGAAAGGGCAAAAAACACGTGTTGTGCCCGTCGGTGGACCAGCATTAACTGCTATCGCCGAATGGATGAAATATCGCCCCATGGGAGACGAGCAACTCAGCTTCGACTCACCACTGTTTGTTAGTCAGAGAGGCACGCGGATCAGTCACCGATCTGTGCAGGAGCGAATCCGACATCTTGCAATAAAACACGGTATGTCTCAGAGGATTCATCCCCACGTACTTCGTCACGCCTTTGCCAGCCACTTGCTCGAGTCCAGTGGCGACTTAAGAGCCGTACAGGAGTTACTGGGGCACGCAAACATCGCTACGACCCAGATATACACTCACCTCGACTTCCAACACTTAGCAAAGGTTTACGATCAGGCACATCCACGAGCCCAACGAACTAAAAAAGTGAAACGCTAATCACGCAACAGAATTGAAACTGGAACTCACGTGACCATAACCACCCTTTCATTTGATCTTGATGACACCGTCTGGGATCCGCGGCCCGCATTAATTGCAGCAGATAGAGCCCAATGGCAATACTTGGCAGATCTTTTCCCGGGGTTAAGTGAACACTTCACGAGAGATAGGGTCTTGGGGTGTAGAAAGCGCGTCATAGATAAATCACCCATGATCGTTGGAGACGTGACGGCATTACGGATTGAAGTAATGACGCAGATTCTTCGCTCTTTAGAGGTGGCGACTGAAACCGCCAAGGCCGCGGCCAGGGACGCCTTTGCGGCCTTTATGGCACATCGAAACGATGTTGTATTGTTTCCTGACGCAGTAACTGTTTTATCCGGGCTAGCCGAGCGGTTTACGCTCATTGCCATTACCAACGGAAATGCCGATGTACATAAAACACCGTTAGCCCCTTTTTTTACGTTGGCCTTCAGAGCGGACAAGGTGGGAAGCGCTAAACCGGAGAAAAAAATATTTGAGGTGGCGATGAGTGCTGCCACGTGTTCCTCTACGGAAATGATTCACATAGGTGACAGCATAGAGAATGATGTTAACGGTGCGCTGAACGCGGGCTTGACCCCCATATGGTTCAACGCTGAGGGACTCGAAAACGCGGTGGGTGTGGCAGAAGTACAATCGCTAACCGAGCTTCCGGATGCGATCAACTTACTGATGCGCTAGATGGCTTCTTCGCCTGTTTCCCCAGTTCGGATTCGGACAACCTGCTCAAGCTCAGAGACAAAAATTTTACCGTCACCAATCTTGCCCGTGCTTGCGGCAGATATAATCGTATCCACGATCTGATCGAGCTGGTCTGCCGATGTTGCAATCTCAAGCTTTAACTTTGGTAGAAAATCGACCACATACTCAGCACCGCGATAGAGCTCAGTGTGCCCGCGCTGACGCCCGAAGCCTTTAACCTCGGTAACCGTCACTCCCTGAACACCAATTTCCGACAGTGCACTGCGCACATCGTCTAACTTGAATGGCTTGATAATCGCAGTAACCAGCTTCATGAAAACCTCTTTCAGATTTTGCGTACGAATTAGAGGAGCAGAGTATGGCCCAAGCCAGAGCGTTAATGAAGTCAGGAATTGGCACATTGCGATGAAGCAAAAAAAAACCCGACCAATTGGTCGGGTTTCGTATATCTAATCAGAACTCAACGATTAGCGACCGTACCGCCAGAGCGCTGAACGTCAAGGTCGAAGCGATCGGCTTGCATCACTTTTGTCCACGCTGCAGCGAAATCACTAACAAACTTCGCCTCGCCATCGTCAGAGCCATAAACTTCCGCAATCGAGCGGAGCTCCGAGCTCGAGCCGAACATCAGGTCGATAGGCGTTGCCGTCCAACGACGATCACCTGTTTCACGATCAGTTGCGACATAGACACCAGGAAACTCCGTGGATGCTGTCCACTCAACACCCATATCGAGCAGATTAACGAAGAAATCGTTGCTCAACTGACCTTCGCGATCGGTAAAGACACCGTGAGATGATCCGGCACTGTTTGCACCTAAGACACGCAAACCACCAACAAGCGCTGTCATTTCAGGCGGTGTCAGATCGAGCAGGTTCGCCTTGTCGATCATTGCCCCCACAGGTGACATATAGTTACGGTCCTCGTCGTAGTAGTTGCGGAAGCCATCAGCTACGGGCTCAAGCGCTGCAAAGGAATTTACATCCGTCTGCTCTTGAGAGGCATCCATTCGACCTGGGACAAACGCAATCTCGATGTCATGACCACGCTGAGCCGCTGCATCTTCAATCGCTGCAGCACCGCCCAGAACAATCATGTCAGCCATGCTAATCGCCTTCGTGCCACGCGCCTTGTTATTGAACTCACCGCGCACGTTCTCGAGTACTGCGAGTGTAGAAGCAAGCTCGTCAGTGTCATTTACTTCCCACGAGTTCATGGGCGCGAGTCGAATACGTGCACCGTTAGCACCGCCGCGCATATCGCTGTCACGGTAGGACGACGCAGAAGCCCAAGCTGCTTTTACGAGCGAAGACGTGCTCACACCCGACGCCAAGATAGCCTTCTTGAGCTTCTTGATATCGCGCTTGCTAACTAGGTCGTGATCAACTGCAGGGATCGGATCCTGCCACGTCAACACTTCTTCAGGCACATCGGAGCCCACGTAGCGAGCTCGTGGTCCCATATCGCGATGCGTCAACTTAAACCAAGCTCGCGCAAACGCGTCCTCAAACTCCGCGGGGTTCTCGAGGAATCGCTTAGAGATCTCGCGGTACGCAGGGTCAGCTTTCAGCGACAAATCGGTCGTGAACATGATCGGCGCGTGCTTGATATCAGGTCGATGCGCGTCAGGTACTGTCCCTGCTGCTTGGCCGTCAACGGGAATCCACTGAATTGCCCCCGCCGGGCTTCGTGTCATTTCCCAATCAAACGAGAACAGGTTCGCAAGGTAAAGCATGCTCCAACGCGTTGGTGTCGCCGTCCATGCACCTTCAAAGCCGGAGGTTACGGTATCTTCAGAGTGACCCTTGCCACACTTGTTGTTCCAACCAAAGCCTTGCTCCTCGAGCGCCTCACCTGCAGGTTCCACGCCTACGCATTCGTCTGGCTTGTGCGCACCATGACCTTTACCGAAGGTGTGCCCACCCGCAATAAGCGCTACCGTTTCCGCATCGTTCATTGCCATGCGACCGAAGGTCTCGCGAATATCGTGAGCTGCCAGCGCAGGATCCGGGTTACCGTTTGGTCCTTCAGGATTCACATAGATTAGACCCATCTGAACCGCGGCAAGCGGGTTGTCGAGCTTACGCTCTCCGCTGTAGCGCTCATCAGCCAGCATGACTTTTTCAGGTCCCCAATAAACAAGATCGGGTTCCCAGTCATCGGTTCGACCACCAGCAAAACCAAAGGTCTTGAAGCCCATGTCTTCCATAGCAACGTTGCCAGCAAGGATCATGAGATCAGCCCAACTAACACTGGCGCCGTACGCTTTCTTCACCGGCCACAACAGACGTCGAGCCTTATCGAGGTTGCCGTTATCGGGCCAGCTATTGAGAGGCTCAAAGCGCTGCTGACCACCACCTGCACCGCCGCGACCATCGGCAACCCGATAGGTACCTGCACTGTGCCAGGCCATACGAATAAACAATGGTCCGTAGTGACCGTAATCCGCGGGCCACCAATCCTGTGAATCCGTCAATGTCGCCCGGATATCCGCTTTGAGTGCATTCAAATCGACTTTTGCAAACTCGGCCGCGTAGTTGAAATCTGGCCCGTAGGGGTTCGACTCGGGCGAATGCTGACGCAATGGCGTAAGGTCAATGCGCTCTGGCCACCAAAATTTAGGGGGTTTTGCAAAGGTGTTTTCAGCTTGCACAGGTGCCGACAGCGCTGTGAACACTGCCAACCCAGCAAAGGCAAATTTCATAGCTTTCATGTTTAACGCCTCCAATGACATTTTTTTCGAGTGAGAGCCTACGCAAGACGCATCTCCCATGACGCTAAACTATTCCCAACGGCTCCAACGGGCAAATCGAATAAATTGGCAGAGCTCATCGGAAAACTTGATGGTGGGTTTGAGAGGCGGGATCGCAATGGGAGTAAGTCCGACGCAAAACGGCTAGTTGCGACTATGATCACAAACTCCTGCAAGCAAGTTCGGAGCAAATGCAGACCGGATATCTAAAGTTAGCACCGGCGTTAAATGCAGGAAGAAGTCTTAGACAAAAAAAAGGGGAGCTAAGCTCCCCAAAGGTCTCACTCAAACCACTATCGACCGGACGTGAATTCTGGATAGGCTTCCAGGCCGCACTCGGAAATGTCGGAACCTTCGTACTCTTCCTCTTCAGAGACGCGCACTGGCGTAAGTATGCCGATGGCTTTAAACGCAACGAATGAGGTAATAAACACCCATCCAAAAATTGTCGCAGCACCAATCAACTGCCCAGAGAATGACGAGGCTTCCGAATTTGTGATGGGCACCAGCAAAAGGCCTAGAAGTCCCACTACACCGTGAACAGATACCGCACCGACAGGGTCGTCAAACTTCATCTTGTCCAGAGTGACAATTGAGAACACAACCAATGCACCACCTAAGGCACCAAAGAGAGTCGCCTGAAGTGCAGTTGGCGTAGAAGGCTCAGCGGTGATGGCCACCAAACCTGCAAGACATCCGTTTAACGCCATCGTCAGATCGTACTTACCAAACATCAACTTAGCGACTGTAAGAGCGGCAATACAACCACCCGCCGCAGCTGCGTTTGTGTTCATGAAGACGTTCGCCACTGCGGTGGCATCGGATACGGTTGCGGTCGCAAGCACCGACCCACCATTGAAACCAAACCAGCCCATCCACAAGATGAACGTGCCAAGTGTAGCGAGTGGCATATTTGCGCCGGGGATTGCATTCACCTTGCCGTCCGCCGTGTACTTACCCTTACGAGCGCCGATAACAAGCACACCAGCAACGCCTGCGGCTGCGCCCGCCATGTGCACAATGCCCGATCCAGCAAAGTCAGAGAAACCCAAGTCCCCGAGCGTGTACAACCCGAAGACAGGATCGCCACCCCACGTCCAATTTCCTTCCATTGGGTAGATAAAGCCTGTCATGACTACCGCGAAAATCAGGAATGCCAAGAGCTTCATGCGCTCCGCGACTGCACCCGATACGATCGACATAGCCGTCGCTACGAATACAACCTGAAAGAAGAAGTCGGCCGAAGGCGCGTACCCATTGTCGAGGTTCTCGGCGGTGATGCCGTCCAGCATAAAGTTAGATAGGGCGGGATACATGATCTCGTACCCAACAAGCATGTACATGGTGCATGCGACCGCAAACAACACGATGTTCTTGGTCAAAATCTCGGTGGTGTTCTTACTGCGAACAAGACCGGCTTCGAGCATAGCGAACCCTGCCGCCATCCACATAACTAGCGCGCCACACACTAAAAAATAAAAGGTGTTTAACGCGTAACTCAATTCAGCTGTTACTTCCATGATGCTTCTCCTATTCGCTTAAAGCGCGTCGACACCGGTTTCACCGGTGCGGATACGAATGGCCTGTTCAAGCGACGTGACAAAAATCTTGCCGTCACCAATATTTCCGGTTTGCGCCGCGCCCGAAATCGCTTCGATCGTCTGATCGAGCATTTCCTCTGATACCGCGACCTCTAGCTTGGTCTTTGGTAGAAAATCGACCACGTACTCCGCGCCTCGGTAGAGCTCGGTATGGCCTTTTTGCCGGCCAAATCCTTTTACTTCACTCACGGTGATTCCTTGCACCCCGATCGTAGACAGTGCTTCTCGCACGTCGTCTAACTTGAAGGGTTTGATTACTGCGGTGACCATTTTCATTGGGTACTCTCCTCTTAAATGGTTGCCAACGATCCAAGCGACTCAACGACCGTCTTGCTGAATGCCGCGGGGGCTGCTTTGAGGGCTTTTATGATTCGCATTACTTGACTCCTGTGTGTGACCTCTCGCTTAACGTGAGCTCACGCAGCTTGGGACGACAGAATCATTGCGAGCAACGCGCCAAGAAGAAAAAAAACATTAAAAACATATACTTATTGAAAATATAGAGGCATCGCCGAACTAACCATCGGTCTAAGAAAGATCCTAACGCACCATGGCGGTGCGACTTCTGATAGAATTTGCACGCAATTGATGCAGTACAGGCGGGTTTAATTCCGGTAGTCTCTTGCTCATTACACGTAGGGCTTCGCACATGGCTAACAACGACCGCATTCCCGACCCAGCAGAGGCGGCAACACGGCTCTTTGGATCGATTCTTAAGGAAGGTAAGACGCTTGCCGATGAGGTCTCAGATAATGCAAAGGCGGTCGCGAAAACCGCTTTGGGTAATCTTGATGTTGTTAGTCGAGATGAGTTCGACGCTCAGTCCGCCGTGCTCGCACGCACTAGAGCGAGGGTGGAGCAGCTCGAGTCGGAGATCGAAGCGCTTGTGGCAAAGCTCGATGCCCTAGAGCGAAAAGCCAACTAGATTTTATTCTCGGGACAGGAAGTCCCGTGTATGACAAGGATGTCTTATGTCACTTTCTCGCGTGGCGACGCGCTCACGCATAGGTCTGACGGCAGTTCCCGTTCACGTTGAGCTTCATCTCAGTCCTGGCTTACCTGCGATTGCCATGGTGGGAATGCCTGAATCGATCATGCGGGAGGCAAAGGAGCGTGTCCGTAGCGCCGTCATCTCGTCTGGCTTCCGCTGGCCAGACAGCCGACTGACTATCAATATTGCACCCGCAAGCACACCCAAGTCGGGCGCAAGTTTTGATCTAGCTATCGCGGTGGCGGTACTTGTTGCATCCGGACAACTACCCGAAACCCTCACTGAGGGAGCTGAGTTTTATGGGGAGCTCAGTTTAAGCGGCGACACCCTTCCAACATCAGGATTACTCGCTGCAGCCTGGACAAACCGTGACAGCTCGACACGTTTGTTCGTACCCAGCGCAGATGCACAACAGATGTCAGCGCTTACGCCCAATGTATTGGCTGTGGATCATTTAAGCGACCTAAAAGAACCGCACTGTCTAATGAAAGTGCGACCAGTGAAGGTCCCAACAAATAGGATTGCCAGCTCCATGCCAACCCTTCCCGCGGGCCAACCTGAGCTTTGGCGAGCGGCGATCCTTTCTGCGGCGGGAGGCCATCACTTATTGATGTCAGGTGAGCCCGGAGCCGGAAAAACTTTGGCGGCAGGGTTGATTGGTGAGCTGCTTCCACCACCCTCGGAAAAAGACCTGTTAGAAGCTTCTTTGATCTATGACGTGGTTGGTCAACCTTTCGATGGTCGTCGCCCACAACGTGCACCGCACCACAGTATTAGCTCTGCTGGACTGGTTGGAGGAACCCGATACGCAACACCCGGTGAGATAAGTTTGGCACACACAGGCGTGTTGTTTCTCGACGAACTACCTGAATTTTCTCTCGCCACAATTGAAAATCTCCGCCAGCCCATGGAATCCGGTGAGGTTCAAATTAGCCGAGCCGAGATAACACAAACCTACCCTTCAAGATTTCAACTTGTTGCTGCTATGAACCCATGTCCCTGCGGGTATCGCGACTCTACCCACCGAGCCTGCCGATGCTCCAGCGCAGCGCTGGCTCGCTACGATGCAAAAATTTCGGGGCCTTTACTCGACCGGATCGATATTTTTATCAAGGTATCGCGATCAAGAATCGTCGACGTTATGAAACCCGATAAAGAGCAGCAAGAGCGGCTTCAAAAATCACGCGCATCGATCGCTGTAGCGCACCAACGCCAGACTCTCCGCCAAAGCTGCAATAACGCGCGTATTACTGCGGGGGATCTCGTCGAACTGTGCTCAATGCAAGAAAAAACCAAAGACTGGTTGGCACTGACAGGCGAGCGGTTAAAGCTTTCGGGGCGCAGCCTGCATCGGTGTCTTCGGTTGGGAAGAACGATCGCAGACTTGGAAGAACGCGAAGAAGTCACTGAGGGAGACTTAAGCGAGGCCCTTGCCTATCGAAAGGACAATGACCTCGCTTCCTGAATCAGGGCTGGCAATAACTTAACCAACCCAAGTTCGTTTTTTAGAATGTGGTGATGTATTCCGCAAGCTGTTGCATATCTTCCTCGCTCAACATAGCAGCCTGTCCCCACATAAGCGCGCTTTGCGCACCCACTGTTTCGTTTGCTTTGTAAGCTGTAAGGCGACCAATGATGTAATCCGCATCTCGGCCCGCCAATTGAGGACCAATACCGCCACCACCATTAGGACCGTGACAAGCAGCACATCCGGCGTACTTTGCTTCACCCGGCAGTGCAGCAACTTCCATTGCACCGACGGCTGCAGCACCGCCGCAATCTTCACCCGCTACGCAGACGGTTGAAAACGATTTAATACGATCGACAATAGCCGCACGCTGTTCGTCGGTTTGCGCGAAAGCAGAGGCGGAAAGCGCTAAAATAGTGACTAATAAATATCGCATGGTTAAAAAGTCTCAGTTGACAGCTTTTCTGGAGCGCGGAGTATACAGACTAAAGCGACCCTGAAAAAACTCGGTTGTCCAGATAATGCATATAACAATCACTTTTGTTGCTTATTCCCAC
>Ga0181560_10001688_pt1 | contig 20586 bp, 8 predicted proteins | sample 011ome_20_FD_133751 | JGI IMG/M metagenome (GOLD analysis project Ga0181560, IMG submission 133751) | Coastal salt marsh microbial communities from the Groves Creek Marsh, Skidaway Island, Georgia - 011509CT metaG (megahit assembly) | ecosystem: Environmental > Aquatic > Marine > Intertidal zone...
GTGGAAACCGCGCGCGAGACCGCGTCAACAGCGAGCGGTGACGGCGGCGCTGGCGATTCGCAAATTTTGCGCGGTTTGTTCGATTCGGGAAACATTCAAGTCGCGATGAATCACGACAAGATCATGAACGCCGCAGGTGTCGACCGTATGTCACATAATGCTGAGGCGGATCGCGTCGCGCGTCGCGCGGCCGAGGCGCTTCGCTTGTCTACGCAAACAGCTCGCGCGGGTTTGGCCGTTCATGTACCGACGTGGACGGGCAATCGCGGCGCCGTTGGTGGCGCGCGGACTGGGGTGTCCGCCAACACCACAGCACGCCCGCTCGGACGTTTCGGTCGCACGAGCACGGCACCCTGCGCGTTAGCTACGGACGCTCCCGCCGTGGGCTCTCGCGCACTCCTTGACCGTATAGCCGCTCGACGAGAAGAAACAGCTCGAGCAGTCGAAGCCGATTTGGACAGTGCAGAGCTCGACGAAACTCAAGCTAACGAGCTCATGCGCGACATTATCTTACTTCTCAAATCTCGAGGCGGACGAGCACCGACAAACTTCGTCATAGACGCCTTCCAGGACCGCATCCAGAGTCACCAGCACGCGCTGTTTCGCAAACTCTTGAAGCTCGCCGCCGACTTGGAGCGCAACACCGCGAGCTCTCGCCAAGGCGCCGCCAGCGCGTGGGTGCTCAAATCAGAGTTCATGAGCTTGTAAATTAGCCATTAGTTAGCAGCACCCGTAGCCATTATAGATGACAATTGTCATAGAAACGTAGCAAACGCGACCGTCGACGCCGTCGAGCCGCACTCGTCGTCGCGCCGTCGACCGCACGGCGTCGACACCGCGCCAATCTCGCGACAGGATGACGTCTTTTGCGATAATGTCGCTTCCGACGCCCACGACGGGTGCCGCACTTCGTCTTTTCGCCGCGTTCCTCGCGCACTTTCACCTGAGTGAGTTCGCATTCGCCCTGCGCTTCAACCCCCAAGACGTCAGCACGCGCTCGTTCCTGCTTTCCAGGCCCTACGCCGCGGCGATGACGTGTGGAGTGATTGAATTCGCCGCGTCGAGCGCGCTGATGCCCGAGCGTAAGGCGTCACTGGTTCGTGGGACGTTTTACCTCGGCGCGTTCATGTGCGTCTTCGGCGAATGGCTGCGCAAGTCAGCGATGTGCACCGCAGGGGCGGCGTTCACGCACTTGATTCAGACGCGACGACGGGCGACGCACGTGCTGGTGACCGAGGGGGCGTACGCGTACGCGCGGCATCCGGGCTACCTCGGATGGTTCATATGGGCGCTCGGGACGCAGTTGGTCCTCGGAAACGTGGCGAGCGTGGCGGCGTTTGCCGTCGTGACGTGGGTGTATTTTAAACGTAGGATCACATACGAGGAGCGGCATTTAAGGAATATGTTTTCAGAGTACGATGCGTACGCCAAACGCGTGCGAACATGGATACCGGGGATTAAGTGAGTGGTCCGCCGCCGTCACGAATCGCGCAAACGCGAATGCGAATTGATAGCTCACAATGCAATAGAAATTAGCGCTAGGATACAACTGATACAACGTTTCGCGCTCTAGAGCGCGCTCACTTCTCGTGCGCTACAGCACGCTCACGTCGTTCGAGACCACGACGTATGTTTCCGCACCGTTTGTCGCGTTGATGGAGCCTTTCGCATTGTTACGAAGCTCGCTCGACTCTATTTCGCCCTCGCAATCGATCAACTCCACGCCGTAACGCTTGTTACCGTTCAACGTACAGTGCCGCATGTGCACGACGACCCCTCCGCGGATCAACGCCCCGTTGGCGTTGTTACCATCGAACGTGCACCGCTCCAACGTTGCTCGACCGCTTCCCGGCAAACCGGTCGAGTCCCCCAAACCGACGAATCCGTGCGACGCGCACCCGCTCGCGACGCAATCGACGAGCGTGACTTCCCCACCCTCCACCGCAAATCCCGAACCAGTCGTCGATTTCACCGCGCACGACTCAAACGTCGCGCTCGAGCCCTCCACCGCGAAGACGCCGTAATTGTTCGCCACGGATTTCGACCCGTGCGCGACGTCCAAATTCTTCACCACCACCCCTCGACCGCGAATCTCCAGCACGCTCTCGTACGGATTCGACGTAAAGTGACTCAACGTCGCCCGGCCACCGTCCGCGACGTCGATCGTGAGTCCATCGACGTTCGCCGCGAACGTTCCCTCGTGCGCGCTCGCGGCGGCCAGCGTCACCGTCGACCCACTCCGCGCGTTCGCCAGCGCCTCTCGCAGCGACGCGTACGCCCGTCCGTCGACCGCGACCGTCGACGCCAAGTTTCCCGACGCCGTCGCGTCGCTCGCGTCGGCGCGCGGCGACCGGAGCGACTCGAAAACGACGACGGCGCGGACAAAGTCGCGACGGTTCAACTTCACCGCGATCGAAACCTTCGACGCGCGTTCGCATCGCGCGCGCGCGTCGCGCGCCGCTCGACCGCGCGCGGGCGTCGTCGAGCGAATCGCGCGCATCGCCCGCGCGCGCTCGGACGCGCGACGCGCGCGCGTGTGCGGCGGCGCGTTTTATCCAAACGAACGAAACCCTCGACGCGGATCGGAGATTCGCGCGCGCCGCACACGCGCGCGCGCGACGCTCGAAACCGCGCCCGAACGCCGAGAACACATCGCGCGCGATGCGCACCGCGCGCGCGACGTCGAAACCGAGCGCGCGCGCGGCGCGATCGACGATGAAGTCGACTCGAACGGCGACCGGGCGGACGCGCCCCGCGCGGTGTCCCGACGCCGGCGACGCGCGTCGAGGCGCTCGAACGATCCCGCGCGCGGGAAGCACGTTTGGACGGATATTCCGCGTCACCACGTTCGGGGAATCGCACGGTGGCGGCGTTGGGTGCGTCGTGGATGGGGTGCCGCCGCGACTGCGCATCACGCGCGAGGAGCTGCAGTTCGAGCTCGACCGGCGACGCCCGGGACAGAGCCGAATCACGACCCCGCGAAACGAAGAGGACTCGTGCGAGATACTGAGCGGGGTCGGGCTCGATGGCGTCACGCTGGGCACGCCCGTGGCGGTGCTGGTGAGGAATAAAGACCAGCGAAGCCAAGACTACGGAGAAATCGCGGTGGCGTATCGACCGTCGCACGCGGATGCGACGTATGATATGAAATACGGCGTCCGAGCGATCGCCGGTGGTGGACGAAGCAGTGCTAGAGAAACTATCGGACGCGTCGCGGCCGGTGCGATCGCGAAGAAGGTGCTCAAGGAGGTGGCGGGGACGGAAATTTTGGCGTACGTGAGCGCGGTGCGCGACGTGAAAACCACCGCGGTGAACCACGAGACTATGACGATGGATGACGTTGAGTCAAACATCGTGCGGTGCCCGGACGAGAGTTGCGCGCAAAAGATGATCGATGCGATCGATGAGGTTCGGGTGAAGGGGGACTCGTGCGGGGGCGTGGTGACGTGCGTCGTGCGCAACCCACCGCGAGGCTTGGGTGCGCCCGCGTTCGACAAGCTCGAAGCCGATTTGGCGAAGGCGATGTTGAGCTTACCGGCGACGAAAGGTTTCGAAATCGGTAGCGGTTTCGACGGCACGTTGCAAAAGGGTAGCGAGCACAACGACGAGTTTTTCATGGATAGCGAAAAGGGTTTGCGTACGCGCACGAACCGCTCCGGCGGTATCCAGGGTGGCATCTCCAACGGGGAGATGATCGAGATGAAGATTGCGTTCAAACCGACGTCGACGATCACGCAGGCGCAAAATACGGTGAACCGCGATGGGGTGGAGACGGAGCTCAAGGCTCGCGGTCGACACGACCCGTGCGTGGTCCCGCGCGCGGTGCCGATGGTGGAAGCCATGGTCGCGCTCACGCTCGTGGATCACTTGATGCTTCAGCACGCACAATGCAACTTGATCGACGCTGGAGATTTGACTGAGCTCGTTCAAGGAAACATGCCCACTCTTTACGACCCCGAAGCCATCGCCGCTGCGGCCGCGGCGTCCAAGGCGCAAATGACCACGAAGGACATGTCTGACGCGTTCAGCGAAGATTAACGCATGACACTCACGTTCATTACCACATTTGATTTCTATTATATCAGCTATTGATAACCCAGCTATTTCTTGTCCTTCTTGTCCTTCTTGTCCTTCTTGTCCTTCTTCTCTTTCTTCGCCTTCTTCTCGGTTTTTTCCTTCTTCACCTTCTTCTCGATGACTGTCTCCTTGACCGGTGGATCCTTGCGCTTCGAGCTCTTGCTCTTCGTCGGCTCATCCGCGCCGAACTCCTTCTCAAACTCACTCATCATCGTCTCTGCAGTCTTTTGCTTACTCTTCCATTGATCTGGTGCGGCTTTAAATTGCGTGACGCCGAGACGTCGCATGAGAATCGGGCCGTGTCTCGTCGCGTTGAGCGGCCCTTCTTGTCCGGCAAGCCCGCTTAATATGAGCTCCTTACCTCGCGCGTCGGCTTCTCGATAGCACGCTTCGAGTACATGCGAACCAACGGGCGACAGCCCGAGCTGTGCCCATCGACCGTTGAGCTTGGCGATGAATTCCTTCTTCAAGTTTTGCTTTTGCGACGGCGACGCCAAAAACGCCTCTATCGCTCGCGATCCGGCGCTGTCCTGGCACACCTTGAAGACCTCGACGTCGGTCATGGACACCAAACTTTCAGAAAACATGGGCACGCAATCGGCGTTGAACTTGAACAGCGTCTGAAACATCGCGCTCCCGAGTACCGAGCATCGACCGTAATTCGGCGTGTCGAGCCAAAACAGCGCCGGCGCGAGCTGCGAACGACCTTCCTTTCGAGCCTCCATCTTGAGCGTCAGGCCTCGCGCGAGCGCCTTGGCGCTGTCCTTTTCAGCCACTTTCAATCGCGCGCACGCGGCCAACGTTGCGGCTACGACGCCCGAACGCTTTTCGTGAAGCAAAGTCCCGAACACTTGCGAGAGCTCGCCGAGCGTGCTCGAGACGTGTTCGGGATCCTTCGTCGCCGCCAATAACGCCTGAAGCACAAAGTTGGACACTGGATGTTTCGCGGTAGAAATCATCTTGTCACGGAAAAAACGTCGATATATTTCGTTGAACAAACCTTTCGGCGCGACACCCAGGATGGCTTCCATCAAGTGCGATCCGGCGCGCGACTGCATCATATTCTTGATATCCCACTCCTGGGCGTCCGCGAGAAGTTCGCCTTCGGTCGTGCCTTCGGCGGGCGCGCAGCCGAGTAAGCCGGGTATGATCCAATTCAACGCCTCGCCATCGCCTTCGTGCGCTTTGAGCGTGGCTTGCAACAACGCGCTCCCGCACGTGTCCTCGACCAAATTCCACAACTCCTCCTCGATGGCGGCCAACATGGCGTCAGAGAACTTCCTCAGCTCCTCATTGAATCTATACGACGCGTTGTGTGAACTAGAAAATTTCCCCGCCGCGGACGTCCCTCCACGCAGCTTATCCGCCAGACTCTTACCGTCGCTTCGCGCGCCGCCGCCGCCGCCGCCGCTCGCGTTCAAATCCGCCCTTCCCGCGAGTAAAGCTAAAAATTTCCGCGCCACGGGGCTCGCGCGCTTATCGAACGCCACATCCACCGCATTCTCCACCAACGCGCGTCCCATGGGTTCCAACACATCCCTCCGAAACGCATCCGTCCTCGCCTCGTCCGCCTCGTTCGCGCCCTCCGTCCTCAGGTGCTTCTCCATCATCACCCCCATCGCGCTCTCCAGCACCCTCGACCCGAACAACGACTTCGCCATGACGTAATACCCCCCACCGTTCGCTTCCGTCACCTCCCCGCACCGTTTCATGAACCCCTCGACCGCCTCTCGCGTCGCTCGCGTCGCGCACGCCTCGAGCGTCCGCGAGCACCGCGCGTCCATGCTCAGCGCGCACTCCTGCCCCTCGCATCCCTCCAGCGCGTTCGACCCGATCGCGCGCGCTTCCTCCTCGATCGCGCGCGCTTCCTCCTCGTCCTCGCGCGCCGTCTCGCGCGCCCGTCGTTCGCACGCGTCCAGCGCGCGCTGAATCTCGTCGTAGTACGCCACCGCGTCCTCGTCGACGCGGTACCGCCGCCCGTCGCATCCCTGCACGCTGCCGTCGTACCCAGACTTGGCGCGTCGCTTCTCCAGCGCGTCCTCGCGCGCGGCGTCGTCCATCGCGCGCCGTCGCGCGATGCCGCCGCGCGACGCCGCGCGCGCGCGCGCGCGCCGGCGGCGCGATGGCCGACGCGCGATCGATCGATCGCGGACGCGCGACGTCGATCGATCGCGCGTCGATCGACGCGCGATCGTCGATCGACGTCGCGCGCGCTTCGAGTGTCCGAACGCGTTTTTCGACGCCGTCCGCGCGATCGCGCATCGACGAAACAGCGCGCTTAGTACGACGCGATGGCGACGCGATGGCGAATACACGATGCGCGCGGCCCCCTCGCACACGCGGGTTTTTCACGAGGGGGGCTCCCGCGCCGCGCCAAAGCACGCCGCGGCGTCGCACGCCGACGCGCGCGCGCGACGCGCACGGCGACGCGCGACGCGCGACTCGAATTCGTCGCGCTCGCGATGCCGTTCGCGTCCGTGCAGGCGTGCGCGCGCGCGCTGAGCGTCGCGGTGCGATGTAAGACGGCGTCGCTCGTGCCGAGACGCTCGCGCGCCGCGGTGACGGCGCCGGCGACGACGGGCGCGCGGCGGGGCGCGATGACGGAGGCGGTGATCGCGGACGACGTCGGCGAGGCGCGGGTGACGGCGGCGGCGCCGGGGAAGCGACGGGTGGTGGTGCTGGGGAGCGGATGGGGGGCGATTTCGTTCGTGAAGAGCCTCGACGCGAGCGGGCCGTACGACGTCACGCTGGTGTCGCCGAGGAATTATTTTTTGTACACGCCGTTGTTGCCGGGAGCGGCGACGGGGGCGGTGGAGGATCGGTCGATCGTGGAGCCGATTCGACGCCCCATCGCGAGCAAGGGGTACAGGTACTTTGAGGCGAACGCGCTGAGCGTGGACGTGGCGAAGCGAACCGTGCGGTGCCGAGGGAGCGATCATACGTTTCAAGATGAGGAGGATTTGGCTAAGAGCCAGGCGTGGAAGGAGTTTGACTTGGAGTACGATTACTTGGTCACGGCGGTGGGGGCGGTGCCGAACACGTTTGGCGTGCCGGGGGTGCAGGAAAATTGCATGTTTTTCAAAGAGATCAACGACGCGGCGCGGTTTCGACGCGAGGTTAACGAAAGATTTGAATGTGCCACGCTTCCGGGGGTGCCGAAAGAGCGCATCCAGCAGTTGTTGCGTTTCGTGGTCATCGGCGCCGGGCCCACCGGCGTCGAGCTCGCCGCGGAGCTGTACGACTACGTGTACCAAGATGTGGCGAAGACATTCCCTCGTCGGTTGCTCGAAGACGTGAGCATCGAAATCATCGATTTACAAGAAAAGATTTTGTCGGCGTACGACAGGCGGATCGCAGAGTACGCGACGGATTTCTTTCAACGGGCCAACATCAAGTGCCTGCTCGGCGCCGCCGTTAAGGAGGTCAAGGACGGCGCCGTCGTCATCTCTGATCGTGATGGTTCGAACGTGCGCGAAGTTCCGTTCGGGCTCGCAGTTTGGTGCACGGGTATCAAGCTCAACCCGTTCTGCGAAAAGCTGATCGAGTCTTTACCCCAACAAGAAAACAAGCGTTCGTTACTCACCGATAAGAATCTTCGAGTCAAGGGAAGCGACGGGACGATTTTTGCCTTGGGCGATTGCGCCACGATCGAACGTCCGCGCTCGCTCGCCAAAGCGGAAGAACTCTATCGAGAAGCGGCGCGATGCACCCCAGAAGGTGACTGCGAAATCGATCTCAGCAAGGACGGCGTGAAGAAGGCGTTGAAGTACGGCTTCGACGAGTTTCCGCACTTGGAAGAAATTTACAACCGCGTGGATGATGTTTTCACTACGTTCACGGGTGGTAGTGATCGTATGTCTTTCCCCGAGTTCCGTGTCATGCTCGAAGACGTTGACAAAGGCCTTCGCGCTTTGCCGGCGACGGCGCAGGTAGCTAAGCAAGAGGGCCAGTACCTTGCTCAGTATTTCAACACTTGCGCGGGCGATGAGGATAAAATCAAACAAGGTGACGCGCGATTCGATTACGTGCACAAAGGTTCGCTCGCGTACATCGGCAAGGACGCGGCTGTCGCTGATATTCCCGGTTTCGCCATCGTAAAGGGCTTTGCTGCCGGTTTGATTTGGAAATCGTTTGAGACAGTTTCCCAGGTTTCCCCGCGCAACGTTCTTCTCGTCGCCGCCGACATGATCAGAACCAAGATCTTTGGTCGCGACATTTCGCGCATCAACTAAACAGTCAAGCTTCGCATCAATAGCATTTAAGCGAAGTGATTTAAGCCGCTCACTACAGCATCATACTGTACTCGTGTTGAAATGAAATCTCATCGTACTTCACGCGTCGCTCGCCGCTAACTTGTTTTTTTAGAAAGATGGTTGGAAAAGATGTTTGGTTTCTTATTACTGTAGCCAACGACATAAATGTCTTATGCGGCCGCACGGCGCGATCGTCGCGGCGGACTTGTCGGTGGCGTCGCAACCTTGGGTAAATCGGGCGCAACGTTTTCTTGCTCATCGGAAGTCTTGCTGTCTGTTCGGACAATTTCCGATGGAATTTCCTCGTCGTTGTCCACTGTTTGAGGTTTTTCCTCGCTAGGTTCTTCTTCCTCTTTCTTAATTTCTGCAACAACAGTCTCTTCTTTACCCTCAGCTCGCGCCGACACGTTGTATGCTGCCGCTCGTTCGACGTGCGCGTCGTTAAGCCTAGTCTCGAAAGCCTCCACAAACTGTTTTGCTTCGGGCTTTGCCGCGCGCTTCTGCTTGTGACACATCGCGATGAAGCACGCATGTACTTCGTGATCATACAAGGCAGCATCGTACTGCTTCCAACTCTCTGTGAACTTCTTGAAAGCACGCTCGCTGAGGTTGAGTTGCGAGATGCAAAAGGCGATATCGCGCGCAGGTTTCGGTGTTTCAGCCAAACACGCCTCGGCAAATCTCGCGCACATCTTTTCGCATATTGCTTCAGCCTGACGCTCCTTGTCAATGAACCCGACGAGACGAGTCATGATGCGCTTGAAAGCGTCCGGAGAAATATCTTCGTCGGAGGACAGCCTAGACAATAAATCTGTCAGCAAGTTGTAAATCGGATTACCGTGCTTCTGAGAGAGTTCGTGGAAGAACAGCTTTGCCACGCCGGCGACTCGGGGGTCGACATCCTCCAGACATCGAGCCATCTCGCTGATATGACCCTTGACTTTCATCATATCGTTCAAAACCAAATGGGACAACATCGTGATGGCGTGTTGTCGAACGCTTGCGTCGGTGTCGTGCAACGAGTTGCCCCATTCCTTGATACCGTACAAGTGTTCAGTCCACGGCTCGACGGCGTTGGGGAATCGGAACGCCAGATCACCAAGGGCGACAAGAAGCGCGGAGCGAGTACCCTTGTCGGACTCGACTTTGAGACGAGTAAAGATCAATTTGAGATGATCCTCGCAGAATTTGGCGTCCAAAACCATGAAGCGCGTAAGCGCGGCGAGCGCAGCGCCGCGCAAAAGTTCGGGCCCTTGCACCACTGCTGGGTGAGAGCAAAGCTGCACGACAAATGGAGCATATATGGCGACGAGCCCACGCGCAGCGCCCTTTTTCGTGGCGAGAAGCTCAGCTTCGGCCTTTTCTCGAGTGGCGTCTAACAAGAGATCCTCTGCGACGGCACCTTCGCCCATGGCGGCGGCGAGATCGTTGTCACCCGAGTCACCTTTTTCCTTTGCCTCGGCCGCCTCGCGGTCACGAACGACTCTGGCTTGACGAACAGAGCGCGCGAGCTTTTCGATGTGTACCAAGTGTTTCAGTGAAACCTCGCCGAGAACGAACAAGAACCGTGCCAACACAGCAGTAGGTATTTTGTCCATAGAGTTGCCATTGAACGTAGCAACGGCGAACGCCTTGATGACTTCCGAAGACGCATGCTCAGGGTCGGGATGGAGCGAATAGAGAGCCGAAATCGCTTGTTCGGCGGATGGAAACCACGCGCGACCCGCGAGCGGAGCGGCCGGATGAAGCACCTTGGCAAGCTCAGCGAATACCGGGTGGCTGAGCTCCAAAGGCTCGCCATCCTTTCCTCGGACCACCGTGAGCGCGCAGCACGCGGCTCGGCACAGTGTTGGAGATTTCTTTTCGCCCGATAGCGCAGCCTCGATCGCGGCGCACACAGTTCCGAGATGTCCCCGCACGATTTCAGGACTCGTACGAGCGCACATCGTGAGTACATTAAGCGCCGCGGCCTTGCGGTTATTCGAACATTCATCACTCGATACATTTGACCACAAAGTCTTCATCACCGCGCCAGTCGGCGGCAATCGACCCGATAAGACGAGCGCCTTCAGGACATCTTCAAGCGACGCTAGTTCACCTAGTGCGGCTGTGGCAGCGAGTTCGCTCAAGCCCGCTGCTGCGAGCATCGGGCTCTCGGCGTTCGAAAGATACAACACATCCACAGCTTCGACAACGGCGTCTTTGATGGCTTGATCGCGAGAGAAGATGAGGCCGAGCAATCGTCGAACACCTTCGGTAGAACCATCGACATTAAATTGACGCATGCGAACGAGCAAGCCAATAGCTTCGGTGACGTCGGAGGCGACAGAGGAAGTGAGGAGATTGCTCAAGTTTGCCACCGTGCCAGAGAGTTGCACCGTGAACCCGAGGGCGGTTTTCAGCGCCGCAACCATGGTGCGAACTGCTTCGAGACCGCCATTGAGATGGATTGCGGCGTTCGCATCGCCTTCTTGTTGTTTCGGAGGTTCCTGCGATCCGTCGTCGGTGTTCGATTCTTTGCCTTCGGCGCTCTCCTCGGGCGTTTCTTCTTCGGGCGGAGTCATCGACGCGAGCTTGGCTTCGTAATCCTTCAACGATTCAGCAAACGTCGCGCTCGGAAGTTGCGGAGCGAAAGGGTTGAACCCCAAAAGCGATGCAAGTAGACCCATAGCCGCCTTGCGCACGAGTGCGCCCTTGTCGTGCAGTCGCCCGATTGCGAGGTCCGTGACGACGAGCCAGTGCGACAACGGAATCGCCTTGGCTTCAGCCATGGTCGCCCACGTGTTCAATACTCGTGCTCGCGTAAACGCACTCGTATCGTGTACACGCTCGACGAGTAGATCTAAGAACCCTTGTTTCGTGCGTAGAAGTGGCGCAGTGCTGTTGTCGTGATGATCGCTCACCGCAACGACATCCTTCTGCGAAATCAAGAGGTGTCCCAATACAGAGACTATCGCAGAACGCAAAGAGTACGCTTCGCCATCCAAATGAGGCATGAGCACGGACATGTTCGTCATCGTCGTCTTTGGCATACGTTCTGCGATTTCACTGAGGAAAGCACCGACACAACGCACGCCGACAGCGTCGCTGGCTTGCTGCAGCTTGTAATCATGAGGATCGACGCGCCCAACCTCGCGAATAAGTGCCGCCGCGAGGTGCGCGTTTTCAAATCTATCAGCCGCCGCGCTCGCGAGTTCCGCGATTGGGCCGGACAAATGCTCGCACTTGTTCAGTAGATGAATCAACGCTGTGGTTACTTGCTCGAGCTGGCCCCACTTGAGCGCACAAGAGCCCATCATTTCAAACGCCGCGCGCTTCGTCACTTTGCTCTTCAACGCCGCGGGATTTTCGAGCAACATCGACCCGAGACGCACAAACAACCTCAAGAAGTCCTCCTCGGGCTGCTTCGGACGGAATACCTGCCACAAATCGATGTCCAAGGCACCAGCCATGACGTGCACGATGCGCTCACGCTGTTCGTCCCACGCCCACTCCGCCAACTTTGCCTTATTCGTCTGCTTCTTCTTCCCCTTGGCGCCAGGCGCGGGCTTTTGCGCGCACGCCATCGCGGCGCACTCCTTCGATTCTTTTTCGCACACCTCGCACACGTGGAATATAAACGTTGCGTACGCCTTCAACGCCTGTCGATACCCAAACATCGTCTCCGCGTGCGCCTCATCCGCGCTCGCGCCGCTCACCACCGCCGCCGTCACGCTCGCGCTCAACACGCTCAAATTCGAACACAACGCATCGATCAAGCGCATGCGTTCGATCGGCGTCAACTCGATGAAATCTCTGCGTTCGCGCACCATCGTCAGTCTCCGACCACGCCCTCATCGTTTCGTCGCGCGCTCGCGCGGGCGCGCTTCGCTCGCCCCGGAATCAAAGTTCGTTGAAAACGGCCCACGCGTCGCATCGTATTCCTTCGCTCCGCGCACCTGCACAGCGCGTGCGCCCCCCCGAACGCGTTCAAATCGTTCACCAAAGTCTCGGCTTCGCCATCGCACAGGATGCGGACGACGTCATCGACCGCGTCGGCGCGTTCGGACGGATCGCACGACGCGACGTCGAGGCTGGCGTCGCGCGCGATGACGATGCGTCGTCGTCCGTCGCGCGCGCGGGCGTCGTCGTCGTCGGCGTCGACGCAGAGGTCGGCGAAGGCGTCGGGAACGACGAATTCTCGCGCGAGGTCGAGGGCCATCGCGGCGCGGGGACGCGCGTGGGTGTGAGGGAGGTGGCGGGCGAGCGAGCTTTTGGTTCCCCCGCCGCGCGCGCGAGGGCGAAGGCGCGAGGGGTGATTGCGGATGAATTCAATTAAAGATTGAGACCGCGCGCGTCTATGCGACGTCGCTCGTGTCGGATGGCGCGACGTCGACTTGGACGTCGACGCCTTCGTCGGGCGCTTCGATGACGGGCGCTTCGATGACGGGCGCTTCGATGACGGGCGCTTGGACGTCGACGTCGACGACGTCGACGGCTTCGACGAGGCTCGTATCGATTTCTTGACGGTTGCCGCCGCCGAAAAGACCACCAAAGAAGCCTGGTTTCTTCGTACGCTTTTTCGCTTGCTTTTGTGCGCGCTTTTCGAGTGTTTTTGACTTCTTTTCTGCCAAAATCTTGAGATTGTCGTGCGCGGCTTGCGCGCACTCCTGACAGCGAACGCTGAAGCCACATTCGGCGATGCTCTGAGACGCGCGGACGCACCAGTCAACGAAATCGGTCACTTCGCTCTGTAAATGTTGTTCAAGTGACGTGTCTTCTTCGTCCGATCGAATAGACTTGATTATACGCTCCGTCATCGTCTCGAGAACCTGCATGAACTTGACGTCGCCAAAGTTTTTAAATAGGGGCTTCCATTCCACGGCGCGCAGCACCACGCAGTTTTGTAAGTAGGTGTCATGATTTTTCAGAGCATCGATGGTTTCGTCGAGCAAAAGCCTGTTCGCTTCGACATTATCACCAACGAGAGACTCGCTTTCTGGATGTCTGAAGAGCTCGATGCATGCGTCCCGCCAAGTTTCGTGCTTGACGATGATGTCGTCGAAGGCGTTCAAGACGACGAGCACCCTGCCGACGTCGTCAACAGAAACTACCTGCGCGAGTTGAATAGTGAAGGTATCGGCCTGGGTGCAGAGAATTGATGCGTTCAGTTCATCCGTGCCGAAGTGTTCGGGAAGCGTTCTTTGCTCATCTTCGAGAGCCACTGCCTCTTGACCTAAAGAGATGAGTTCCGTTACTCGCTCACCGCGAGCGTACTCCAACATATCGTCATCCAACTGCTTAGCAGCGCGATCGAATGCATGAATTCGCAGCAGTAAGTGTAAAGCGCCGGCGGTTGACTCGTTTGCATTCGTCCGGCGTACAAACTCTACCTCGGCGGCTTCAATCAAAGTCGTCAGTAAGTTGGCGGCGCTTTCAATTTGTTGTTCAACGTCGCGGTCCGCCGGCACAGGTTGAATGGTACACACGTTGACGATGTGCGCCACCTCATTCGCGATTTCCACAAGTGCACGAATTTGTGCGGGATCTTCGTCACCCTTGTCCTTCATGTGTTGAACTCTCCGTAGCATGGCCTCACGTGTAGCCTCGAGCCGCGCGCGAACTTTGCGTTTGGATACGGCGACTTGAGCTTTCAACGCGTAGATGCTAACGATCTTTCCAGCCTTCGCGAGATCGATAAATTCTCGATGGACGAGATTTGCGCTCTCCTCAGGTTCTTTCTCAAAATCCAGCTTTTTCGTGATCTTCTTGCTCACTGAAAGCCTTTCTGATACAATCATACCAACGCGCACCATCAACAGAGCGCATATGATGCCCATCAGAAATGCTGTGGACAGGCCCGTCAACGAGCTGTCTGTCGCGAATATCATACCGAGGAGGGGAATGAGACCTTGCAAAAAACCAGCGGTCGACTCAGTCTTATTGAGCGCATTGTGGATTTTCTTTTGAGCAAAACCGAGGGTGATAATACGCCATGGCTGGCAAATCAAAACGAACAAAGCGGATATCCAGTGCACCGCCACGAGGCCGTAAATACTGATGCCCTCGGCGATGTTTGGAGAACCCGCGAGAATCACTCCAAGCTTTTGAATCATTTCAATTGCGAGGTAATTCAATGCCAGACGATCGAGCCAAGCCATTTTCGAGGCGCGCTCTCGAGCTTTCTGGGTCAACGTTCTTTTCAATGGTTTCTTTTTCATCGAAAGTTCCGGAAGGCGTTCGCGACGACTCTTCTGATTCTTTAGACTCTTCGCTTTCTCGAGGATTCGACCGAAGAAAGATGGTTTTTCCGTCGCTTGACCGCTTTGTTCCTCGAATAACTCATCGTCGACTACGGCGGCGAGCTCTTCGGTTTCCGAGTCGAGCTTGAAAGTCGACGTTCGTTCAAATGTGGGCTTACGAAGACTGACACTTTGGGACAAAGATTTATCAATTTCGACTCTCGCCAATTTCGACTCTCGCCGTTGAAGCGTCGGTTTTCGCTCAGCCCCGCTTGGGGTAGGCGAGTGTGAATCGCCGTCTTGCGCAAGAGTCGTAGACCGCGATAGCACTGGTGTGCGCATAGTCGCTTGTCGCGAGACGTTCCTCACAATCTCCGAGATTTCCAACTTATCAGATTCCGTCAACTCAGTGCGTCTGTAGATATCGTATAGGGCACCCCAGCTATCGAGGGTTCGCGCATCGTCCAATTTACCATCGATTCGAATACGACGAACTTTGTTGATAACGAAAAGTGGTAGCCCCACACCGATGGCGAGTATGATCCCGCATGCCGCAGATGTCGCGAGAATATGCTCTGGTGAATCGCAATCGACGTCAACGTCGTAGACCAACACTCTGGCTTCGCTCGAGCCGTACTTTATGCAATCAAACGCCTGGAGACACAGGCGGACAATCGGTAAATACAGAATTGTCAAACAGAGCGAGCCAAATACTCGAAGCGTCGCCCTTAGCTTGTATTGCCGCTGCAATTCTTTCACCACTCGATCACCGCTCTCAGACGCGTATGTTCGACGCTCCTTCGAGCTAAAGATGCCAGGCCGAGCGATCCAGAACATCGTCTTTTCTCCGTCGTGAGCGCTGCGAATTGCCAAAACAGTGTGTTCGTAACAGTATGCAGCGTAGCGATCGCGAAGATAAAACACCACAGCTAAGCCGCATGGAATTATGAGCGCACCCGACCAAAAGAGAGTGGGCCATTTGATGTTCGCACCTGCGCACTCCGGAGCCAAAAACTCGATGTTGAAGTCGAAAGCCTTCAGCCAATCCGCAAAGTTCAGAACCGGGAGAGGCCATTTAATTTCCACACTAAAGGAGATGGAAAAGAATTGCAAAGTCTCAACCACTTTTTTGATCATGTTGGTAGAAACGGCACCCAAAGCTTCCGCAGCTTTGAAGCCCACGAGGCCTGCGACAACGACGAAGAAGGCGGCGACGCCGGCGCTCGCCGCCGAGTTTTCTGGGCATTCTAAACATTGCGTGCCGCTCTTGTAATAGCCTTCGAGACAAGCTCGGCAAAGCAGACCCGTTGATCCTTCACGGCAGCCAGCATTTCCTTCAACGCAGCGTATGGGAAAAGGACATTCTCCCTGTGGCACACAAAAATCATCGATAGAAGCGTATACACCCTCGTTGTTTGTGCAGTCTTGGATGTAAGCGTTCGGAGGACCGTCGGTGTTGGGCAGTTCGTCGAATCGCTTGAACATCAAGGGCCAATGCTCAACATCGGCGAACATTCCAGTGGAATTCTCATAAGAAACTGTAGAATTCCAAACGGTGATGTCGCTCTTGAAGGGTGTCACTTGCGCAAACATGTTGCGCATGTCTGTCACCTGCCCGACGTTCCAGCTGTTGATGGATAAATCCATTAGAGACGCTCCTTGAAACATTGAATTCATATCAACCACGGAAGACGTGTCCCAAGCCAGCGAAGAGACATTGTTATTGTTAAAATTCGTTGCGAGATTAAACATTCGCGCCATGCTCGTAACTGAACCTGTATTCCAATTACCGACGCCACCGTTGAATAAGGATGCTCCGAGAAACATTTCTTCCATATCCTTGACGGCTAGAGTGTTCCAAGCACCCCAAAAGCGATCACCACTATCGATAATCGGGTTCAAAGCGGATGCAGAGGCGAACATTCTTTTCATTGACGTCACGGCTGCTGTGTTCCATCTGCCGACACCACTGTTCGCAGTGCCGGCGCCGTTGAACGCGACTGCGCCCTCAAACATGGACGCCATCGAGGTCACTGAAGAAGTATCCCAATTATTGATGTCCTGGTCGAATGTAGTGGCACGGTATAGCATGTACTGCATATCGACGACATTACTTGTGTCCCACGAGTAGAGTGGTTGATTGAAAGCCGCATTATCAGCCATCATGTAGGACATGTTCACCACCGAGGACGTGTCCCAAGCACCGATGGCGCTGTTGAACAGAGCCGCCCCCTGTAACATGTTTGCCATGGTCGTGACAGAGCTTGTGTTCCAAACACCGATATCGCCGGCAAACGCGGTAGCGTTTGCGAAAACCTCCGACATATCCTGCACCGTATTCGTGTTCCAACTCGTCAGATCACTGGTAAACGTCGTCGCACCTCGAAACATGCCTCGCATCCTCTGCAAATTCGTCGTACTCCACGATGCAAGGACGGAGTTGAACGTTGACGCAAACGCAAACATATCAGTCATATCAACGACATTAGATGTGTCCCAGTGATCGATCGAGCTTGTGAATGCAGTGGGGTTGTAGAACATCTCCTTCATCGACGTTGCCGCGCCCGTATTCCGCGACCCATTCGGTTGGCTGAAGCTCGATGCCTGCGAAAACATTGCCTCAAAGCTTCCGACCGACGCAGTATTCCAGGACGATATGGGTTGATTGAACGTGGACGCGCCGCTGAACATTCCAGCCATGTTCGTGACCGCGCGCGTATTCCACGTCGATAGAGCACCGTTGAACAGATTTGCACTCGCAAACATCTTCTGCATATTCTTCACGTTGACCACGTCGAAGCCGCTCAAGTCACTCGGTGCGAACGCCTTCGCCGACGAAAACATAGAACTCATGTCCGTCACCGAACTCGTCACCCAACCGCCAGCCGAACCGAGTCCCGGACGGTTGAAATCAAACGCGCTCTCGAACATAGAGCTCATATCTAGCACAGACGCCGTGTTCCAGCCCGAGATGTCCTCGTTAAACTTGAGCGCCAATTTGAAAGTGCCGGCCATATCGACGACGTTCCTCGTGTTCCAAGCACCAATACCGTCGCCTGGGAAGTCGGATGCCATCTCAAACATGCTCGAAATATTTCCCACATTGACCATGTTCCAAGTGCCGACGTTCTGTGTAAAAAAGTTGGCTTTATAAAACATTTGACTCATGTCCGTCACCAACGCCGTACTCCAGCTTCCGATCGCCTTGTTGAATCGGCTGGCGCCGGCGAACATTCCAGCCATTTTCGTCACCGCAGCCGTATTCCACGCCGAGATGTCCGCATTGAACGATTGCGCATCCTTGAACAATTCCGACATATCGGTGATGAGCGCGGTGTTCCACTGAGTAATATCGTCGTACAAGGCAGGACCACAGTCCACCGGCGCACTGTCGCAATTGCACGCCCCGGAAGAGGAAGCGGCCAAGCAACTGCTCACGGCGGCTTTCAGCTCAATCAAGGACGTGAACGGACCTGGGCTAACCCAAACAGAAGGCGGTCCGTCGCGCGATGCGGAGAAATCAGGCTGGCGGTACATCGTCAACCAAGCCGTGGCGGAACTGAACATGTTTGTCACGCCGGCGCCGGGGGGGACGGACCAGTTACGAATGCCGTCTTGCAAGAAAGCCGTCGCCCCTTGAAACATGCGCGTCATCGAACCCGCAGACGTCACGTCCCACGAAGAAATATCTTGATTGAATGAAGGGTTACCCTCAAACATGTATTCAAAATCTTCAACGTTGGACACGTCCCACCCGCCAATCAATCCGTTGAAGGAAGTGCCCTGAAACATGTACGCCGTGCTGCGAACCTCACCAGTGTTCCAGCTGGCGAGGTTCAGTGAAGGCGCGTTGGTGCCCTGAAACATCGCATGCATGCCCGTGACTTTACTCGTGTCCCACGTGTTGAGGGGCTGATTGAAAGAGGTCGCGCTTTCAAACATGTACTCCATGTCCGTCACTTCACCGGTGTCCCACTGGGTGATGTCCTGATTGAAACTCGTCGCCTGTTTAAACATCGAATTCATGTTCGTCACTCTCGCCGTGTTCCACGATTGTATATTTTGATTGAAGGCGGTCGCGCCTTGTAACATATTTCTCATGTTCGTGACCGCCTCCGTATTCCATGCCGTGATATCCGAATTGAAACTCCGCGCGCCAAAAAAGGCTGATTCAAGGTTCGTCACTCGCTGCGTGTTCCACGCTCCGATGTTCTGATTGAACGCGGTAGCTTCTTCAAAAATAGCCTGCATGTCGAGCACGCTTTCCGTGTTCCAGCTTCCGATGTTCTGATTGAACGCAGACGCTCTATAAAACATGTACCTCATTCTCTGCACGTTGTTCGTGTTCCAAGAAGAGATGTCCTGATTGAACGCCGCGGCTTCTTGAAACATAAAGTTCATGCTCGTCACAAGAGCCGTATTCCACGCCGAGATGTCCGCGTTAAACGATGTCTTACCTCGAAAAACCTCCGATAAGTCCGTAAGTTGTTCAACGCGCCATAGACTTATCGGCGCGCCCTCGCCGCTTCCGCAGTCTACGCTCTGCAATTTGCAGTTGCACGCCCCAGAAGGCGAAGCGGCGAGACAGTTGTCCACCGCGGTTTTCAAGGCCGTTTTACTCGTAAACGGCGACGGTCCCGTCCAGGCAGAGGCTGGTCCGCGCGTCGACGTCGTCCAATCGTTTCTGCGATACTTCTCAAGCCACTTGGTCGCGCCCTCGAACATATTGTTGACATTATTGGTCCCACCTGTAGGCCAACCTGTGATATCTTGATCAAAATTCACGGCGTTTTTGAACATATCAGTGAACCAATTGACCGCGTTTGTGTTCCAACTAGAGATATCTTCATTGAACGACCTGGCGTTGTCAAACATACCCTCGCAATCAGTGACTTTGGCGACGTTCCAAGCGCCGATGCCCGCGCCGGTGAACGAACTCGCGCCTCTGAACATGTCCCACATTTGCACAGTTGACGCTGACCCCGTGTTTATGGTCCATCCGCCCAGGTTGGCGTTGAATTGGTTTGTTCTGTACGGAATATTACCGAAACTTTCATCAGTGGCGTATTCAGAATCCGCGAAGACACCCTTGAAACCGACGACGTTCGACACGTCCCACGAGCTTATAGGGGGAATGGCGTAAGTAACGCCACCTATAGTCACTGTTCCACACGAAGCGCCGGTCGCATCGTGGGCTAAGCAGTGCTGTATCGTCGAGCACATACTGCATCCCAAGCTTGAATCCCGTGAATGATGCCCTGTGAACGCGCCCGTCGTACAGATGGTGGCGTTTCCGGGCGCGCACAGGACCTGCGCGTCGACGCCGATCCATCGCGACCCGATCGCGACGACGACCATCGCCTCCACCATCATCCACGCCATCGTCCGCTTCCGCGCGCGCCGTCCGATCCCGCCCCGCGCCTTCTCCGTCGTCGTCGTCGTCGTCGTCGTCGTCGAATTCGCGCGGCCCGCGTCTTCGTTCGAGTTCGACCCCGCGCTCGCGCGCCTCGCCGCGCCTCGCCGCGATCGCGCGTCGCGCGTCGCGCGCGCCTCGCCGCGCGCGCCTCGCCGCGTCCGCGTCCGCGCGCGCATCGTCGTCGGCGTCGCGCGCGCGCGTTTGACAATTCGCGGCCGTTCGTCCGATGGAATCGCCGACGAACGGTCGATTCTCTGGATTTGATTCTTCATGGGATCGCGCGCGCGCGGAGTACGCGATCGACCGCGGTCGCGATTTGTAAACAGGTGTTCGGACATTCGGTCACCCCGCGGACTGTGTGCCCAGCGCGATGCGCGTCGCGTCTGACATTTTTTATATAGCGCAATTGGAGGTATTCTAGTACCTCAGCGTTCATATAAGGACGGTGCGTATACCTATTTACCATAGAAATGGCAAAGGCCCTTTCGTCAGCGTCGCGTCGCGTCGCGTCGAACGCGGCGCGCGGCGCGCGCGCGGCACGCGTCGACGCGCCGAAAGCGCGCGATCGAGCGCGAACGAGCGCCGGCGACGGACGACGCGGCGACGAGGGCAAACAGAA
>Ga0181560_10001694_pt1 | contig 20555 bp, 15 predicted proteins | sample 011ome_20_FD_133751 | JGI IMG/M metagenome (GOLD analysis project Ga0181560, IMG submission 133751) | Coastal salt marsh microbial communities from the Groves Creek Marsh, Skidaway Island, Georgia - 011509CT metaG (megahit assembly) | ecosystem: Environmental > Aquatic > Marine > Intertidal...
GGGGTGGAGTTGAAAGGCGTCAGTTGGAGTTGAAAGGCGTCGAGGGCGGGGATTGAAAGCGAGGGGTGATGGGCGGAGAGATGCGTCGGGAAGGAAAGTCCTTAAGGAACGGCGTTCACCACGCGAACGCGGTCGTATGGGGACCAGTGTAAGGAGAACGCACCTTGGCGAACTTCGCGCGCGGAACGATCAGATCCGCGGGCGCGTTCAGACACGGCGCGTACACGCACCGCCGTCCCGTCTCCGCGTTCGCGCGCCTGACCGCGGCGCAGCACGCGCGCACGCGCTCCTCGTACGGCGCGTAGTTTTGATTCGCGAGGCCGTGGTCGTCTTTGATGAGATCGATCCCCCCCTTTGCGAAATCGTACGCCATGGACGCGAGCGCCTCGGGGTCGTTCCATACGAAGCGATGTCGGGGTGGAGTTCATAGGCGTCAGAAGCGGAGTTGAAAGGCGTCGATGGCGGGGATTGAAAGCGAGGGGTGGGCGCAGAGACACGCCGGGAAAAGTCCTTAAGGATCGGCGTTCACCACGCGAACGGGGTCGTATGGGGACCAGTGTGAGATAGAACGCACCTCGACGTCGCTCCCCATGGGTTTCAGCGCCGTCATGAGCATCGGCCCACACGGAACGCCCAGGATCTCGCGCAGCCCTCTGACCCCGTGCCGCGGCCCGAAGAAGGACGACAGCAGCGACGGCGACAGCGCGAGGTCGGTCACCATGACGTTCTCCTTGATGGACGTGTTCCCGAACAGCACGTTGAGGAGTTGCGGGATCTCGCCCCCGGTCGTGTTGTCGTGATATCGCACCACCGCCTCCCATCGCGTCAGCGCGCTCTGGCGGTGAGGACGATGAGGAGGACGTTGCGTCGTCGTCGTCGTCGTTTCAAACGCGGTGTTGGCGCCTTTCGATTTCGGCTGCCACGCGCTCCTGCGAAGCGACTCGCACTTCCCGACGACGTGTTCGTGGATCCACGTCCCGGGCGGGACGAGCTCGAGCGGGAGCTCCACGGTTTGCTCCAGGCACAGCGCGTCGACGATCGCCCTCGCGGCGGGTTCGTCGCGCGCGGCGATCGTGTACGTCACGCGGAAGTGCGGCGGCGGCATCGCGGCGGACGCGGCGCGCGCGCGGGGGGGGCGGGCCGGGGCCGGCGGCGCGCGCGTGGATGGATGGATGACGACGACGGCGCGTCCGGTGCCGAGAGCCGACTTGAGAGAAAAATACCGGTGACGGCGAGAAGGATTTTTTGCTGCAGGCGCGCCACGGGCCAACGCGGTCGATACCACCCTGCTGACCGCGGCGAGCGAGGCCTCTGATCCTAAAAATCGGTTGTGTTGATCGGCAAAAATCCCGCCAGTCACCGACGCGGACGCGAGGCCTGCGGCGAGAAGTGCGTTTCGAAGTTTCTCGAAATTCCATCTCGTATGGGCAATCAGTCACACGTGTCAGCCCCGAAAGGTCGAAAACGCGGCGCTTTCGGCAAGTGAAAATCTTGGTTGACCTTTCGCGTTCGGACAGACGGCCTCCTCTCGATCGGACGCGACATTCGTCGCCGCGTCGCGCGCGAATCCGACGGGGCGCGGACGGCACGCACGGCGCGATGACGTCCGCTCGGAATATCGCGCCGGAGAGCCCGACCTCGAAGGCCGGCTCGCCGTTAGGGAGCAACAAGAGCTCGCCGTCGCGCCCGCCGATCGCGCGCAAATCGTACAACACCCTCGAGGGCGTGGAGAACCTTGGGACGACGCACCTGGAGTGGGGCGAGTACAAGCTCCTTCGGAAGATCGGCGTCGGCGCGTTCGGCGAGGTCGCGGCGTATCGCAACGTGAACAGCGGTCGATCGCTCGCGGTGAAGATGCTCAACAAAGCGGCCGCTGTGGACGAGAAGGCGATCGAGGACCTCGAGAGCGAGGTCTTGCTCCTCTCGATGCTCTCGCATCCGCACCTCGTCTCTCTCGAGGGCGTCGGGTACCTCCCCGTCAGCGGCAAGCTGTTCGTCGCGACCGAGTTCCTGGGCGGCGGGAACTTGCAGAAGCTCGTGCAGGAGGCGTCCGTGACCCCGGGGCGGTTCAACGACGCGGACATCACGAAGTGGATGATGCAGAGCGCCGAGGCGCTCGCGTATTTGCACTCGAGGGATCCGCCGATCGTGCACCGCGACCTCAAACTCGCGAACATCGTGCTGGACGGCAACTACGACGCGAAGATCATCGACTTCGGGTTAGCGCGGATGATGGGCGTGGAGAAGGTCACGACGACGGTGCGGGAGAGCTTCGGGCCGGGGTATTCGAACGCGAGCTCGGGCGCGGCGTCGCGCGCGTCCTCGGAGTCGCCGAACGGCAGCCGCGAGAGCTCGCTTCGGCACGGGTTGGCGCTCATCTCGGAGCACAAAGACGGCAGCGGCAGCAACTCCGGGCGGGATTCGCCCCCGATACTCGGGGGGATTTCGAAGAAGAAGAACTACGCCAAGCAGAAGACGGACAGCGGCGGGAAACCTCTGTATCTCATGACGGGCGGCACGGGGAGTTTCAAGTACATGGCGCCCGAGGTGTACAAGGGAGAGCCGATGAACGAACGACTGGACGTGTACTCGCTCGCGATGATCGCGTACGAGCTCCTCACGAGGCAGATTTTCTTGACCGGGATGTATAAGAACCTTCACAACGGGTTCACGCACGAGTACGACGCGGAGGAGTGGGCGAGCGAGGCGGCAATCGACGAACGACGGCCGCCGCTCGAGGCGGTGTCCGATTTCGAGTGGAAAGAGCTCCTCCCGTCGATGTGGATCGGGGAGGTGGGGAAGAGGATGAGCGCGTCGCAAGCCGCGGAGGAGCTCAGGGCGATGCACGAGAGGACGAAAGAGAAATGCACGGCCCCGGGCGCGATGCAGCCGCAGTGCGGCTGCGTGCTGATGTGATCGATGACGACCGCGGTCGAACGATCGATCGAACGAAAGCGCGACGAGGAGAGTAGCGTACTAAGTACAAAAGTACTTTCGTAACTACACGTACACTGTAGTGATCTAAACGATCTAAACGGCAGAGCCAACGAGGACCACGGAAAGCTGCTCGCTTCACTTTTTTGTCTGTATCCAACGTATTAGAGCTACCATATCACATCTGCCGCGCGTCGAGCATGTACTTCAGCTAGTACTTCAGTCCCGCGTTCACGATGGACGTCAGGCGGTCCGGGAGCCCCTCGTCGTTCACGACGTCGTCCGCGACGTTCGCGACGTAGTCGATGTCCTCCCCCCATCGAACCTCCGTGGCGCGCGCGACTTCTTTTTCCAACTCGGCGATTTCCTCGCGCATCGCCGCGGCGCGCGTCTCCGCATCCGCCGCGGCGTCCAAACGCGCCGCCTCCGCCTGCAGCGCCCTCTCCTCCGCTCTGACCGCGGCTCGCTCCGCGTCCATGAGCTTATCTAACGCCTCTTTGGCGTGCGTTTCCGCGAGGTGCTGCGCGCGTTTGGCTTGCTCCGCCGCTTCCGTCGCGCGCGCCAGCCGCGCGTTCAAGTCCAAATTCACAGCCTCCGCCTTTTCCAATCGCGGGTCCCCGTCCGCGTCGTAGAACACCGCCTCTCGCGCCTTCTTCAGCGCTCGCTCCATCGCGGACGTCGCCTCGTCCGCTGCGAGCGCGCGGCTCTCCGCGACCGCGGCAGCCTTCTCCCACTTCGCCGCCTTGATCGCGTACGCGCGCGTCTCGTCTCGCGCCTCGGACACGCGTTCCTCCTCCCGCCTGACGCGTTCTTCCAACTCCGTCGCGTACGCGGCTCTTCGATCGGACAGCGCCTTGGCGCGCGCGAGCTGCGCCTCCGCCGCCTCCCTCGTCTCCGCGGCCGCGCGCTTGGACTCCGCGACGGCCATCCTCGCGAGCGATGCGGCGTCGTGCGCAGCCTCCGCCTCCGCCTCCGCCCTGGCGGCGGCGTCGTCGGCGAGCCTCGCGTCCTCCCTCGCGCGCGCCAGCTTGTCCCGCAACACCCGTTGCGCCTCTCTCCCGAGCGCCTCCGAGCGCGCGACCGCGTCGGCTTCCTCTTTCAAGACGCACGCGGCCGCGCGCACGAGCTGCGTCTCGTCCAGCGCGGACATCTTCGCCGCGCGCGCGCGGTTCGCGTCGTCCTCGGCCGACGCGCGCGCGGCGACGGCGGCGCTCACCGTCGCGCGCAACCGCCGGCCCTATACAAGCGAAAGTCGGGTTGGAGTTGAAAGGCGTCAGTTGGAGTTGAAAGGCGCCGAGGGCGGGTATTGAAAGGGAGGGGTGATGGGCGGAGAGATGCGCCGGGAGATAAAGTCCTTAAGGATCGGCGTCCACCTCGCAAACGCGGTCGTATGGGGACCAGTGTACAGAACGCACCTCCTTCGCGGCGGCGAGCTCGACGAGGTACGCCCTCGGCTCGCCGCGTCTTCGTCTCGTCGCGTTGTCCGGCGGTATCACATCGTCGCATATCGTCGCCCCGCCGCCGGAGACGAGCATCACGCCCGCGCGGTGCGGGAACAACGCGTGGGTCACGCGGTGCGCCGCGCCCGGCGGGGATTCGCTCGGCGCCGCCGCGCCGACGCGGAGTCGCCGCCACGTCAGCGCGTCGAGCTCCAGCGCGTAAACGACCGCGTCGGACACCGCGCCGCCGTCGACGCCGACGCCGCCGCACGCGAGGAGGAGGTTCCCGACGACCGTCAGCGCGTGCTTCGCGCGAGGGGTGGGGAACGGCGACGGCGGCGCCGGCGGCGACGCGAGCACGGAAATCTCCGCGGCGACGCCGAATCGCGAAATCGGGGACGCGTCGTCGCGCGCCTCCTCGGACGCCGCGACCGCATCCGGCGGGAGCCGCGTCCACGCGCAGGTCGTCGCGTCGAAGGCGTACGCGTCACCGAGGGTCGCGCCGTCCGCGGCGACGCCGCCGTGGACGAACGTTCGCCCGCGCGCGCCCGGCGCCGTCGCGCACGCGGCGTCTCTCCTCGGGCACGGGACGTCGCCGTACTGTTCCGGCGAGCACCACCGCAGCGACGCGACGTCGAAGCGCCACAGGTCGTTGACGAGCCCGACGCCGCTCTGGTATCCGCCGTGAACGAACACGTCCGGCATGGTGCCGGGTTCGGGCGCGGACGCGAACGCGACGGCGTGCGACCGCGGCGGCGGCGGCGGGGAGAAGAGCGCCCTCGGGAGTCGCACCCACTCCCACTCCGGGGGCGCGAACTCGTCGTCGCGCGGGTCCTCCTCGTCTGAAACGTCCGAGAGGTCGTCGCCTGAACCGCCGCGCTGCTTCGCGGCGGTTCTTCGGAACCGTTTCCGGCGAATCAACGCGCACGCCTCGGACGTTTCAGCCTTCAGACGCGGGTCGAACCCGCCGTACACGAAGACGCCGCCGACGACGTCCGCGGGGTCGGCGCCGCCCGCTGCCGCCGCGGTGGCCGCCGCCGTCGCTGACAACGCGCAGATCGCGGGGTTCTGCACCGAGACCGGCGCGTCCCCGACCGGAGCGATCGCGGCCCACGACAACTTCGGCTCGTAGTCCCAACTCGCGTCGGCGCCCCCGGCGTCGTCGATTTCGACGCACGTCACCGCCATCCGCGGCGCCGCGTCTTCGTCCGTCGCCGCCGCGTCCTTCTTCTTCCTCCTCTTCTTCGCATCCCCCCCCTTCATCGCCGTCGCCGTCGTCGTCGTCCCGTCGCCGCCGGGAAGGATCGTGACGACGCACCCCCTCGCCGCCGGCTCGACGTCGCCGTCGCCGTCGCGGTAGGGCAAGAACACCGGCGCGAGCGCGTCGCACTCGAGGTCCGACGCCGCCGCGTCGCCGGCGACGTCCTCCGCGCCCGTGCCAATCAGCTCCCTCCACGTCAGCGGCGACTCCAACACGCCGCCGCCGCCGGGCGCGAGGACGCTCGCGCGCGCCTCCGCAGCCTCGAGCAGCGCGCGCGTCTCCGCCTCGCGCGAGGAGGCTTTCCGAGCGGCTTCCTCGGAGACGTCCGACGCGCGTCGAAGCGCGTCCGCCTCGGCGCGAAGCGTCGTCATCGCCTCCGTCGCGTCGCTCGCTCTCTCGACCGCGGCGCGCGCGGCGGATCGCGCGGCGGCGTACCGCCACTCGCGCATCGCGTTCTGGGCGCATCGCAGCGCCGCGTTTCGCTCGCCGCGTCTCAACAGCGCGCGGTATTTCGCGCTCTGCGACGCCGCTGCGCGCCAACGGACGACGGCGGCGAGCGTCGCGCTTCTTCGCGCCGCCGCCGAAGCTCGCGCGTCCGTCGCCCACGCGTCGAACGCCCGGGCGACCCTGCGCTTCTTTTGCATCGCGCGCATCCTCGCGACGGCGACTTTCATGACGCGCCACCCGCCCGCGATGTCCCTCCACGCGCGCATCTCGCGTCGAAGGTGCGTCTTTATCGTCGCCTTCACGAACCCTCCGACGCGGCGTCTCAAGCGCGCCGTCGCGCGCGCGTCCGCGGCCCAGGACCGGAACACCTCGAGGTATCTCCGTCGGTGCGCGCGCGACAGCTTCCCGGCTCCCATCTTCGCGAAGACGCGCGCGCGCCAGACGTGCTCTTTCCACCTCCGGAACATCCACCGGTCGCGGCTCTTACGCGCTCGGACGCGCAACGCGGCGAGGTCGTGCGCCAGCCGGCGACGCGCGGCGGTGAACTCCCGACGCCACTCCCTCCACGCGATCGCGCGGCGGTGCATCTCGTGCGCGCGCTTCATGCGCGCGAGTTTCCTCTCGACGCGCGCCTTTTCGCTCGCGACGACGCGCCACGCGCCAAACGTCGCCGCGACCGCGAACCGGTCGCGCTTGCGGTACAAGTCTGAAGCCTTCCGCGCCGCCTTCCTCGCGTTCGCGTACGCCCGCCGCGTCTCGCTCGCCCACCCCAAGAACGCGGCGCGCGATCTGCGCGACCGCGTCATCACCCCGACGCGATCGCACGCGGTTCGAACGCGCCACACCCATCGTATCGTGTTCGTGAACTGCGTAAACGCCGCGCGCGTCTGAATCTTTTTCCACTTGGGCCCGGCGCGTGATTGGAGCGACCTCGACGCGCGTCGTTTCCGCGCGTAGATCCTCAACGCCGCGAGCGCCGCGCGCAGGCGCCCCTCCGCGAACTTCACCGCGCTGCGCTCGAGCGATCGCACGACGACGTTGTTCAGCGTGCGCCGCTCCGCGAAGTTGTCCGCGAGCGCCTCGTTCCTCGCGTTGGTAGCCGCGACGTCCACTTGCGTTCGAGCCTCCGGGTCGTTCCATACAGGCGAACGTCGGGGTGGAGTTGAAAGGCGTCAGGTGGAGTTGAAAGGCGTCGAGGACGGGGATTGAAAGCGGGGGGTGGGCGGAGAGATGCGCCGGGCAAAGTCCTTAAGGATCAGCGTCCACCACGCCAACGCGGTCGTATGAGGACCAGTGTATAGAACGCGCCTCCTTCTCTCGGCGCTCCGCCTCCTCAAGACGCGCGCGCAACGCTTTGTTCTCGTCCTCCAGTCGTAATATCGCGACGTACTGCCCGCGCTCGCGCTGGTACAGCGCGCCGCGAGAGGACGAATCTCGATGACCATTGACGCCTCCCTGCGCGCTCATCGGGCTGTCGCCGCCGCGGAGGGGCGCCGCGGGCGTCGGCGTCGCCCCCGGGGGCGACGCCGGGGGCGCGTTCGCGTTCATCTCGTTCATCGTCGCCTCCGCCTCCGCGCGGAGCTTCTCCGACGCGCTCGCTCCCTCGATCGCGGCCTGCGCGCGCGCAGCCTCTTCCGTCAGCCTCGCGCGCATCGCGTCCAGCTGCTTCGACAGCGCGAGTATCGCGCCGTCTTTCGCCGCGGCGCGTCCGGACGCGCCCGCCTTTTTCAGATTAAACGCGCTCCCGTCCGCCACCGCGGCCGCGGCCACCACCTCCGCCGCGCTCGGCGCGTCGTCTCTCCGCGCGGCGCGCCCCGGGGACGAAGAAGCGACGTACACGGACGGCTCGAACGTCGTCGGCGTCGCGGCGCGCGCCGCGGGGGACGCGTCGCGCGATCCCCCCCGAGAGGAGCCCGCGCGTCTTGTTGAGCCGTTGTCGTCGTCCACGGTACCACGACGTCGCGCGTTTCCGCCCGGCGGTCCGTCGCCTCGACTCGGCGAGCTCGACCGCGCGGACACCGGATGCGAGGAGCTCCCCTCGACCCAGGACTGCCGCGCTTTCGGCGGGGACGCGCTCCCTCGCGGGGACGTGCCCCTGGACGACATCGCGGGGGGCGCGTGCGGAGGAGCGAGCGCGCGTCGTCGTCAATGCCGATGCGTGCTGACATCTCGCGGGCCCGCCAGCACGAACGGTCACAAAAAAGTCACGCTCGCTCTCCGAGGGAGGAGCGAAATCTAATTCATTCGGTCCGCGCGCGCCCGTCGCGAGCGCCACGCACGATGAGCGGCAAGAAGGAGACCGTCCTCGATCTCGGGAAGTTCATCGACAAGGGCGTCCGGGTCAAACTCAGCGGCGGCCGCGAGGTGACCGGGACGCTGAAAGGGTTCGATCAGCTCTTAAACCTCGTCCTGGACGAGTGCGTCGAGAGCCTGCGCGATCCCGAGGACCCTCTGAAGATATCCGACAAGACGCGGAAACTCGGGCTGATCGTGTGCCGCGGGACGTCCGTGATGGTCGTGAGCGGGTTGGACGGCATGGAGGAGATCGCGAACCCGTTCACGGAGGGTGGGGAGGCGGTGATGGACGGGCCCGCGGAGTGATCGTTCGATCGTTCGTTCGATCGATCCGTCGATCTCGCGCGGGGGCGATTTTTAGGGCGGGGCCGAGAGGACGGCGATCGAGGGAGCGCGCGGCGGCTCGGGGGAGGGATAGACGATTATAATAGTAACGCGAGACTTCGCCCTCCGCGAACATCACGCGACGCGACGACGCGCAAACCGAGGACCAGCGCCGATACTCTTCGGCGGGTCGCGCCAGCGCGCGAAATTCATCCACGCGCGAGAGTTTTCGTCACGGCAACTGCCTCTGAAACGCCGCGGCAGAATCTCCCCGCGCGGGGCAGCGCGTCGTCCTCCGCGGCGCGTCCACTCTCCGCGGCGGAACGGAACCGGCGCGGCGGCGGCGTGCACGCGCGCGCGCCGTCATCCTCCTCCTCCTCCTCCTCCTCGTCCGTCGGTCGCTTTCTTCTCCGCGTGCGTCGCGGTCGTCATGGCGCTCGCGGTCAAGACCGATTTTGAAGTGGACGAGCGCGCGCGCGTCCAGCGCGCGTCCGAACTCCGCGCGCGCGACTACGAAGCGTGGCTCGAGGACGCGAAGGAGGGATGGCGGCTCATCGCGAAGAAACGCGCCGCGCTCAGGTCGTTCGTGAAGAAGGAGAACGACCTCGACGCGGTCGCCGGGGGCGGATCTCGGGGGATCTCGGACGCGAAGCGCGCGCGATTCGCAGCGCTCGAGCTCACCAACGTGCACGCGCTGTCGAGAGACGAGCAGAAAAAGTCGAAGAAGCCGAAGGGCGGCATCACGCGATGGCGTCTCGCGAAGCTCGACGACCTCGTCTTGGGCGAGGCCGCGACGTTGCAGCAGGCGGTGCGCGCGTTGGCGCGGTTGCGCGCGAGAGAGGCGGAGGAGGAGGCCGAGGGGGTCGCGCCCGGGTCGCTGCTCGACGAGGAGGACCGGATGACGCGGCTGGAGTTATTCTCCATGGGCACGCGAGCGGGGAGGCGCGAGGGGAACGTCGACGGAGATGAGGATGATGATGATGAGGAGGACGAGTTGGAGCGAGACGACGGGATGAGGGGCCCAGGGGGAGGAGGCGCGTATGGGAATTTAGGCGTCGACGACGACGTCAACGACGACGACGGCGGCGGCGGCGGCGGGGCGCGACACGACGCGAGCGCGGAGCTCGCGGACTTCGCGCGGAGGGAGGCGAACAATGAAAACGACGACGACGACGACGCCGACTACGACGACGAGGACGAGATGGACGACGACGACGAAGAGAACGACGAGGAGAACGACGATCCCGCCGCCGCGACCGCGACCGCGCCCGCGACCGCGCCGGCGCCGGCGCCAGGGGAGACCGCGCACGACGCGCTCGCGGCGTACGGCGCGGGCGATTTCTCGGAGATCGCGCCGTTTGATAGCACGTGGAGCCCGCGAGGCGCGTTGACGTCTCCGGGGGGGAACGCTGCCGCCGCCGCCGCCGCCAAAACGCCGATGTCGCCGCCGTCGCGCGCGGCGCAAGCCGCGCGCGAGATGGGCTTCGGCGACGGCGGGGCTTTCCGATCTTCGCCGCGACGCCCCAACGCGGCGGCGCCCCCGCCCGCGACGGCGGCTCCCACCGTCGAGGGCATCGCACGCGAGGAAGAGGAAGCGAGAGCGAGGCTGGACAACGACCGACGAAGCGCCGCGTCGCGCGCGTCGTCGCGGGTCCTGCTCCGCGGCGCCGGCGCCGGGTCGGGGTCCGCGCGGGATCTCGCCGCGTCCGAGTCGATGGCCGCGGGCGTCGCGTCCGCGGCGGCGGGGATCGTCACCCGCGACACACCCGATCTCCCGGGTCGCGCGCTCGTCGTGTGCCCGACCGTTCAGGTTCAGCCGACCGAGGATCCGGAGGGTGGCGCGCCGAGGAAGAAGCGCAAGGCGCGTTCTATACACTGCTCCCCATACGATTCCGTCGCCGTGGTGAACGCCGATCCTTAAGGACTTTTGCCGTCGTCTCTCTCCGCCCACCTCTCGGTTTCAATCCCCGCCCTCGACGCCTTTGAACGCCAACTGACGCCTTTGAACTCCACCCCGACATCGCTTCGTACGGAACGACCCCAAGTACGTGAAACGTCAAGCGCGAACGGCGCAGACGACGGCGGACAAAGAGATCGACGCCGCGGTCGAGCTCGCGGACAAGCCGCCGTCGACGCTCACGGTTCGAGAGCTCGCCGTGCTCTTGAAAGGCGCGAAGCTGCTCATCGCGCGACGACGCGTCCTCCTGTGTAACGGAATCGACAGCTCGTCGAGACGCGCCGCGCTCGGGTTCGTCCCATCTCACACTGGTTCCCATACGACCGCGTTGGCGTGGTGAACGCCGATCCTTAAGGACTTTTGCCGGCGTCTCTCTCCGCCCACCCCTTGCGTTCAATCCCCACCCTCGACGCCTTTCAACTCCAACTGACACCTTTCAACTCCACCCTGACATTCGCTTGTATGGAACGACCCTCAGGTTCCGAGTCGTCGCGAAGAAGATTCACAAGTGCGTTGCGTGCGGCCGCGTGTTCGACGTGCCGAGCAGGTGCGTTCTATACACTGGTTCCCATACGACCCCGTTCGCGTGGTGAACGCCGTTCCTTAAGGACTTTCGCCGGCGATTCTCTCCGACCACACCTCGCTTTCAATCCTCGCCCTCGGCGCCTTTCAACTCCATCTGACGCCTTTCAACTCCACCCCGACGTTCGACGCGCCGAGCAGACTCGTAGACCACATGAACGAGCACACGGGCGCGCGGCCGTACGCGTGTCCGCACGAATCGTGCGGGATGACGTTCACGAACCGCCAAGCGCTGGCGATGCACAAGAAGAGCATCCACGACCCGAAGGAGCACGTCTGCCCGGTGCCCGGGTGCGGCAAGCGGTTCAGCAACTCGAGCACGCTGAATCAGCACCGGTTGGCGCACAGCGACGAGCGGCCGCACAAGTGCGAGGTGGCCGGGTGCGGGAAGACGTTCAAGACGGAGAGCGCGCTGGCGACGCACGGGAGGGTGCACACCGGGGAGAAGCCGTTCAAGTGCGAGGTCGAGGGGTGCGGGAAGAGTTTCGGGTACAAGCTGGACTTGCAGCGGCACACGCGGACGCACTTTGGGCAGCCGGCCAAGCCGGGGGCTTCGAGGAAGCGGCCGCGCGGGGTCGGGGGCGCGGCGCAGCTTCCTCCGCCGGGTCACACGGCCGCGCAGCCGGGGTTCTGGAACATGAACTCCATGACGTGGCTCACGGGCGAGCGGTGATAGGAACGGGACGAACGGGACGAACGGAACGGACGGGGGGGGGATGGATTCACATCGCGCTGTCGCGACGACGACGACGGCGACGACGACGATCGCTCGAAAACGAACGAACGAAAGGTTTCATTTGACGACGGGACGTCTCATCTCATCATCACAACCCGAAGTGCTTGTTGTACACCGCGGTGAACTGATACTCCGCGGCGATCATCCTCCCCGCGAACCACCTGGAGTGCAGCGCCGCCTGCGCCCTCTCCGCGCCCTTGACCTCCGCGAACTTGAGGTACACGAACCCCTCGCTGTCCTTGTCCACGTGGCAGTGCGCCACCGCGCCGTGTTTCCCGCACTCGTCCTTCACGTCCTCCGCGATGTCGTTCCACCACTCAGGCTCCGTCTCCTCTTTCGGGTCGAACAAGTTCTTCAGCAGCAGCGTCTGCGTCGGGATCGGCGACCCGGGCCCGAGCACGCCCTGCGCCGTCGGCAACGCCGCCGCGGGCATCTGCGGCGTCGCCATCTTCGCCGCCTCCTGCGCGGTGATGACGCGCCCGGACGCGTCCACGCCGGCGAAGTCGCCGCCGTCGGACGTCCCGGCGAGCCTCGCCATCAGCGCCGCGCGTCCTCGCGAGTCCATCCGCACGCCCTCCGCATCCTCCGAGAGCGACACCGCGTTCGCTTGCGTGTACGCGATGGCCGCCGCCGTCGCCGGATTTACGACGACGGGCGCTACGAACACCTTCAACGTCTTCCCCACGAGCTCTAGACCGTTCAACTGCGACACCGCGAGCATCGCCTGCTGCGTGAGCTTGTACTGCACGTGCGCGCCGCCGCTCTGGTCCTTGTCGATGGTTATGAAGTCCGTCTCCCCGAACGGCTCGAACACCGCCTTGAGGTCCTCCTCTCGAACGTTCGGGTGGACGCCCTCGACGCGGAGTTTGCACGGGCCCGCGGTGGGGTTTAGGTTTGGGTTTATCGCCGGGTCCACGGTCGTCGCGAGCTTCTGCTCCTCGCGCTTCGTCGCCTGCTCCGCCTCCCACGCGATGTTTTTCTCCGCCTCGGACGACTTCACCATCACGACCTGGTTCCGCAGCGTCTGACCCGTCAGGCTGAGCGCGTTTTCGATCGACGCCTTGTCTTTGAACTCGACGTACGCCATGCCCTTCGATCGCGGCGTGTTCCGGTCGTAGATGATCCGCACGTCGCTCACGATCCCGGCCGCGCTGAAGAACTTGTAAATCTCGCGCTCGTCCGCCTTCGTGCTCAGGTTGTACGCGAACACCGTCCGCGTGTCGCGGTCGAGCTTCTCGAGCTCGCGCTTCTGCTGCTCCGATTCCCTCTCCTCCCTGCGTCGCTTCTTCTCCGCCTCGCGCTCCTCGTCCGTGAGCTTGCTCCCGCCCTTGGAGCGGCTCCGCGAGCGCGACCGTCGCGAGTGGCGACGATCGCGGCCCCTGTCGCGGTCTCGGTCCCGCGCACCGCCGCCGCGATCTCGCGATCGGTCTCGGTCTCGTCCGCCGCGACCTCGATCACCTCGATCGCGGTCAGACCGGTCCCCGCGGTCGCGTCGGACGTCCCTGTCGCGGTCGCGCCGGTCGCGCTTCTCCCCGGGCTTCTTAGGGTCCTCGTCGTCCGCGGGCGCGTCCGCGGACGGCGCGTCGAGCTTCTTCTCGAGCTCGTCCCACTCGTCCTTGTAGTCGCCGTCGCCCATCGCGATCGACGACGGAGATTTATTCGGGAGGGAAGGAGGTGCTGATTACGACGACGCGCGCGACGATCTGATGCTGACCGACGGCGGCGGCGGCTCCGGACGCTCGCGCGCGTTCGGGTCCCGACTCGATCTTCTGACGATTGAACGCCGCGTCCACCGCCTTCGCGCGCGCGCGCCCTCGCTCGGTCTCGTGTGCGCGGTCGTCAGCGCGCCCCACGGTGTGTCGACGCCGCCGCCGATTTCCACGGCTGCGTCGATGGCGATTTCCCGCGCGGCCGCTGATGAAGACAAGTTTCGAAAGATGATCGCGCCAACTGTCAGGTCATCGTGCGCACTCCTCCCCCGGTTCGTGTATTTCATTTAATTTTACGTATTTAAAGGGTCGTAAGTTAAGAAGTAGTCGTCTTCTTCACCGCGACGACGGAGCCTTTCAATCCGTTGACGTAATCCCTCGCGCTCATCGCCTTCTTTCCCGGCGGCTGGAGCTCCGTGATCTCCAGCCACCCGCCGCCAGCGCACGGCACGCGCATGCAGTCCTTCCTGATCACGACCGTCCCCGCCGCGCGCGCGGCCGCGTCGTCGCCTTCGCCTTCGCCTTCGCCGCCGACGCGCGTGGTGACGATCTTCAACGACACTTCCTTCGCGTCCGCCGCGGCCTCCGTCTCTTTCCGCACCGCGAACGTCGCCTTCGTCCCGGGCCACCCCGCGAACCCGCGCACCTTATCGTGCAGCCTCCGCGCGCTCAGCTCGCCGTCGCAGAAGTCGAGCTCGCTCTCCTCGACGCTCACCTTGGCCGCGTGCGACGCCTCGCCGTACGACTCCTGCGGGGTGGAGTTGAAAGGCGTCAGAAGCGGAGTTGAAAGGCGTCGCGGGCGGGGATTGAAAGGAAGGGGTGGGCGGAGAGAGAAGACGGCAAAAGTCCTTAAGGATCGGCGATCACCACGCGAACGCGGTCGTATGGGGAACAGAGTGACGCGACTCTTACCTGCGGCGTCGTCCCGGCGTCGAACGCCGCCGCGCCGCTCCACACGTCCGGCAACGCGTCCACGAGCGCCCTCGCGCCGAGGCCGAACAGCTCCTCGAGCAGCTCCGGGTGCTTCTCGTCGCCGAGCAGCGGGCGCTCGATCCTGCGGAGCACCGGGCCGGCGTCCATCTTGAGCACGGTGTACGCGACTGAGGGCCGAGGATCCGTACGAAGCGACGAACGTCGGGGAGGAGTCGAGAGGCGTCAGAAGCGGAGTTGTGAGGCGTCGAGGTGTGTCGGGATTGAAACCGTGGTGTGGGCGGAGAGAAATCCCGGGAAGTAAAGTCCTTAAGAAACGGCGTTCACCACGCGAACGCGGTCGTATGGGGACCAGTCAGTGTGAGGAATACGCGCCTGAGACGCCGGTGACGTCCACGCCCGCCTCGAGCGCGCGCTGCACCGGCGCGGCGCCGCGAAACTGCGGCAACAGACTCGGGTGGATGTTCAGCGTCCCGAGGCGCGGGATGTCCAGGAAGCGCTGCGGAAGGAAGTTGCCGTACGCCGCGGTGACCATCAGGTCCACGTCCATCGCTCGCAGCGTCGCTAGGAAGTCGTCCTGCAAGCGAATGTCGGGGTGAAGTTCAAAGGCGTCAGTTGAAGTTGAAAGGCGTCGAGGCCGGGGCTTGAAAGCGAGGGATGGGAGGAGAGACACGCTGGGAAAAGTCCTTAAGGAACGGCGTTCACCACGCGAACGCGGTCGTATGGGGACTGGTGTATAGAACGCACCTCGTTCGCCTTGACGGGGCACAAGATTAAATCCTCGGGGACGCCGCGCGTCGCCGCGAGCGCGGCGACGGGCGACGGCGGCGGCGGGCCGCTCGATTTTCGCCCGCGCCCTCGCGGGCGCCCGGGCTGGGACACGACCGCGTGGACTTCGAACGCGGCGTCCGGGGTCTCCGCGGCGTCGAATATCGCGCTCAGCGCGCCGGCGGCAACGTCGGGGGTGCCGAGGAACACGAGGCGATGCTTTCGCGCGCCGCCTCCCTCTTCGTCGGACGGCGACGGCGACGACGACGACGCGCGGGCGGAGACGTTTCGGACGCCGCCGACGCCGCGCGCGGACGAGGTCGTCGTCGTCGCGATGACGCGGAGCGGGCGGCGATGACGCGCGGCGTCCGAGGGACCCGGCGCGTGACCCGATCGCGGGCTTCGGTGAAGATGATGACGATGAAGATGACGATGATGATGAGGGTGCCCCGTCGACGCGGCCGTCGCGGCGACGCACCGCGACGACGCCCACGCCCGGGTGGACATCGCCTCGCGCACGATGCCGCTTCCGCTCGTTCGAAACGCGCGCAGTCCAGCCTTCGCGGCCGCGAACGACGACATCTCCGTGTCTGCGCCTCGGGAAGTGGCACCGACGGCTGTGTGAGAAACGATGAAGCCCGTCTATCGATGTCGCGTCAGATCCTCGGACGCGGAGTCGTTTCAGTGCACGGCGCGCGCGCCCCCCCGCGTCCACGATGGCGGCCGCGGCGGCGGGACCGATCGAGGACGAGTCCAAGTACTTCAAGGTGGACGTGTGCGTCGGCGACGCGCCGCTCCCGATCGTGACCGCGGTCGACGGCGGCGAGTGGGTCGTCGCTCGCTTCGACGACCCGACGACGACGATGATGAAGACCGAGGAGCAGGATCCGTACGGCGAGCGGTACACCCAGGAGTGGCCCGCGACGCCCTACGCGGTGCGCGTCACGAACGAGTCCTACCCGGGCCCCGTGGAGGCGCAGGTGTTCGTGGACGGCAAGCTCGCGGGGATCCAGGTCGTGTACAAAGCGAACGACGAGCGAGGGCCGCAGTACAAGAACGCGATGTGGTTCAGGGGGTTCGCGTCGTCGCCGCAGGTGATCAGCTACGGCAAGGACACGATCACGCAGTTCCTGTTCACGCTCCCGAGGGCGGCAGCCGCGAGGGGGGGTGGGGACCAGGGCGCGCGGCCGAAGATGTCCGCCGCGGACCGCGCGGCGTTGGAGTCCATCAGAGTCGTGTTCCACGACGTGCAGTTCACCGGAGCGAGGAAAGAGGTCGCGGTCCCGGTGGCGGCGCGGCGCGGCGCGGTCGTCTCCGGCGTGAACAAAGCGTCCGCGAAGGACGCGAAAGCGTCCACGAGCACGGCGACGGGCGCGACGCTGCAGAACGCGCACGCGGGGGCGTACACCGGGAGCGTGTACGACCGCTTAGAAGTCATCGCGGAGAGAACGATTCGATACGGGACGAAATCGCAGTTGCAGCTACGGCGCGCGCTGCCGAGCGACGTCGAGGAGGCGACAGGAGAGCGCGCGAAGAAGACCGAGACCGAGGAGGGGGTCGGAGGAGGGGGAGGGGGAGGGGGCGGGGGCGCGGGCGTCGACGTCGTGGTGATCGACGCGGCGCCGACGCGCGTCAAGCCGGAGCCGCGCGCGTTGCATCCCGCGTGCGTCGCCGCCGCGCTCGCAGCGGGGAACGACGGGCCTATCGAGCTCGAGTGACGAGAGGAGGGAGGAAGCGCGCGTATGGGGGGGGGGGAGGGACGAGATGCAAAAGACAGAGACGACGAGACGACGGACGACACGATCGTGATAGGCACGTGAGACGACGCGGACGCGACGACGCGACGACGCGACGGGAATTTTTCGACGAACAGAGAACGATTCCGTTCCTTTCTTCGCGACCGCTGCTAACAAACTATCGTCGCGCTACGCGCGCTGTAGTGTACCGCCTTCTCAACCCCGCGCATCACATCGAACACATCAATCCGATTCCTCCTCCTCGTCGTCCGACCCTCTCCGCTCGCGCTCACCCCCGTGCCTCAGCGCCCTGAAGTGCTGATGCGGGTACCGCCTCCCACACGTCTCGCACGGGGTCCCGCCCACCCCGCTCCACGCGCCCTCGCCGGCTTCGCACGGGACGACCTCGTCGTCGTCGTCCGAGCCGTCGCCGTCGGCGCCGCGGCCTTTCGAAGGCTTCTCGCCCTCGTCGCTGCTGTCACCGTTTGCGCCCCCCGCGACGCCGCCCTTCGAAGGCGGTGGCGGCGCGAGGGGATGCCCCGGCAGCGCGCCCGCGACGCGCGCGAGCCATCGAATCACCTTCTCCTCGTCGAACCCCTCGACGCCGCCGAAGTCGTTCAGCCCGCACGTCCACGCGCCGAGTTTCTTCCTCCTGAACGTGATCACCGCGGGCAGCGTCGGCGCGCCGATCGTCCGCAGCATCGGGCTCGGGCATAGGGCGTCGACGCGGACGAACCGCGTCTTCGGATGCGCGGGCGCGAGCGCGTCGAGCACCTCGTCGATCCTCGCGCACTCGTCCATCCCTTCCAAGACGAAGTGGAACACGACGCGCGACGGCCCGCTCTTCACGATCGTTGGGATGTCGGCCTCCTTCGCGGCGTTATACGATGAGGCGCCCTCCCTCTGCCGCGTCGCGGCGTTCTTCGCCGCCGCGGCTTTCATCTCCGCGAGCCGTCGTTCGTGAATCTCTCGAAGGACCGGATCCATCGTGCTCGCCATCCGCAGGTCGTCGTCGTCGTCGTCGTCGTCCGTGAGGAGATCGTCGCTGTCCTCGTCCTCCTCGTCCTCGTCCTCCTCATCCTCGTCCAGGTTCGCGCGCTCCATGACCCCGCCCGCGGCGCGGACGGCCTCGAGCCGCGCGACCGGGTCGTGCGCTCGCAAGATGCGCTTGATCCGCGCCGCGTCCTTCTGCGCTTTCGCATCCTTCTCGCAGCACGAGCCCGGCCTCGGGGCGTCCGCGTACTCCTCCCCGGCCGCGTCGAGGGCCTCGTCGACCCACGACGTGCACTTGCCGGTGTCGCACGCGTCGTCCGCGCACGCGGGAGGGGGAGGTTGACCCATCGCGGCGGCGCGTCGGCGTGTGACGGCGGTCGATGTTCTGTTTTCGTCGCGAGGAGTGCACACTGGTGCCGTCTGCTGTGCGACGTCCCGTCGGTTCGAAACTTCCAGAAGGACGCGGACGACGCCCAGATCTGGGCGCGCGAGACACGCGAGCGCGATGCCGAAGGGCGCTCGCGCCCACAACAGGCGCCGAAATCCGCCGTCGTCGAAGACGGCGGCGGCGGAGAGCGCGGCGGTCTACGTCGACGAGGCGGCGGGTCTTCCACGTCCCGCGTCGAAGACGAACGACGACGATCTAGTCGACGATCTAGTCGACGATGACGCTCCCGCGGCCGCTCCCGCGGCCGCTCCCGCGCCGCCGCCCGCGCCGATCGCGCCTTCGCCGCCTTCGCCGCCCAAAAGGAAACCCGCCGCGCCTTCGCCGCCCAAACCGCCGAATCCACCCTCCTCGGGCCCGGACGTGGGCCTCGGCATGGGACGCGCGATGATCGCGATGCAGCTGTTCGAGTCCGCGAAGAAGAAGTACGCGGCGTTGGACGAGACGTCCCCCGACTACGCGACTCAGCTCGAGCGGACGCACCGCGAGACCGCAGCGGAGTGCCTCAAGCTCGCGCAGACCAACGGAGGGATATACAACAAAGCCGCGCAGTTCGTCGCGTCGCTGCAGGGCGGCGCGGGCGACGCCGGGATCCCCAAGGCGTACGTGGAGACGCTCGCCGTGCTCACGGATAAAGCGCCGTTCCACCCGTTCGACGTCATGGACGAGTGCTTCGCGGAGGAGTTCGGCGTCAGCGCGACGGAGGCGTTCGCGAGCGTGGACGAGGTGCCCATCGCGGCGGCGTCGCTCGCTCAGGTGCACCGCGCGGTCACGAAGGACGGAACGGAGGTCGCGGTGAAGATGCAGTACCCATGGCTTCGGCGGCACCTCGCGAGCGATTTCGCGGTGTTCGACATGTTCGCGCAGCAGATCAAACCGGGAGGGTTCGACCTCTCGTGGGTCGTGAAGGACTTTCAGGTGGCGCTCACCGCGGAGCTGGACTTCGAGGGCGAGGCTCGTAACGCGGAGCGGTGCGCGGAGGATCTGAAGCACCGAGCGGACGTGCTCGTGCCCGACGTGATTCGAGCGTTTACGAGTACGCGCGTGCTCACGACGAGGTTCGTCCCGAACATGACGCGATGCAACGACCCGGGTGAGCTCGCGGCCGCGGGGTTCTCGCCGAGGCGCGTCGGCGCGGCGATCGCGAGCGTGTTCGCGGAGATGACGTTCGTGCACGGGCACGTCCACGGGGACCCGCACGCGGGGAACGTGTACGTGATCCCGCGCGAGAGAAGGAGGAGCGACGACGGCGACGACGAGAGCATGACGGAAACGACTCACGACGCGTCGTATACCCTAAAGGGTCGAAACCCGAAGCGGTTCAGCAGGCACGACGCCGCGAGCAGGCACGACGGCGGCGTCCCGCCGACGATCGTCCTCCTGGACCACGGCCTGTACCACGACATCTCCCCGGCGCTGCGGAGCGATTTCTGCAAGCTCGTCATGGCGTGCGTTCGCCGCGACGCGGCGCGAACGACGGCGCGGTCGAAACGGTTCGCGGGGGAGAGCGGCGACGTCCATCGGTTCTTCCCGCTCGTGCTGTCGCCGTGGTTCGTCTTCGGCGCGAACATCACCGCCGCGGACGTCAAGGCGGCGGCGAAGGGCGCGCTGCCGCCGAACGTCACGCTCAGGGACATCGGGAGTTTCCTCGTCGGGTTGCACGACGAGACGAGCGGCACGAACATGCTCGGCGTGTTGCACTCGTTGGGATACACGCGCGGCATCTTGAACGACATCGCGTTCCCGGAGAGTTTGCGTCTGCGCGCGTACGCCAAGTACGCGACGTTAGGGTTGGCGTCCCCGGGGGTGCGGCCCGGGGCGATCGTGCGCGGCGGCGGCGTGCCGGTCGCGTCCGCGGCGTTGGCGCGCGTCGGGGTGGTTTTCGCGTCGTTGCAGGTGGAGGCGTTGCGGTGGGCGATTTTCACGCTCGCGCCGTTCGCGCCGTTGCTCGCGGCGATCGGGATCGGCGCGTGGGGGACGAAGCTCGCGACGAGCGTCA
>Ga0181560_10001698_pt1 | contig 20535 bp, 24 predicted proteins | sample 011ome_20_FD_133751 | JGI IMG/M metagenome (GOLD analysis project Ga0181560, IMG submission 133751) | Coastal salt marsh microbial communities from the Groves Creek Marsh, Skidaway Island, Georgia - 011509CT metaG (megahit assembly) | ecosystem: Environmental > Aquatic > Marine > Intertidal...
AGACTCTCCTAGTTGGCGACGAGTGATTGTCGACTGCCACGGGCTGTGGCGCAGCTTGGTAGCGCACTTGACTGGGGGTCAAGGGGTCGCAGGTTCAAATCCTGTCAGCCCGACTGGGAAGTAAAGGTACTCGGGATTTGCGTTCCCCTCGATGTTCCCCAAAAAGCAGGGTTTGGGAGGCAACGATGGCTCGATTGGATTCGCTGTGGTCTCAAGTCATAGGTCAAGTTATTCTTGGCCCCGCCAAAAACCGGTCTTCTTGTTTAGTCTCTGAAGCCCGCTTAGGGTCAGTTGGTTGCTCTTAGCCAAATTGCACGGGCGGCAAAGCAGAATCCTGTTTGTAACGTGGTTGATTCCACCGTCGGAGCGTGCAGTGTTGTGATCGAGTTCCACGTACCTAGGGTCATCAAAAACGCGTTCACACCCGCGGCATCTCTGTCCGTCTTGATCCAGGAGATACTCGTACATTTTCTCCCTGCTCCAACGGGGGCCGTCTGGCTCGACCACGCGCTGCTTTACCGCAGGAACGGCGCAGCAGTTTCCCCATCATCGGATACGTGGCCGGCTTGTCACTCTCCCTTGCCGAAAAAGGAATCCGGTCGAACACAGTGTCCCCGGGTAATACCTATTTCGAGGGTGGCGTGTGGCAAAGCATCGAGGGTGGAAACCCAGACCTGTTCTCCTTCGCCATGGGATTGAACCCCACTGGTCGCATGGGAACTGCCGAGGAAATCGCCGCGGGTGTGGTGTTCCTGTCTAGCCCAGTGTCGTCCAGAATCAGCGGGGCCAACCTGTTGATTGATGGGGCCCTGACAAGGGGTATCCAGTTCTAGCTATCTCGTAATGATCGCTCCTGGGAGGGAAGCTCTCGAAAGGTGGCTCACCCTCCCAGGAGCCTCATCCGAATCACAGTGCTTCTAGGATGAGGGCCGAGCCTTGGCCGCCCCCACCGCAGATGCCAGCAGCACCAAGGTTTCCTGGGCCGATCTCCGAAACCTGGAGGGCAAGACTTCCGACAATTCGGGTTCCAGAACTTCCGATCGGGTGGCCCAGGGCGATTGCCCCGCCTCTGGGGTTCACTATCTCCTTGCCAACATCAAGATCTCTAATCGACTGGATGACAACGCTGGCAAAGGCTTCGTTGATTTCTATGACCGAGCAGTCACGAGGGTCCTTTCCGACCGCACTCAGGGCTTTCTTGATCGCCTGGGAGGGTTGAGAGTGCAAAGAAGTGTCGGGCCCGGCGACGAACGCATGAGAGAGAATGCGCGCAAGACCTAGAGACTTACGCCTAGCAAATTCCGCCTCGCTCATCACAATCACACTGGCCGCCCCATCAGACAGCGGCGATGCGTTACCCGCAGTGATTGTGCCGTCTGCTGTGAAAGCTGGCTTCAATGCGCCCAGTGACTCTACCGTCGTCTCAGGACGGATCCCTTCATCGGAATCAAGGGTGATCGACGTCCGTCCTGCGGGAGCCGTGATCGCTGCGATTTCCTTGGCTAATGCGGCGCGATGTGTGGAGGCTCTGTGATGGGAACCTTGGGCCCAGTCGTCCTGGTCAGCTCGAGATATGCCCCGCTGCGTGTTGCCTTCTTCCGTGGAGAGACCCATGGAGGCGCTCGCAAAAGCGTCAGTGAGTCCATCCACTTCGATGGAGTCGCGGACTGTGATGGGCCCGTACTTGGTTCCCGTCCGAGAGCGATCGATGAGGTGAGGTGCTTGGGACATCGACTCCTGTCCCACACAGGCGACGATGGAGGCCTCGCCAGCAGCGATTAGCCGATGTGCTTGGGTGATTGCTTCTGCGCCTGAAAGGCAGACCGAGTTGAGAGTCATCGCCGGCGTGCTCAGAGCAATATCAGCCGCGACGGCCGTTTGGCGGGCTGGATTCTGGCCAAGACCAGCCTGAAGGACCTGGCCCGCAATTACGTAATCCACCTCTTCGGGAAGAACCGCAGCATCTTTGAGCGCATGGGTTAGGGCGTGGGCCCCCAGCTCAACTGCGCTGAGGTTCGCTAAAGCCCCCAAGAACTTTCCGTATGGGGTTCGGCGGTAGGAGACAATGACACTCATCTCTGCTGCCCTTTCGAGAGTTTCTCCGACACCCGGAAGGGTGCCCCGGTCTTCTGCTCAAGCTCGCTGAGCGACACATCAGGAGCCATCTGCTCCAGAAGGAGACCCTCGGAATCGATGTCAAAAACCGCAAGGTCGGTGATGATGCGATCGACAACTCCGACACCGGTGAGTGGCAAGGTACAGTGCGTCACAATTTTTGGGGACCCGTCTTTTGAGACGTGGTCAGTCATCACAATCACTCGAGGGGTTCCGGCAACCAAGTCCATGGCGCCCCCCATACCTTTGACGAGTTTTCCGGGAATAGTCCAGTTCGCCAAGTCACCGTGCTCGGATACTTCCAAGGCTCCGAGAATGGCAATCTGAACGTGGCCTCCTCGAATCATGCCAAAAGACGTGGCCGAGTCGAAGATGCTGGCACCAGGCATCAGCGTCACCGTTTGCTTTCCGGCGTTGATGAGGTCTGCATCTTCGTCTCCCTCAAACGGGAAGGGGCCCATACCCAAGATCCCGTTTTCAGACTGTAGGGTCACCTCCACGCCGTCGGGGAGGTGGTTCGCTACCAAAGTCGGGATGCCGATGCCCAAGTTCACATACTGACCACTTACTAGCTCGCTGGCAGCGATGCCTGCCATTTCTTCTCTAGTCCACATGGTCGCTCACTCTCTTCCGCACCGTTACTTGTTCGATGTGTTTAACAGGGTCTGATGCCTTTACCACCGTGTGAACGAAGACTCCAGGCGTCATGATGTGTTCAGGGTCGAGAAAATCCTCGGAAATGTGTTCAGCCTCAGCAATGGTCAGGTGTGACGCCATCGCCACCAGGGGATTGAAGTTTCTCGCGGTGAGCCGATAGAGCAGGTTTCCTTCGCGGTCCGCAGTGTGTGCTCGGACAAGGGACACATCAGCAACAATTCCGTGCTCCAAGAGACACGTTCGTCCGCCGATGTCTCTCGTTTCTTTGCCCTCAGCCACCGGTGTCCCCACCCCAGTGGGGGTGTAGAAAGCAGGAATGCCAGAGCCACCTGCCCTGAGTCTTTCCGCAAGTGTTCCTTGGGGGACAAACTCGACCTCGAGGGAACCGTCGAGGAACTGTTCGGCAAAAAGCTTGTTTTCTCCCACATAGGAGGCGAGGACTTTTTTGACCTGTCGATTTTCTAGAATTATGCCGAGGCCCTTGCCATCGACGCCCATGTTGTTTGACACAATCGTGAGATCACGAACCCCCAGATCTCGGAGTGCTGCGATCAAGTTGGTGGGTATTCCCGAGAGGCCGAACCCGCCCACGGCAAGAGTCATTCCGTCTGTGACGTGGCTCTCCAGGGCCTCGATGGCACTGGCCGCGATTTTGTTTCTCACGCTTTACACCCCTGTCTCCGGTGACCTGAACAATGCCCACCCTAGAAACTCTTAGCTCGGACTGCCGTTGGCAAGGACGAGCCTGCCCCAAAGTTTCCGGATGGTGGAAATTTTTGGATTCTACGCCCATAATGTGGACATGACTGGTGATCGCCCTGGGGCACAAATGCTTCATCGAGCGGCAGCTGTGCTGCGTGTGGTGAGTGGTGAGTCTGAAACCGGTCTGGGTACCGGCGATGTGGCGGACTCAGCCAACCTCAGTCGATCAACTGCACACCGAATCCTTTCAGCACTCGAAGAGGAAGGCCTGGTGGATTATGACGCGGGTGTGGGGCGTTGGTTTTTGGGCCCAGAACTCTATGTGCTCGGGGAAATCGCCGGCACGCGGTTTGACATCACCAGTCACGCCAGACGTGTCCTTCGACAAGTAGCCCATCACACTGGTGAGAGTGCGTTCCTCTCTGTGCGCCGCGGAAACGAAACGGTCTGCCTGATCCGCGAAGAGGGAAGTTTTCCGCTGCGCTCGTTTGTTCTCTCCGAGGGAGTGAGGTTCCCTCTCGGGGTGGCGTCGGCCGGCTTGGCAATTTTGGCGTTCTTGCCCGAGGACACCGTGTCGGCATACCTGGCCACCTCAACTCTTGAAGAGAAATGGGGCGAGCAGCATTCCGCGGTCAATATCCGACAACGACTCGCCCTCACTCGGCAGCGGGGGTATTCGCTCAATCCCGGTCTCATCGTGGAGGGGAGTTGGGGAATGGGTGCCGCAGTCTTTTCACCCTCGGGTGATCCTGTTTGGGCGATTAGCATCACGGGTGTTGACTCCCGGTTTCCTCCGGAACGAGTGAGTGAGCTCGGAAAAATTTTGCTCGATGCCGCACACCAGTTATCCAGCGCTGTTCGTCAGCAGACATCCCCGTAGAAGATTTCAGAAATCGAAGGTCGCTGTTTTTATCAAGAGGGCCGACCCTCAGGTTGTAGTGGAGGGGAAAGTCTTCAGTGTCAGTCGCGCTTGACAGGATGCGCTCACGGCCCTAAGGTTTCAGAAATTCTATATTTCGGGAATTGGATTCTCATAAAATGACAATGAAGTCTGATGCAAATCATGGCGCCATTCGGGTAGCTGTAGCGCAATTTTTCTCTGGAACTGACGTTGAGGCAAACCTCTCTCTCGTCGTGAGCTACCTAGAGAAAGCTGCTTCCGAGGGTGCACGCATCCTTGTAACCCCCGAGAACTCCAATAGGGTTCGGGATTATTCTTCGCGCGAAGACTGCTTCGCGAAGTCCGAATCTCTGGACGGCGCATTCGTCACCGGACTTCAGGAAGCGTGCAAACGCCTGGACATTATGGCTGCGGTCGGGGTTGACCTACGAGCTGAGACCGAACCCGATGTCTACATCGCGCAGGTACTGATCGACAGCACTGGAGAGATTCTCCATGTCCACCACAAGACAGTTTTCTGGGACTACGAATACACCCTCTTCACTCCCGGGAGTAAATTTCTCGAAGTAGTCGAGACCCGAATTGGGCGAATCGGTCAGTTGTCGTGTGCCGATGGCATCGTCCCCGAGGTTCCCAGAGTCCTGGCCCTGAAGGGTGCGCAAATACTCGTCAACTCGTTGAACTCTCGGGGGCCTGATGAAATGCGGGTGCACGAGCCGCTGCGGGCCATCGAGAACCATGTGTGGCATCTGGCTGCAAACACCGTGGGTGGACCGGCAGACGCCTACCCCTGGATGGGCGGGTCTCAGATCGTCAGCCCTCAGGGTGAAGTTCTTGCGTGTGCTGGCGAGGTGGACGAGGGCATGGTGGTTGCCGACATTACCCCTGAGACCGCGCACCCTAAGCTGTTAGCAGATGTTGGCAACCTGAACGAATACCGTCGGCCTGACCTTTACGGTGAACTTCTCGAACCCATTGACTCGCTCCCCGCCGCAAGCATGTACGGGCCTATCCCCGAGGGTGCTGCTGCCAAACCTTTGGCCGTGGCGGTGTTGCAAACATCTTGGTATCACTCCACCGAATGGACTCTTGCCCGTATAGGCATGCAAATCGAGTACGCCGCGAAGAAAGGCAGTGCTCTCGGTGTTTTCCCTGAGCTGTTTGTTCACCAGCGAGGATCTATCGAAGCTGACCCCGAGGCGGCTGCCAAGCTTTCGGCGCAGGCGCTGGATCTGGTGAAACAGGCGTGTGCTGCGAACAAGCTCTGGGTCGCAGCCTCGCTAGTCGAATCAGAGGGGAATAGTTACTATTCGACCCTGTTTCTCGTTGATGACCACGGGGCGGTCCACTCTCGGTATCGCAAAGCACACCTCTCTGCTTCGGAAAAACGCTGGGCTACTGCGGGAGATGAATTTGTCGTGGCGAAGACACCCCTGGGAGCTCTTGGTTTGATGATCGGCGACGAAGTATGGCTTCCCGAAATGGCAAGAATCTTGTCACTGCGAGGAGCCGAGGTCATCCTTCATCCCGTGGATTGGAATCGCGTCGAGGCTGCACACCAGGCTGCTACCGAGAGGACTGAAGAAAATCGCACTCATCTTGTATCGGTGGCGCGAACAGACAATCCAGCCAGCGTGGGAAGCCAGGTGGTTGTGAATGACCGCTTCATGCCCGGACAGCCCATTGCTCTGATGCGTTATCCCACGGCGATGTGGACGAGACCCGGGTTCGAAGAAGATCTCTTTGTCACTCTCGACCTCATGGATTCCCACAGCAAGGTCCAAGGATTTCACCTTGATCCTCTCGCAACCAGACAGCCTGCCCTCTACGGAGCCTTCACCGGTCCCTTCCACGAAGGAGCGACAACATGATCACCCAGTCCATTGTCAGTGGGCTTGCGATCGGCGGAGTCTATGCACTCCTCGCAGTCGCATTCCTGCTCACTTATCGCGTAGCCGGTGTGTTGAACTTCGCGCAAGGTCAATTCGTGATGATTGCCGCTTTCGTGGGTTCCACAATCAGCGGAACGCTCGGGTGGCCGACGATCTCAGCCGGCCTTATCGGTATTGCAGTGGCCGGTGGTCTGGGCGCGTTGATGGAGAGGGTTACCTATTTGCCCTTGCATGACAAGCCTCACGCGTCGTTGATTATTTCTACGGTCGCTGTAGGCATCATCATCGAGCAGGGGGCACACCGAATCTGGGGGCCGGACCCTCGCTCATTGGAATCGCTCGTTCCCAATGTCCCGATCGAGATTTTCGGCAACAGGATAAGCCTGGTATCGATATTCATTTTCGCCATGTCAGTCGTCATGGTAATTGGACTCAATCTGCTGTTATCGCGCACGCGCCTGGGCCGTCAAATGGAGGCCACCTCGGTCGACCCAGACACCGCGCAACTTATGGGAATCCGCACCGGGCGCATCGTGATCATTGCCTTTGTCATCAGCACTGCGCTCGCAGGCGCTGCTGGTGTATTAGTCGCACCTATTTTTGCGGTGACATATCACCTCGGGTTCCTCCTTGCGTTGAAAGCTTTTGCCGCCACAATCATTGGCGGTTTCGGGAACCTAACCGGTGCCGCGCTTGCGGCGTTCATGCTGGGGGTCGTGGAAAACCTGGCTGCAACATTTATTGGTTCCGAGAGCAAAGACCTCATTGCCTTTGCGCTCATGATTCTCTTCCTGATTCTTCGTCCTCAGGGCATTTTCGGAACAAAGGTGGGTGAGAAGCTCTAATGGCAACGCTCTCTCGTATAACTTCCGGGTTCAAGCCCGTGGGGATTCCCGAGGGCCCCCGGAACACTAGGTCTGAGTGGTTCCTCTGGCCTGCTCTCATCCTCGTGGTTATTGCGCTCTCCTTCGCAGTGGACAACCTGTATTGGCTGCAAGTGCTCGTCAACGCTTTCACGATGGTGATCGCCGCGGTGGGCTTATATGTGACCTTTGGTCTCAGTGGCCAAGTCTCGCTTGGTCAAGCAGCTTTCTATGCAATCGGTGGCTACACGACAGGTCTGCTCGTGGCAAACCTGGGGTGGCAGATGGGCCCCGCGATCATCGCGGGAACACTCGCTGGGGCCGTGGTAGGCGTTGGTCTGGGAGTCCCCACACTGAGACTCAAAGGCCACTATCTGGCTCTGGCCACACTGGGCTTTGGCCAGGTAGTCGCGATGATTTTGTTCAACTGGACATGGCTCACAGGTGGTGCAACAGGAGTCCGCGGGATCGTAGCGCCGTTGTTTGGCACGTTTGAGCTCGTGACCGTCCGTGAATGGGCGATTTTTGTCGGAATTATCGCCGTCGTCGCGACCTTCATCGTCCATCGGCTTCGGTATTCAACTTTTGGGCGAGCGATGCAAGCCGTCCGAGACGCTGATGTTGCAGCAGCAGCAATGGGGGTCTCACTCAGGAGTGTCAAGGTCCTGGCCTTCACGATTGGGGCAACTTTTGCGGCCTTAGCTGGATCCCTCAACGCGGGTGTGATTACCTACATAAGCCCGGGTACGTACACGTTGATTCTGTCGGTTGCCATCCTGTCGATGGTAATTGTCGGTGGTTCATCCAGCCACTGGGGTGCTGTGATCGGCGCGTTTGTCATTGTCTTTTTGCCGGAAGTCCTGCGGGTGGTGCAGGGCTACTACATGCTCTTCTACGGAATTCTCTTGCTGGTGATTGTGGCCTACCTGCCTGGTGGGTTGTGGAAAGTGATCACCGGTGCGGGTGACCTGGTCAAGAAAGCGCTGGGCCGGAAAGCTCCCGTGCCTGCCGAGGAAGAAAGGTCCTAGCGTGGAGACTCTGAATGTGCGAGGCGTCGTCAAACGCTTTGGTGGGGTTGTCGCTCTAGACGGCGTTGACCTCTCGCTTGATGCGGGATCAACGAGGGCTCTGATTGGGCCCAACGGGAGTGGAAAGTCCACCCTTATTAACTGCATCTCCGGCATCGATGCCTGGGACGAGGGTGAGATTTTGGTCGGGGGGGAACCGGTCGAAGGCAAGAATCCTGTCGGCACAGCCCGGAGGGGAATCAGCCGCACCTTCCAAACTCTGCGGTTGTTTGAGGATATGAGCGTCCTCGAAAATGTCATGGTTGCCATGCATCACTGGCGTCAAGCCGGTTTGATTAGCGCCGTTTTTGCTTTGCCCAGGTTCCGGGAGGACGAAGCACGAATGCGGCGCGAGGCCATGGAGTTACTGGATTTGTGTGGGATCGCTTCGGAGGCTGATCGCCGCGCTGGAAATCTGCCCTACGGCTACCGGCGCTTGGTAGAGATTGCCCGAGCCTTGGCTATCAAACCAACTTTGCTATTGCTGGACGAACCTGCGGCTGGCCTTAACGATTCGGAGACGGAGAAGCTGGCGGAACTCGTGGGATCACTCGGCGGCGGTGACATCGCATTGTTAGTGGTGGAGCACAACATGGAGTTCGTTTCCTCAGTGGCTAGTGAAGTCACCGTGCTCGATAACGGCCGCATCATTTCCGAGGGCACACCTGAACACGTGCGACAAGACCCAGCAGTTCTGAAGGCTTACCTGGGCTCAGAGGAAGACGAGGAGATCCATGGCTGATTCGATTCTTGAAGTAGATGACGTTGTTATCAGCTATGGCAGCGCTCAGGCTGTCAGGGGTGTCACCCTGAAGGTGGGATTTGGAGAAATTGTTACGCTGATTGGTGCTAACGGCGCGGGAAAGTCGACAACGCTGAAGGGCATTGTCGGTTTGCTCAAACTGGTCTCCGGGTCAATCACTTTTGATGGTCGCGCCACCGCCGGCAAGTCCGCAGATGCACTCGCGCGAGCGGGGCTGAGCCTTGTGCCCGAGGGAAGAAGAGTTTTTCCTGGACTGACGGTCTTAGAAAACCTTGACGTGGCCTCCACGGCCAGCGGAATTCGAGGGACGAAGTTTCGGGAAGCCATTGCTGAAGTGATGGATGTGTTCCCCCGTTTGGCAGAGCGAAAAGACAGTCTGGCCTGGACACTCTCCGGAGGCGAGCAACAAATGCTTGCCCTGGGACGAGCCATTGTTGCCAAGCCGAAGCTCATGCTGCTTGATGAGCCAAGCCTCGGCCTGTCTCCTCTCTTGGCCACTGAGGTGGTCCAACTGACTAGCCGTTACTCACGCGAGCACGGGACGAGCATTTTGCTCGTGGAACAAAACGCCAAGCTCGCTCTCAAATCTTCCGATCGCGGTTACGTGATGGAAACCGGACGTGTCGTTCTCCAAGGTCCTGCAAAGGAGCTAGCGAACGACCCGCAGGTGCGCAGTGCGTACCTGGGCTCCTAACAAAGGTGTGGAGCAACCTTCAAACAGCACAAGTGAAATGAGGAAAAAAGCCATGAAAACACTGAAGCCAGCGTTGGCTCTTGTCAGCGCCATGCTCGTGATTGCGCCGCTTGCCGCGTGCGCACAAACCGAGCCCGCGGGAGGGGAAGACACTTCTGCTCCTGAAGGCGAAACCGCCGTTGTCGAAGAAGTTGTCCTCGGGGACATTCTTCTTGGCGTTGGCCTCCCCACCACCGGCGGTTCTGCAGTTCTCGGTGACCCGATGACTCACGGCATTGAAATGGCCGTGCAAGAAATCAATGAAGCTGGTGGCATTCTCGGTGGCGCGGTTACCATCTTGCAGGAAGAGACCGGCGCCGACGACGCAGCCGCGTTGAACTCTTTCAACAGACTGGTGTCCTCAGATGTCGCTGCGGTGATTGGTTACCCCATTAGCACGCAGGGCTTCGCCATCATGACCCAGATTGAGCGTTCGCAGATTCCCACCATCCTCGGAGGGACGAACTCCAATCTCGCGGGTGGCGGCGAATGGGCCTTCAACATGACCTCGCGCGACGCCATCACGTCTCGGGCGGCAGCTGAATTCGCGAACAGCACCTTGGGTTACACCAAGATTGGTCTGCTCCGCGAAGCTGGCGAACTGGGAACTGGAGCAAGCGAAGTGATTACTGCGGCAGCTGCTGACCTAGGAATGGAAATCGTCAACGAACAGATTTTCCAGACCGGCGACGTGGACCTGTCATCGCAAGCGAACAGCATTGCTGCATCCGATATCGACATGTTGTTCGTGTACGGGCAACAGGCTGACTTCATCGTGATCTCCAACGCTCTGGCTACTGCAGGCGCTCAGTTCCCGACCTTCATCGCTGGTTTGCAGCCGGGGACCTACGCCAGCTTGAACTATGACGGTTTCGGTCGTATTTACAACCGCAACCAGTGCATCCCGTCAGCAGCAACCGAGGGTCCGCTGTTCGAATGGTCTCAGAAGTATGAGGCTGAGTTCGGCGCAGCTCCCACCGAGTACGCAGCTATCGCGTATGACGGCGTGAAGGTTCTGGCTCAGGCGATTGAAAACGCCGAAAGCCTCGAACCTGAAGCAATTCGTGACGCACTCACGAATCTTCCGCTCATGCAGGGTATTTGTGGCCCTCACGTCGGAACGCCGGAGGGCAACATGTCCTTCGGAGTGACCATTGGGCACTACGAAGAGAGTGGTTATGTACCCGATGAGGTTCTTGAGGTGCTGCCCTAACTGTGCCTAGACACGTCGTTGTAACTGGCGGCGCGTCAGGCATCGGTGAGGCGGTGGTCACGCGTTTCTTACGTCGTGGCCACCGCGTCACCGTCCTTGATCAGCGCGAAGCCCCAACCCAAGCTCAAGGGTCAACTCCTGGACTCGGTGAACTCGTCTGGAAGCAGGTTGATGTGACAAATGCTCAAGGGGTTGCGACAGCAATCGCCGACGCAGACGAGACTGCACCAGTCGACGGGGTTGTGGCGTGCGCTGGAGTTGTATCCCACTCCGGTCTTGTAGACGAAAGTGATGAGGTTCTGAGCACAGTGTTCACGGTGAACGCGCTGGGAGCAGCGCTTGTGGCCCGGGAGGCCATCCGTCACATGATCGATGGCGGAAGACCCGGTTCTCTCGTATTTGTGTCGTCGACGGCCGGGCTCGGATATGTTTCTGGTTTGGGTGCGAGTTATCACATGTCAAAAGCGGCACTTATCGGTCTCACCCACTCTCTCGCGGGTGATTACGCCCGCTATGGGATTCGCGCTAACGCTGTTGCACCCGGAGTGGTGAAAACACCCATGACCCAAGACCAAATCGCAGCGGTCGGCAAAGACATGCTTGCGCGACGTTCACCGTTGGGCCGTTTAGCCACTCCTGACGAGGTGGCCTCGGTCGTGGAGTGGCTGTGTTCCCCCAAATCTTCTTTCACTACCGGTTATGTTTTTCCGATTGACGGCGGCCAAACCGCAGTGACCGGAGCCCCACCCACGGGTTACCCAGCACCTGACCCTGAAGACTTAGTCATTGGCTCCTTCTCAGGAGATCGCGCATGAGCCACGTTCTGATTACGGGAGGAGCTTCGGGAATCGGAGCTGGCGTGGCCCTCTATCTAGCAGAGAACGGTGTGCGGGTATCTATTCTCGATCGCACCGGTCCTGACACTGTGACTTGGTGGAACGAACTTTCGGCGAGCGTTCAGGGACGCTGGCTGGTAGCCGACGCTAAAAATCGGGCCGACTATGTTTCAGCGTTGGTCTCGTGCGCCCCGGACAATCTCACTGGCCTTGTCACGTCGGCCGGAATTTCCTTGAAAGAAAGTTTTTTCGACTCGTCTGATGAAAGCTGGGATGACTCGCTCACGGTCAACGTTATGGGGACCGTTCTCGCTATCAAGGAATTTGCGCGGCAGATAATTGACCGGGGAGCGACCGGATCCGTGGTGACTGTGGCATCCACGGTTGCCTATGGAGCGGTTGCCGGTTTAGGCGCGCACTATCACGCGTCAAAAGGCGCCATCGTGGCTCTCACGCGCGCTCTCGCCAGCGAGTTGGGCCCTGAGGGAATTCGGGTGAATTCTGTCGCGCCAGGACTGGTCAAGACCCCTCTCACCCAGTTCATGCGCGACAGCGTGGGGGAGTCAACCCTGACGTCTCGGGTTCCCCTTCGCGATATGGCTGATCCGGAGGATGTGGCGCGCGCGATTAGTTTCTTGCTCTCGACTGATTCAGCGATGGTGACCGGACAGGTTATTCCCGTTGACGCTGGTCAGATCATGGTGTCTGGTCAGCCGCCGAGCGGTTTTCCGGACCCGCTGGTCAAAGCTTCTGCACTGCACGCCCAAGGAGCAAATTTTCGATGATAGATGGAAAGGTACATCATGATTACAGATAGAGAACCCCTCATTGTTGTGGTGGGAATGGGGCCGGTGGGTATGACGGCAGCACTGAAGTTGGCTCGCCAGGGACTCCCGGTCACGGTGCTCGAAGCTGGTGAGGACTTGTCGCTGGAATCTCGGGCGTCGACTTTTCACCCCTCTAGTCTGCAAATCCTGGATGAACTCGGAGTCATCGACGAGGTATTGGAGATGGGGCTCAAGTCTCCTGGTTTTCAATACCGGGGCAAGAATCGTGAACTGATTGCCCACCTTGACATGTCGGTGCTCGCAGAAGACACCAAGTTTCCTTTCCGGATTCAATTGGAACAAAGCAAAGTTACTCGGATCATTCGGAAACATTTAGAGCAGATGCCCCATGTCACTTTGAGATTGGGCACTCCTGTGGAGAGGGTCGAACTTGCAACCGATGCGGGACTTATTTTTCTCCCCGGCGATGGCCTAAACCCTTCCTACCGGGCTGACTGGGTGATTGCCACCGATGGGGCAGCATCAATTTGTCGTCGAACTTTGGGAATTGCTTTCGAGGGTGTGACGTATCCGGAAAGATTCTTGGTGGCATCTACCACGCACGAGTTTGAAGAGGATTTCCCCGGTCTTGCCCCAGTGAGTTACATCTATGACCCAGAGGATTGGGGCGTATTGCTTCGCACTCCCTCGCACTGGCGGGTTTTATTCCCGATTGACCCGGAAGAATCGAGTGAGGATGCACTCGATCCTGATCGGGTCGAGGAACGACTCCAAGGGGTTGTTCCCTTACCCGAGCGCTACCCACTCGTGCACAGCACGATTTATGCAGTTCACCAGCGCATAGCTCAGACATTTGGTGTGGGCCGGTTCCTTTTGGCCGGTGACGCCGCGCACATTAACAATCCCCTCGGCGGTATGGGCATGAACAGCGGAATCCACGACGGGGACGCTGCAGTAGCTGCCGTCAATTACGCGCTGGCCGGGGGTGACCCGGTTCGAGCGGTCGAGGTCTATTCGAAGGTCCGCCGAGATGTTGCTGCATTCGACGTGCAAATGAATACACAACGAAACTATGAAGAGATGCGCGAAAAGAATGAAAATAATCGCCACGCTCGCCGTCAGGAAATGGAGCGAATCGCGAAGGATCCTGACCTGAGTCGCGCCTACCTGCGAAAAGCCGGACTGGTGTCTTCCTTGGAAACCTCTCGTCGACGGATGGCACGCGGACTCACCCCCATCCACACTCGGCATGAGAAGGCCGCTGGCCGTCAGCTGTCCGACATGATTCGCCTGGACGCTTTATTGGTCGGTAACCACAAAGGAGACCGGGAGATTCGATATCTCCATCATGGGGAGCGACCTGCAAGCGATCGGGGTTTGGCCGAGTGGATCGGCAGCCAAGCAGCTTTGGTTGTGGTTGAAGTTCACACCGTGGGTAATGACATGGCGGAGTGGGCGAGAGAGGTCAGGGCTCTGGAGCGGGCTGGCGTGAGTGCGCTCCACCTTGTTGATTCGGGTGATGCGAAGGCTTTGGTTGAAGCACTTCGGGTCGCGCGGGATTCACGCCTCGACATGTTGGTTTTTGTCACGCTGATGGGCGATTCGGTGAGTTCCCAGCTGGTGTCCTTGGCTAAAGCTGCGGTTTCCGCAGGAGCGGACCTCTTGGGCGTGGCGGGCGTAACAACTCGAGATGAGCTCTTTGAGCTTCACCAAGAAATTACGGACGTTCCCCTCCTGGTCCACTCAGATGAGACGCCAGACGGTGACTCCGAGCTGCAGTGGACCCTGGCCGGTGTGAACCTGGTGCTTCCCTCAGTGAAGACCCCCGCTCGGGTCGAATAAGTGTCGTCAAGAAAAAACAAGAAACGGAGAAGACTATGACCGGATTAACTGCCGAACGCGCCGAATTTGGACTCATTTTGCCGTCAACCAACACCACGGTTGAGGCCGAATTCAACTGGATGAGAGTTGACGGAGTGTCCTGGCACACTGGACGCATTTACATTCCTGATGCGGAACTTCAAGATGACGCATCGTTTGTGACTTTTCTCGAAAACTTGCGCGGTGAAATCGGTCGCGCTGTCCGTGACGTGATCACGGCAGAGGTTGACTATCTCGTCATGGGGATGAGTGCGGAAACATTTTGGGGTGGTCGGGAAGGCGCCGAGAATTTCGCTCAGTGGATGGCGGAGTTGTCGGGAGGCCTGGGAGTCTCTACTGGAGCCATGGCATCGAAGGCTGCCCTTGACGTCTATGGAGCTCGACGGATTGGTGTCATAACTCCATATCAACCGGTGGGGGATGAGCAGGTGAAGCAGTTCTTCGAAGAGATGGGCTTTGAGGTTGTCGACATTCACGGACTGAAATGCACCACTGCCCAAAACATCGGCGATGTCACTCCGGAGGAAATTCGGGAGGCTTTTCTGAAGACCAACTCCGACGATGTCGATGTATTGCTCCAGGCGGGCACTAACCTGCCCGCTGTGAGAGTCGCCGACGAGCTCGAGAAGGAGCTCGGTAAGCCCGTTATCGCCATTAACGCGGCAACGGTGTGGCACGCCTACCGCACTAACGGAATCATGGACCAGTTCGATGGCTTCGGGTCCCTGTTCCGCGACCACTAAGGAAGGATGGGCACATGGAGTTTTTTGCACACTGTGGAATGTTGACTCTCAAGCCTGAGGGGCTTGCAGAGTCGGTGGCGAAAGTGGAGAAAGGCCTGCTCGATTTAGTCGGAGTCATACCGGGGCTAGTAAAAGCGACAGTGGGAGCCACCGCTGAGGTCAGACCCGACACCGCGAGTGTGTTATTCATCATGGAATTTGACTCGGAGGACAGTTGGGCCGCGTACGGCGGTCACCCTGCCCATCAAGCAGTGGTGGCAGATGCCATAGCACCTGTTTTGGTGGAGAAAAAGTTTTTTCAAACCCGAAACCTCCAGTCGCGGTCGGCTCAGTGAACGATTCCGCCAAAGACGATTACGACCGGGCCGGTTTTGGCGGCACCCTTACCCCGGGTGTCGCCCCGGTCCTGGTCATTATCGACCCCGCCCAAGCCTATGTTGACCCAGAGTGCCCTTTATATGCTGGTGTTGAAGACCAGGTCGCGGTGATCAGCGCGCTGAAAGCCGCCGCAACCGGTCTGGGAATTCCGGTGGTTGTCACCCGAGTGCTCCATGACGATACGAATCAGAACGGTGGAATTTTTGCCAAGAAGGTTCCCTCCCTAGCATGGCTTCGGCCAAACTCGCCATTTAGCGGCTACATCGTAGGTCTTGAACCCGGGGTCGGCGACATTGAGGTGACGAAGCAGTATGCGAGCGGGTTCGCTGGAACCTCCTTGGCACCTACCTTGACTGCGCTGCGATGCGACACAGTCGTACTTGTTGGTTTTTCCACGAGTGGCTGCATTAGAGCTACGGCCACAGACGCTATGCAGATGGGTTTTGTTCCTTTGGTTGTGAGGGATGGAGTGGGCGACCGGCTCGATGCGGTAAACGAGGCAAATCTTTTCGATATTCAGGCGAAAATCGGTGAGGTCATCACGAGCGATGAAGCTCTCGCTCTTTTCTCGGACACGGCACAGTGGCGCACACGCTAATTACCGGCGGTGCCGGCTACCTGGGAATGGCTCTGGCAGAGCACTATGTAGCTGCGGGCGGACAGGTTTCTTTGGCCGATGTTAAAACCGAAGTCATCGAACGCGCCGAGGCCATCGGTGCGAGCGGAATCGTCGTGGATCTGACCGCGGATGACCAGGTGTCCGAGCTGAGTGCGATGAAACCGCTTGATGCACTTGTTTGCGCGGTCGGAGCATGGCCAAGAATTCCGTGGGAGCAGCTCACCCCTGCGCGCTGGAGAGAGTTGATTGACATCAATCTCACGAGTGCCTATCTCGCTGTTCGGGCAACTACCGAAGCTTTGGTGCAATCGAGGGGTTCGATAGTGCTTGTGGGGTCGGCGATCGCCCTCAAAGGCAATCCGGAGATGGCACACTATGCAGCAGCCAAAGCAGGGCTCCACGGATTAGCTAAATCTTTAGCACTCAGCCTCGGACCACGTGGTGTCCGGGTCAATATCGTTGCCCCCGGTCTGATTGAGACTCCGGATGCGGACACGACCTGGTCGAGTGAGCAAAAAAAGGTCTTGTGGAATCAACGCGCCATGCCCGGTCCCCTTGAAGTAGCGGAGGTTGTTGACGCGGTTGCTTTTTTTACGAGCCCGCAATCCAGAGCTATTACCGGCCAGGTCCTCGTTGTTGATCGCGGTGTGGTCTTACATTGACGAAGAACAATCGCTGGGGATTAACGGTGTGTGGCTCGCCCTGGGGGGTTTCTCACCGGAATTACATTCCTCTGGTGCTGCCCGAGAGTAAATCAGTAAGTTCTCGGGCGCCCTCGGTGATGAGGGTACGAATGTGCTGTCTTCGACCTTCATCGTTGCGGTATAGGGGAGCGGCGCAACCGAGGGCAAAAGTCCCTTCTCCGCTGGTGATTACAGCAGCGGCTGTCCCCCAAATTCCTTCATCGACTTCTTCGAAGCTTTCTGTGTCGCCGGTTCGTCGCACAAGCTCTAGTGCTGTGTCGCTCAACAATTCTTTATTGCGTGTTGCTGGGGCAAGCGAACTCAAATATCTCTCGCGTTCCGCCTCGGGCATTGCCGCGAGGAGAACCCGGGATAGCGAACCGGAATGTAGCAACATCGGTCGACCAGGTTCAAACTGCAGACGCACCGGGCTTTTTGATTCCTCCCGAGCAATCATGATGACATTCCATCCCGCCCGTCGGGCAAGGAACACCGATTCGTCCACATCATCTCGAATGCGCTGCATGGTGGCGCGAGCGATCTCTGAGACCGCGGGTAATCCGCGCCGTGCCGCTTCGGCCAAGACAAAAGCTAATTCAGTAACTCGATACTGTGAACCATCAAAACGGTCGATGAGACCTGAGTCTTTCAAAGCCGAGACGTACCGATACGTGGTGGAGAGGCTAAAACCTAAACTTTTCGAAATGTCTTGGATGGTCCAGGTGGGCCGGGACGATGAGAAGAGCAAGAGAACGTCGAGCAGCCGTCTCCCGGTTTCGGCTCCATTGGCTTTTCCTGCCGCGTCCGAGGTGCGGGGTCGCGTGCTCATGGAAATGACTTTATCAATTATTGGGAATACTGGTGTACAAGAAAGGCGGGCATAGTGTTGCACTCATCGGTGACCCCTCAGGAAAAACGTCGGTTACTCCGACAGCGCCTAGAAGAAAATCGGCCCTTAGTTCTCCTCGGTGCTTTCAATGCCCTCAGCGCACGGATGATTGAGCAGGCCGGAGCTGACGCTGTGTATTTGTCCGGCCACATGATTGCTGCCGACCTTGGGTTACCCGACCTTGGCCTCACGACAGCAACCGAGGTGGCATACCGAGCAAACCAGGTCTCTCGAATGATTGATGTTCCACTCATTGTCGACGCTGATACCGGTTTTGGCGAACCCCTCAATACTGCTCGTAGCATCCAAACTCTCGAAGACGCAGGGGTTGCCGGATGTCACATCGAGGACCAGGTAAACCCCAAGCAGTGCGGCCACTCCGAAGGAATCCAGGTTGTTTCGCGACAGCTTGCGCTCCAACGTATTTCGGCAGCGGTCGCAGCCCGACGCGACCCTAATTTTCTGATTATCGCCCGCACCGACTCTCGTTCAGCAGTGGGTCTTGATGAAGCGATAGCCAGAGGCAAAGCTTTTCGAGATGCCGGCGCGGACGTTGTGTTTGCCGAGGCTTTGTCCGGCCCGGACGAAGTCGCGAGATTTCGCGACGAAGTCAGCGCACCCCTGATGGTGAATCTCAACGAGTTTGGTTCCCATGAACCGTTGACGATTGATCAAGTGAAAAATCTCGGTATCGCCATCGCGATTTACCCGATGACGCTGACCCGTTTAGCCATGGGGGCCGTGCAGCGCGGAATCGAGACGATCCTGGCAAATGGTAGTCAGCTCTCATTGCTGCCCGACATGCAAACAAAAGACGAGCTTTATGACTTGCTGGGCTACGCCGACTACCACGCCTTTGATAACGGTGTGTTTGGCCTCAGCGCTGAAGGTTCTGATACTCAATGACGATGGTCTTTGCGGCCCTGGCTGGGGGCGTTGTTCTCGGCACTGTCTTTCAGCGAGTTACCGGCATGGGTTTCGCCCTGCTCATGGCCCCGTTTTTTGCGATTGTTTTTGGCCCATACGAGGGAATTCTGCTCATGAACCTGGGCGGCGCGGTGTCGTCGCTCCTGATGCTGTCTCGGGTGTGGCGTGACGTGGATTGGGGCCGGTTTCTGATGCTCAGCTCGGCGGCTATCCCCAGTGGAATAATCGCAGGACTCGTTATAACTCGCCTCGACCAGCCCACACTTCAAATTTTGGTGGGTGTTGTGCTCATTCTCGGTCTCAGTGCTTCGCTTTTTCTGAGGCCCGCCCCCGCGCGCTCCTCGCCATCCGGTTTGGCTTTTGCTGCGGGAGCAGTGTCTGGTTTCACCAACGCAGCGGCAGGAATCGGTGGGCCGCCCGTAGGTATATATGCCCAAGCCACAGGTTGGCCGCAGCGCAATCTAGCGGCGACCCTCCAGCCAGTTTTTTTCGTGATTAGCGTGAGTGCTTTTGCTTCCAAGACCATAATCTCCGGGGGTCTCCCGGGGCTTGCTTGGTGGATTTACCCGGCAATGGTTTTGTTTATTGTGGTTGGCCTTACAGTGGGTGAACTGTCAAAGAAATGGATCGACGATCGCCTCGCTCGACTCGCCGTAATCGTTTTTTGCTATTTCGGCGCGGCATCAGCAATTGTGGACGGCGTTATAGCGATGGTTCAAGGGACGCTACTCTGACGGGTAATGCAATAAACAGATGTCTTGGCAAGCCCAAAGTTCCTGAGAATCTCGTCAAAAATTGGTGTGCTTACGCGCAGTCATTCACTGCGGGTGACGCATGTTCATGGATTGCTTGGCTCGTGACTTATTCCAATATCGCTCGAGGCCCTTATGCGACCGATAGGGTGAAAAGAGATTCGACTCCTACACGTATCTCCTATCGTCGGGAGTTTGTGGGGAAATTGTGTGCGTGATGTGCATGACGAATGATGTTCATGCCCTCACTAGAGAGCACCGCCCACTCCCAGGAGAACTGTTATCACTGCTGTTTCTATCGCCCCAGACGACCAATCCCACTCACTCTCCCCCTCTCACCAGGAGCGGACGGGTGCTGTGGTCCGCTGCATGTCCGAATTGCGAAGGTTTACCCCCTCACGCCCCAGCCAGCACCCCCAGGCATCAGAGCGGGGCGGGGTAATTCTTCAGAGCCCTTTAGAGCAACACCCGCTAGCCCAGGGTTACGCACACATTGTCAAAAATAAAACTTTTAGCGTGCTTGCCGCCGAGCGATTAGTTCATCCAGCTTTGACGGGCTTGCGGGAGTTTTAAAGCCCAAACGGGCCCGATCTGTGGGGGTAAAACCCAATAAGGACAGGTATGAAATCACCAATCGTGTCCAATCCCGAGCCGCTACCTGTAACCGAAAGTCAGACAGGTCCTGTTTGGAACGCTGGCAAATTAGATCTCGCATGTCCATATCCTCTGCGCACATCAGAATGAGGGTGTAGTCAATTTCCGGGTTCACCCAAGGAGCTAAGAACGCAGATTCCCAGAAGCGTTTCGCATTTTCCGAGAGGTAGTCGGGTGGATTAGGTATTTCTCGCGGCGTTGAAGTACTGGTCTGCTCAAGAGCGCGATTATGGCGATCTGCACGGAATGTCCCGCGTTGCTGCTTCAGCTCTATAGGTACCGGTGGTCTTCCTCTAGTCACAGGATTTCACCTTCCTGAATTTTGGTGTTGCTGACTGGTGTTGGAATCTCAACTACAGGCCAGGACTCCCTCATTTCACTTGCCTCGCCGTGCGTAGCCGAGCCTTGCGTAGCCTTGCCTACGTCACGCGTTACGTCACGCGTTACGTCACGCGTTACGTCACCCGTGACAGTCCCAG
>Ga0181560_10001699_pt1 | contig 20533 bp, 19 predicted proteins | sample 011ome_20_FD_133751 | JGI IMG/M metagenome (GOLD analysis project Ga0181560, IMG submission 133751) | Coastal salt marsh microbial communities from the Groves Creek Marsh, Skidaway Island, Georgia - 011509CT metaG (megahit assembly) | ecosystem: Environmental > Aquatic > Marine > Intertidal...
CGTGCGTGAGAGGGCAGACAACCTCTTTGGCACAATCCTGAGCCTCCCCCGGCATGGGAACGGGATATTAAGAATGAGCAGTGGGGGTTCAGGGGGGGGGTAAAAGCGTGTTTAGACCCCTCTTAAGAATTGCTAAAATATTGATATATCTAAGTAATTTGTATTGTCAGCAACTTCGTGCTGCGAAGGGTTTTGATGTTGAGAAAGCCCTGGAGCGAAACGCACGAGGCTTGTTTAGGCGCTTCGTTGTACCGATTTATCTTAGGCTTAGTTTTGCTACACAATTTGCTACACCAACCTGAGCAGTCAGAGAGCACAACTGGACCAAATGTGAGGGCAGTAGAGCTACAAAGGTGACCAAGGGAGATTCCCTCTCCCTCCGCCAACCAACACCGTTCGTATGAATGGTCTCCATATTCATCTCGGAAACATCTGAAGCGTCTCGGGACATAACGATGGATCCCATCACACAAGGTCTTATCGGCGCGACGTTGCCGCAGGTGGTCGCCCGGGATCGTCGCATGTTGCTCTGGGCGGGCTGCTTCGGTTTTCTGGCCGGGCTGCTGCCGGATCTGGACGTTCTGATACGCTCGTCGTCGGACCCATTGCTGTTTCTTGAATTCCACCGGCAATTCACCCATTCGTTGTTGTTCATCCCCGTTGGCGGATTGGTTTGCGCGGTTGTTCTCCACCTGGTTCTGGGGCGACGAAAAGACGTTTCATTCAAAACAACCTGGCTGTTTTGCACTCTTGGCTATGGTTCCCACGGCCTTCTCGATGCCTTTACCTCTTATGGCACGATGTTGTTGTGGCCCTTCAGTTCTGCGCGTATCTCGCTGAGCTTCGTCTCCGTTATTGATCCGCTGTTTACCCTGCCAGTCATGGCCTTGGTCATCCTTGCCGCCATGCGCAAAAAGCGGCGGTTTGCGGTGGCAGCGCTGCTCTGGGCCTGTGTTTATCTTGGTGCGGGAATGCTTCAGAGAAACGCGGCTATGGAAATGGGCGAAACCCTCGCCGCATCACGCGGACACACGCCAATGCGGCTTGATGCCAAGCCCAGCTTCGCCAATATCTTGATATGGAAAACCATCTACGAGAGTGACGGCCAGTTCTTCGTCGATGCTGTGCGCGCCACCTTTGTGCCACGGGTGTTTTTCGGTGCCTCGGTCCAAAAGCTCAACATCGAGCGGGATTTTCCCGGTCTCGATCCAAACTCCCAGCAGAGACGGGATATTGCTCGATTCGACTGGTTCAGTGATGGCTTTCTGGCGCAGGACCCGTTCAACCCGGACAGGATTGTCGATGTGCGTTACTCGATGGTGCCCAACGAAATCGACGCCTTGTGGTCCATCGGTGTGTCGGCTTCCGCCGGACCGGACACCCATGTCACGTTTCAGACCCATCGGCGTGAGCCGAGAGACAGTCTCGGACGCCTTTGGTCCATGATGATCGCGCCGGAAGAGTGATTGTTGGCGCGTACGGATTTCACCCGCCGAGAATTACCAGTGGCCTTGCTGCCTAATCAAGCCGCGCGATGTCCGCGCCGATCCGATGGCCGGTATTCGCAGTCCCTCCCATCAAATCAGCGGCAAATCCACGTCGTATCAAGTATTCATGCTGGGCCAGGCGGTCACCGGTGAACCCAAGCCGTCAGTTCCCGTTGGTTAGCCGGACGCGTTGCGGGTCTTGCCCACGATTCCATTGCCACAACGTATCATCGCTTTTGAGGGCAATCGTGGTTCGTGAGCCGGCGGCGACGGCCACAACATCCCCCAAAATTGGCATTGGTTCTGGGTCATAGCCTCTGCCCCATGCGACCAATGTGCCGTTCGGGCGGATCGCCAGGGAATGGGAGGATCCGGTCGCAATGGCCTTGGCGCCGGACATGATCTGGCTCCATCGGACGGCCTTGTCACCAAGACCGTGTATGCCGACCGGGCCGTAGATGTTGCCGCCCGTCCCGAGGACGTCTCCGTTGGCGAGAAGCAGAATGGCGTGTCCTGTATGGGCGGTTATGTGTGCGGCATTGGATGCTGTTTGCACGAATTGATCGGTCGATCTCAACTGACCATCCCCATATTGCCCGCGATGGGCGCGGCCTTTGACGAACAGATCACCCGAGGACGTGATGTAATAGTTTGCGCTATCGCCAACCGCAGCCACAGCGACGTTGTTGGCAATGAATTGCCTTGTTTTGCCAGAAAGCCACCAAAGCGCGCGATCATTGGTTATGGCCAGAACCCCGCTGTCGCCGGCGGAAAATCTCGCGACCCCCTGCATCACAACCGCATGTTGATCCATATTTTCTGCGAATGAGAGAAGGTCGTCGTTGTTTGTCAGCGCATAATATCTGTCACGCCCAACACCAACCTGATGTGCTGTGACCGATATGGCCTTGGGTGGGTTTCGCCCCTTCCATGCATAGATCTGTCCGCCCACGATCGCCATTTGCCGATCGTAATAGGCGGCAAGGTTTGGCGATGAACTGTCGGCCAAGGCGGGGCTGGAAATCAGCAGGGCAATGAGGAATACGCGAACCGCATTTACTTTCATGTCATTCCCTCGATCTGTTTCGCTGACCCGAAGAAGGTTATCGGTCACCAAATGGCGGTGCAACGCAGGTCGGGTGATCTGCTATGGTTCGGCAATATTTCGCAGTGTGGATTGCCTCATATGGACCCCCTGAGCACAGACGTTTTGACATTTTGGTTTGGTGACACGGATCTTTCCCGGGACATGGAGCGGCGCGACGTTTGGTTCCGCTCCACAGCCGAATTTGATGCCGAACTCATCAGCCGTTTTCGCGATGCCCATGAGCGCGCCGGCGGTGGCGCCTATGATCATTTCGTTGACGACCCAGCCAGCTGCCTGGCGCTGGTTTTGATGCTGGACCAGTTTCCCCGTAATATTTTTCGGGGTTCCCCCCGCGCTTTTGGCACCGACGCCAAGGCGCGTGAGGTCACGCGGATCGCCCTCGACCGGGGCTATGATCGGGGCATGGCCAGTTGGCGCAGGATCTTTCTGTACCTTCCATTTGAGCACAGTGAGAATTTGGCCGATCAGGACCGGGCCTGCGCGCTCTATGAGAATCTTGGTCAGGAGCGCTCTCTTCAGTCTGCGCTCGACCATCGCGAGGCGATCCGGACCTTCGGTCGTTTTCCCCATCGAAACGACGTCCTTGGCCGGGTGAGTTCTCCTGAAGAAGAGGCGTATCTTCAGGACCCACCGCTGTGGGGCAAAACAGAAGATGAAGTCGCTGCGATTGAGCAGCGCAAAGCCGAACAGCGCGGCACCGGGCCGTTCTGACTCCGATCACAAATGGAATTCGATCCCATGAGCAAACCTCGCAAATCCCCCGATGAATTGCGCAGCCACCGTTGGTTTGGCGGCGAGTCCATGCGGGCCTTTTCCCATCGCGGTCGCTGGCGCCAGCTCGGCTTTGAGCCGGAGGATTATTCGGGCAAGCCGATTATCGGGATTGTGAACACATGGTCGGAAATGAACACCTGTCACGGCCATTTCCCCGAGCGGGTGCAGGCGGTCAAGCGCGGCGTGCTGCAGGCTGGCGGCTTCCCGATCGAATTGCCCGCGATCTCGCTGGGTGAGATCCTGATGAAGCCGACCACGATGCTTTATCGAAACCTGCTGGCGCTCGAGACGGAAGAACTGCTGCGCAGCTATCCGATCGATGGTGCTGTGTTGATGGGAGGGTGTGACAAGACCACGCCGGGCCTGCTCATGGGGGCCTCCTCGATGAACATTCCGTCTATCTATGTGCCCGCAGGTCCAATGTTGCGTGGTTTCTGGAATGGCGAGACGCTGGGAAGCGGCACCGATCACTGGAAGTACTACACGGAATTTCGGGCAGGGAAGGTCTCGGCAGAAACTGTTGATGAAGTGCTGGCTGGCACCGCGCGTTCGGCGGGGACCTGCATGACGATGGGGACGGCGTCTACGATGATGTCGCTGGCTGAAACACTGGGAATGACACTGCCGGGTGCATCGTCAATTCCTGCACCGGATTCCAATCATGCCGTGATGGCCACCGCCAGTGGTCGACGGATCGTTGAGATGGTCTGGGCTGATATCACGCCGTCCGACATTATGACACAGGCCGCATTCGAGAACGCGATCACGGTGGATATGGCCATTGGTGGTTCGACAAATGCGATCATCCATCTTGTGGCCATGGCCGGGCGCTTGCAGGTTGAGTTGCCGCTGACGCGTTTTGATGAAATCTCCAGGACCACGCCCTGGCTGGCGAATATTCGTCCCTCAGGCGCCTATCTGATGGAGGATTTCTACTATGCCGGTGGACTGCGCGCGTTGATGAACGCGCTCGGTGACTTGCTGGATGGTTCGTGCATGACCGTTGGCGGCACCACGCTCGGTGAGACCTACGCGGACGCCGTCATTCACAATGAAGACGTCATCCGTCCCATGAACAAGGCCTTGAGTCCGGATGGCGGGACCGTGGTGCTGTTCGGGAACCTTGCGCCGGACGGTTGCGTCATCAAACAGAGTGCGGCTGATCCGGCTTTGCTCAATCACACGGGCCCCGCTGTGGTGTTTCGTGACAGGGCCGATATGGAAGCACGCGTGGATGACCCCGATCTTGAGGTCACACCGGATTCCGTCCTTATTCTGCAGAATGCCGGACCTGTTGGTGCACCGGGTATGCCGGAGTGGGGGTTGCTGCCGATCCCGAAAAAGATTCTGGAACAAGGCGTGCGCGATATGGTGCGTATCTCGGATGCGCGGATGTCGGGAACCAGCTATGGCACGTGTGTTCTGCATGTCGCCCCTGAAGCCCATATCGGAGGACCGCTGGGTCTGGTCGAGGATGGAGACCTGATCACACTGGATGTGGAGGGCCGCATTCTGAATTTGCATGTTGATGCGGCCGAACTCGATCGTCGTCGAGAGGTCTGGAAGCCGCACCGCACGACACCCGATCGGGGTTATGTCGCGATGTATGCGCAGCATGTGACGCAGGCAAATCGTGGGTGTGACTTTGACTATCTGCAGGCAGGTGCCCGGATCGACGAGCCAGAGATTTTCTAGCCTCCGGAGACCAATTTCGATTTATGTGGCGTGGTTTTTTGATCGGTCTTGCGCCACGGTTGTACCCGGTCTGCGGCGGATTCAATAAAATCTTCAATGCCTGACCAAAAGCCCTTGCACGGCCGGTCCTAAGAGCCCAAATATACGTCTTCCGAGCGCGTAGGAGGCGCGCTCAGACAACCCGATGCGCGACAAAAGTCGCCTGCGATCGCCGAAAAACGACCGATTGGGTCGTCGATATTGTTCCTGATGCAATGGGGACCGCAAATGCGGTGCGCATCCGGGAGAATAAACCGGTGAACGCACAAACGGGCAGATGGGAGTAGAAACGACCGATGCTAGCCGCAACGCTTGCACCCTTCGTCTTGGCTGTGTTTGCACCCTTCGTGCGACGTCGGGTCGGTAACTCTGCGGGCTGGGCGTTGGCCGTTCTTCCGGCGGCTCTGTTTATCTACTTCGCACAGTTTCTTGGACCTGTGGCGTCAGGGGAGACATTCATCTTCTCGACCGAATGGGTGCCCGCCCTCGGCATCGCGCTGTCCTTCTATGTTGACGGTTTGAGTCTGCTTTTTGCGCTCCTGATCACATTTATTGGCACCTTCATCGTTCTTTATGCCGGTGCCTATCTCAAGGGTCATGCTGACCTTGGCCGCTTCTTCATGTTCGTCCTGATGTTCATGGGATCGATGCTTGGCCTTGTTCTGGCCGACAATGTGGTCACGCTCTTTGTCTTCTGGGAGTTGACCTCGATCACCTCGTTCCTGCTGATCGGCTTCAACCACGACAAGGCGCGCTCACGCCGGGCGGCCCTGCAGGCGCTGGTTGTGACGGGCGGAGGTGGCTTGGCACTGCTGGCCGGACTCCTGCTGATGGCGCAGGTCGGCGGGTCGATGGAACTTTCGACCCTGCTGGCCGATGGTGATGTGCTGCGTGAACACCCCTGGTACCTCGCGATCCTCGTTCTGGTGCTTGCAGGGGCTTTCACGAAATCTGCACAAGTGCCGTTCCATTTCTGGCTGCCAAACGCCATGGAGGCTCCGACACCGGTCAGTGCCTATCTGCATTCGGCAACCATGGTCAAAGCCGGCGTGTATCTTCTGGCCCGCATGAATCCCGGACTTGGCGGGACGGATATCTGGCAGATCATCTTGATGAGCTTTGGCGGGGCAACATTGCTGACAGGCGCGATCCTGGCGCTGCGCAATACGGACCTCAAGCTGATGCTGGCCCAAACGACGGTCGCAAGCCTTGGGCTCCTGGTGTTTTTGATCGGGATTGGCGAACCCCTCGCGATCCAGGCGGCGATGGCCTATCTGTTTGCCCACTCAATGTTCAAGGGTGCATTGTTCATGGTTGCGGGCTCCATTGATCATGGGACCGGCACGCGCGACGTGCGTCGTCTCTCGGGTCTTGGCCGGGTCATGCCGTTCACGGCTGCGGCCGCCGGACTGGCCGCATTGTCCATGTCGGGATTGCCGCCGTTCTTCGGCTTTATTGCCAAAGAGTGGGTTTACAAGGGCACTCTCGACGGGAGTTTGCCGTTGCTGCTCACGGCCGTTGCGATCACCGGTAACGCGCTGATGTTTGCGGTCGCATTTCTTGTCGGATTCAAGCCATTTTTCGGGAAACCAGGCGATACGCCGCACAAGCCCCATGAGGGTTCGGTTGGATTGTGGATCGGGGCGCTGACACTTGCTGCTTTGAGCCTGATCTTTGGATTGTTCAGTGGACTCGCTGAAACATTCTTTATCGGACCAGCTGCTGTTGCGGTGGCCGGTGTGCCAATGGTGGTCGATCTTTATCTGTGGGGCGGTTTCAAGGCTCCGGTCGTTGCCAGCATCATCACGGTCGCGCTGGGGGCGTTCTTCTTCTGGCAGGGCGCGCGCCTGAGCGCATTTCTGGCGCGTGTTGTCGACGCGCTCTGGGGCCCGGATAAAGGCTATGACCAGTTCATGGATGGTTTGATAGGGCTCGCGCGTGCGGTCACAAACCTCTTTCAGACCGGGCATCTGCGGCGCTACATGCTGTTTACCTTCCTGACACTCGCGGCCGTGCTGGTGTTGCCACAGGTCATGCTGGGCAACGGGTTCGTCGTGAAGGCGCCGCCGATCGATCTGCTCGTCTGGGCGATCGGACTGCTCGCATTTGTCGGGGCTCTGGCGATACCGTTTACCCGGTCCCGGCTGGCTGCAATCATGCTGATGGGCGTGCTTGGGCTTTCTGTCGCTTTCGTCTTCCTGCTGTTTGGTGCACCCGATCTGGCCTTTACCCAGTTGATGGTCGAAACCCTCTCGGTTGTGATCCTGGCCCTTGTGCTGGCGCGGTTGCCGGTGTTCGGCACGGACTGGCGGGGCTATCCGCGCTTTGTGCGGGATGCGCTGATCGCCGGTGCGATCGGTATTGCGATGGCGACCCTGCTGGTATCGATTACATCGGTACCGCTGGATCTCACGCTCAGCGAGTTTTTCTCGGCGCGCAGCTACACCGAGGCCTATGGCCGGAATATCGTCAACGTCATCCTTGTCGACTTCCGGGCACTTGATACGCTGGGCGAGATCGCCGTTGTGGCCGTCGCGGGTGTCGCGGTGCTGTGCCTGCTCGCCTTCCGCCATATCGACCATGACTCCGAAGACAAGCCGGAGGCGTCGTCATGAATTCGCTGATCCTCCGCACGGCCGTGCCGGCGCTGGCCGGATTGATGCTGCTGTTTTCGATCTATGTTCTGCTGCGGGGTCACAATGAGCCCGGTGGCGGCTTCATCGGTGGCTTGATCGGCGCTTCGGCCTTTGCCATCTACACCATTGCCGAGGGCCTGGCATCGGCCCGGCGGGCGCTGATTGTGCCGCCCATCACGATTGCCGGCGTTGGTCTGTTTCTGGCGGCGATCAGCGGCATCGTGTCTCTGCTGTTCGGCGATGCGTTCCTGACAGGTCAGTGGTGGTTTCCGGCATTCAATCCGGATCTGAAATACTTCTCTTCCGTCGTGCTGTTCGATATTGGGGTCTATCTCGTTGTCGTCGGTGCCATTTCGGGTATCGCGTTTGCCCTTGAGGAGCGGGAATAGATGGAAATCGTCCTCGCTATTCTTGTCGGCTGCCTCTTTGCCATCAGCGCCTATCTACTGCTGTCGAGTTCGCTGATCCGTCTGATCCTTGGTGTCTTTGTGCTGGGCAATGCCACCCATCTCATGATCTTCGTCCTCGGCCGGCTGACGCGGGAAAATCCGCCGCTGATCGAGTATGGGCTGAAGGTTGCCGAACCAGGAATTGCCAACCCGCTGCCGCAAGCGCTCATCCTGACCGCGATCGTGATCAGTTTCTCTCTTTTCGCATTCCTGCTCGTGCTCTCCTATCGGGCCTATCAGTCGCTGGGCACGATCAACACGGACGAAATGCGCGTGGCCGAGCCTGAGCCAACCGGAACTCTTCTGCGAGGCCGCGATGTCTGATCTGACAGCATGGCTGGTTGTCTGGCCGGTTGCGATTCCCCTGATCGGGGTGGCGCTGACTGTGATCCTTTGGGGGCGCGAACGCGCCCAGACCAATATCGGCGTTATTGCGATCAGCCTGCAGCTCGTTTCCTCCATCGTGCTGTTACAGCATGTCTGGGAGAACGGTCCGCTGGCGATGGCGATGGGCGGCTGGTCGGCGCCGTTCGGCATCGCGTTTGCCGCCGACGTGTTTGGCGCGGGTCTGACGGTTGCCGCCAGTCTCGTCGCGCTGCTGGTCCTTATTTATAGCCTCGCCGATACGAATGCCGATCACCGCCGCGCGGGCTTCATACCCCTGATTCTGGCACTCATGGCCGGGGTTGCGGGCGCCTTTCTCACTGCAGACATTTTCAACCTCTATGTGTGGTTCGAGGTGACGCTGATCTCGTCCTTCGGCCTGATGGTCCTGGGCGGGCGTCGTGAACAGCTCGACGGGGCGGTGAAGTACGCGTTTCTCAATCTGCTTGCCACCACCCTCCTGCTGATCGCCATCGCGCTGCTTTATGGCATGACCGGCACGCTCAGCATGGCGGACCTGACCGGCAAGGTCGCGGCCCTGCCGGCGGATTCGCCGATCGAGATCATCGCGCTTCTCTTCCTCCTGTCGCTGGGCATGAAGGCAGCCCTGTTCCCGCTGCATTTCTGGTTGCCGGCCGCCTATCACACGCCACTGCCGGCGGTGTCAGCAATTTTCGCGGCGCTGCTCACGAAGGTCGGTGTCTATTCGCTGATCCGCGTCTTCATGCTCGTGTTCCCGGACGGCGCGGATATCGCCCGTGAAGCGATGATCTGGGTCGCGGTGGCCACGATGATTGTCGGGGCGCTTGGCGCACTTGCGGAATCCGATATCCGTCGGGTTGTCTCCTTCACGGTGGTCAGCGGTGTCGGTGTCATGGTTGGCGGCATCGCGATCGGGACTGAAGCAGCACTGCTGGGCACGACCTTCTACATGATCCATTCGATCATCATTTCGGCAGCCTTGTTCATGGCCACGGGCATGATCGTGCGGGCAGGCGGTGGCACACGGATCGCGGATCTGGCGGGTTTGTACAAAGGGGCCCCTTTTCTGGCCGTGGCCTTCCTGCTTTGTGGTCTGTCCCTGGCGGGTGTCCCTCCCTTCGCCGGGTTCTGGCCCAAGGTCTATCTCGTTCAGGCCGGCCTTGAGGCAGGCGCTTATGGCATCGTCGCCGGTATCCTGATTTCCGGTTTTCTGACTCTGATGCTGGTCGGACGCATTTTCGCACTGGTTTTCTGGCGCGCTGCGCCCGAGGGTGCCCCGGCTGTCGCATCCGATGGGGGTACGGTGATGAAGGGTACACTGGGCGCACTCACGATCCTGACATTTGTCATCGGGGTCTACTCAGCGCCGGTCGTGAATGCCTCGGGACGCGCGGCTGCAGAACTGTTTGCACCAGATGCTTATATCGGGGTCGTGCTGGGCCGATCCGCGCAGGCCGATGCGGGTGGCGTCGAGGGCCCGGGGGCGCGGCCATGAACCTGTTTCTCGTCAACATCGTTCTGGCCCTGGTCTGGGGTGCTGTGACAACGAGCTTTGCGCCCGGCAATCTGCTGTTCGGATTTGTGCTGGGCTTCTTTTCTCTTTGGCTTGTCCGTGACCGTTTCAATCCGCGGAATTTCAACCGTCCAGGCCGGGCATTGGCACTGGCGGGCCTGTTTCTACTCGAACTCCTCCTCTCGGCATTTCGTGTGGCCCGGGACACGCTGCGGCCGAATATGACATTCCGCCCAGCCATCATCGCCCTGCCGCTGGAGGTCCAGAAAGAGGGTGAGATCATGCTGCTGGCCAATTTGATCAGCCTGACACCGGGCACCCTGAGCGTCGACGTGTCGACCGACCGCTCGACGCTCTATATTCACGCGATGGATGTTGATGATCCCGACGCCTTGCGGCAGGAAATTCGCGACGGCTTCGAACGCCGCATCCTGGACGTGATGGAGTAGGTGATGGCTGAATTCGGTGCACAGTTCCTGGAATGGTCCATCGACATCGCCTATGTGGCGATCATGATGTCCTTTGCGCTGACCGTGTTTCGGTTGCTGCGCGGCCCGACATTGGCGGATCGTGTGGTGTCGCTGGACATGATGGCATTGCTCGGAATTGTGTTCATCGGTGTGTTCTCGCTTTCAACGGGCGTGTATGCCTATCTCGACGTGGCGATTGCGCTGGCCTTGATCGGCTTTCTCGCGACGGTTGCGTTTGCGCGTTACATCTATCGCGGAGCCCTCGCGGAACGTCGTGGTTCGGATGTCCCGGATGAAGGAGATGATTCGTGATCGACTTCATCAGCGGTATCTTCATTCTGCTCGGGGCGGCGTTTGCGCTGATTGCCGGAATCGGATTGTTCCGGCTTCCGGATGTTTATTTGCGCATGCATGCAGCCACGAAAGCGGGAACGCTGGGCGCAGGACTGGTGCTTCTGGCTCTGGCGCTGGACGCACAGCAGCTTCAGGTTGCCGCGCGCGCCATCGCAGGCATTTTGTTTCTGTTGTTTACCGCACCCATTGCCGCCCATTTGCTTGGGCGCGCGGGCTATCTTTCAGGTTCGCCCCTTTGGACGAAAACGCGCTTCGACGAGCTCTCTGAAAAATATGATGCCGACGGTCGCAGGTTAAACGGGACACCCCCGGAAGAGCTTCGCAGGGGCAGTGCCCATCGGGGCGATAAGGATGGGGCCAGCGAATAAGGCCCTTGGCCTCTCGCTTTGTTACATGGCCACATCTTCGTAACGTTTCAGGTCAATTCAAATATCAATTCCGTGCGAGAATGTGCTACCCTGCGCGTGATTGCGATTCAGGCAATTTAGATCGGACTGTTATGAAAAAACCTATTCTTCTGGGTGTCGTCTTCATCCTTTTGGCCGGGGTGATCGGTGGGTTCGCATATTTTGAGTATGTGATGAAACCCGAGATCATCAAGAAGGCCATTTTGGGCAAAGCGCAGCCGACGTCAGAGGTTGTCACAGAAGTGGCGACGGCGGAATCCTGGCGGCGCGCTGTGCCGGCGATTGGAACCCTGTCGGCGGTGCAGGGAATCGACGTGGCCCCGGAAACCCCCGGCATCGTGCAGAGCATTGGGTTCAAGTCCGGTGAAGAAATCGAGGTGGGCACTTTGCTCATCGAACTGGATGACGGTACTGAGCAGGCTTCGCTCAAGGCTGCGCAGGCACAGCTCCGGAACAGTCAGGTCAGCCTGAAGCGCCAGCGAGAGTTGCTGGATCGTGGCAACACCTCACGCAGCAACTATGATACGGCCATCGCCTCACGCGACAGCGATGCTGCCGAGGTTGAGCGCATCCGTGCTTTGATTGCAGAGAAATCCATTCTGGCCCCGTTCAGCGGGCGGTTGGGCATTCGCAAGGTCGATCTCGGGCAGTATGTGTCAGCCGGTACGGTGCTCGTGAGCTTGCAGCAACTTGATCCGATCTATGTGGACTTTCCGGTTCCCGAGCAACAGCTTGATCTGATCAGTGTGGGTGACGACGTCGAATTGCGTGTTGATGCCTTTCCGAAAGGCACGTTCAACGGCAAGGTCACGACCATCGATTCCCAGGTGGAACAATCGACCCGAAATATTCTTGTGCGGGCCGAGTTGGCCAATCCGGCCAAGCAGCTTCTTCCGGGCATGTTCGCCAATGTCCGTGTGATGGAACCCAAAGCGCAGGACGTTGTTGCGATCCGTCGAACGGCCATCACCTACAGCCTGTTCGGGGACACCGTCTTTGTGGCCAAGCCTGATGCTTCGGGCGCAGAGAACGACAAGAAGGAGGCGGCTACCGATGCCAAATCCGAACCACCCAAATACACCCTTGAGCAGCGGCGTGTGACGCTGGGTGAGCAGCGCGGCGACCAGATTGTCGTTGTTGATGGCGTCAAAGCCGGTGAGCATGTTGTGACGGGCGGCCAGAACAAGATCTTCAACGGTCAGAAGGTCACCCTTTCGAAGGTCCCGCCACTCAAGGCGCCCTCTGAACGACCCAAACCCTGAGGCGCGCAATGTCATTCACTGACCTTTTTGTTCGCCGGCCGGTTCTGTCGTCAGTTGTCAGCCTGCTGATCCTCCTGATCGGCTTGCAGGCCGCATTCTCGCTGCAGATCCGCCAGTACCCCGAGATTTCCAACACCACCATCACGGTGACGACGGCCTATCCGGGCGCCAATGCTGATGTGATCAAGGGATTCATCACGACGCAGATTGAGCAGGCCGTGGCCAGTGCGGAAGGCATCGACACGCTGGTTTCGACATCTGCGCAGAATGTTTCAACAGTCACTCTGAATCTCAAACTCAATGCGGATGCGGACCGGGCGGCTACCGATGTGCTGTCAAAGGTCAATCAGGTCCGCGGTCTCCTGCCAGATGCGGCATCGGATCCGGTGGTCTCGAAACAGACGGGTGAGAGCACAGCATTGATGTATCTCTCGTTCAATTCGGACGTGATGACACCGCCCCAGATCACCGACTACATCACGCGCGTGGCCCAGCCCAAGTTCCAGACTGTGGACGGTGTCGCGAATGCGCAAATTCTGGGTGGTCAGACCTTTGCCATGCGTGTGTGGCTCGACCCCGTACGGATGGCCGCGTTTGGTGTGACCCCGGTCGATGTCTCCTCGGCGCTGGCGCGGAACAACTTCACATCAGCGGCCGGTGAGATCAAAGGTGATTTCGTCAAGACCAGCATCAATGCCGAAACGTCACTCGACTCTGCCGAGGCATTTTCCAATCTGGTTGTGTCCACCCGTGGCGAAACCCTGATCCGGATCAGTGATATTGCCGATGTTCGGCTCGGGCCGAAGAGTTCGGATTCGTCCTCGGCGTTTGATGGGCAGAAGGCTGTCTTTGTCGGAATTTTCTCGACGCCTACAGCCAACCCGCTGACGGTGATCGAGGATATCCGCACGCTGTTCCCCGAAGTGGTCCGCGATCTGCCGACCGGGATGACGGCCGATATTGCCTATGACTCGACCGAGTTCATCCGGGCGTCCATCGACGAGGTTGTGACAACTCTGATTGAAGCCGCGCTGATCGTTATCGTCGTGATCTTCCTGTTCCTTGGGAACCTGCGGGCGACCCTGATTCCGATTGTGACGATCCCGTTATCCCTGATCGGGGTGCTCGTGGTCCTGCAGTTGTTCGGATTCTCCATCAACCTGCTGACCCTGCTGGCGCTGGTTCTGGCCATTGGACTCGTGGTCGATGACGCGATTGTTGTCGTGGAAAACATCTACCGGCATATCGAGGACGGGCTGCGACCCGTTGATGCCGCCTTGCGCGGCGCGCGCGAAATCGCCATGCCGGTCGTCACCATGACCGTGACGCTGGCCGCCGTATATACGCCGATTGCCCTTGCTGCGGGCTTGACCGGCGCGTTGTTTCGGGAGTTCGCGCTGACTCTGGCCGGGGCCGTGGTCGTCTCGGGGGTGGTCGCGCTGACCTTGTCACCGATGATGTGCGCGCAGTTGCTGACCGCCCAGTCAAATGACGGTAAGTTTGCGCAATTCATTGATCGCGTGTTTGAAGGGCTGAAGGAAACCTTTCGTTCGCGCCTTTCCAAGACGCTCAATTTCCGCGCCATGACCGTTCTGGTGTTGCTCGCCGTGGTGGTTGCCACCGGTCTGCTATTTGTTTCGACCCCGAACGAGTTGGCTCCACAGGAAGATCAGGGCATCGTGTTCTCGCTGGTTCAGGCCCCCGAGGGCACCAATCTGGATTACCTTGAAGACACGACGGGACGGCTGGCGAACTTGATTTTGCCGCGCGCCGAAGTGGAGCATGTCTTTGCGATCAACGGGTCACCGGCGGTGAATTCTGCCTTTGCGGGCTTCCAGCTCAAACCCTGGGCGGAACGCGATAAATCAGCGGCAGAGTCTCTGGCGGAGCTGACTCCGATATTCAACCGTGAACCCAATGCACAGGTGATTGCGTTCCAGCCACCGCCACTGCCCGGCTCCACCGGCGGCACACCCGTCCAGTTCGTGATCACGACCACGAATGAATTCACCGAACTCGCCCAGGTGGTTCAGGAGCTGCAGCGCGTCGCGCAGCAGAGCGGCATGTTCCTGTTCACCGACAGTGACCTGAAGTTCAACTCGCCTCAGATCCAGCTCGATATTGATTCCGACAAGGCCAACTTGCTGGGCATCTCGATGCAGGATATCGGGGTCTCACTCAGCACGCTGCTGGGTGGCAATGATGTAAATTTCTTCAATCTCTATGGCCGCAGCTACGAGGTTATCCCCCAGGTCCCACGTGACTTCCGCCTGACCAAGGATTGGCTCTCGCGATATCATGTGCGCACGAGTGGTGGTGAACTGGTCCCACTTTCGGCTGTCACATCACTATCTGAAACCGTGCAGCCCAACAGTCTGTCCTCATTCCAGCAGCTCAATTCGGCCACGCTCTCGGGTGTGCCCTTTCCGGGGCGGACGCTCGGCGATGCGCTGGAATTTCTGAGGACGACGGCTGCGCAGACCTTCCCGGAAGGTTATTCCTTCGACTTCAAGGGACAGAGCCGTCAGTTCGAGCAGGAAGGCGCGAGCCTGATGATCGCCTTCGTGTTTGCGCTGATCGTGATCTATCTGGTGCTGGCCGCGCAGTTTGAAAGCTTCCGTGACCCCTTCATCATTCTGATCGCGTTGCCGACCTCGATGTTTGGTGGGCTGCTCCCGGTCTATCTGTTGAGCGCAACCGGGATGACCTCAATCAACATCTATACGCAGATCGGTTTGGTGACGTTGATCGGGTTGATCTCCAAGCACGGCATCCTGATGGTCGAATTTGCCAACAAGATGCAGGAAGAAGAAGGTGTGACCCGGCGCGAAGCGATCGAGGAGGCGGCGGCTGTACGTCTGCGACCGATCCTGATGACCACCGCCTCGATGGTGGTGGCAATGGTGCCGTTGCTGATCGCAACGGGTGCGGGGGCCAGCAGCCGCTTTGGTATCGGGCTGGTGATTGCCGCCGGAATGACCGTCGGCACGTTGTTCACCCTGTTTGTGACGCCGGCGATCTACACGCTACTGGCGCGCGACCGGAGCGGCATGGCCGGAACTGGAAACGTAGCTGAACCGGAGACGGCCTGACGTCGATCCGGTTCTGGTGTGACAGAAATAGCCTTCGAATCTATTCGGGCCGGCAGGAAATCCTGCCGGCCCGAAAACTATTTCAGAAGCCGATTGGGAACGCGTGAGAGGGCCTAACTGGCGGCCTTGCTCTTGCCCTCTTCGAACTCACGTTTGAAGTCGTCCTTGGCGCTTTCGGCGTCAAAGTCGTCCAGCGTGCCGCCCTCGGCAAAGTGCCACGCGAAGACACGCCCGACAGCCCATGTGGCGGCCGCGGCGAGCGCGGGAATGGTTGCCAGCCCGAGGATCGGTCCAACCACCGGTACTGCGCGGGAGAAGCTGAGCACGGTGTATCCGAGGCTGCTGACCGGCAGCAGGGAGCCCACAAGCGTGGCGACCGAAGCCTTGATGGCGTTCTCCGAGAAGGGCACTTCGTACATATCGCAAAGCTTGGCGATCATCCGGATCTGAATGGTGCCGCTGGTGACAACTTCGATCAGGGGGATGGGGATCAGTCCGCCGGCTGCTGCATAGGCGGCGTGGCGGTGAATGATTTTGTTTACGGCGGCGGGCAAATCGTCGATCACCGGGCCTCCGGCAATTTCGTCTTCATCGACAACTTCGGCAGTCGCTGCTGTGGCCATGATCTGTCCTTTCGGTAAGTCTCAAGAGCACGCCCGGAGGGCGGTCTGATATCCATTGCTCTTCAGCAATGCTCAAATGAGAGAGGTTAAGTGTAGTCGCCTGTCTGAGGGGTGAGCAATGACAATCTCCGTGAGATGCGCGAACAGCGTGTTTTGACATTGCGTGGGATGGCTTCAAGGCCGGACGAAGGCGGCGGCCCGGCGCTTGCCGTCGGCAAACTCCTGTTTGAAGCGATCAACCGCATCTTCTGTCTTGAAGGTCTCGATGGTTCCACCAGTCTCGAAGTGCCAGGCAAAGACCCGTCCGATGGCGAAGGTAAAGGCCCCGGCCAGCAACGGCGCTGTGGTCAGTCCCAGAACCGGGCCGATCACCGGCACCGCGCGGGCGACCGTGTAGGCTGCGGTACCCAGACTTCCTGCCGGAAGAACAACACTGGCGAAGGTGGCCAGAGACGCCTTCACCGCGTGGTCGGAAAACCGTACTTCATAGAGGTCGCACAACCGCGCAATCAGGTGGAACTGCATGGAGGTGCTGGTGACCACCTCGATCATCGGGATCGGGATCAGCGCGCCCGTCGCTGAATAGATGGCGTGGCGGTTGATGGCGCGCATGACCGTATTGGGCAGGGTGTCAGGCAGGTTTTTGGTGTTGTCCATGGACGCTTTTCCCCAACCGGCTCGGTTATGAGATTTGGGTCTGCGGTGGGTTTTCGTCCGAATGCCAATCCGGCGAAATAAATTCATTGTTTTCGGATAATAGAATCGCAGCTATCCGTACGGCAATCGAGAACTCTGCCGGACAACTTGAATCTTGTAGCTTCAATGCAAACGGGCCGGCGAGACATCTCGCCGACCCGGTCACAATCAAAACTGGTTCTGCGGAAAGCTAGCGTGCGTCGTGCGCTTCGTCGCTGATCGAACAAGCGTGGCACAACGTCCTGCCGCAAAGCGCTGCCATCTGTACCGGTGCGGGGTCGAGCGCCGCGTCGCTGATGTGGCACATCAAGAAGCAAGCAAGTGCCTGCTGGCTCGGCGCGTCGAGCGCCTCGTCGCTGACGACGCACATCTTACACGCATTGCCAAAGCAATTGAGTACTTCCTGTGCAGGTGCTGGTTCGAGCGGTTCGTCGCTGACCCAGCAGACGGGACTCGCGCACACTATCGCATGCTGCACTGGTGCATCGAGGGCTTCGTCGCTGACGGTGCAAGCGACACACACCATGCAGGTGCAAACGGCCGCTTCCTGCGCGGGAGCCGGGTCGAGCGCTTCGTCACTCAATCCTGTGATGCGTTCGTCTGATGTGTTCATCATACCTGAAACTCCCTATTTGTTTTTGTGATTACCCTAAGCTTGTGGCGAGCGAAACAGACGCCACTGGACGGGTCTAGAACGTCCACACACGGGCGGTGCTTATGCCTGGAAGCGAGGTCGTCTCCGTCCTGATTGGATGATGGACGACTGAGCCTCGGACGCCCTTGTAGTTTCGCTCCACGCAGCGACGGGCGAGTTTCTGGGCCGCTCCAAAGAAAACGGGCCGGTGAGAAATCTCACCGGCCCGGTCACAATCAAAACTGATTCTGCGAAGAACTAACGCGCGGCGAGTTCTTCGTCGCTGACGTAGCACGGCGGGAAGAAGATGCAAACGGCCGCTTCCTGCGCGGGAGCCGGGTCGAGCGGTTCGTCGCTGACGTAGCAGATGAAACCCCCGCACATTAACACATGCTGCACTGGTGCATCGAGGGCTTCGTCGCCCAGTTCTGTGCAGATATCCTGTGTGTTCGACATGTCTGAAACTCCTTCTTGAATATGCGCGTCGAAGAATTCCGTCACGCCGTTGGAATTATTAAGCGGGACGCGGGTCCCTGATGTCTAACTGGTCCTTCAGTCAGATGACGACGCGCGACGCTTGCCGGCTTCGAATTCTGCCTTGAATTGTTCCTTGCTGCCCTCGGCATCGAAATTCTCAAGCGTGCCGCCATTTGCGAAGTGCCAGGCGAAAACGCGTCCGACGGCCCAGGTGGCCGCACCGGCCAGCGCGGGCATGGTCGCCAGGCTCAGCAGCGGGCCCACAACCGGGACCGAACGGATAAGCGCGAAGGCGGAAACGCCGATCGCACCGGCGGGAAGGATGGACCCGATCAGCGCGCCAAGTGCCGCTTTCACCGCATTCTCCGAAAAGCTGATGCCGTAGATGTCACAAAGTTTGGCAACCAGGCGTATCTGGATGGTGCCGCTGGTGACAATCTCCAGAAGCGGTACGGGGATCAGGCCCCCGGCTGCGGCATACATCGCGTGGCGGCGAATCTGGTGGGTGACCGCGGCGGGCAAGCCGTCGTCAACGGTCTCAACGTCGTCGGTCTCAACCGGCTCGGCGGTTTTTGCGGTGGCTGCCATGATGTTCCTCTGATTTTGGCCCGAATGCCGATGTTCCCAAATGAAACAGACGTATGTGACCGGATCGCGAAATTACTATCACAAATAGTACTAAAGAGGCCGGGTGAGGGCAAGACCAATCCGGTGGCATTGCAGAAAACCATATTTGCACATCCCATTGTATGCGGGGCGTGCGGCCTGTGCCTGCCCAAAGCAAACGGGCCGATGAGAAATCTCACCGGCCCGGTTACATTTGATTTAAGAAGCCGAAGAACTAGCGCGCGTCGAGCGCTTCGTCGCTGATGCTGGTCACCAAGCATTGGAGGACACAGGCAAGTGCCTGCTGTTCTGGGGCGTCGAGGGCTTCGTCGCTAAGTCCGGTCAGGTTATCCTGTGTATTCGACATATCAAAAAACTCCTTGGTGTTTTGCGTGTCGAAGATATCCGTCACGCGCCCGTTCAATCCCAATGAAACGGCCAAATATGGCCTTCGAGAGACATCGCTGCCGAAAATACTAATGAGGGATGCGGGGATGGGGCAACGGCAAATGGGTGGCATGGCAAAAAATCATATTCGCACATGCCGCAGGTTGTGATTTGCCGTCCGGGGGTCACAGGTCTGCCTTACACTGTTCATATTCCCCGGCGATGTTTAACCTTCCGGGTTCCGGTTCTCGGAATGCCTTATCAATCCAGTCTGATTTACCGCTGTGTTCTGTTATAAGGACACCCGTTTATTTCCAAAGAACGTCGCGCGATATGCGCTGCCAGTGTCAGGGACATTCAAATGCAGGAAGAATTCAAAACACGGCCGATCGCTTTGGCACCGCATTTTACGGTTCACCGTCAGGGTGAAGACCGGTTGCTGCTGCTCTCGGAAGACGGCAGTTTCCGGCTGCGTGGCCAGCTATACATCCAGCTTCTCGGGTTTCTCGATGGCCGGTTTACCCCGAATGACATCGTCGGAATTTTTGCCGCGTCGGGCACGCCCGAGCAACTTTTTGAAGTCCTCGACGGCATGCTCACCAAGGGGTACGCGATTTCCGTGACGACGGCGCAGGATATGAACCTGCATGCCTACTGGACCAGCCAGGGTGAAACACCCATGGACGCCCGGGCGAAGGTCGCGGCGCTCCCGGTTGGTGTGCTGGGGCTGGGTGAAGGCGCGGTCGCAGGGAGCGAGGGGGCGGGTGTGTTTGCCGCGCAGCTCACCGGATCCGGGTTCAATGTGGTGAGCCCGGAGGCCTCTGATCTCGTGGTTGTGCTGGTTGATGATTTTCTGCAAGCCGCACTGGTCGATCTCGACAAGGAATTTACGGCGGCCGGACGATCCTGGGTGCCGGTGAAGCTGGCCGGTGTCCGGTCGTGGATCGGCCCGCGGATGGGCGCGGGGGTGCCGCACACGGATCACCCCCAGGCCATCACCGATGATCAGCGTCCCTGCTATCACTGCCTGTCCCGACGGTTGTTGTCGCATCGTCCCGGTGACACCCTGTTGCCGGCCACCGCCCACGGGATGCGCCCGGCGCGCGCCTGGACCCCGGGGTCGTTGTCCCTGACCCGCGGGTTTGCGATCACGGAACTGCTGCGTCAGGTGCGTGGCGAAACCTCGGATCTCGACCGTCACCTGTTGACCCTCGACACCCGGGACATGGACCGCGCCACCCATCTGGTGCCGCGGTTCGGCGATTGTCCGGTCTGTGGCAGCGTTGCCGAAACGGCGGTGACCGAAGCCAAGCCGATTATGCTAAACCCGGTTTCGACCGGCGGTGACGGGGACGGTGGCTGGCGTGCGCTGTCCGCTGAAGAGGCCCTCAACCGGCTGGAATCGATTGTCAGCCCGCTCACCGGGATTGTTTCGCGGGTTCATGACAAATCTCTCGC
>Ga0181560_10001702_pt1 | contig 20527 bp, 15 predicted proteins | sample 011ome_20_FD_133751 | JGI IMG/M metagenome (GOLD analysis project Ga0181560, IMG submission 133751) | Coastal salt marsh microbial communities from the Groves Creek Marsh, Skidaway Island, Georgia - 011509CT metaG (megahit assembly) | ecosystem: Environmental > Aquatic > Marine > Intertidal...
GATCACTTCTTCTCACTATGATAAAGTCATTCACGACCTTCCGACGACGCCATGGTCGCACAAACACGCGGACCCTGACGTCTGCCGAAAAATATTTCCCTGCGGAAGGGAGAAATTATTTCACCTGAAAAATGCGAACGGGTCCGAGAGGTCTCGGTTTTTTTGCCCCATCCGCGGGTTGGCGAGGAGCGCCGTGCGGCATCGAGATTCATCACTGGGCTACCCGCGCTCGCGCAGCATCACCCTGTGCCATATATCATGCATCACCGCCCTCGATGACGCCAGAAGTGCTACGTGTCCCCCGCGCGAGGCGCTGTGTCGCGATGTAGATGTGTCAACGAAATCGACCTGACGTTGTACCATTGCACCCTTGATACGTCATCAACGATTTTCGGCGCCGCTCCGAAACGCCTGTTGGTATTCCGTGACCGCGCGCGGGGACGGCGCGACGGCTCGCCTTCGACTCCGCCGCGCGACAAGACAAGACCCGCGCGAATCACCGCGCGAGAAGTTTACACGACGTCGACGCGAGAGGCGATGTCAGGTCTCGCACTTCCCAAGCGCGCAGCCGCGACGTCAACCTCCATCCGAGCGCCACCACGACGACGACGACGACGACGACGATGCTGTCCCTCAACATCCCGCTCCCGCCCGCGGACGAACCCCTCGACGTGCGTCGCGCCTCTCGTCCGTCTTCATCGCGCGCGCGTCGTCGTCGTCGTCGTCGTCGTCGATCGCGCCGTCTTCGCGCGCCTCTCCCGCGGCCTTGTACGCGCGGCCCCGCGCTGATCTAGCTGACGCGTTTCGAACCCTCCGTCTCGTCACGCGTCTCGTCTCGCAGGCGTTTGGTCTTCCGACGTCTCCAGCCTTGGATCTCTCGTCGCCGCCGTTCGTCGACGTCGACGGTGACGTCGAGGGCGTCGCGCGCGATTTTTTCGGCGAGACAACGACGCTCCCGAGCGGCGCCGCGCTCCTCGCGCGGCGGTCGCGCGCGAAGGAAAGCGGCTCGCTCGCGCGCGACGAGGCGCCGTGGCGCTTGGTCGAATCGCAATGTCACGTCGCCGCGGCGTCCGCGGCGGCGGCGGCGGCGGCGGCGGCGAAGCCAGCGAAACAAACGGCCGCTTCGCGCGCGTTACCTAGAATGGCGATCCACAAAGCCGCGTCGAGGTTACTGCTCGTGGACCCGGTGATCCCGGAGTCGACCCCGGAGACGACGCCGCCGACGACGACGACGACGGCGACGACGACGACGACGACGACGACGCGCGCGAAGACCGTGCGGAGAAAGACGACGCCGGTCAGCGTCCTCGCCGTCGCGTCCGCGTCCGCGACCGACGACGACGACGCGGACGACCGCGCGTGGTGGGCCGAGGACAAAGACGACAAAGACGCGACGCGCGAAGAGACGTGCGACGCCGACGCGGACGCGACCGCGACGCCGTGGTGGAAGAAAGTCGCGTCGAACGACAGCATCCTCACGCTGTCGATCGACGCGACTTTGCCGCCGCTCGCGTCGCCTCCGGCGCCGGCGCTCCCGCCGAAACGCGTCGACGCCGCGACGCGCGCGATGTCCGCGGCGCGGCGACTCTCCGCCGCGCTCGACGCCGAGCGCGTTCGCTTCGAGACGCGGACGCGCGCGTGCCGAGACCGCGCGCGGGACATCTCCGCGCGTTTCGAACGCGCGTTTCTCGCGCCGAAAGGAACCGCGCTCGATCGCGAGAGACAGCGCGAGGGGGCGATGCGCGACCTCGGCGCGAACGTCGCGCTGATCGAGCCCGTCGTCTCGGCCGCGCTCGACGAGCGCGCGTCGCGCGCGTCGGGTTCGGACGCGACGGCGACCGCCGCCGTCGCCGCCGCCGTCGCGAGGGCGTCGGGTGCGTTCTATACACTGGTCCCCATACGACCGCGTCGGCGCGGTGAACGCTGATCCTTAAGGACGTTTCCCGTCGCATCTCTACGCACAGGGTCCCTCGCTTTCAATCCCCGCCCTCAGCGCCTTTCAACTTCAACTGACGCCTTTCAACTTCACCCCGACGTTCGCTCGTATGGAACGACCCTCAGCCCCGCTGCCGCCGCGGTACTGGCCGGGCGTCGTTCGAAAGCCGCGGCCGCGCGCGGACGGGAAGCCTCTGCGCGGGCGACGGCCGTCCCCGGCGACGATCAAGAAGCGCGCCGCCGACGCGAAGCCGCGCGCCGTCGCGCGCGTCAAGGCGGCGACGACGACGACGGCGGTGTCGCGCGACGCTTCGGACGACGCGTCGGACGACGACGACGACGACGACGACGACGCCGTCGACGACGACGCGTCGATAAAAGGCGGGTTCAAGTTCAACTCGCAGTCGAAGCGGACGCAGTCGCTCAGGGACTGGCTCGTCGCGCACTTCGACTCGCCGTATCCGGAGGAGCGCGACAAGGAGAGGATGGCCGCCGCGAGCGGGATGACGAGAGCGCAGGTCGGGAACTGGTTCATCAACGCGCGCGTGAGGATTTGGCGGCCGCTCGTGATGCAGCTCGGGGAGGAGGTGAGACTGCTTCCCATACGACCCCGTTCGCGTGGTGAAAGCCGTTCCTTAAGGACTTTTCCCGTCGTCACTCTTCACCCGCGTTTCCTTTTCAACGCTTGACCGGTAAGACGTTCGACTGACCGATCGCTTCACCAGCTCGAGCGAGAGGAGGAGCGAGCGGACGTCGCGGCGGCGCCCTCCGGGAAGAAGCGAGCCCCGGGCGGGACCGGGGGGAGAAACAACAGAAAGTGACGGACGAGCCGTCCGTCGCGTCCCGCGGGGGACGCGCGACGCGCGAGTGGCTCGTTCGTCCAAGCCGCGCGCGAGCGCGCGACGCCGTATTTCCTTTAAACATTCCACGCATTATTCCGTCGCCGTTCTCTACCGCGCGAAGCTCCGAGCGGCCCGCCGCTCTCCCCCCCCTCTCCCCCCCGTCACCCACCCTCCCCGACACCCACCCCCTCGACCTGATACCGCATCAGGTCGTCGATGAATCAAAATCTACGGTCGTCGATGAAGCGTAATATCAAAAGTTCGCGTCCGCGTCCGCGTTGCCCGCGCCTCCGGCGCGGCCGCTCGTCCGTCATAGCGCGCCGAGCGCGCCGAGGTCGCGCTCGCGCAGCCTCTTCCCCCCGTCCGGGCCTTCCTCCCACGCGAGCTCCTTGAGCAACACGATGACGACGGACATGTTATCGCACCCGATGCCGCTCCCCTTCGTGTCCGGGGCCATGCACTCGTCCGCGAGCGACTCGCAAATCTTCGACAGCGGCTCGTCGTGCCGCAACCGCGCGCGGATGAAGTCCACGCACTGCTGCGACGTGAGGACGTCCCAGATCCCGTCGCACGCGATGACCACGAACTCGTCCCCGGCTGAGATTTTCTCCGAGTGAATCTCCGGATACGCCGTGACGATCTGATCCCGCGCGCTGAGCTCCTTACTCCGCTTGTACTCCAAGTCGCCGATCGCCCGCGACAGCGCGAGCGACCCGTTCACGCGCCCTTCTTGCACGAACCCGCCGGCTTTCACTATCCTCGCGCGCTCGTCATCGTCCATCGGCTTGTGGTCCCGCGACAGCGCGACGGCTTTCCCGCGGCGGCACAGCACCGCCCTCGAGTCCCCCGCGTTGGCCACGGTGAGCACGTCGTCGCGCACGACCGCGACGACGCACGTCGTCCCCGCCTGCGGGCCGTCCCAGTGCTGCGCGCCTTCGTCGTCGTCGCCGATGTCGCCGACGTCGTCGCCGTTGGCGCGCGCGCGCGCGAGGGGCGCCTGACGCATCTTACTCGATAAGCCGCCGCCGCCGCCGCCGCCGCCGCCGCCGCCGCCGCCGTCGCGGTCGCCGCCGTTGCCCGCGAGCTCCTGGAGTTCGTCCTTGCCGCTGATGTCGATCATGTTGACGTCCATCGCGAGGAACGAGTCGATGAGCGCCTGGGAGACGTTCGATTTGTACTGATCGCTCCGCGCGAAGACCTCGTGGAGGTGACGGCTGACGTAGATGGCGACCTGATGGATCGATCGCGGAGGCGGCGGGCCGGGACGGTAAGGTGGGAAAACGGGGTCAGCACTGGGGGGGGCGGGTCAGCGCGCGCTCGCGCGGGCGGCGCGAACGGCGCGTCGTTTGAGAGCGCCTGCGTCGCGTCGCGATCGATCGCGAAGGCGCGCGCGCGCGAGTCGGGGAGCGCGGCGGCGAGGCGACGGAGGGCGGGCTCGGTCGGGGAACGACGATAATTCGAGCGGCGGATGGATCCGCGTCAGATCTTCTTCGCCCGCGATCGATCGAGCCGCCGCGCGCGCGCACCTCTTTCCCGCCGTGGCCGTCGTACACGCCGAAGAACGCGGTGTTGTGATCCATGCCCAACACCGTCGCGTGCGCGTCCTGCGTGACGAGCGAGAGGAAGGGGGCGGGGATCGCGCGGTCAGCGTTCGCGCCGACGCCGGACGCGGGGTTTTGATGACGCGACGTCGGCTGCCTTTATCGCGCGAACGCGAACGTTCTCGAAAATGCGTTCGCGGCCGCGGCGTGCGCGAGATCGCGTCTCTCTCGCACCTCCATGTTCGTCCGCCACCCCTGCATCGCGGTCGTGCCGTACTTAAACCTCGCATCCTCCCCGTCCGTGCTCTCCTTCTCCGTGATCGGCTGAGAGAGGTACGCTCCCATCGCGGGTCAATCCGGATCCGCGCGCCTCTTCTCGCCGCCGCGCGAACGAACGATCTTTTACCACAGACGACGACCGAAGCGATTCGCGCGCGGGATGGACGATCGCGACCGCGACCGCGACGACGCGTGCGATTCCTTCGAGCGAAAGCGCTCGGGAGAAGAAACCCGGGCGATGAAGCGACGCGTGCGAGCGCGCGCGCGGGCGAGTGCGGCGCGCGATCCCCACCCGCGTCCTCGTCATCCATCGCGCAGGCCACGTTTTTCGTGTACGAACAGATCTAAAACAGCAGAGCTGACAAGATGAGAGTGCGATCGAAGCAATCGTTTTTCACCCAACCCACAGTTTCAACATTTGATCGCTCTACTTTTCAACTGATCGAGAACATTTTACCTATTTTTTTGGCCCTGCGTCTCTGCTTCTGTACGTCTGAGGACTGAGGTCGATCTCATCTGGCGCCCCTAATTCCGCCCGCGCTGCCGGCGCGATGGCGGCGGCGGACGAGGATGAGTCCGTCGCTTCGGCGGACATGCCGACGGCGCAGTCGAGCCTAGACCCGGGCGCGAACGCGGTTCGCGAGGCGGCGAGGAAGCGCAAGCGCGACGACGACGACGGAGACGACGACGTCGGCGGCGGCGGCGAGAAAAAAAGTGCCGAAGACGCCGCGACGATGCGACCGCCGCCGCCGCGGACGTCGTGCGTGCACCAGGTCGCGATCCCGGAGTGCTGGGACGGCGACCGCGACGCTCTGAACAACCCGACGTACGACGGCGCGCGCGCCAAGGCGTACCCGTTCGTCCTCGACGCGTTCCAGGAAACCTCCATCGCGGTCCTCGAGAGAAACGAGAGCGTGATGGTCGCCGCGCACACGTCCGCGGGGAAGACCGTCGTCGCGGAATACGCCATCGCGATGGCGTTCCGGGACAAGCAGAGGGTTATATACACCTCCCCGATCAAGGCGCTGTCGAACCAGAAGTTCCGAGAGCTCGCGGAGGAGTTTGGCGGCGACGCCGGCGCGGAGGTGGGTCTCATGACGGGCGACGTGTGCATCAACAAAAACGCGACGTGCATCGTGATGACGACGGAAGTCCTGCGCGGGATGCTGTACCGCGGGAGCGAGATCGTGCGAGAGGTAAAGTGGATCATCTTCGACGAGGTGCACTACATGCGGGATAAAGAGCGAGGCGTCGTGTGGGAGGAGAGCATCATTCACGCGCCGGAGGGAAGCAAGATGGTCTTTCTCTCCGCCACGCTGCCCAACTCGTTTCAGTTCGCGCAGTGGATCACTCGACTGCACGACCACCCGTGCCACGTCGTGTACACGGACCACAGGCCCACGCCGCTGCAGCACTACGCGTTCCCGAAGGGCGGGTCCGGCTTGCATCTGATCGTGGACGACCGGGGGAACTTCCGGGATGAAAACTACCGAGCGTTGTCGAACGCGATCGACGACGTCGAGGCGAAGCGCAAGGCGGGCGGCAAGGGCGGCGGGAGAGGCGGCGGCGGGCGCGGCGGCGGGCGCGGCGGAGGTGGGCGCGGGGGTGGCGGGCGGGGAGGAGGAAGAGGCGCCGGCGCGGGGGGCGACGACGCGGGCGGTGAGGACATCTCCAAGGTCATGACGATGATAAAAAAAAAAGACATGTATCCGGTGATTTGCTTTTCCTTCTCGAGGCGAGAGTGCGAGGAGCACCCGAAAGCGCTGAAGAACGTCGACTTCACGAACGACGAGGAGAAGGCGCACATACGGACGATATTCAACCACGCGCTGACGCAGTGCATGGCGGAGGAGGACCGCGATTTAGACGCGGTGACGAAGATTTTGCCTCTGCTCGAGAAGGGCGTCGGCATCCATCACAGCGGGCTGCTGCCCATCGTGAAGGAGCTCGTCGAGATTCTCTTCGGCGAGTCGCTCGTGAAGTGTCTCTTCGCCACGGAGACGTTCGCGATGGGGCTGAACATGCCCGCGAAGACGGTCGTGTTCACGTCCACGGAGAAGTTCGACGGCACGGAGATGCGTCTGCTCGCGCCCGGAGAGTACACGCAGATGAGCGGCCGCGCGGGGAGGAGAGGCAAGGACGACCGCGGGACGTGCATCATCATGGTGGACAAGAAGCTCGAGAAGGAGCAGCTCCGCGGGGTGTGTCTCGGGACGCCGCAGCCGCTGAATTCGGAGTTCAAGCTGACGTATTACTCCATCTTGAACCTCCTGAAGCGCGCGGAAGGGGTCGTGAACGCGGAGTACGTCATCGAGCGTTCGTTTCATCAATTTCAACACGCGGAGGCGGTGCCGAGACATAAAGCGCGCTTAGTCGAGATCGAAGAGGAGATGACAGCGATGACGCACGAGCATGAGGCCGGGGTGAAGGCGTACCACGACCTTCGAAGAGAGATCTCCGCGTGCGAAGCCGAGATGCGCGCGCGGATCGTATCCCCGGAGAACGCGATGCGGTTTTTGAAACCGGGGAGGATGATTCGCGTGAAGCACGACGGGCTCGACTTCGGCTGGGGCGTCGTCGTTCACGTCGCCGCGGACGCCGCGGGGAACGACCACGTCGTGGACACGCTGCTGCAGTGCGCTCCGGGCGCGAGCGAGGGAAAGCTCGCGCCGGCGAGCCGCGGCGGGCCCCCGAGTCGCGCGATCGACCCGGACGCGACGTGCGAGGTGCTTCCGGTGTCTCTGGCTGAGTGCGTGCACGAGCTCAGCGCGATTCGCGTCACGCTGCCGGACGACCTGAGGTTACGAAAAAACCGCGAGAGCGTCGGGCTCGCGCTGAACGAGCTGCATCAGCGGTACGCCGACGACGCGTTCCCCAGGATAGACCCGATCGCGGACATGGGGATCGACGACGACGCGTTCGCGGCGACGGCGGCGCGGTGCGAGGCGCTCGAGAAGAAGCTCGCGAAAACGGCGACGTTCAAGGCGTTACAAAAAGAGAAGAAGGGTGACGAGGGCGGCGAGGAGACGAAGCGCGTCGCGCTGTACGAGAAGCGTGCGAAGCTCGAAGAGGAAGCGGCGACGTTGCGCTCGAAGGTTAGGTCGCTGAGCGCCGTCGGCGAGTTCCGCAAGGAGCTCAAGTCGCGCGCCAAGGTTTTGAAACGGCTCGGGCACGTCGACGACGCGCTCGTCGTGAAGCTCAAAGGCCGCGCCGCGTGCGAGATCGACACCGCGGATGAGCTCCTCGTCACGGAGCTCATGTTCAACGGCTGCTTCACGAGGCTGGACGCGTCCCAGCTCGTCGCGTTGTGCTCGATGTTCATGCCCGTGGAGAAGGTGAAGCACTACACGACGCCGGAGGCGCTGACGCCCGCGATCGAGGAGCTGACGACCGCGGCGAGGGAGATCGCGACGCTGCAGAAGGAGTGCAAGCTCGACATCGACGTGGACGAGTTCGTGGACTCGTTCAAGCCCGTGCTGTGCGAGGTGGTGTTCGACTGGAGCAAGGGCGCGCGGTTCGACGACGTCATGAAAAAGACGGATTTATTCGAGGGCACGGTGATCCGAGCGCTGCGAAGATTGGACGAGCTCATGATGGAGCTGCATCGCGCGGCGTGCGCGGTCGGGGACGAGGCGCTCGCGAAGAAGTTCGAGGAAGGCGCGAAGAGTTTACGGCACGGCGTCGTGTTCGCCACGAGCCTGTACCTGTGATGGGGGGACGCGATGCGATGCGATGTGATGATGTGCCGCGTTTCGTTTCAATATTTCACAGAAGTCCGCACTGGTCCCCATACGACCGCGTCGGCATGGTGAACGCCGATCCTTAAGGACTTTTGCCGTCGTCTCTCTCCGCCCACCCCTCGGTTTCAATCCCCGCCCTCGACGCCTTTCAACTCCAACTGACGCCTTTCAACTCCACCCCGACGTCGCTTCGTGTGGGCGACGACACTCATCAGATGTTCACCTCCCCTCCGCCGCCCGCGTCGCGTCTCCCCCGCGTACCGCGTGTCGTCCCCACTCTATATGTTCCTACTCCATCGCGCGCCGCGAGCTAATACAATACGTCGCGCGCGATGCGATCGACCACGCACGTCATCGCATAGCTTCCGCATCGATCACTCCGCGGGCGCGGCGTCGCCCTCGCCCTCCTCCGCCGCCGGCGGGTTCTCGAGCTCTTCGATCTTCGTCTGCGCCGCGGCGAGCTCCGTCTGCGTCTTTTCTAGCTCCGCCGCGAGCGCGTTCTTCTCCTCCATGAGGGCTTCGTACTCCGCGGGGGTGGGGCCGCCGAGGTTCGACTTCAGGAAGCTGTCGTTTTCGAGTTTGAACGCGCGCGCGCGGGGCGGGGCGGGGGCGGGAGGACGTCGGTCAGCCGAGTCGCGCGTTAATCCATTTCGGGAGAAGAAGGACGACCGGCACGTTTCGGACGAGGCGAGGGACGCGCGCGACGCGGGACGGGACGGGCGGGGACGCGCTCGATGGCCGTCGCGGGCTTGTCCGGCTCCTCGTACAGGGACACGAGAACCTTCGTGAGGGAGTCGATGACGCCCGCGGACTCGAGGTACTTTCTGAACGCTTCCTTCTTTTGCTCGGTCGCCTGTTCGAGGACGGGGCGATGAGCGGGGGGGGGGACGGGCGGTGAGATGATTTATTGAGACGATGGCGAGAGGCGAGCTCGCGCGGGACGCGGTCGACCGCCGGCGACGACGCGCGAGCGACCGAGCGACGCGCGGAAGCCGCGCGCGCGCGCACCATGATGCGCGAACGCGCGGAAGGTGGGTGGTGATCCGACGGTGCGTGCGGGGACGCGCGCGCGATCAATGCCGCGCGGCGCCGCGGAGACCGCGACCGTAGCAGCAGGAGCCGTTGACGAAAATCGCGCGGGACGCTGACTCCCCCTCTCCACCTCCGACAATTCGCGGGCGGGGCGCACCTCACTCCCGTCGCGCGCGGCGTTCGCGGCGCGATGTCCGACGCGCACGCCGCCCCGGCGCCCGACGCGGCCGCCGCGAACCCCGAACCCGCCGAGGAGGAGGACGACGACTTCGCGCACGACGGCGTGCGAATGACGCGCGACGTCATCGTGAAGAGCCTGTCGCGCGCGGATCGCCAGAGGGAGGACTTCGACGCGCACCTGCGCCGACTGACGCATCTGCGGCTGGACGGCAAGAACATCGGGCGCGTGGACGCGCTCGCGACGGTCCCGGGCGTCAGGGTGCTGTACCTGTACGACAACGTCATCTCGCGGCTCACGGGGCTCGACCCGCTCGCGCCGTCGCTGACGCATCTCTACCTGCAAAACAACAACCTCCCGCGCGTCGAAGGGCTCGCGAAGCTCGCGAAGCTTCAGAAGCTCTACCTCGACGGGAACAGGATCACGTACGTGGACGGCCTCGGCGGATGCGCCGAGCTCGAGGAGCTGCACCTGAGCGCGCAGCGGTTGGATCCGGAGGAGGAGCTCGAGTTCGACGCGCAGACGATGGCGAGCCTCGCGCGGTCTCTGCGCGTGCTCGTCGCGTCGAGGACGCGCGTGCGCGACCCGAGGGTGCGCACTATCTATCGTACACCGGTGGTCCCCACGCGACCCCGTCGGCGTGGTGCACGCCGTTCCTCGAGGACGGACTTTATCCCCCGGCGTTCGTCACTCTCCGCCCACCCCTCGGTTTCAATCCCGACGCACCGCGACGCCTTTCAACTCCACCCCTGACGCCTTTCGACGCCGCCTTTCAACTCCGCCCCGAAGCCGCTCCGCGCGCTCGCGTCGCTTCGCGTCCTGGACCTCTCGCACTGCCAGATCGAGGCGACGCGCGACCTCGAGTCCGTGCTGCTGTCCGCGAAGAAGCTCACGTCGCTGGACGCGCGCGGGAACCCGGGGCTGTCGAAGGGTCCGAAGCATCGACGCGACGCGAAGCTGACGCTGTTGGGGCAGTCGTTGCGTTTGCTCAACGGACGCGAGATCACTCCGACGGAGCGAGAGTTTCTCGTGCGGATGCAGACGGTTCGCGTGCAGAAGCGCGCGGCCGCGGCGCAGCGCACGCAGCAGCAGCGCCAGCACCTGAAGACGATCGCGAGCCTCGGCGAGGGCACCGTCGACCACGGGTTCGACGGCGACGCGTACTCGCCCACGAGGGGGTTCTCGCCGACGAAGTCGCAGGGCGCCGGGATCTTCTCCCCGAAGGATTTCCCGTCGTCGCCGAACGCGAGCTCGAACGATCTGATTCTGGAGTCGACGTCGTCGCGGCGCGTCAGCGTCGCGAGCGATCGATCCCCCGGGGGAGAGAAAGAGGAAAAGGACGGTGGTGGAGGAGGAGAAGGCGCCGCGGCGCGCGAGGGGGAGGACGACGACGACGTCCAGATTGGCGCGGCGGATGCGGAGGAGGAGGAGGAGGAGACGGAAGAGAAGACCGCGGCGGGCGAGGGCGAGGGCGAGGAGGACGCCGCGGCGACGGCGGCGAACGACGCGGAGGACGAAGAGGAGGAAGAAGATCCCGGGCCCAGTGGGATCGATAACGGCGTGCAGAGGAAGCTCGATCTCGACGACGACGGGGAGGAGGAGGTGGAGGAGGAGGAGGAGGAGGCCGAGGCGGTCGGCGCGGCGGCGGCGGCGGCGGACGCGGCGGAGCCGGAGGGGACGCCTCCCGCGGAGGTGGCGTCGCCCGCGCCGGACCCGGACCCGGAGACGCCCGCGGCGGCGGCGGCGGAGGAGGAGGAGGACGAGTGAGCGCGTGTCCTCGCGTGTTAATCACACCCTACGTAGCAGCTCCTTCGCGACGCCCAGAAAAATTCATCCACGCGCAGACGAAGAGCTTGATCTGCTGATGATCTCTAGATCGCCGTCCGGCGGAGACGTGGCTGCGCGCTCGACGCGATCGTCCACCACCGCGGCACTCCGCGACGCGCATCGCACGCGCATCAGCACCCGCCGCGACGTTCCCGCCGCGCGCGCAAACGCGAACGACCGCGACGTTCACGGGCCCGCGCGCGCGCCGGCGAAGCGCGCGACAGCGCGCGCGCGGATAGGCGGAGGAAGACCTCCGCGGATATCATCACGATGAGCGCTTCCGTCGGCGCGCGGTGCGCTCTCGTCGCGTCCGCTCGCGTCGCGTCCGCGTCCGCGTCCGCGTCGGCGCGCTCGCGCTCAGCGCGCCTCGGCCGACGACCGTCCGCCTCCGTCTCCTCCTCCTCCTCCTCCCGCGTCGTCGTCGTCGTCCGCGCGGAGTCGTCCGAGACCGAGCGCGCCGCGGACCTGGACAAAGAAGTCAGCAAGCGAGCGAAGAAGATCGCGAGCACGTTCGCGCCGCGGTCGTCCACCCCCGCGGGGAAGAAGAACCCCGCGTTCAAGGGATCGACGCTGTACACCATCTTCGAGGTCCAGGCGTACGTCTCGCTCGTCGTCGGGTCGCTGCTCTCGTACAACGTCCTCCTTCCGTCGGGTGCGTTCTATACAAAAGTTGTTCACCCATCGCCCGGTTTCAACATTTGATCGCGTCCCCTTTCAACTGACCGGTGAACGAACGACCCTCAGACGAGCCCAACATCGCGCGACTGATGGGGATGTGGTCCGTGTGGATGTTCGCGGTGCCGTCGCTGCGCGCGCGCGAGTGCGACGCGAGGGAGAAGGACGCGCTCAACTTTCTCTTCGTCGCGGTGCCGGTGATCAACGTGCTCATTCCCGTGGTGTGGAAGTCGTTCGCGGCTGTGTTCACCGCGGATTGTCTGCTGATGGCGTACGTGTACTACGACAAGGGCGCGGGGATCTTCGATGACGGGAGCGGCGGCGAGGACGCGCCGGGCCCCGCGACCGAGGGCGCGAGCGAGGGCGTCGAGGAGGCGTGATTAGACTCGAGCGGGCGGCGACGATGGTCGACGGTGTAACGACTGATACGTAATGAGGTCACGTTCATCTAGTTACGCGCTAAAACAACTTATCAACATTCTACTTCTTTCATCGGAGTTTGTAGACGCGGCGGTCTCATCGCGTCTCAACGCTCTCCGCGTCGGCCGACGTCGCCCCGACCTTCTCCCCGCGTCGTAACTTCGCGGTTCGGAACGCCGTCCGCGCGCACGACCGGAACGTCCTCCCTCTCACGACGTCCACCTCGCCGTCTTCCAGCGGGTCGTCGCCGTAGACGTTTTCGTAGCACTCCGGGGAGACGCATCGCATGGCGCAGTTTTCCATGTCGATCGCGCTCGCGCCCGGGGCGCACAGCGAGGCGTCCTCTCGCACTTCGACGTCGCACCGCGCGCGTCTGTGCTTGATCTCGCGGTCGATGCTCTGGTTGCGTTTCTTCCCGGGGCTCTTCGCCTGTCAGAGGGAGGAGGGAGGGGGAGAGCGTGAGACGCGATGACGGACGGACGGACGGACGGACGGACGCGCGAGGGGAGACTTCTTCCTTGGGACGGACGCGACGGACGCGCGCGAGAGCGAGGCGCCGCCGCGGCGTCGGCGTCGTCGAGCGCGCGCACCTCCGCGCCGCCCGCGAGCGTTCCCAGCAGAAGAAGGAGCGCGAGGAGCGCGGTGACGAGGACCGAGCTCCGCGCGCCGCCGCGCCCGGCCATCGCGCGCGCGCGCGAATAACCAACCGTTCCAGACGCGGCGCGGCGCGGACGAGGCTCGGCTCGCGCTGACTCGATTTTTTTCTTCGAGGGTCAGGTCCGTCGAGGGCATCGCTCCCTTCGCGCGCGCGCGTCACTTCTCCTCGCGCGAGCGCGCGAATCGAGCGCGCGCGCGTTCCGGCAGACCCTCGCGCGCGTCCCTCGCGCGTCGCGGGCTCGCCGCGCGACCGCAACGCGCGGCGCGTCCGGTCCCTCCTCGCGCGAGATCCGACGAGGAATAAAATAGCGTCTCCCGCGCGGTACGAACACGACGAACTCCGACGCACGCGCGCGTCGCCGGCACACACGCCCGCGCACGCAATGCGCGTCGTCAACGTCGAGGGCGTCGACATCGGCGTCGACCCCGCGGCGCGACGGATCACGATCCCCGGCGGCGACGACGGGCATCACCACCCCGCGCATCCCGTGAACGCGGTCGCGTTCTTAGCCGCGGGGATGTGGCTCAGGCACCTGCAGCGCGTCGTGCGCAGGGAAGAGCGCGCGGAGCTCGGGGAGGAGGACGCGCGAGGAGAAGACGCGGACGGCTTGCGAGATCTCGCCCGCGCGGTCGCGGTCGCGAACGCGAACGCGAACGCGAACGCGCGCGCGCCGCACGACGCGGAGGACGACGCGCGCGACGATCCCGCGGACGCGGAAGGCGTCGCGACGACGGCGACGAGGGACGCGCTCGAGTCGCACCCGCTGGCCGACCCGACGGACGACCCTTCGCGAGGCGCGTCGACGACGACGACGACGACGACGGCGGCGACGACGACGACGACGATCACGACGACGACTCCCGACGCCACCGCGCCGGTCGCCGGCGGCGGTCGCGTCTGCCGCTTCTGCTTCGTCGGCGACGACGACGACGACGACGACGGCGGCGGCGGCGGCGGCGACGGCGACGTCCTCGTCTCCCCGTGCCGGTGCACCGGCACGCAAGAGTGGGTCCACGTCGGATGCCTGCGCCAGTGGCAGCGCGTCTCCATGCGTTCGTCCGGCGCGCGCGAGAAGCGTTGCCGCGTCTGCCACGCGACGTTCAAGCTCCCGCGCCCTCCGATGCGCGAGGCGCTCGCGCAGTGGTTCAGCTCGCGAGCGACGGACCGCCTGTCGCAGTACAAGCGCGTGTGGTGGCAGATGCTGTCGAACAGCGTCCTCGCGCAGGAGGGGACGCCGCACCTCTCGAGCGCGAACCAGCTGCTCAGGCTGGTGATCGCGAGCGAGCTGCGAATCTGGGGCGGGCGCGAGGTACGAGGCGGGAACAGAGCGCTGCGGACGCTGCGACGCGTCGCGCGCGACTGCACCAACTTTCACTCCATCGTGCTCGTCGCGTGGCTGCTGAGCCTCGGCGCGCTGAGCGCCGGGGACGCGCTGAACCACCCGGGCGGGCCGCTGGACGTGATCGACCAGGAGCTGCGCGCGCGACAAGGGGCGGGAGCCGGCCGCGGCGGCCGCGGCGAAAGAGGCTTCGGCTGGCGAGGGAAGCTGTTCGGCGCGGCGAAGCTCGTCGTCGGGAAGCCGCTCGGGTTCGCGCTGCGACTGGTCGTCCCGAGCGCGGGGGCGTTCATGCGTCTGGCGGAGCCCGTGCACGGGGTCATCACGTGGGTGGAGCGGTACCCGCAGTACCGCGTGGTTTGAGAGGGGGCCTCGATGACGCGACGTATTACTGTGTCCCGCGCGCGCGGGGGCGACGAAGGATCAGATTTTGGAAAAGTACGGCGACGTCGCGCGGTTTGAGAGAGAGGGGGCGGGGGGGGGGGGGGGGGGGTGGGGGGGGAGGCGTCTATAGGACGCACGCGCCGCGCGAAAGACGAGCGGAGTTTACGATACGATCGACGAAAACGTTGCTAGACTAACTATCGATCGGAGGCCCGACCCACCCCGCGAGGTGATGATGCGACAGCTCGAGCATCTTCATGCCCTCCAGCACCTCGACGTTCCAGTGCGCCTCGCGGTGGACGTCGTCGCTCAGATCTCGCACCTTGACCGCGGTCAGCGCGTGCGCCGCCCTCGTGCGCGCCGCGTCGCGCGAATGCCGCGGGGACACCGTCGCGACGACGGAGACGTACGCGCCGACGCGGAGTCCTCCTCCGGACGCGACGTCGCACGTCGACGGGACGACCACCTCCGCGGGCGGGCCCGTGGAGTCGTCGAGCGTGAACGCGGTGCCGTCCTCGGCGCGATGGACGATCACGCCCTGCGCCCACACGCGCTGGAATGTCGGGCTGTGCGCGATGTTCGTGAACTTATACGTCGCCTCGCCGTTCTTCCCGGGCGTCGGCTGCTTCCTGCGTGAGGAGGGGGGCGGAGGTCAGGGGGCGGGGAGGACGAGAGGAGGAGGAGGAGGAGGAGGAGGAGGAAGATTTTAAGATTCGTCGAGGGCGCGGCGACGAGGACGAGGACGACGACGCGCGCGCGTCGCACCCCGCGGTCTTGAGCATCAGGAGGAAGATCTTCGGCGCGAAGAACTCGTCCGGGACGAGGTCGTCGCCGTCGGCGTCTTCCGCCGCCATCGTCCGCGCGCGCGCGGCGCCGCGAACTGCCGCGCGGCGAGGAGCTGACAGCTGGAAGGGCCTTCACGAACACAACTTTTTATCTCTTGGCCTCTTCGCGCGTTCGCCATTTCGTCCACTCGCGGAGCCACGACGAGCGCGGGCATGGCCGGGTCCACCGCGACGAAGCGCGCGAACGCGCAGCTCGACAAGTCATACAAGCGCGCGACCGGGGAGATCGACGACCGCAAGGGCGCGAAGGTCAAGCCCGGGGACATCATCACCGCGGTGTTCCTCCTCATCGCGGCGAAATCCTTCAACGACCAGTGCGAGGCGACGCACGGGATCTCGCCGTACAAGTCCGCGAAGAAAGCCATCGGGGACGGGGTGTGGGCGATACGAAACGCGCTGTCGAGGTTGATCGGAGGCAAGGGCGGCGGCGGAGGAAGAGGGCGGGGGGATAACCGCACCACCGCGGGGAGGAAGCAGTTCAAGGGGAAAGGCCGAAAGGTCGGGAAGAAGTAAAGCTAAAGTTCGATCGATGCGATGAGAACGATGGACGACGGCGCGCGGGTGGCCCTCAGCTCGCGCTCGCATCGGTGATTGATGTTCTTTTACGTAGTAGTCTCGAGCTTCGATTAAAAGCCCCCGTCGTCTAAAAGCGTTCGCCGTCTGTTTAAGATCGTACAAGAATTTGTTGTTCCGGCTCGACGCGACGCGCCGCGTCGGCCCCCGTCCATTCCCCCTCTCAACACCCCCACACCACCCCCACCGTTTTTTTTTCTTTCGTCCGCGTCAAGCCTCGCGCGACTGACTTCACCTCGACCTTCTTACGCGGGGGACGTCTTGAAGGGCACCACGATGTCCTTGTTGTCATCCTTGAGGTAAAGCTTCGCCCGCGCCTTGAGCATGATCTCCTCGAACTCGTCGCCGTCGATGTTCTCCTTCTCCAAGAGCACCTCCGCGACGGCGTGGAGGCAGTCGATGTTCTCCTGCACGAGATCCTTCGCGCGGCGGTACGCCGTCTCCACGAGAATCTTCACCTCGTCGTCCACGATGTTCGCGGTCGTCTGCGAGTAGTCCGCGGCGCGGCCGGCGTCGTTCCCGAGGAAGGACTGCCCGCCGCCAGTCTTGAGCGCGATCTGGCCGATCTTCTCGGAGAAGCCCATCTGCTCCACCATCATGCGCGCCGTGTTGGACACCTGCTGGAAGTCGCCCGACGCGCCGGTGGTGACGTTCTCCGCGCCAAAGATGAGCTCCTCCGCGATGCGGCCGCCCATCGCGACCGCCATCTGGTTCTCGAGGTACGTCCTGCTGTACAAGCCGGACTCCAGGCGCTCCTCGCTCGGGGCGAAGAAGGTGAGGCCGCCGGCGTTGCCGCGGGGGACGATGGAGATCTTCGTCACGGGGTCGTACTCGGGCATGAGCGCGCCGACGATGGCGTGGCCAGCCTCGTGGTACGCCACGAGGCGTTTCTTCTTCTCGGACATGACCGCGCCCTCCTTGGCGGCGCCGGCGACGATGCGCTCGAGCGCGTCGGCGATCTCTTCCTTGGAGATTTCGGTGAGGTCGCGACGCGCCGCGAGGATGGCGGCTTCGTTGAGAAGGTTCTGCAGCGCCGCGCCGGAGAAGCCCGGGGTGCGCCTGGCAACCTTGTCGTAGTCGACGTCCTTGCCGATCGTCTTCCCGCGCGCGTGCACCTTGAGGATGCGAATGCGCCCGGCGACGTCCGGAAGGTCGACGGTGACCTGACGATCGAAGCGGCCCGGGCGGAGCAGCGCCGAGTCGAGAACGTCCGGTCGGTTCGTAGCCGCGAGGACGATGACGCCGGTGTTCCCCTCGAAGCCGTCCATCTCCGTGAGAAGCTGGTTGATCGTCTGCTCGCGCTCGTCGTTGCCGCCGCCCATGCCCGCGCCACGCTGGCGACCGACGGCGTCGATCTCGTCGATGAAGACGATGCACGGCGCCTTCGACTTGGCCTTTTCGAACAAGTCGCGGACGCGCGACGCGCCGACGCCGACGAAGAGCTCGACAAACTCGGACGCCGCGCACGAGAAGAACGGCACGCCAGCCTCGCCGGCGACCGCCTTGGCGAGGAGGGTCTTACCCGTGCCCGGGGGACCGACGAGGAGGCAGCCCTTGGGGATCTTCGCGCCGAGCGCGGTGTACTTGTCCGGGTTCTTGAGGAAGTCGACAACCTCCTGGAGCTCGAGCTTCGCGCCGTCGACGCCGGCGACGTCGACGAACGTCACGCCCGTCTCCGGAACTTCCTGGAACTTGGACTTGGACTTGCCGAAGTCCATCGGCCCGCCGCCGCCCATGCCTCCGAAGCCGCCGCCGCCGCCGCCCTCGCCGCCCTGCGCGCGGCGGAACAAAAAGAATAACCCGCCGAACGCGAGGAGCGGGAAGAGGAGGTTACCCGCGAGGCTCGCGAAGTTGCCCTGCTGCTCGCCCTCGGAGACGGAGATGTCCACGCCGTTCTTGGCGAGGATGTCCACGAGCTCCGGGTCGTTCGGGAGCGTCACCGCGGCGCGGCGGCCGTCCACCGCGGTGAGCTGGAGAGACGATCCGTCCTTGGCGAATCGCACGCGCTCCACCTTGCCCTTCTGCACGGCGTTGATGAACTCGGAGTACCGCCACGTGTTCCCCTCGGGGAGCGCGTTCGGGTCCGCGACGGCGGTGGACGGCGCGGTCTGCGAGTCCGCGTCGGAGAACGCGGACTTGGCGGACTGCTGGAACTGCGCGAGCGCGGACGTCGGCGCCTCCGCCGTCGCGGGGGGCGCGAAGTCGTCAGCCATCGCGACGAGGCTCGTCGCGCCGGACGCGGCGAGGAACGCCATGAAGGACGCGGCGGTCGTCGCGAGGGTCTTATCCTGCGGGGAGGGCGAGGCGGAGGCGCGGGGGAACGCGTCAGCGTGGGCGGTCGGCGGCGAGAACGAGATCGGGATCGAGATCTCGCGCGTGGATAAGAAGCGGGTGACGTTGTGTTTTTTTCGCGCGACCTCGCGGGCGCGATCGCGCGACGGCGACGCGCGGACGCGACCGCGCGTCGAGACGCGCGCGATCGCGCGACGGCGACGCGCGAGCGCGGATCGAGCGCGTCGAGCGCGCGCGCACCTCGAACGCGGCGGAAGACTCGGTCTTCGTCGTCGCGCGCGCGCGGACCGGGGTCGCTCCGGCGCGCTTCGTCGCGCGCGTCGACTTCGCCATGCAGGCCCGCTGGCGGAAAGCCGTCGCGGTCGACGCGTTGAGCGCGCTCGCGGCGTTCATTGTGATGAGCTCGATGTCTTGACGGTGTCGACTGCTGCGTGAATGCGCGAGAGATGCGATTCGCGTCTGTCGATGCTTGCCGAGGCGTGTGAAGGCGGCGTTGACGCGCGCTTCCGGTGTAACGACGACGCTCCGCGACGCTATCATCCCGGCACGTCGTGAGCTCGCGCGTCCAGGAAGGCGAGATCGTCGACGTGTCGCGCCGTGCGCGCGCGCGCGTCGACGGTTCAATCGACGAGTTAAACTACCGCGACGACGTCGACCGGGCCGGTTCACCCTCGTCGCAGCGCGGGGCCGATCAACGCTTTTACGAATCCCTATCAGCGGTGCCGTTCAAACCGCACGCCTCTTTCGCGGTCCTTTCAACCTCTTTCATCATTCAAACAGCTTGCTTGCGGCCACTCGAGCGCGCAGTTGGAGCGGGCGCGCGGGAGGCTGCGATCGGGCGCGGCGGGGCGGGGCAGATGGCGCCGGGGGCCCCGGACGATCCGTACGCGCTGTTTTCCGATGACCTCCTCGGGATGGCCGCCGGCGTCGGCGGCGCGGAGGAGGAGGACGACCTTCGGAACCGCGTCTTGAACGGCGCGGACGACGACGCGGGCGACGGCGCGCGCGCGCGGCGTGTTCATCGTCATCTTCACGGAGGCCACCAGCGACAACCTCAACAACCGCACCCGCCGCGGTCGCGGTACCCCGATCCGGCGCCGCTCGGCGGCGGCGGCAACGGACGCGGTCGCGGCGGCAATGGCGGCGGCAGGTACGACGAGAGCGAGTTCTTCCACGACGCGCTCCACGGCGGCGCGACGTTCGGGGATCACCTCGACGGCGCGCTCGGCGTCGACGCCGGCCCGATCGACGAGCTCGACGGCGACGACGAGATCGAGCAGCAGGAGTGGCCCTCCCCGGCGGAGCTCCTCGCGGACACGAAAGCGATGCTCGCGACCGCGGACGATCTGATCAAGCGCGACGGGAAGAACCCGCCGCCGGAGGCGATGCGACGCCTCGACGCGCGCCTCCGCGCCATCGTCGCGTCGCAAAAGACGACGCCGCGCGACGACCAAAAGCGCCAGACGCTGTTGCGACGCTTCGCCGACATGCTGCGGCGCAAGTTCCCGGGCGTGACGCTGCGACCGTTCGGGTCGTTCGTCTCCGTGTTCCACACCGCGAGCTCGGACATCGACATCTCTCTCGAGGTGGCGCCGAGCAGCAATTGGTACGACCCGAAGGAGATGGGACCGGCGGCGGCGGCGGCGGCGCCGGGCGCGCGCGGCGCGGGGCGCAACCGGAGGCTGCAGCAGCCGCGCGGGTACAAGAGCCGGAAGGTGCAGCTGCTGCACAAGGTGGCGAGCGAGCTGCGGTATCAGGCGTTCTCGGAGGTGAACCTCATCGCGCACGCGAGGGTGCCGCTGATTAAGTTTAAGGACCCGCAGACGGGGGTGAACTGCGACGTGTGCGTGGGCAACGACGGCGTGTACAAGGTTCGTTTGGGTTTTTTTTTTTTTTTCTTTTCTTTTCTCTTCTCTCTTTTCTTTTCTTTTTTTGACCCGCCCCTCGCTGTGTTTCTCGGGCCGCCCGCC
>Ga0181560_10001708_pt1 | contig 20497 bp, 19 predicted proteins | sample 011ome_20_FD_133751 | JGI IMG/M metagenome (GOLD analysis project Ga0181560, IMG submission 133751) | Coastal salt marsh microbial communities from the Groves Creek Marsh, Skidaway Island, Georgia - 011509CT metaG (megahit assembly) | ecosystem: Environmental > Aquatic > Marine > Intertidal...
AAGGCGCCGAGGGCGGGTATTGAAAGGGAGGGGTGGGCGGAGAGAGACGACGGCGAAAGTCCTTAAGGATCGGCGTTCACCACGCGAACGCGGTCGTATGGGGACCAGTGTATAGAACGCACCCCGACGGGGGTCTCGCCTAAGAACCCGAGCGCGCGCAACGCGGGGCCGATGTTCGCGTTCGGGATCTGTAACGCCCCGGTGCAGTTCGTTACCGTGGCCGCGACCGACCGCGTGCACGCGTCCAAGAGCACCTTCGCCCGGCGAACGTTCGCCGCGTTCGACTTTGAAGAGATCCCTTTCGACTTTCGCAGCGCCGCTCGCTCGGCTTCGAGCGCCGAGCGCTCCGCCGCGCGCTTCTCCGATCGCAGCGACGCCTCCATGTGGAACGACTTCGCCGCGGAGGCTGTGAACGACGTCGACGCGCGCGCCGCCGCTTTCGCCGAGGAGGGAGTGCCGCTTTCGCCGTCGTAGCTCAGGTCGATCGCGTTCATTCGATCCTCGAGGTTCACCTGGCCGTCGCCGTCGTCGTCGTCGTCGTCGTCGTCGTTCGTCGTCCTCCCTCTTCCTCTTCCGCCGCTCGTCGTCGTCTTAAACGGCGACGGCCGCGCGCGGAACGGCGTCAGGTCCTCCGTCTCCTCCGCCTCCCTCTCCGCGCGCGTCAACTCGATCCGCGCGAGCCTGCGCTCCTCGAGGAGCTCGAACCGCTCGTTCATCTCGTCGAGTTCGTCCTCTCGCAACGGCTCGACGCCGCGGTCAAAGTCGCACGCGGCGTCCTCCTCCGCCTCGATCGCCTTCGCGACGCGGTAGTTCTTCGCGTCCTTCGTGAGGTGGATGCTCAGCGCTCTGTTCGCGAGGTTCTCGCGCTCGTCGCGCGCGATGCTCTTGGAGTACGACGATATCCTCGGCTCGAACGTCTCGTTTTTTTCCTCTTCGACGGCGCGCGCCACCTCGGCTTCCCTTCGCGCCTCCCTCGCTTCTCTCCCGCGCTGTTTGTACGTGTCGAGGGACTTGTACAGCGCCGTGGGCTTCCCTTTTGGCTTTTTAGGCTCCATCGCGACGTCGGCGATGATGTCGCGCGTCGAACGAAGCGGCGGCTCCCCCGCGTTGTCGACGTCGACGTCGACGCTCTCCGCGGCGGCTTCCGCGGCGGCTTCGGAGGCGGCGGCGCGCGGCGCTTCCTCCTCCTCCTCCTCCGCCGCCACCGCCTCCTTCGCCGCGGGCGGCGGGAACGTTCCCTCCGGCAAGTTGCTCAGCGACGCCGGCGGCGCCCGCCCTCGCGCCGCGGCCTCTTTCAGGTACATCGCGACGACGAACTCGTCGAAACTCATCTTCCCGTCGACGTCGGCGTCGGCGAGGTCCCAGATTTGTTTTAACCACTCCTTCGGGAGCCCCGCGGTGACGAGGACTTGGACGATCTGCCCAGCCTCGAGGTGCTCGCTCGCGGGCCCGTTCGCGGCGTTGAGCTGGTCGAACCGCGCGCGGTGTCGCGCGACGTCCGCGTCGGCGACGGCGGGCCAGCTCGCGACGCGAATCGGCTCGGGCTCGGGCTCGGGCTCGGGCTCGGGCTCGGGCTCGGGCTCGGGCTCGGGCTCGGGCTCGGGCTCGGATTCAACCTCGGGCTCGGGTTCTTCGACCATCACCGGGAACGTCCCCGCGGGCAGCTCGTCGAGCGAGCCCGGCAGCGCGCGTCCCTCCGTCGCGCGTTCCGCCAGGTACATCGCGACGACGAATTCGGAAAACGTCATGCGACCGTCCCCGTCCGCGTCCGCGAGATCCCAGATCTTCTTCAGATGCGCCCTCGGGAGGTTCGCGCCCGTCTCCGTGAGAAGCGCGACGACCTGCGCGCCCTCGAGGTACTTCGTCCCGTTCCCGGCGGCGTCGCACAGGGTGTCGAAGTCGATGCGACGCCTGGCGGCGTCCTCGTCAGAGACGGGGGGCCACGACGACGACGCCGATCCTTCTCCTCCGTCCTCCGCCGTGATCTCGGACGCCGGCACCTCCGTCGTCGTCGTCGTCGTCGTCGGTCGCTCCGGGCGCGACATCCGCGGGAACGTATCGGGAGGGAGCTCGTCGAGCGAGGTCGGCGGCGGCGTCCCCGCGCTCGCGCGTTCCACGAGGTACATCGCGACGACGAATTCCGGAAAGCTCATTCGCCCGTCGCCGTCGTCGTCCGCGAGGTCCCATATGTGTTTCAGCATGTCCCGCGGGAGCCCGGCGTCCATGAGCACTCGCACGACGTCGCCGCCGTCGAGGTACCCGTCGTTCGTGGTGTTGATCGCGTCGAATCGCGCGCGATGGCGCCCCATCGCGTCATGCGACAGTTGCGGCCAGGTTTTCCTGGCTTTTTTCCATCGCTTCTCCTGCGCTTTCTGCTCCGCTTTCTCCGCTTTCAGCGCCGCCTTCTCTTGCTTCGTCAACTTCCTCTCGGGCGCCATGACGGAAGAGCGCGCGAGGAGCCCCGCGCGCGATCCCACCACCCCGGGTGGCGGCGTTGTGATCGATCGACCGCGTAATTTGGCAATCGACGACAAGACCGCGACCGACTAGTCCCCATACGACCGCGTCGGCGTGGTGAACGCCGATCCTTAAGGACTTTTTTTGGTATCGAAACCGAAGGTACTCAGCGAGTCGCGGACGCGACGCTCGTCACATCGCGACGCGCTCGTCCCACCACCGAGCCGCCGTCCTCTCGCATCAGCTCCGCGACCGCGTCGTCGTCGGCCCTCGTCGCTCGCGCGCGTGGCCGCCCGTCGTCGGCCATCGCGCGTCGCCGTCCGTCGTCGTCCTCGCGCGTAAACCCGACGATCGATCGCGTTATCGACAACCGGACGACGAAGGCGGACTCGCGGGAAACGACGTCATGACGTCCGTCGCGATGCCGACGGCCGCGGCGCCGCGCGCGACGCCTCGCGCGTCGACGACGCGCCACCGCGGCCGCGGCCGCGCCGCCAGGAACGCGCGATGCCGCGCCGCCGCGGAGCCGGACTGGAAGACGAAGCAGCGCGAGCAAGACGCGCTGATCAGCGTCGAGGAGGACGCCGTCAAGCGACGCGTGGAGGAGCTTCTCGCGCCGATCCTCGACGTCGGCGCGGGAGGAGACCCCGGCGACGCGGCGAACGGCGCGGGCCGCCCCGCGTCGGATCTCGCGAAGAAGATCCGCGACGCGACGTCCGTCCTCGAGTCCGGGCTCGTGGAGCGCGAGACGGAGGTGCGACTGCTCCTCCTCGCCGCCTTCTGCGGCGAGCATCTGCTGCTGCTCGGTCCGCCGGGGACGGCCAAGTCAGGCGCGTCCCGTCTCACACTGGTTCCCATACGACCCCGTCCGCGTGGTGAACGCCGATCCTTAAGGACTTTCTCTCCCGGCGTTCGTCTCTCTCCGCCCAGGGTCCCTCGCTCACAATACCCGCCCTCGGCGCCTTTCAACTCCGCTTCTGACGCCCGTCGTGAACTCCGCCCCGACGTCGCTTATTCGTACGGACCCTCGACCCTCAGAGCTCGGGCGGCGCCTGTCCTCCATCTGCGACGGCGGCGCGTTCTTCGAGCGGCTGCTGACGCGGTTCAGCGTCCCGGAGGAGCTCTTCGGGCCGCTGTCCATGCGCGGGCTGGAGAACGATCTGTACGTGCGGCAGACGGAGGGGTACCTTCCGACGGCGACGGTGGCGTTCGTGGACGAGGTCTTCAAAGCCAACTCGGCCATCTTAAACTCGCTGCTCACCATCCTCAACGAGCGGCTGTTCGATAACGGCGCGGAGCGCGTCAAAGTCCCGCTGCTGTGCCTCGTCGGCGCGTCGAACGAGCTCCCCGAGAGTGAAGAGCTCGACGCGCTGTACGACCGCTTCCTGTTGCGGTCCAGCGTCGAGCAAGTCAGCGCGGGGTCTCTGTCCGGGTTGCTCTCCATGCGCGCGGCGGAGTTCGCGTGCGACGCGAAAGTCGGCGGCGCGAAAGACGACCCGGCGTGCGAATCCCTGAGCGTGGCTGACTTCGAGGGCGTCAAGGCGGAGGCGGAGGCGCGCGTGGACGTCCCGCGCGGCGTCGTCGACCTCATCGTCGACCTCCGCGCGTACCTCCAAGACTCGTGCGAGCCCCCCGTGTACGTCAGCGACCGCCGCCTCGTCAAGGTGCGTTCTATCTCACACTAGTCCCCATACGACCGCGTCGGCGTGGTGAACGCCGATCCTTAAGGACTTTTGCCGTTGTTTCTCTCCGCCCACCACCCCTCGCTTTCAATCCCGACACACCTCGGCGCCTTTCAACTCCACCTGACGCCTATCAACTCCACCCCGACGTTCGCTCGCCTCGCCTCGCCAAGTCCATCGCGTTGCTCCGCGTCGCCGCGTACACCAACGGCCGCTCCGCCGTGAGCGAGTTCGACTGCCTGCTGCTCGCGAACGTGCTGTGGCAGCGCCCGAGCGAGGCGCGAACGATCAGGGAGTGGATCCTCGAGCGGCTCGCGCGCGATCGCGGCGTGGAGCAAGTGCAGTATCTCCTCGCCGGGCTCTTCGGCCGCGCGTGCCGCGCCGACGGCGACCCGACGGAGGTGCGTTCTATACACTGGTCCCCATACGACCGCGTTCGCGTGGTGAACGCCGATCCTTAAGGATTTTCGCCGTCGTCTCTCTCCGCCCACACCTCGCTTTCAATCCCCGTCCTCGACGCCTTTCAACGCCAACTGACGCCTTTCAACTCCACCCCGACGTTCGCTCGTATGGAACGACCCGGAGTGCGGCGCGCTCGCGACGGAGGCGGCGTCGCTGCGTGGGGTTCTCACTTCGCAGATCACCGCGCTCGCGGGGACGACGAGCGGGTCGCTGCCCGCGCTGAGGGATCATCTGTGGCTGTCGCCGCCCGAGGCGGAGCGCGCGTCGCAGACGTTGGGGCCGCTGTTCTCGAAGGTGCGGCGGGGGCTCGAGAAGCTTCTTCGCGAGACGCTCACTCTGGAGGTGGCGCTGGAGAGGAACACGGAGCCGCACATCATGGCGCTGTTGCTGCCGGATTACTGGGCGGATTTCATACGAAGCGGGCCGATCGAGGACGTGAAGCCCCTGGGCGTCGGGAGCAAGCCGTGAGCGAGGCGGCGAGAGGTTAGAGGCGGCGGCGGCCGGGATCGAGAGTACACTATTTTTTCTTCATCGTCCAGTGGTAGAACCGGTCTCCGTTAGTCCGTCCAGTCTCTTCCCGTCGTCGATCGGATCTGCGACGTCCGACCCTCCCGTCCCTCGTAGTCGCCTCGTCTTTCGTCTCCTCCTCCCAGAAGCGCCGCGTCACTCCCCGCCGCCCCGCACGCGCACGCGCACGCGCGCGCGCCGACGCACGTCATGACCTCCCTCGCGCACGCCGCGCGCGCGCGCGCGAACGGTCTCCGCCGCGCCTCCGCGGTCGCGGTCTCCGCGATGCCCCGCCTGGCCTTCCCCGACGCTTCCGTCGGCGCCTCGAGACGCGCGACGACGTCGTTCGCGGAGGCGAACGCCGCGACGAACAGAGCGCTCGCGCGCGCGTCCGCGATCCGCGCGTTCTCCGCCGGGATCGACCCGGACGCGGGCTCGCGTATCCCGTCGCAGCTGCACGACGCCGAACACGCGCGCGAGGACATCTACTTCCGCGCGGAGGACGCGAAAGCGCTCGAAAAGCTGACGCGAAAGGCGCGCGCGCAGGCGCGCGAGAAAGCGGGCGAAGATCCCGCCTCGTCAGCGGACGCGCGACGCCGAGCGCTCTGGGCGCTCTTCGACGAGTCGCCGAAGCGCAAGGAGGACGACTGGACAGAGCTTCGAAAGATCGTCCCCACGGTGAACGAGGAGACGATCCGCAAGCTCTTCGAGTGGAAGTATCTCCGTTGAGAGGAGAAAAAACGAAACGGCGGATACGTGAGCGTTACGTTGTGTGTTTTGTGTGTTGTTCGTTTGATGAACCTACCGCGCGCGCGTCTCTTGCTGTGCGCGCGCGCCTACTAAATGTTTTGGTTTCGCTACAGTAATACGTCGCGTCATCGAGGCCCCGTCCATCGGCCGCCTCCCCCCCACCCGACTCTCGGCCCGAAAAATATCCGCAGCGCGAGCGTGAACGCGAGCGTCGCCAGCATCCCGACCCACTGCGTCTGCGCGAAGTGCCTCGACTCGACGTCCTCGAGATCCGTCCTCGTTCGCGCGAGCTCCGACGCGACGGACCGCGACCGCGTCGTCTCCGTCTTCAACCGACGCTTCACGCCGTTGAGCTCGTCGTACGCGCGGTCCGTCTTCCGCGCGAAGTCTTCGATCTCTCGCTCTCTCGCGGCGAGCCGCACGCGCGCGATCTTCGCCTCCGACCGCGCGGCGTTCCGCGTCTGTTCCGCGCGGTCGAGCAGCCGGCGAAGGTAGGCGTTTTGGGCAATCTCAGCCTCTAGCCGCGACGACATCTTTCCGCTCTCGCCGTTCTTCTCCGCGTTCGCGAGCGCGGCTTCCGCTTCCATGATCCTCACCTCGAGCGCTTCCTTCTCCCACCCGGACTCCTCGAGCCGCAACTCCGCCTCCTCCAGCGCTTTCCGCAGGCCCTTCACCGAGCGGTCCGGCATCGTGTCCATCGCGGTGCCGTAGCCGCCGCCGTCGTCGTCCGTCGCGGGTCCCGCGTCTTCGCCTTCGCCGCCGCCGCCGCGCTCCCGCCGCGCTCCCGCCGCGTCCTCCCACTCCGTCTCCGGCTCGATCTCCGACACCGGGTGAAGGAGGTTCGACGGCGGCGACGGAAGGTCGCTCGGCGACGGCGGCGGGCGCGGCGACGGCGGCGGGCGCGGCGGCGGCGGCGCGCCTTCGTCCTCGCGCAACTGCCGCAACTGCTCCGCGCGACGCCGCGACGCCGCCGCCTCCGCGAGCTCCCGATCCGAGACGTCCGCGCGGTCCGGCTCCGTGTCCGAGATATCAGAGATCGCGGTCGCGGCGGCGCGCTCGCGGCGGCGCGCGGTCGCGGTCGATGGCGGCGTCAGCGTCGGCGGCGTCGGCGTCTCGGCGGTTCGAAATTCGAACCGTCCGTCGTCCTCGTCGTCCTCGCCGGCGAACCGCGGCGACAGCAACGGCGACGGCGGGCTCAGCGCGCGCCGTCCCCCGCCGCCGTCGCCGTCGTCGTCGTCGTCGTTCGCGCCCACGCCGAGCTGCGCGCTGAGGTTCAGCGGCGTCAGGCGCGCGGGCGGCTTGGGACTCGGACTCGACGCGAAGTCCGCCGCCGTCGTCGCCGCGTCGTCGTCGTCGACGCCGAGGCTCGCTTTCTTCGCCGCCGCCGCCATCATGATCCGCCTCGCCGCCGCGGCTTTCCCCATCGCTCCCCCACCTCCCGGCGAGCCTCCGACGCTCCTCGCGGGCGAGAACGCGTCCCCGAACGACACCGAGCCCTGGGTCACGTCCGACCGACCACCGGCGGACTTGGCCGGGGAGGCGGCGGCGCGGAAAGCGGCGGTCATGATCCGACGCGCCGCGTCCGCGCGGTTCGCCGGCGACGTCGGCGACGCGCGTCGTCGCGGCGACTCGTCCCACGCCGCCGGCGCGACAATCTCCTCCTCGCCCACGGGCGGCAGGCGCGGGGATCCGCCGCCGCGCGCCGCGGGCGGCGGCGGCGACTTCCGCGGCGTCATCATCGGCGAGGACGTCGACGACGGCGAACGCGACGGCGAGCGCGGCGGCGGACGCGCGTACGACGCCGCGGCGGAGTCCTCTAGCCACCGCGGGTCGAGCTCGCCTCGGACGACGACGCGGTCTTCTTCTTCGCGGCGGCGGACTCCGTCGTCGTCATTCGCTGCCGCGCCCGCGCGCGCCGCCGCGAACGAATCGTCCGCGCCCCCCTCCGCGCCCGGCGTGCGATACGACGCGTCGTCCTCGGACCCGCGCGCCTCCGTCGGGCTCGACGGCACGTCCAGCGCCGCGGGCCGCCGCGCCGTCGCCGTCGGCGTCTCCATCGCCGTCGACGGCGGCGGCGTCGCCTCCGTGTTCTCCGGCGTCGTCGCGTCGCGTCCTCCGCTCTCCCGCGGCGCCGGCGTCCACGACGACGTCGCCCATCCCGGCGCGCGGCGCGGCGCCGTTCTCAACTCGGGCGTGACGACGTCGACGACCTCGCGCCGCCGCCGTCTCTCCTCTCTCTCCTCTCTCTCCCTCTCCGCGACCGCGACCGGCGTGACGTCGTCGGCGGTGGCGGCGTCGTCGCCGAGCCACTCGTCCCATCGCTCGCTCGCCGGGCTCGGCGTGCTGTTCGACGGCGAGCTCCCCGGGGTGGTCCCCCCGTCGTCTCCGCTCCTCGCCTCGGCTTCGGCTTCGGCTTCGGCGTCGCCGCCGTCCGACGCCGCGCTCGCGTTCGAGCCGCGGCCGCGCTGCTTCTCCGTCGGAGGGGACTCGCCGTCGCCGTCGTCGCGCGAGGACGACGACGCGTCGCTCCGCGACGACGCCGGCGACGCGCTCCTGGAGATCTTCCCCAGGAGCGTCTCCAGTCGCCTCGCCTTGCCGAGGAGCGCGTCTCTGCGGCGTCGCTCGAACGGCGACACGATCACCGCGGCGATGTTCGACGCCGTGGACGCGACCGTGGACGGCGGCGAGCGCTCGTCGCTGTTCGTGTCGTCCGAGTCGTCCGAGGGCGACCGCGCGCGCGGCGCGGACGCGGGCGTCGTCGTCGTCGTCGAAACCGTCGTCGTCTCGTCGTACCTCATCGCGACGTTCGACCTCGGGCGCGACGGCGCGCGACCGGACTGCGTCGCGTTGACGTTCTCGTCCAGGCTGACGCTCGCGGTGTCGGAGCCGGATATCGACGGCGTCGCGGTCGTCGCGGGCGCGACCGCGACGCGCGGCGGCCTCGGCGTCGGGACCTTCGTCGCGCCGCCGACGCCCCCCCCGGACGGTGGCGGGCGAGCCGACGCGGACGACGACGACGACGGAGGCGGAGGACGCCGGCGCGGTCCTCCGCGACCGCCTCCTCCGCCGGTCCGCGACGGCGACCCCGGCGTTCGCGCGCCGCCGCCGGTGCCCGGCGCGCGCCGGGCGCCGTCCGGCTCCTCCATGCGCGCGACGACGAGGCCGGCGCGCTCGTCGTCGTCCCGCGGCGCCCGCTCGCTCTGAATCCATCCGTCCGTCCGCGAGCTCGACACCGTCCACCAACGTCTCTCGGAAATAAACCGGCGCGCGCCATTCGCGCCACCCACCGGGCGCGTTCTCCGGCGAGAGCGTCTACTAGCTAGGAGGCGTTCCCGCTCCAGCCGCGGCGCCCGAACCTGGATCTGGACCGCGTGTACTACAGTACGTCTGAGCGGGGGTGAAGGCGGGTCGACGCGCGTCGAGAGAGCGAGAGAGAGCGAAGAACGTGCCACCCAGCCGTCGACAGCTACTGATGTGTGTTTGTACCTAAATTTAATTCGATCGTCTCCCCGCTTCGCGTTCTCCCGCCGATCGCCGCCGCCGCGTCCCTCCTCCCGCCGTCGCGTCGCCGCGTCGCCGCGTCATCAATAAAACGCGATCGCGAAGAGCAAGATCAGCAGCCCGGTCAAGATCGCGATGATGCACATCTGCCCTCTGACCCCCGCCTTCTTCAACACCTGATTCATCTTCCTCTGCGCCGCCCTGAGGGTCGTTCCATACGAGCGAACGTCGGGGTGGAGTTGAAAGGCGTCAGTTGGCGTTGAAAGGCGTCGAGGGCGGGGATTGAAAGCGAGGTGTGGGCGCAGAGAGACGCCGGGAAAAGTCCTTAAGGATCGGCGTTCACCACGCGATCGCGGTCGTATGGGGACCAGTGTATAGAACGCACCTGAGCCTCGAGTTGGTCCCCTCCACGTCCGTCTCGAGATCGTCGAGCATCCGCCCCTGCGTGTCGAGCTCCTCTCCGATCGTCAGCCCCACCTGCCCGATCCGACTGATGCTCGCGCTGATGTCGTCCAAGTCCACGTCCTGCCGCCGCAGCAGCGTCTGCTGCTGGTCGCTCTGCGCTTCCAGGTACCCGTCGTTCGCCGCGCGCTGCTGCTGCCGCGACGCCGCGTCGTCGTCTCCTCCTCCTCCGCCGTGGTACCCCGCGCCGCGTCGCTTCCTCGCCTCGATCACGCCGTTCGCCTTATCGCACAGCGCGCTCGCGGTCGCCTTCGTCGCCGCGGTCCATCGCTTCCTCGACGTCAGCTCGCTCGCGTCCACCTTGAACCGCGCGAAGTCCCGCTCCGCCATCGCGGTCGCGCGGTCCAGCTCGTCGAGCTGCCAGAAGACGCTCTCGCATTCGCTCTTCGCGGACGTCGCGTACCGAACGCGCTCGCCGTTGCCCTCGGGGAGGCGGTCGACGCGATCGCACAGCGCCTTGACCTTGTTCACGCTCTCCTGGATCTCCTCCTTGACGAGGTAGAACGGGTCGTTCGCGGACGACATCGCGGCGGCGCCGGGCGTGCGCGGCGCGGAGGCGCGCGCGGTCGGTTTGAATTCGAGACACGTGTCTGGTTGCACAGCTTGCAGTGCTTTTCCCGAGGCGCGCGCGAGATCTCGGCACCTCGACGCACTCCCGCGCGCGTCCGGCGGGATGGACCGCGCGACGGTCAGGGCGCTGAAGCGCGCGCTCGGGTGCGAGACGTTCGCGGAGCTCAAGACGAGCTCGCGTCGGTTCCAGTGCGGCGAGTTCGACGCGGCGACGTATCACGCGTACGCCGGCGCCGTCCTCGACGGGAGGCCGGATCTCGTCCGGAGCCTGTACGACTCGCTCCCCGACGAACGCCTGCGAGACGCGTGCCTCGCGATGCACGCGACGTCGTCCGGCGGCGGGTTCGTCGACGCGCGCGGGGACGGAGGCGGAAGCGGAAGCGGAAGCGCGCGAGGAGGGTCGACCGCGACGTCGACGGCGACGACGGCGACGGCGACGCGCGCGTCGACGAGCGCGGAGGTGCTCGCGCCCGGTCTCGTCTGCCTCCGCCGCGCGCTCGACCTCGACGCGCAGGCGTGGCTCGCGGACGTCGCGTTCGACGTCGGCGAGAGCAAGGCGTCGGACGGCGACGACGACGCCGCCGCCGCCGAAACGCGTCAGGGGTTCTACGACGCGATCCCGGGAGAGAACCCCGGTGAGGCGTCCGTGTTGCGACTGAACCAGGGCACGCGCGGCCGCGTCGTTCTGCCGATGGACGCGTTCCCGTCGCGGCTCCGCGAGATCGTCCTCGAGTGCGTCCGCGCCGCACAGGCTGCGGATTCCAAGCGAAACGTCCCGGACATGCGCCCTACGACGGCGCTGGTGAACTTTTACAAGGAGGGCGCGCGGTTCAAGTGGCACCGCGACAGCGAAGACCCGGAGGTGGCGCGCGTGGACGCGGGACCGCCCATCGTGTCGTTCACCGTCGGGCTCTCCGCGGATTTCGCGTACAAACGCCGGTTCGAGGACGAGACGCACGACGTCGTGCGGCTGAACAGCGGCGACGTTTTGCTGTTCGGCGGGCCCGCGCGGATGATCGTGCACAGCGTGACGCGGGTCGTGCCGCGGACGATGCCGCCGATGCTGAGGGGGCGGATGTTGCACGGGCGGTTGAACGTCACGGTGCGAGACATCGGACGCGGCGTGATCGACGCGAGCAAGTTTCCGGCGTACAGGGTGACGTACGGGGGGGTGGACTCGAGCGACCACGTGTAGGTAGAGGGGTAGACGTAGACGTAAGATGGAGGTACTGTACTGTAGGGGGAGAGGCGACGCGACGTAGGAGCTCGTGCCTTCGAAGGGAGTGATCGACGACGATACTCGTACCCGAGGAGAAATTCGCCGAGTTACGCCGCCGTACGCTCAAAGTGTTGTCATCTCATCTCGTGGGGTATCTATCGCGCGTGATGACCACATCACCTCCCCATCGCCCCCATCAACCCCTCGTTCGCGATGATGTAATCCAACCCCCCCGTCACCGCCGCCACCTGCGCTGAGTTACACTCCTCGTCCGACGCCGTCGGCGAATCCGGATACACCTCCGTCGTCGTCGTGTACTTCGCGCCCGTGATGCTCGCGCACAGCCCGAGCGCTTTCAAAGGGTACTCGATCACGCCCTCCTGCGTGATCGGCTCGCCTATGATATTCCCGCTCGCGTCCGGCGGCGCGATGTGCGTCACCTTCGCGACGCTCCGAATCACCGCGGCTTGAAAATCGAAGCGCGAGTTCTCCGCGTCGCCGACGCAATAAAACCCATCCGGGATGACGTCGGGCGCGTTCGTCTCGCCGTCCCTCGCCGCCTTCGCCGGGCGGAACTCCGCCTCGTCGCTGTCCGTGGTCTCGTGCAGGTCGAAGTGCGCGATCCACTCCCTATTCTCCCCGAGCTCCATCGAGTCGACCAGCGCCAGGAGCGCGGCTGACTCGGGCGACGGCGGGTCGTACGCGACGGCGCGGTCGAACGACCGGTTGGGATCCACCGCGAACGCGTTCCACCGCTGGATCCGCTCGTACCCCCACGGGCTCACGCACGGCGCGACGAGGACGTTGAAGACGTCGAGGTAGTTCCCCGCGGCGGTCTCGAGGAACGCGATCGCGCCTTGGACGCCGCTGGTCTCGTACCCGTGCACGCCGCCGGTGACGAGGACGGACGGTTTGTCCTTCGACCATTCGCGCGAGACGCACGCGAAGAGCGCGTAGCGGTCCGGGTCCGACGCGTCGTACGGCAGCGCGCCGTATTTCACAACCTCGAAGCGATCGCCGTGTGATGACGTCTTCAGCGCGTCGAGCTTCGCGAGGACGTCGTCCGCGTACGAGCGCTTCGGCGCGTCCACGCGCGCGCGCCATCGCTCGCGCTCGGTCGTCGTCCACGGCACGCCCGGCGTGCCGATCGGGTATCCGTCCGGGTACTGATCCGGCACCGTCGTCATCGCGACGACCGCGCCGGCGGCGGCCGGGTTGCGCGCGAGGGGGTGGGCGGCGGCGGTTCCGCGCGCGCGGCGGCGGGCGAAGAGGAGCGAGCGCAGGGGAGGCGCGAGCGCCGAGCGCATCGCCGAGTGGAGGGAGAGGTCGTCGTGGAGACGGCACGGCACTCCTGTCGCCGCGTCTTGGCTGGTGTCGAAGCGAGAAGACCAACAGAATGTTTTTGAATAAATTCCTTTGCGCGTCTTCGCGCGGCGTCAGAGGAAGCGACCCCCGACGCCGCGCCTCGGACGCCGCGCGCGGTCTCCGCGACACGAGCGCCGCGATGTCGTTAGGTGCGCGCGCGACGCCGTCGAATCCCCCCCTCCCTCCCACCCCGCGTCCTCGCCCCGGCGATTCGAATCCAACCGTCCGAGACGGAAGAAGAGATGAAACGCGCGAACGAACGCGAGAGAAAAGCGCGTCAGCCCGCGAACGCGATCGACTCATCACCTCTCCCCAACCCCCGCCCTACCCCGCCAAACTCCCTTCCGCAGACTTCTCCGAGACGTACAAGCGCACGGGCCCGCCCCCGACGTTCAGCCCGGACGGGCGATACCTCGCGACCGCGGTGGACCACCGATGCGTGATCCGCGACGCGGAGTCGCTCGAGGTGCTCTCCATCTCTCAGTGCGTCGAGCACATCGATCGCGTGGAGTGGTCGCGCGACGGCGACCACGTCCTCTGCGCGCAGTACCGCGTCGGCGTCGTGCAGTGCTTCTCCGTGTCCAACGACGCGTGGACGTGCAAGATCGACGAGGCGGCCGCGGGATGCGTCTACGCGCGGTGGACGCCCTGCGGCACGCAGATCATCACCGTGGCGGAGTTTAACGTCCGAGCGACGGCGTGGTCGCTCGTCGACCGAAGTTGCGTCGTTCTGGACGCGCCCAAGTTGGCGTCCGCGGACGGGTTCTCGTTCTCCCCCGACGGGAAGTTCCTCGCGTACGCGCGCAGGGAGGCGTGCGTGGATTACGTGAGGGTGGTATCGACGAAAACGTGGACGACGGCGGCGGATTACCGCGTCGCGACAAGGTGCGTTCACCTTACACTGGTCCCCATACGACCCCGTCGGCGTGGTGAACGCCGATCCTTGAGGACTTTTCCCGGCGCATCTCTCCGCCCAGGGTCCCTCGCTTTCAATCCCCGCCCTCGGCGCCTTTCAACTCCGTCTGACGCCTTTGAACTCCACCCCGACGTCGCTTCGTATGGAACGACCCTCAGCGACTGCGCGGGCCTCGCGTGGTCGCCCGACGGCACCTCCATCGCGGTGTGGGACGCGCCGCACAGGGACTCGCTCGTGGTGTCGTACGCGCCCGACGGGACGCTGAAGAAGAAGTACGCGGACAAGAACGAGGGGCCGCTCGGGGTGAAGAGCGCGCGGTGGTGTCCGGATGGCAGCGGCATCGCGATCGGGTCGTTCGATCGGAGGTGCGTCGTTTTGAACCACGTGTCGTTCGCCCCCGCGCTGGATTTGCGTCACGCCGACGCGGTGCGACTGCCCACCACCGCGGCGGTGTACAAGGAAGTGGAGGAGGTTGTGTACGACGGCGCCGGCGCCGCGGGGGAGAACGGCGGCGGCGAAAACGACGAAAACGACGAAAACGACGAAAACGGCGGCGAGAACCGCGAGAAGGCGGCGTGGCCGCTGTGGCGCGGCGAGGGAAACCCGTACGACATGGAAGCTTCCGCGCCGGACGCGAAAGAGGCGCAGCTGAAAGCGTTGCACAAGGGCGAAGCGCGCGTCAGCGCGCGGTACGTCGTCCAAAAACTCCCGGCGCCGGTGCCGACGTCGCGACCCGGGACCCGTCCCAAGCTCGGCGTCGGGCGAACGGAGTGGTCGCACGACGGTCGGTTCATCGCGACCGTGGACGAGAAGTCGCCCACGGCGGTCTGGATCTGGGACGCGGTCGACAGCGGCCTCGCCGCGGTGCTGCTGCAGATGGGAGACGTGACCGGAGTGAGCTGGGACCCGCGCGGGGATCGGTTGGCGGTGGTGACCGGCGGGGAGAGGGTGTACGTGTGGACGCCGGAGGGCGCGTCGTTCGTGCAGATACCGCTACCGGACTTCAACGCGAAGGACGTGGCGTGGTCGCCGACGGGGGGGGAGATGGTCCTGAGCGACGATAAGACGTTTTGCTGCTCGTTCATGCAGTGACGACGACGACGACGACAGCTCGCGTCGGGTTTAATAATTTAAGACGAAGGTAGAGATTTACGTCGACGCGTCGCGCGGAACCGACGGCGTCGGCGTTCGACGACGAGACCGCCTCACTCCTGCTTCCTCGCCCTCGACGCCCTTCGCGCCGCGTTCCCGAACGGCTTCTCGTGCCGCGCGAGCTCGAGCGCCATCCACGCCGGGACGACGAGGTAGGGCAGGTATATAAAAAACAGCTTCCACCGCGCGGCTTCGCTCTTCATCTCCGGCGCGTGGAGGATCGACGCGAGGATCGGAATCAGCGTCGTCGCCGTGTGTGCGCCGTAGCATATCCCGGGTATCCTGATCCAGTTCTCTCTCCGCGTAAACGCTCTGAGCCCGACGAAGAAGAACGGGAGCTGGAACAGGAGCTCGAACAGGATGAACGACTTGAACCACACCGGCGGATCCGCCATGAGCGGGTCCGCGTTCTGCTCGCAGTGGAATCGGAGCAGCGCCCTCGCGAAGGACGGCACGACGGACGGCGGAAGGAGCGCCTGGGAGTCCATCAAGATCGTCGCGGGGATGTGCGTCGCGAAGAAGACGATGACGACGAGCCGGAACGTCTCCGAGACGGCCATCACGGAGGGTCGCGGACGCGAGGCGGCGGGCGCGCGCGCGCGTTTGACGCCGGTGGCACTCTCATTTCATCACCGCTGCTGACGACGCAGAATCTGTTCGGGCGTGCTGGCTTTTCGTTCGCCGCGGGGGGTCGAGTCGCTCGAGACGCCGCGAGGACGCGCGTCCGCGGTCACACGCGCGCGCGCGCGGCGTTCGATCTCGCCGAGGTCCTCGCCACACCGCCCGCGCGCCCGCGCGCGTCGCGTCGCGTCGCGTCGAGCCCCGAGCCTCGCGTCGTTCGTCCGCGTGTCGGACACTCGATCGCCGGTCGTTGACCGCGCTCGTCTCTGCCCCCGGGGCGGACGACGACGACGGACGCGAAGCGATGACCGAGCTGCTGACCCCCGGGGGATCGCGCCGAGCGGAGGCGAGCGCGGGGGACGAGACGATCCCGGTCACCCCCGGCGCGACGACGCGCGCGGACGGCGCCGGCGACGGCAAGGTGCGCCGCGGAAGCCCCCCGCGCGCGGCGTCGACGCCCCCGCACAACTCGCCGTCCGTCCGTCCATCCTATCCCCGTCCGTCGACTCACCTCGACTCACCCCGCGCGCCTCCCCCGCGTCGCCGTCCCGAGCAGTCCTCGAGCTTCATGGTGTGCGGCAACCTGTTCGAGGTGGACGCGAAGTACGTCCCGATCAAACCCATAGGCAAGGGCGCGTACGGCGTCGTGTGCAGCGCGAAGAACGCGGCGAGGCCGGGGGAAAAGGTGGCCATCAAAAAGATCACCAACGCGTTCGAAAACGCCATCGACGCCAAGCGCACGCTGCGAGAGATCAAGCTTCTGCGGCACCTGAAGCACGAGAACGTGATACGCATCACGGACGTCTCGGACCCGCCGCCGCTGGAGACGTTCAACGACGTGTACGTGTTCTACGAGCTCATGGACACGGATCTGCATCAGGCGCGTTCTATACACTGGTCCCCGTACGACCCCGTCAGCGTGGTGAATGCCGTTCCTTAAGGACTTTGCCCGGCGTGTCTCTCCGCCCAGGGTCCCTCGCTTTCGATCCCCGCCCTCGACGCCTTTCAACTCCACCTGACGCCTATGAACTCCACCCCGACGTTCGCTCGTATGGAATGGCCCTCAGATCATTCGGTCGTCGCAGCCGCTGAGCGACGACCACTGTCAGTACTTCGTGTATCAGCTCCTGAGGGGACTGAAGTACGTTCACTCCGCCGCGGTGTTACATCGCGACTTGAAGCCGTCGAACTTGCTGCTGAACGCAAACTGCGACTTGAAAATCTGCGACTTTGGCCTGGCGCGAACGGCGAAGGGCCCGGAGGACTTCCTCACCGAGTACGTCGTCACGCGATGGTACCGCGCGCCCGAGCTCTTGCTCTCGTGCGCGGAATACACCGCCGCGATCGACGTGTGGAGCGTGGGGTGCATCTTCGCGGAGTTGCTCGGACGCAAGCCGCTGTTCCCGGGGAAGGACTACGTGCATCAGCTGAATCTCATCACGCGCGTCATCGGTTCCCCGAGCGAGGTGCGTTCTCCTCACACTGACTGGTCCCCATACGACCGCGTCGGCGTGGTGAACGCCGATCCTTAAGGACTTTGCCCGGCGCATCTCTCCGCCCAGGGTCCCTCGCTTTCAATCCCCGCCCGCGTTGCCTTTCAACTCCGCTTCTGACGCCTTTGAACTCCACCCCGACGTCGCTTCGTATGGAACGACCCTGAGTCTGAGATGGCGTTCATCTCGAGCGACAAGGCGCGACGATACATCCGCTCGCTGCCCGTCTCCCCGCGCGTCGACTTCGCCAAGCTGTACCCGGACGCGGACCCGAGCGCGATCGACTTGATCGATAAGATGCTCGCGTTCGATCCGTCGAACCGCATCACCGTGGAGGAGGCGCTGTCGCATCCGTACCTCGCGTCGCTCCACGACGTCGACGACGAGCCGAGCGCGTCGGAGCCGTTCGCGTTCGGTGCGCGCTCCAGACTGTTTCCCATACGACCCCGTTCGCGTCTCGGACGTCGATCCTTAAGGACTGCCTCACCCGCCGTCGTGTCGTCGTTCTGTCGCTCTTCACCCGCGCGATCCTTTCGACGACGTGGCGTCGTTCGTTTGACCGGCGAGACGCGCGACTGACCCGCCGTTCACCCCGTTCGCGCAGACTTTGAACACGGCGACTCGCAGCTGACGGAGGCTGGGGTGAGGGTGTTGACGCACGAGGAGCTGAGTAGTTTTTATAAGGAGATCAGAGAGGAGGAGGCGGAGGAGGAGGCGCGGGGCGGCGGCGGCGGCGGCGACGACGACGACGACGACGGCGGCGCCGGCGTCAAAGACGCTAAAGAGGTAGAAGACTAACGCGTCGTACGCATCTAATAGGACGACGCTCGCGGAGGGACGACCTCACGCTTTTCGGCACGGCGCACTGTGCTCGTACGCCCGCGCTCGCGCGCTCTTCGCCGATCCACCCCTACCAGGGTCGCCCCCAACGCTACTCGCACCCCCGCCCAAGGAGCCCGTCGTCATCGTCGCCTCCTTGGCTTTCATCGTCTTAAACTTCTCGTAGTTGTACGCGCACACCGCGGCGAACGCGTACGCGTACCCTCCGATCTGAGGGTCGTTCCATCATTCAAAGCGACGCCGGGGAGGAGTTCAAAGGCGTCAGAAGCGGAGTTGAAAGGCGTCGATGGCGGGGATTGAAAGCGAGGGACCCTGGGCGGAGAGAGACGCCGGGCAAAGTCCTTAAGGATCGGCGTCCACCTCGCCGACGGGGTCGTACGGGGACCGGTGTGAGATAGAACGCGCCTGCGTCGAGGTGATGGGCGCGTCGAACACCAACGACGAGAGGTATATCAACATCCAGTCCTTCACCGGCCCCGCGACGTTCATCGTCAGCGCGGACGTCTTCCCGATGAGGAGGTATATCGACACGTTCAGCATGAACGCGACCGCGGCGTTCGTCCACAGCACCGTGGGTTCCCAATTGATTTGTTTCCCGTCCACGGACGCGGGGTCCTGGGCGAAGCGATCGGGAACGCGTCGGTCAGTCGAACGTCTCACCGGTCAAACGTTGAAAGGGAAGCGCGGGTGAAGAGTGACGACGGACGGGGAAAGTCCTTAAGAAACGGCGTTCACCACGCGAACGGGGTCGTATGGGAAGCAGTCTCACCGCGTACGCCGCGGTCGGCCACCTCGGCGCGGCGAGCATCGTCGGCAGCTCCATCACCGCGAACGGGACGGACAAGAACGCGAAGCACGCGGGGGAGACGTAGTACAGCGTCGTGATGCTGTTCAGCTTGATGTCCGCGCTCGCGAGCAGGAGCTGCACGGAGACGATCCGAAACGCCTCCGCCGCCATGGATGCGATCAAAAACGTGAACCCGACGGCGTGAAAGTTGAGCTCCCCCCACGACGCGACGGACACCCCGAGCGCGATGTTCGCGAGGATGAACGCCATCTTGTGCGAGTACTTCTCCACGCGCATGCTGACCGCCGCGGCGAAAACGACCACGGGCATCGACGCCTTCACCATCTGAATGAACGACACGCTGAGATACAGGTACGCGCTGTTTCCCGTCCACAGGACGACGGCGAAGAGAAACGCGATGGGCAGGACCCTTCGCACGTACGCCTGCCGCGTCATCGCGACGCATCCGTCGACCACCTTGAACACCTTGACGAGCGCGTACGCCATGAACGAGCAGAACGCCATGTGTATCATCGTCAGCGCGATCGGGAACGGGAACCCGTGCACGGCGAGGACGTACTTGTTGTACAGGATGACGCCCGCGCTGAGCGCGATCCACAGCGAGACGTACGCGCACGCGGTCGTCGCCTCCCTCGTGGCGGTCGCGTCCATCATGATGGCGATCGTCGCGTCGCGTTGGCTTCGCGTCGGCCTCGCCCGCTTCGGCGCGTCCGTCGGCGCGGAGGACGCGGCGCGCGCGGCGGGATGGGCGGAGCGCCCGTCGACGTTCGCCTCGAGGAATGGCGAGCGGCGCCGAGGCGGACGCGGACTTTCCGACTGCAGTGCTGTAGCGGTCGGACGCCACCGCGTGCTGGATCTGGAGCTCCAACGGGCAGAGTCGAGCGCGCGTTCCCTCGCCCGCGAACGATCGTCGGCTCGAGGCGACTCGTCGCTCGCCGCGCAGAGAGCGCGAAGGACGCGCGAATCTCGACGCGGAGAGAGAGACAGGAGAGAGAGACAGAGAGAGAGAGAGAGGCTCGCGTCGCCGTCGTCGAAGTTTTTCTTCGCGGCTTCTGATCGGCGCGATGGCGTTCCGAGCGACGGCGAGGGCGCTCCTGGCCGCCCCCGCGCGCTCGCCGAGCATCTCGTTCCCCGTGCGCGTGAGCCCCGACGGAAAGAAGGTGTCGGACCTTCCGCTGGGTGCGTCCGCCGTCTAAACCCGCCCGCGCGGCGACGCCGCCCACCTTCTCGTCCGTCGATCCCTCGTCCGCCCCGCCCCGTGTTTTAACTTTTATTAACATCCAACCATCCTTCCCTTCCTTCCCCGTCGCAGCGGAGGCGGAGGCGTTCCTGGCGAAAGCGTCCGGCGCGCCCGGCGCGGCTTCCGCGCCCGCGCCGTCGCGCGGCGTCGCACCCCGCGCGCGCCCGGCGCCGATCCCGTTCCCGCGCCCGGACCCGCCGAGGCGGACGCTGTCCGAACTAGAGATGGAGACGGTGATGCTCGGAGGCGCGGCGCCGTGATCGTCTATCCTACACTAGCTATCGCGTGACATCACACGACCTCGCTACGCTATCCTCCCCCTGCTCTACTTCTTCTTCTCGCCGTCGAGGAGGTGACTGTTCCGCGCGACGCGCGCCGCGCCGCCCTCGATCGCGAGCGCGCCCCCCGCGCCCGCCGCCGCCGCCGCCGCCGCCGCGGCGGCGGCGGCGGCG
>Ga0181560_10001717_pt1 | contig 20425 bp, 10 predicted proteins | sample 011ome_20_FD_133751 | JGI IMG/M metagenome (GOLD analysis project Ga0181560, IMG submission 133751) | Coastal salt marsh microbial communities from the Groves Creek Marsh, Skidaway Island, Georgia - 011509CT metaG (megahit assembly) | ecosystem: Environmental > Aquatic > Marine > Intertidal...
GGGGTGCCAGAACTCGCGCACGATACCCGGGCGAGCCGTGAACCGCGTGAACCGCATCTCCTTGCGCCGCATCGTCGTCAGGTTGAACGTGATCTCGGCGAAGGGCGTCTCCATGGCCGCGGCGTCCTCGGCCACCGGGGCCGGCAGGGGAGGCGGGAGCATGCCCAACCCGGGCACGACGTCCGAGTGCACGCGCGTCTCCAGGCACTCCTCCTCGCGCACGCCGAAGACGGTGCGGCAGGGCTCCTCCGGGTACAGGTGGATCTGAGACACGTTTCGCGACGCGAAGCCCGAGCAATCCGAGCACACGGCGTTGCGCCACGCCGTCGCCTCATCGCCGACCGTCGTCGCATTCGCCTCCGCATTCGCGTCGAGCTCTCCGGCGCTCTCCGGGAAAATCTCGCTCTCCGGGAAAATCGTGTAGCACTCGCCCTTGTCGCCGGTGATGGCGTTGGCCTCGGGGCAGTGCTCGCCTTCGGCGCTCGAGCCGAGCGCGACGCCCAGCATGCACGAGAGGTACAGCGGCGCGACGCGGCGCCCCGCCGAGTCCACGCGCGCGTCCATCGCCGCGTCCTCGCAGGTGGTGGACGCCAGGTACAGCGGCCGCAGCACGCACCCGTCGAACGCGTCGGGCAGGTAGTTGGTCTCGCACAGACAAACCCCGGTGACAAAGTCGCACGCGCCGTGCCCGGCGCAGTCCTTGGGGCAGTACGTGAACTCGCACGCGGCGCCGAAGTACCGGTTCGCGCAGTAGCACTGCCCGGCACCGTAGTCGCACGCGCCGTGGCCCGTGCACTCCACCTGCGCCTCCCCGAACAGAGAGAGCAAGTGCCGCTCGCGCTGCTCGAGCGCGCGCAGCTCCTCGGGGAACTCGCGCGCGCGCGTGGCGACGCCGCGGCTAGGCGTCGCTTCGGCGTAGAAGGGGTCCGCCGCGCGCGCCGCCGTGGCGTCGTCCGAGGCGCCGAAGACCACGTACGCGACGCCCTTGGCGGCGGCGGCGAGCGAGAAGGCGTCCCCGGGGATGCTCCCCAGCGGGGGCGCGTCGCCGTTCGTCGGGGACAGACGCACCTCCGTGACCTGCCATCCGTTCGCCTCGTACTCCGCCGCGAAGCTCGCCTCGCCGCGCGAGACGTCCACGCCCTCCTTGACCAGGTACCGCTTGGCGCACGGCTGCAGCGAGCAGTCCGCGCCGAAGAACGGGTACTCGCACGCGCACTTGCCTGTGCCGCCCACGCAGTCGATCTCGCCCGTCTCCACGTCGCGCTCGCAAATCTGCTGCGAGTCGCACGCGCCGCGGCCGGAGCAGTCGTTCGGGCACGAGACGTGCGAGCAGTCCAGGTTGCCGTGCCCCGGGAAGCACCGGCACACCGGTGGGAACTGCGACGTGTCGCAGGCGCCGTTGCCCACGGCGCAGTCGTTGGCGCACCGGAACGCGTACGCCGCAAGCTTCCTCTCCAGGCCGAGCAGGATGTTGGCGAGGCCGCCCTGGTTGTCGCCGCCCGCCAGCGTCGCGTCCGTCGCCAGCTCCGCGGAGAGCGACGCCACCGCCTCGCGCCGGTGGTAGGGGATGTCGTCCGCCGCCAGCACGCGGATGGACGCCGGCCGGAGCTCGCCCTCCGCGGGCCACGGCCACGCGTGTGGCACGTCCATGGAGACGGAGATGTTCACCTCGGGCAGCGACCCCGCGGCGTCGTCGTCGCCGCCGACGCCGCCGACGCTGGCGACGATGGTCAAGCCCGAGCTGGTGGGTTGCCAGACGGCTTCGTACCGCGCGGGCAGGGTCTGGAACTCCTCCCAGCGCTTGGCGTAGGAAGCCGCGCGGCGCGTCACGCTCTCCACCAGACCCAGCAGGTCCTGCGACTCGAGCGCCGCGCTGATCAAGTCCACGTGCGGGATGTCCGGCGGCTCCATCACCGCGTCCACGAAACGCAACCCGCCGTCGTCCAGAAGCAGGTACAGGAAATGCGTCGCGTGGTAGCCCCCGAAGTCGCACGAAACCACGCGCGGGTGCCGCCACGAGTCGTCCGTCGCGTTCGAAGGCGAGCTTTTGGCGTCGTACGCCAAAAGCTCCGCGTTCGACCCCGACGCCAAAAGCTCCGCGTTCGACCAGCAGGAAGTGGGGATCTCCACCACCATCTCCAGGTCGTTGAGCCGCCGCGCGGTGAGCGCGTACCCCGGGCCGGGCACGGTGGGCAGGAAGCCCCCGTACGCGTGCCCCGAGCCCGAGATGAGGTCGTTCGACGCGCCCGGCCCGCCCCCGCCCGCGGGCTGCCACATCACCGTCGTGCCCCGCGCGGAGTTCTCCATGAAGTCCTGCAGCTGCACCATCCAGCCCTCGGGGTTGCCGCCCACCAGGCTGGGCTGCGACGCGCGGTTGCGCGACACCTGCAGCTCCTGCGCGCGCACGCCAGCCTCCAGCGCGCTGATCAGGTCCATCATCTCGTCCGCGACGCCGGACGCGCGCACCGCCGCGACGAGCGCGCGGCTCTCCGCTGAGTCCACGCGCGTTTCCTGCAGCAGGTTCGTTAAAAGCGTGCGCGCCGCCGCCGCCGCGGGGTCGCGCGCGGTCCAGGGGAACACCGTCGCGTCGTTCGCCTTGAGCGCCATCGCGGCGAGCGCGGGCCCCGCCTGCAGGTGGTAGGCGTCGCGCTGCGCTGCCACCCTGACCGCGTTGATCTCGCGCAGGGTGGGCCAGTGGAACGAGCGGTCGGCTTCTAAAAGTGGCGAGTCGTTCGGCAGGACGTGCACGATGAACTCCTGGTACACCACGAACGTGTAGTCAGAAACCGCGAGCCGCACGAGGTGGAACCCGCCCTCGCGGCACCGGTCGACGGCGGGGTGCCACTGGTCCGAGCGGCAGTTCACGTCCCCGCGCAGGGGCGTTCCGGAGATCACCTGCGTCGCCGGGTCGAAGCGCATGAAGCTCGGCAGGACGTCCGCGGTGTAGAAGAGCTCGTCGCCGTCGTCGTCGTCCGCGGCGGCGGCGGTGTACCGGTACTGGCTGTCCTCGCGCGCCTCCGTGACGGGCACTGAGATCCAGTACGGCGCGTCCAGGTACGTGAACCCGCGCTTCGGGACGCCGGCTTCGAGCGACGCCTCGCCCAGCCGACACGCCGAAAACGGGTACTCCGCGCTCTCATCGCCGCAGTGGCCGGCTTGGTGCCCCCCGAACGGCCCTTGCTGCAACGTGCGGTCGTAGTCGCCCACCACCACGGACACCGTCACGCCGTGGCCCTCGCCCGGCGGCGTGATGCACGTCAGCGAGCCGCGCTGCGTCATCCCGAGCGACGTACACTCCTTCTCGCCGATGAACACCACGATCCCGTCGGCGGAGTTCCCGAAGTTCTCGCCCACGATCTCGATGAGCGTACCCCCGGCGCGCGGGCCGCCGATCGGCGTCACCGACTCGATGGTGATCCACGCCGCGGGAACCACGAAGTTGTCCACCGCGACCCACCCCCAGTCGCCGGCGCGGTAGTCGTACACGTCGAGCGTGAACTTCTCGCCGCGGAACCCCTCCAGCTCGGCGCCGGTCCAGCCGAGCGTCTCCCAGTGCCGCCTCGCGCGGATGGGCTTGACCGCGAGCCTGCTACCGTCGGAGATGCGCGTCAGCGCGACACCCAGCACGCCCTCGCCGTCGCTGGCCAGCGGGAACGTGCTCCGCGGCATCTCGGGCACCGTCGAGTCGCCGCCGTTCGCCTCGAAGGTCAAGTCGCCCATGCCCAGCACAAACGGTACGGACTTGACGTGCAGCAGCCCGTGCGTGTTCTCGCGCCTGTCCCAGGGGTACGCCGAGCACAGCTGGTACGTCCCAGAGAAGGCGTCCAGGAAGCAGTGCTTCTTCACCGCGAAGTTGGGCATGCCCGCGCTGACCAGCGCCCAGTACGGGTAGAACGTCCCCTCCTCAAACCCCCACCGCAGCGGCGCGCTGTCGTACCTCTTCTGGTAGTACGGCTCCAGGCGGTCGCGCCACTGCGCGGGAGGCAGGCGCTTGCCGGAGACAGAGAAGAGCAAGTTATCGGGATCGTTCGCCTCGTCCGGGGTTCGAATCCCGCCGAGCGGAGGCAGGTCGTAGCACTCGTACCCCATGGCGAGGTTTTCGTCGTAGCTCAGCTTGTAGTCGCACCCCTCGTCGGCGACGGGCTCATCCGGCGGGCCCAGCGACGCGCCCCGGTACGCCCACTGCTGCGGCCCGAAGCCCGGCGAGCCCTGCGAGCCGTACGGCGACCCCGCGGGGAGGTCGCTCGTGCACCCGAGCTCGCGGAGCTGCGAGCGTTCCAAGTTTGGCCCGCATCGCCGCAACGAGGAGCTGTACAGCTGACTCTCTTTCGTGCCCGGACCCGGAAACTCGTTGTTGTAGTTCAGACCGGTATCCACCGTGTCCTTGCCTTTGTCCATCCCCGCGGAAGTCTCGTCGTATATAAGCTGGTACCATCCGTCCGACTCGTACTGCAGAATCTTCTCGGGGACAACGATCCCGGCGTTGTCCAGGTCGCCGGTGAACTGCTGCACGTACTCCAAAATCTCATCCTCGTAGAGCTGCTCGAGGCCCCACACGCCATCGACGCGCGTCGGGGTCGTCGCCAGCACCACCGCCAGCAGCAGGAGAGACGCGCTGAACAGCCGCGTGCTCCGTGTCGGTCCCACCATCCCGCGCGAGCCGCACGATGCGCACTCCCGGGTTCAGCCGCCCCGCGCGTGGTCACCGCGCGTCGCTCAGTGTCCGTTGTTGCCCTGAACTTGGAGCTGGAAAACCTCCTCGGCGGGGAAACTTAAAAATCGTGGACGCGAAACGTCATGGAGGGACGACGGAAAAGGAAATCAGTCAACCTCGCGCGAGACGATGAAGAGCGAAGGTGACACGGTGGCTCCACGAGCCCGTGTCTTGCGCGATGCGAACGTCGAGCGCGCGTTCGAGGTCCTTCGCCGCATGCGCGCGCCCGGAACGTCCAAGAGCACCGCGGCGGATGTGTACCGGACGCTCCGAGCGCGAGGACTCGCGCCCAGATTCGCGGATGAGGTTCCGCGCTATGCGATGCGAAAGGCGTGCGCCGCTGCCATCGGACGAGAAGATCGCGTGAGCGAAACGAGACGAGCGGGCGAGGAGCCGTCGCCGCGAGACCAAGATGCGACGCACGCTTGTCTGGACTCGGTTACTCCGGTTCCTGACGATGACCCGGTCGACACGTCGTCTCGCGCCTCGTCGACATCGCCCGCTCCGAGGTTCCGGGTTCCGAAGCACCAGAGGTACGTCCCACCGGTCCAGCGGCTCCGAGCGACATCCACGGGCCCCACGCGCGCGTTCGCCGACAAAATCGTGCGCATTGCCGTCGACCCAGTCGCGCGAGCCGCGCTTCGCGAGCGCGTGCGCGACTCGTGCGGGGTCCGAACTCGGATCGACCGAAGAAAAAAAGACGAACCGTCGCGCAGAGCGAAGAAAAACCAACCCGCCGAAAAAAAAAACCAACCCGCGGATGACGCGGCGCCGCGCGCCGAGCCGCTCGAACCGCACGCGTCTTCCTCGACGTCTTCCGTGCCCTCGTATGTCCCGCGCGACGCCGCGGACGCGGACCTCTCGAGTTACTCCCGACGATCATCGACCGGTGCGTCACGCGACGAAAAAGAACGAAGCGCGAGAAGAACGGCGCCGGAAAGGAATCCGTCGGAGTCCGTTCGCCGCCGGTGGCGCGCGGCGACGGCGTCGGCGATCGCCGCGCTCGAGGCGCGCGACGCCGAGTTTTCGCGGCGCAGGCGGACGCGTTACGTCGCGCGCGAGGAACGCGAAGCCGAGAGAAAACAACGCGCGGCGCAGTTCTCCAACGCCGTGGTTCGCGTGCAGCGCGCGACGCGGGCGTGGCTTTTGAGGCGCGCGCAGCGGCTCGCCGCGTTCCGCGTTCGCGCGTTCCTGGAGCACGCGCGCGATTCGAGCGAGATCGTGCGCCGCGTGCGCCGGCTGACGCGGTCCGTGCAGACGATCCAGAAGTTCGCGCGCGCCGCGTTCGCGAAGCGCGCGCACCACGACCAGGTGGCCGCGTTCATCGAGCACTGGGACGTGTACGAGCGATACGCGCGCGCGACGCGGCGAGAACGGGCGCGCGAAAAAAAAACCACGCGCCTTTCGCGCGGCGGCGGCGACGCGCGCTTCTCCGTCTGGGGCGCGCGGCGGAGTCCGTACGCGGTCGCGCGCCCGCGGGACCGCGTGCCCGAACGGCTGAAGCGACCGATCGTCGAGCGCGTCCTGCGGCGGCGGCGCGAGACGGCGAGGCGGGACAGGGAGGAATACAGGAAGGCGTTACAGGCGTGGCGCGCGCGTTCGAGCCGCGCGAAGAAATTACACCTGGCGCGCGCAGTGCTTCGTCGTCCCGACGACGACGCGGAAGGAAACGCCCATCTATATTCGTTCGCGGACGCGGAGCCTCCGCCGCGACTTCGCGCGCGTCGCGTGCTGATGCGCGAGGACGAGCTCGCGCGCGCGCACGCGGAGGGCGAGCGCGCGTGGAGGCTGGAGAAGCGCGAGGGCGAGCGCGCGGTTCAGGCGCTGTACGAGATGGACGCCGAGGACGAGGAAGGAGGCGAAGCGACCGCGGCGTGATTCCGCGGCGTGATTCGCGTCGCGCGAGGTGAGCGCCTTCGTTTCGGTACAGCGTACTCGGTCTCGCGCGCGTCGTCGCGACGCGTCGTGTTTCAAAAAATCACTCCGCGCTCGCCGCTCGCTTCTCGGCGACGACCAGCAGCTCATCTATTTCGGACACCAGCCTTTGCGAGGCCCGGTTCGCGGCGAGCGCGGGGAGCACAACCTCGCGCAGAAGCGTCCGTTTCTCCGCACCCGCCACCCGGCTCACCCACCGCCCGGCGTTCCCGGGCCCGCCCTCGCCCGCCGCGTCCCCCTTCTCCACCGGGCCCGAGAGCGGCCCCAGCAGAGACACGCACAGCTCGCGGAGCGGGACCTGCGCCTGCTCCTCCGGCCCCTCCGCGGCGAGGTGCCTGACGTACGCGCGCAGCCACGTGCGGTACTCGTGCTTGGAGCCCAGGATCTCGGCGGAGGCCAGGAGGCACTCCAGGTGCCGCCCGGTTTCGCGCCGCGGCGCCGGCGCGCCGCCGCCGCCGCTGAGCAGCGCCGAGGGGCCCATGCCCACGGCGGCGCGCGCCGCCGCCACCTGCAGCGCGTGCAGCTCGCCGCCGTGCCCGCCGGCGCCCGCGCCGGGGGGCAGGCGCAGCCTGGTGGTGAACTCCGAGCGCGGGAAGGCGTGGTCCGCGACGCGCGCCCACGCCTTGAGACGCGCGTGGAACGCGTACGCGTGACCGTCGGCGAACTGCGCGACGGGCGAGCCGCACCGCGCCAGGCGCACGCCCACCATGGGCGGCGCGGGCGGCGCGCGCGGCCCCGTGAGCAGCGGCGCCACGCTCTCGCGCATCGTCTGCGTCTCCTCGCCCGGAACGCCGAGCTCCCAGACGACCAGCGAGCAGTCGCCGGTGACGGCCACGAGCCGGCCGCCGTCGGCGCTGACGAAGGCGGCGCGACCGGGGAGCACCAGCGGGGGCATCGCGCGTCTCCCGGCGGGCGTGTACAGCTGCACGGTGCCGTTCTCGAAGAACACGGCGGCGAACTGCGTCGAGCCGGCGATGTGCGTCGCGCGCGCGTCGGGGCACCGGTCCGTCCACCGCGACGAGCCGCCCGAGGAGCAGACCACGTCGCAGTGCCTCTCCGCGTTGCGCGCCTCCAGCATCGTCGGCCCGCGCCGGGAAAACCCGCCAGCCTCCGCGTCGTCCGCGGCGGCGACGGCGGCGAAGGGGTCCGACTCGCCGCCGTCCAGCTGGCAGTGCAGCGTGGGCAGCGGCGCCATCGCAGGCAGCGGCGCGGCGCCCGCGGGGATGGGCGCCAGCATCATCAAAGTCGGGGGCGCGAACGCGGGCGCGCCGTGCGGGTGGCCCGGCGCCGCGCCGTGCGAGGGCGCCGCGCCCCGGGAATCGCCGCCGCGGGAAAGCTCGCCGCCGAAACCGCCGCCCGGCGCGGCGTGGACGCGCTTGCTCGTGTCGCCCATGGGGGTGGGCTCGAGGCGGCGCTTGCCCAGGGGGCTCGCGCCGGGCGCGAACGGGCGCGCCGCCGGCGCCGGCGCCGGCCCGCCACCCTGCGGCACGGGCATGATGCGTCTCCGCCCGTCGTTGCCGCGCGTCTCCTGCTGCATCTCCGCGGTGGGCGCCTCCGCAGGCGCGCCCGGCGCGCCCTTCGCGGGCGCGGGCACGGCGCCGGCGGTGTCCGACTCGGGCGCGGCCGCGGCGGTGCCAACAGCCTGCGGCGCGATGCGCTTGGGCTGTTTCTCCACCGGGTTCGCGTCCGGCGCGCCGTTGGCGATGGCCGCCGCGCGGCTGGGCTGCAGCGGCGACTTGACCGGCGTCGTCGCCGGCGGCGGCGCGAACTTGAGCAGCGACGGGTCCTCCAGGATGGGCCCGACGCGTCTCCGCAGGTCGCCGTACTCCTGGGAGAGGAACGCGCGCGTCTCCTCCTCGGACATGGCCACCCCCAGCTCGCTGGGCTCGAACGTGAACACCGCCACCGTGCCGTCTGTGGAGCACGCGATGAGCGAGTACCCGTCCGGGGACCAGCACGTGTCCACGACGGACTGCGTGAAGCACGTCTTGACGATGCACACGGGCTTCGGCCGGTTCGTGGCCCAGACCGTCATCTTGCAATCCTGCGACCCGCACGCGATCACCGTGTGCGGCGTCGCGCTCGCCGACGCGGCGGCCAGCGCCTTGTCTTTTTTCCCATCGGCGCCTGCGTCGTTCGGGCGGAACAGCGCCGGCGAGAAGCGCACGGTGACCACCGGCCCTTTGTGCCCCACGAAGTCGAACTTGCTCCCCCAGTCCCCGCGCTCCAGCACAGACGCCGTGTGGCTCGGCTTCTTGTACGAGTTGCACGTCGTGACCGCCTTGCCGTCCGGCGACCAGCACAGGCGCAACGAGAACGTCGCGCCCATCGAGCTCTGGTACGGTTCGGTGATCTTGGACACCACGGACCAGTCGTCCACGCGCCAGACGATGACGCTCTTGTCGTCCGCCTGCGTGCACAGGTACTTGCCGATGGGGTCCCACGCCACGCCCTTGACGAACGAGGTGTGCCCCTTCAGAGTCTGCACCTTCTGGCCGGTGCGCGGGTCCCACACGATCACCATGTTGTCCAGCGAGCACGAGGCTAACATCGAGTCATCCGGGGCCCAAGCGATGTCGATGACGTCGCTGAGGTGGCCGCGCAGGGTCTGGCAGGACACCCAGTTCTCCACGTTGGGCGCGTCCGAGCTGCCGAACGCGGCGCGGCCGGGGCCCGCGCGTTTCTCGTACAGGAACACGTTCGTGTCCGTCGAGCCCGAGGCGAGGAACTGGCCGTTTTTCGAAAACCGCACGCAGTTGACGGTGTTGAAGTGCTCACTCAGGGTGGCGAGGATTTGGGGGACGTTGGGGTCGCCCTCCACCGATCGGTCCTTGATGGACGCCAGGTTCCACACCTTCACCTTCTGGTCGCCGCCCGCGGTGGCCATGCGCGTGCCGTCGGGGTGGCAATCCACCGAGAAGATCGGGGACCCGCCATCGTGCTTCACGAACTCGGGCTTGTAGATGTGCACCATGATCTGTCACGAGCGCGCGTCTTCCGGGACCTCGAAATCGACCGGGGAAACGCGAGCGCCGCGCTCTTTCGAGCGTCCAACCCAGCGAGGCGGTCCCTGGGAGTCGCGAGGACGCCGATTGCCCTGAATCCCCCGGGCGGGTGAGGCGCGCGGGTGGATCTCGCGCGGGAACTTGTGTGCCCGTTTGAAAATAGATTTGAAACTTTTTCGCGAAGGCGTTCGGCGTTCGGGTCGAGAAAAAGAGGAGAACTGCATTGCGCTCTCACAAATGGCGACGGCGGCGGTTGCCACCGCGGCGGTGGGGCCCGAGGCGTGGGGACGCGAGAGAAGCGGCTCGACAGGCTCCCGCGTGCCATGCCGAATCCCTCTCAGGCGCTGCGCGCTCCGCCTCGGGACGCGACCCCGCGTGAAGCGAGGCACGTGGTCGTCCCCCGAGACGCCCGACGAGACGGATGCGCTCGGCGGCGACGGTCCCGAAACCTCCGCCCCGCCCGTGGACCTGGACAGCCCGGACGCCAGCGACGAGCCCCTTGACCCCCCGCCCGGCCCGTTCGCGCCGGACCGAGAGGACGGCATGCCCCGCATGCCCCCCTCCGACATCCACCTGCAGGCCCCGGGCAAGTGGTCGCCCATCGCCTACGCCTTCCTCGGGGACGCCGTCTGGGAGCTGTACGTGCGCCGGCTGTTTTTCGCGCCGCCCGCGCGGCCGCTGGATTACGACCTGAAGTGCAAGCGCGCCGTGCGCGCGGAGGCGCAGGACGCCGTGCTGCGGACGCTCCTCGCGAACGAGTTCTTCACGCCCGAGGAGACGAAGATCGTCAAGTGGGGACGCAACGCGTCGTACGGGAACGTGCCGACGCGCCTGCGCGGGAAGAACAAAAGCAAAAACAAAAACGGCGGTGGCTTTGCGACGTACCGCAACGCGAGCGCGCTGGAGTGCGTGGTGGGGTACCTGTACATGACCGACCTGCCGAGGCTGGAGGAGATGATGGCCGGGCTTGGGGTGGTCATCGAGCGCGTCGCGCGGGAGAACGACACGCGGTAGAGGACCGTAGGATGTGTAACTATCTTTAGATATGACGCGTAGAGGCGTAGAGGTCGCGTCTCTGGGGACGTCTCGACGAACTCGCAGTTGACGTATTAGAATGGTCGACGCACGTCGTCGTTAGGCAGGTATCTCACGTCTTCTTCGTTTTCGCTTCGCACACGATCTACGTCTACTCGTGTGTCCGCGTTCGCTCTCGCCGACCCCGCGGAGAGGGTCGCCCCGCCCCTCGACCCTCACAACGTCCTTCCCCTGGCTTTGTTGTTCACGCAGCACATCAGCGACAACCCCAGGAACCCGCCGTATATCAGCGCGGTCAGGAAACAGTTCCTCGCCGCGATCTCGTGCTGGTTCTCGCCCCCGCCCTCCGCCTTCCACTCCGAGGGCAGGTACGGGTAATTCGCGCGGAACAGACTGCTCAGCCCGAGCAGGAACACCACGGCGAACGCGGAGAGACCGCCGCAGCAGTAGCTGCACGCCGGGCTCGTCAAGCACGACACGACACCCGACATCCTCGACCGCCTGGGAACCGGCGCGCGCCGCGCACTCTGAGACTCCGCGGTGGCCTGCGGTGGGTTTTTCTCGTGCTCTCATCGGGAATGACGATTTCGTCTTTTCGCGACGGTCGACTTTTGCTTTTGACCGCCGCGTCGCGCACGCAGAGCGCGCCGCGCTGTGCGTCCGTGAGATGTTCACCCCCGAGGCGCTTTCCCTGGCGGAGGGCCTGGTTTCCCCCGCGTACATCGCACAGGGCAGCCAGGCGACGGCGCGGCGCTCTAAGCTGCTGACGTCGCTCCTGTCGGAGCGCCGACTCCCCCGCGTCGGGTGGGACGACGTCTCCATCGAATCGTTCCTGCACGAGGCGGCGATGATGGACAGCAACACGTTCCTCGACAACGTCGGCGTGGGCGAGAGGGAGGCGCGCGTGCACTCGCCCTTGGTGCGGCGGAGACACTACGGCCTGGCGCACGGCATAGGCAGGTCCGGGGACGTCGCCGCGGAACAACCCAAGGCGGCGGGGTCGTCTCTTCTCTCGAAACTCACCAATCTGCTCGTCGGCGACGCGTTTCGCGTCGCCGGGCTGGAGGACGCCGGCCCCGCGCTGGTGTTGCCGCTCGCGACGGGGATGACGCTGACGCTGACGTTGCTGGCCATGCGATCGCTCCGCGTGGCGAAACTCGACGCGGAGTCTTCTTCGAAGGACTCCGCGAACGACGCGCGACGCGCGACGCGCGTGATCTGGTGTCGCCTCGACCAAAAAACGTGCGTCAAAGCCGTGGTGGGCGCCGGCTTGGAGCTCGTCGTCGCGCCGACGCGGCTCGTCGGGGACCAGCTCGTGACCGACCTGGAAGCGGTGCGCGCGGCGATCCTGGACGAGTCCCGCGGGGGTCCAAACGCCGTGTGCTGCGTGGTGAGCTCCACGAGCTGCTTCGCGCCGCGCGCGAGCGACAGCCTCGTGGAGGTGGCCAAGATGTGCGCCGAGCTCGACGTCGGCCACGTCGTGAACAACGCGTACGGCGTGCAGTCCCGGTCCCTGTGCGCGCTGGTCACCAAGGCGTGGCGCCGCGGCCGCGTGGACGGCGTCGTACAGAGCACGGACAAGAACTTCCTGGTGCCGGTGGGCGGCGCCGTGCTGGTGAGCCCGGCGCGGGACCCCGCGCTGACGGACGCCGTGCGCAAAACATACCCCGGCCGCGCATCCATCGCGCCGTCTCTGGACGCGCTCATCACGCTCCTCAGCCTGGGCGCCGCGGGGTGGCGCGCGAAGCTGGATGCGCGCGAAGACGCGTTCGAGTACATGCGCGCGCGCCTGCGGGCGACCGCGGAGGCGCACGGCGAGCGGCTTTTGGAGACACCCGGGAACCCCATAAGCATGGGCGTCACGTTATCGGCGCTCGAGCGCGACCTGGCGCGGATCGATCGGCGCGCGAGCGAACACGAAGCGGGCGACGTCGACGGAGGAAAGACGTCGCGACGCGGCGGCGGAAAGACGAGCGTCTCGTTTTTCGGGTCGATGTTGTTTTCGCGCGCCGTCTCGGGCACACGCGTCGTGGTGCCCGGGAAGACGCAGGAGGTTGGCGGAATCACGTTCCACGGGTTCGGCGCGAGCCACGACGCGTATCCCGTGCCGTACTTCACGGCGGCGGCGGCGCTGGGGACGACGCGCGAGGACGTCGACGCGTTCTGCGCGAGGCTAACGAAAGCCTTTGCGGATTTCCGGAAAAAAGCCGAAAAAGACGCGAAGCGTTTCGCGGCGGCGAAGGGTGACCCGGGCGCGGAGAACGGCGCGGAGAACGGCGCGGAGGGACGAGACGAGACGCTTTTGTGACCGAAGGCCCGAAGGACGATTCCATAGCGATGCGTTCTCTCGTTCGCGCGCGCTCGGCGTGCTCGGGGAACGGGCGCGAGCGTCGACCGCGCGCCCGCTTCGCGAACGCGAAGCCGCCCGAGACGGCGCGAAGTGCCGACCGAAACGCGAAATCGAATCCATTGCTGCATGCGTCGTTGTTCGCGTGGTTTTGTAACGAAACGAAAAACGAAAACCGCAGTCTCGCCGCCGGCGCCTCAGATCTCGCGACGCGTGACCGAGGCCCGAGATGCGTGGCCAGGTGTTGTGTCGCTGCCGCGCGCGCGTCCGCGCCGTCGACCTGGCCGGTCCCGGCGAGACCGTCTCCGCGCTCAAGAAACGCGCGCTGGCGCTGAGCGGCGTCCGCGAACCCGCCGCCGAGACGTGGACCCGAATCGTGCACGAGGGGCGATGGCTGGCGGACGAGTCGAGCACGCTCGCCGAGGCGGGGGTCGGCCCCGGCTCGACCGTCGAGCTCGCCGTGTCGCGTGCGATGTGCGGCGGCGGTGGCGACGGCGGCGCCACCGGCGCGGAGTCGCGCAGCTGCTACCTGGAGATGTACGCGGACGGCGGCGGGCGAGGCTTTTCGCGCAAGCAGGAATCGCTGGGCGGGTTTGTTCGGTACTCGACGCAGAGCACGGTGCGCGACCGCGACGAGCGCGAGGAGGACTTGGCGCGTTGGTTCAACTGCACGTTGACGGAAGAGCCGCTGGACACGCGCGAAGGCGCGGTCGTGGTGGACAAACTCGGGTCGCTGTTCAACAAGGAGCCCGTGCTCAAGGCGCTGCGGGACGTCGCCGTGGACGGCGCGCCGCCGCCGAAACGGCTCGAGCACGTCGCCGGGCTCAAGTCTTTGACCACGCTCAAGCTCCACCGCGACGACATAAGCCGCGATGCGCGACGCACCATTGGCTGTTCGGGTACGAAGCCGAACGTGGACGCGTCTTCGTTCCGGTTAGCGGTCGAGGCGACGTTCTCGTGTCCCGTCTCCGGGCTGGCGATGAACGGGAAAACCAAATTCTTGGCGCTCGCGCCGAGCGGGCTGGTGGTGAGCGACCGCGCGCTGCGCGAGGCGAAGGCCACGGTGGACGACATGCTCGGTGCCGAGCACGCGCTCGCGGACCAGACGCGGATCCCGATCAACCCGAAGGGCGAGGAGCTGGACGCGATGCGGGCGACCCTGGCGGAGGAGGCGGCGAAGAAGGCGGCGAAGAAGGCGAAGAAGGCGCGGAAGGCGCGGATGGGAAAAGACGACGACGCGCCTCCCGGCGCGGACGCGGAGGCGCCTGAAGCGACGCGCGAAAAACGCGAGCGGAACGGGTGCGACGATTTGAGCATCGAGCGGCTCAAGGCCCAGGCGAAGAAGTTCAAGGCTGGGGACCACGCCCCCGCGGGCGCGGACAAAGAAGTGTACGCGTCGCTGTTCACGTCTTCCACCGTGGACGCGCGGGGCGAGGAGACGTTTTTGTCGCGAAACGCGAGGAAAGCGTGGTAGAGACGTTTTTGGTTTTTGGCTTTTGTTTTCGGCGCTCCTCGGCGCGCGGCGCCGCGGCGGTGACGAACGACCGACGTCGTCATCGAAAGATCGAAAGAACCGTTCGCGGTTCGCGCGAAAAATAAATCTCGTTTGCTCCTACTCCAAATCGTCGTCGTCGTCCCTTCCCTTGCCTTTGCCACGGAACCACGAGGATTTCCTGTCGAGTTGCGGACCGCCGCCGCCCTCGTCGCCCGCCTTCTTCTTCTTCTTGAACCCAAACACCGTGGTCTTCTTCGCGCCCGCCTTCTCCAGCACCAGCTTGAGGTACGGCGACTCCGCCTTCTCGTGCTGCCGGATGGCGATCTTCAGGTCGTCGCTCGTCTTTAGAGTGATGTGGTGGTTGTCCTGGTCCTCGAACCGAATCACGTACGTCTCGATGAACACCTTCCCGACGGCGATGATGAGCTCCTCGTACGACGCATCCGGGTCCACCTCCAAGAACCGGATGTCGTCCTCCAAAAACAGCTTGACGTTGATCTTCTCTTCGTCTGTCTTCTCCGGGGGCTCGAACGTCTTCAGCCGGTCAATCTCATCCATCATCTCCTGGATGTCCTGGTTCAAGCGCTCGATCTCCTCCTCAGCCTTCAGCCGCAGCTCTTCCTTCGTGGAGACCGCCTTCTGTAACGACTGTCTCAGCTTCTGTTCCGCCTCGAGCTGCTTGATCAGGTGCTCGCGCTGCTTGCGCTCGGACTCGAAGTCGGACAAAATGTGCAGGCGGCTCTTGCGCTCGGCTTCGAGCTGTTTCTGCAACGCGGCTTTATCCCTGCCCTCCGAGGCGAGCTGGTCTTGAAGCTGCTTCACGTGCTTCTCGCCTTGTACAGTTTTCTCCTGCGTCGCCTTGTGCGCCGCGCGCTCGGCGTCCAGCTTGGCCACAGTATCACCGTGCGACTTGGCCTCGTTGTCCAGTTCCGAGCGCAGCTGCTCGATCGAGTTCAGGCGCGCCTCGAGCTGCGTCAGCAGATCCTGTCTGCTTCGGCTGAACTGCGACTGCAGCGCGGTCTGTTGCCTCCGCATGTCCTCCACTTGGCGCATCATAGCTCGGCGCTCCTCCTCCGCGGCCAACAGCTGCTGCTCTTGTTTCCCGCGGCTCGCCTCCGACTGCTGCAGCAGCGACTGCAGCGAGTCGATGTCCGCCCGGCTTCGGCTGAACTGGTGCTGCAGCGCCTCGCGGTTCTGGCCCTCACCGTCGAGCTGCGTCCGCAGAGTCACGCGGTTCGCCTCTTCCTCCATCAGCTGCTGCTGCATCTCCTGCCTCGCTTGCTCCTCCGCCTCCAGGAGCTCCTGCAGGTTCCGTCGGCTGCGCTCCTCCTCCTCCAGCTGCGCCTCGACGTCCATGCGCAACTTCTTCTCCGCGTCGAGGCGCTCCTCGAAGTCCACCTCGACGCCCAGTTTCCTGTACGCCTCCGCCTCCTCGGGCATGCGCCTCCACGATTTCGCGCTGTCCTCGATCCAGCGGTGGTTCACGATCTCCAGGGACTGCCCCTCCAGCTTGAACAGTAGCGCCTTCGCGTACACCTCGCTCTCCGCGCGGTAACACACCAGGTGCGTGGTTTTCTTGGTGAAGTTCTGGTTGAACGTCGCGCCTGTCGCCTCGATGAGCTCGCGGATGTCGTTGCGGATCGGGCCTTTGTACCCCGCGATGCTCACGACGGCGGTTTCCATGCCCGGTACGCCGTTCTCGTCGCGGATCGGCTGGTAAAGCACCTTGTCCGAGTGCGGCACCACGCGGCGCGCGGTCAAGCAGTCTTCCAGCCACGCGTAGGACACCACGATCTTCGCGTCGCGGCTCGCCTCTTTGTAGTCAGGGCCCTGCTGGTACGGGGTCATCAGGTGCGTGCACTCGGGGGTGTACCGGTCACGCACGCGTGCGCCGAGCATCTGCAGCTCGTTGCGAATCGCGTCCGTGTCTTCCGGGGAGTAGTTTACCACGGCCACGGTCACGCCCTCGAAGTACACGAGCATCTCCTCCATCCCGGCGAAGTACTCGGGGCGCGAGTCCCCGGCGCCGGCGTCGTGGAAGTCCGCGGGGTGCGGCTCGGAGTAGTGCACGTCGTACCCGCTCGCGCCGTACGCGGGTGCGGACGTCGACGGCATCGCGCTGGTTTCACAGGAGAGTCGGAGTCGTAGATGGGTGCGCGGGTGGGTCAGACGCGCGAACACGCGAAAAAGCTCGAGCTGTCCGAGAGGATTCGAACGAAAACGTTCGCGACGCGTCGCGGGGTTGGCGGGGAGACGCCGCACCTGGGTTGCGCGGGGTATTCGGTGTACGGCGTGTATCCACCCGCGGAGGGGGGGGGCTGGGCCGACCCCGGCCCGGGGCCGTACTCGTCGTACCCGCCGTTCGCCATCTCGCGAGACTCGGACTGATGTAGGTGCCGTTCGGGCAACGGACGACATTTCGATGCGAGTGGAGAGTTTCCGAGATTTGGCGAATTCGAGTGTCGCCCCGAAAGTCATTACCCGCGAATGCGGAAGTCCTGATCACTCGCCGTGGCGCGCGGGCGCGGGGTCCGTCGTCGCGGGGCGCTGGGCTCGATGACGAAGTACAGCGTGATCATCCCCACGTATAACGAGCGGCGGAACATCGGGATTCTGTACCTGTTGCTCCGCGAGGCGTTCGCGCACCCGAGTTTGCGCGACGACGAATTCGAGATCATCGTGGTGGACGACAACTCCCCCGACGGCACCGCGGACGTGGTCGCCGCGTTGCAGCGCGAGTTTCAGGACAAAAGCCTGCTGTTGCGGCCGAGGGCGGGCAAACTGGGTCTCGGGACGGCGTACGTGCACGGCCTGACGCACGCCACCGGCGAGTTCGTGATCATCATGGATGCGGACCTGTCCCACCACCCCTCGGCGATCCCGCGATTCGTCGCCGAGCAGCGCGCGTCCGGGTGCGACGTGGTCACGGGGACTCGGTACGTGCCTGGGGGCGGGGTGCACGGCTGGGACACGCGCCGGAAGCTGACGTCCCGGGTGGCGAACTACATCGCGCACGTGCTGCTCGCGCCGGGGGTGAGCGACCTGACCGGCTCGTTCCGCCTGTACCGCAAAGACGCCATGCTCGACGTCATCCGGCGCGTGCGCTCGCGCGGGTACGTGTTCCAGATGGAAATCATGGTCCGGTGCGTGAAAGCCCGCCTGAAGGTGCGGGAAGTGCCCATCTCCTTCGTCGACCGCGTGTACGGGTCCTCCAAGCTGGGGGGCGCGGAGATCGTGGGGTACCTCAAGGGGCTGCTGCGGCTGTTCCTGACGGTGTGACCGAGGCGCGCGGCGAAGCGCAAAGGCGCGCGGCTCGTCCTATAGGTAGTTACTCTTTAAAGTCTAGCGCTATGTCTAACGAAAGAAACGCGCGCCACCTCGCCGGCGGTGCGCGCCGCGCGTCCCTCTGCTCACGCTTTGTTCGCCTCCGCGTTGTCCGAGTTGGCCACCTTGACGGCGTACCGCCGCATGCCTCTGCGCAGCGCGCACGCCCCGAACACCAGCGCGAAGACCACCGTGAACGCCATCACGTACCAGTACGCGTTGAGCGTCGCCACCGCCTCGGCGTCCTCGTCGAGCTCCTCAAACGCAATCGGCACGATGATGACGCCGACGAGGTACCCGAGGAACGCGGCGCCCCGCCCGAAGCACTCGACGTGCCACTGCCCCGACCCCGGCGCGGACTCGACGGCGTCGCCGGTGCGCACGTCGGGTTCGCTCGAGACCCACACGCCGGCGACGTGCCTGGCGCACCGGTACTGGTACACCACCTTCTCGAGCTCGAGCAGGCCCGAGCCGAGCAGCGGGACGCGCGCCAGAATCTCCTCCTCCTCGCCGGCGGCGGCGCGCTCGCCGGCGTCGTCGCGCAGGTCCACGGCGCACGCGTCGGACATGGCGCGCGTGTCGCTGGGGACCATCGCGCCGTCCACGCGATACATGGAGACGTCGGCGTGCTGGCTGGTGGCCATGGCGGCGGCGACGGACGCGGGGAAGACGAACGTGGCCGCGCGCGGGTGGTCCATCGAAATCGGCGCGTCGTCGCGGAAGAGGTCCGACGGGAACATCCGCGACGCCGAAACCGAGAGCGCGCTCTGGAACAAAGAGGCGATGGTCTCGTTCGCCACGCGCCCGCGCACGATCGCGCGCGTCGCGACCGTGGCGCCGTCCAGCGCCATCGCGGACAGAGGGTTGATCCGCGCGCGCGCGGTTTTCGTCACCGAAAACGTGACGTTTTCGTTTTCCTCCTCCGTCGCCGCGGAGGCTCCGGTCTGCGCCAGCGCGCGGCGGTGCCGCGGGCGAACGGCGCCCGCGCGGGACGCCGCCGCCGCCGCGCCCGAACCCCCCGCCTCCCCCGGGCTCTCGCCCATCAGCGCGCCGTCGAACGCGTCCGCGCCGCCGAGCGCGACGATCCGCAGAGCCACGTCGAAGAGCGCCGCGGCGGCGGCCACGGCGCGGACCGGCGGCGAGCGCGTGGTGGGCGCGCGGAGCAGAGCCTTCACCGTCTCGACGCCCGACGCCGCGGCGCTCGGCGCGAGCTCCGAAGGTACCGCCGCGACGGTGGCCACGGAGACGATCAACCCCGCGACGAGGTCGGGGTCCAGCACCGCGGTCGGGTCCTCATCCACGATGTCCAGCGTCCTGCGCGCGGACTCGATCGCGAGCGCCATCGCGCCCGAGCGCACGTCCCGCCGAACGCCGAGCTCCTCGGCGGACATCGCCGTGACGTTGGCCGTTTCCGTGACGTTTCCGTTTCCGTTCGCCGACGACGCCGGCGTCTTCGGCGGGTTCATCGCCGCGCACGCCGCCACCGCGCCCGCCGCGCGCGCGACGATATCCTCCAGCAGCGCCGCCGCGCGCAGCGCGTCCCGCGCGCGCAGCGCCAGCTCCCCGGGTGGCGAGCGCGCCACGACCACGGTGGTCTCCGCGCGCGCGACGGCGCCGCCGCCGCCGGGGACCTCGGCGTAGGCGAAGACGCGCACGGCGCCATCCGCCGCGCCGGCGTCCGCCGGGAGCGTCCCGCGCGCCTCCCGGGACGCGAGCTGGCGCGTGAGGAACACCTCCGCGTCCTCCCCGTTCGCTCCGCGCGCGACGTAGCCCATGCTGTACAGCAGCACGCCTCCGCCGCCCCAGCCCTGCGTGGAGACGAAGAACTCCGTGTCCAGCTCGAAGCCCGCGGCGGGCGTCACGGCGACGGTGCCCGTCGCCGGCGGGCCGACCACCTCCACCGGCGGCGACGCGGCGTACCCGAGCCCGTCCACGCCCTCCTGCTTCGCGATGAGCGTGAACACGTACGACTTGCCGGGCAGCAGCACATTCGGCGCGACCACTAGGCTAGTGGCGCCCGTGGGGGTGAGGAAGTTCTCGGGGTTCGCGAAGTCGATGGAGGGCGTCGCGGTCCAGGAAAACGCGACGGCGCCCGGTTCGGCGCCGTCCGCGCCGCTTTCTGAAGGTAGTAAAGCCGCCGCGCCCACCAGCCGCAGCGCGACGCTGGACGCCGACTTCTCCACCGGCGCCCGCAGCGTCACGGAGGGCACGCGCGCGTCCACGGCGTGTACGAGCGTGGAGACGTTCGCCACGCGGTCGTCCCCCACCTGGTACTGCACCGTGAACCGGTACAGCGTGTCCAGCGCCATCGCGCTCGACACGCCGTCGGGAACCGCCGGCCCGCCCCGCGCCTCCGCCAGCTTCTCGTTCACCGCCGCGGGGCACCCGCCCGCCCCCGGCGCTTTGGCGTACAGGCGCTCAATCTCCATGGCGTCCCTCGAGCCGTCCGCGGGGTCGGGCGCGTAGCCGGTCTCCACCACGCCGCAGGACCACTGGAACGAGTCTGCGCTCGGCTCGGCGTCCGGCGCGGCGGCGTCCGGGTCGAAGGACGCCGACGCGTCGAGCGCGAA
>Ga0181560_10001723_pt1 | contig 20405 bp, 18 predicted proteins | sample 011ome_20_FD_133751 | JGI IMG/M metagenome (GOLD analysis project Ga0181560, IMG submission 133751) | Coastal salt marsh microbial communities from the Groves Creek Marsh, Skidaway Island, Georgia - 011509CT metaG (megahit assembly) | ecosystem: Environmental > Aquatic > Marine > Intertidal...
GGGTCAGAGGGTAAGGGTACTTACCAATGACCGTTGCCGCTCGCGTGACAGCGCGAATTGTCCCGGCGCGGCCACCGCAAAGTCAAGAGAGCGTGGAAAATGACCATTATCGGCACTGCGGGGTCTACCTCGGGTGTACTCAGGCGTACACCTGGCGACTCAATACCTCAGGCGAAGGAAGCGATCGTACCTCTCCCCTTGGACGACTAGAGCCTGTCCACGTTCTCAACGCGAAAGGCCTCTCGAACCTTACTGGGTGGTGATGGCGTGATGTCGACTACTTCAAAGCCCTCAAGACCAATAATGACCGATACCACATCATCGGTAATGCGCCCTGGCCCACAATTTTCTTCGCAGGTTGTGTCGGCATCCGACAATCTCACTGTCACGATAATGGGTGGAATGGGAATACCTTCTCCAAACGCTTTACCCTCAACGGCCTCGGGGGCGAAGAGCGGCACCCGATAAGCTTTTGCGGTGCCCAAGTCACTGCAAAACCCCTTGCTGGAACCCTCGGCCTGAAAAGAATTGAAGAAGACATACCCACCGCCGACCGCTGCTTGATTAACCACCTGCTCGCCTCGATCCGGCAGGTCAAGGTACCAGCCGTCATGTTGGAGAATCGTCTCGCTGGGGCCCTCTTGGTCAGGATCTGTTGCCAGCCCGGTCGACGCATCGAGGAGGGTATCCAAATCAATAGTCGTTGCGCGGGGGGTCAGGGGCGTATCGATGAAGGCATAAAAACGATTTTTTACCCGACTGGCGTAGGGGTAATTTTGCTTCAAAGGTCGCTCTCTATCCCCTGATCCTAAGGTAATGAACAGTTTGTCCCCCACCTCAGCCGCGATCGGCTGATTCATGAAACGCAGGCCGGCGCGATCAGTGAATGCAATGGGCTGCTCGGGCCAGATCCACTCCGCGGCCGATAGCGCCACTGAAAGATCAATCGCCCCGCCAACTATGTGCGAGAACGTGATGCGGTAGATTCGCCCCGCAATATCAGCGGTGTAGGCAAAGTCGATGAAGCCATCGTAATCAAAATCAATCACCTCGATATCGGCAACAACGGGGGCCTGCGTTGGAAAGGCGCGTAAGACGGCACCGGTCTTGCCATCCAGCGCATAAATAAATTTGCCCTTTTCACAATCGGTCGGATCAAGTGCTGGTCGATCCTGATCGAGACACGGATCACTACCCCCGCCCATGAGCAAAACCGGATTGGGCCGGTCGACCGAACCGCCTTCGCCCACATAGCCTCGCACGAAACCTGTGACGGGGGTCGACCAGGTGTGTCCGATACCCGACAGGCTTTCATCGGTACAGCTTGCATCACCGTTCCCTGTGCAACCGGCCCGCCACAAAAACTGGGGCGCCTCCGGTGGCGCGGCATCTGCATCGGGGCTGACATCCAATGCATAGATCATGCGCCCGCCTCGACGCTGGGTCAGATACAGATACCCTTCCTCCAACTGCCCCTGAACATCGTAACGCGTGAAGGATCCGGTCGACCCGTCGAAAAAGTACTGCTTAGCCTCGGCGGCAATCCACTCTGATTGCGCAGGCTCTAGGCCAAAGTAATCCACAGTCGGGGTGTTGGCATAAAGGCGGCCCACTGCAGATCGGTGCTCTGGCGCCACAAATGCCCAGTCCTCACGCCCATCCTCGGGATTGATCGCCCGATAGAGTCCATCGTTCGAACCATAAAATACGCGGAACTCGCTGCCTCCCCCTGACTTGGCGCCATAGGTCATGGTCAAGGGTCTGGAGTGCACGATATCGCCATGAATCGTGGGTCGCCGCCCCTCGAAGGGCGTGACCTCGGGCTCTGACAACAGGGGGTTGTCGATGTAGGCGGGGGGTTCAGTAACCCCTCCGAACGGATCAGGCACCTTCAGATCCCCACCCTTCAAACCGGCGTGGGTGCCCAGCAAATAGTCGAAGACCTCGACATTGCTACCAAAATCACCCGCCGTGATCTCGCGTAAACTCCCCCCTGTCAGGTCTAGCGTGACAATTGTGCGCGACGCTTGGCGGCGTATCTGCTGCGCCACTCCACCCTTTTCGACAAAGGGCCCATCGGGGGCGTCCGACAGCACGCTCCGGTCACCGCGAAACTCCGGTAGACACTGGCTGGTTGGACTGGGCTCCAACTGGAGCCCCTCAAAATAAGGTCCGGTCGCGCCTGACGCATCTTTTTGCTCTGCCGACGTATCTTCGGTCCAAAAGCTGGTGGCGCAGGATTGTGCGAAACCGGTCTGTGGATTGATGGCGCGGCTGAGTGAAACGTCAGCCAACCCCACTTTGCCGTCAAATACGGCCAATTGATATTGCTTGAGGTTGCCCAGCCAGCGCGGCTTGCGCTGTGCCGCGGGCCTGAACATTCCCACAAATACCTTGTTCTCTGCCTGCGCCCGGTTAGTGGCGCTGAGCGGTAAAGTCACTGCGGCAAAAGAGGTGTTGATATCAATAATATCGCCCAAGATCCTTGCCAACGCCTGCTCAATCTCGGCAGCGTTGGTCGCTTCCTGACGATACCCCCCACCTACCTCGGCCGCGCTGTCCATGAGAGACGAGTGCACCTCACTGGGCTGGGCGCTGAACACGTCGATGGTGTAAGTGGTCACCGGTATGCGTGCTATCGTATCGGCAGTACTCTCATCGCCCGGCACAACCAAGGGAATACCGTAGTCGTGTAAAAACCGGGTCCAATCGTCGAAATTGTAGTCGGCGCCATCGATCTTGTTTGCGGTGGGGCCGTAGCCCTCTCGCGTACCATCCACCGCTTTCAGCACCTGAAACTGCTTACCCTGAGCGCAACTATTGGTATCTGGCGTCACCCGCGAGCAAAAACACTCACCACCGGCGGGGCAACTCTGGGCAACGGCGGTCAACGCCGCCGCCTCCAGTGGGTGCCCGTTAATCTCGCTATCGCAGGCGTTGCTGTTGGTAAAACACGCGAGGGAAAATCCGATTGGCTCAGAGTTAGAGCCACCCTGGTTACCCTTGACCTCCTCAAACTCCCGCATCAATAGACCTGCTCCGGCATCGCCGGCCAAACCATGACGCAAGGTTTCGCCAATATCGGCATACAGGGATTTCAGCGCATCACTGTTTGCGTTGGTATCCACCTCCGGACCATTACTGTCGGGATTACTGACAAAGATGACATAGGTATCTGAGCAGATATCGCCTTCAGTCAGCGGCGATTTGAAAACAGAGAAGGGAGTTTGGTAAGCCTGCGCTCGCGCCTTGTCCGGCGGAGTACCCGCCCCACGAAAGCGCTGGGGCTCACCAGCGAGGTAAGCATACAGATCAGCCGCCAGGTTGCCGTAGGCTGAATTGGAGTTACGTTTCTCTACGGGCGCATTAATATTGTTCTCGATATCACTCAACACAAGCGCCAAATCCTCCCAATTATCCAGGACAGATTGCAGCTCGAATCTCACGTAACCGCCGTCCTCGTTGGCAGTTCCCAGCGTGGTGAATTCGACTATCGCCACGTTGAGGTCTTTGCTTTTTGACCGAACCGTGTTGAGGGTGTTGTAGATTGCTCGCACTTCAGACTGACCCTGCGTGCCATCGGGCCATTTTTGGCTTTCTCTGGACCAGTTGGAGGTGTTGTCCAAGACAAAAATCACGTTGGGGACGGATGCCGCAGCTGCCCCATTCACCAGACCACTGGCAAATAGATCGATGTCTTCTGCCCCTGCCGATGCGACCATGCCAAGGCAACAGGCCCATGCAAGGCAGTTTTTGATCAACCTGTTCATCGCTATCGCCTCTGCTCCGAACGCTTGCCCACACCCATGGTCATATCTGATTTGCAGGGCAAATTGATTGCACCGCCTGTGCCGTGGTCTGGCGGGAAATGCCCTGTCTTATCTCCACTCGCGCGCCCGTCACATCATCCACCGCCGTCGCTGTCACCTCAAATAGGGCGTTGCCACAAGCCGAATAGCGTTGTTTAACGACTTGGCACTGGCGGTCGCCCGGATTGTCGACGTAGTTGAAAAAACGATTGGGAATGAGAACGAAAGAGAGGCATTTTGGGACGGTCATGGTAACGGTGACATCGTCCTCAATTTCATCCCCAGAGAGGTCTAGGCATCGCGTATATAAATCCCCTTTGCAGCTCACAGTGAAAGCACGGCGGACTTGTCCAGCGGTAAAAGGCGGCAGAAACCCTGGCGTCCCTATGGCTTCCTGAAGGGCGGCCAACGCCGCTGCCCGCACCGCGCTTCTCGCCTCAATATTCTGTACCACCTGCATATTCGTCATGATGAGGTTGGCTGAAACCGACGCGGTCAGGGTGACGAGGACCAACATCACCAGTGCCACCACCAAAACCAAACCGCGCTCATGGCGTAACGCACTCATCGCCGTCGACCCGCGACGTTGATCAATTCTACAGTGCGGGATCGCAAGATCCGCGGGTACTGATCGTGCTCATTGACCCAGCTCTGACCTGGTAAATCATAGATATTGGTATCTTGATACCCCGTCAGGGGCGTGCTGGCACGAACAATCGTGGTCATGTTCACACCCACCACATTCTGCCAATCACTCGCGCGTTCTGCATCAGACCACCCCGTGTCGGCCACCGAGCGCACCACATCGTAATCACCGTCCAAAGAACGATCGATCAGCCACTCAAATCGCAAGGCCTCCACACCCTCGACCAGAACCGTCTCGATATACCTGTTGGACTCACCCAGTTCCAAGCGCACCAACTGATCGCGATGATTCACATAGTAAATGCGGGCGATGTATCGGTAGATGGGCGCTCTGTCTGAAGCGGCACTGCCACAACTAAAACCGCGGTAATTCAGCAGATCTGCCGCGCTTGTACCGGTAACCCGATGCAACTTTGTTTCGCCTCCCGAGAGGCCTGCATTGAGGTCGTAGCAACCGTTGACTTGAAGATGAAAAAAATTACCAACGGCAGCGCAGTCGGCCCCGCCAGTGTCGTCTGCGGCGCAGGTGCTGGCGCGACGAATGACCACAAACTCCTCGGTATCTTTTGGCGAAGAGATCGCGTTATCACAAGCAGGCGATGCCATCACCAGCTCAAGATCAACGCCGACCCCTGCCACAAGCGGATACTCCATCGCCCATCCCAGCTCCACACGGGGATTACGACCCTCTTTGCCACTGCCCGCACATAACAAGGGTGGCGAGGCGTAGCCTGCCACCGTCTCTCCCGCCATTTCGCTAGCCCGCAAGGGACCGAAATTGGGATCATCGGCGACTACGGGATAATCAGCCTCCCCCCAGTAACCCACGAGAGCCAATTCGCTTGCCAGCAAGTCCTGCGCGAACAGGCTGTTCTCCAACTGTCTGCTGGTTCGACTGACGTCGTCTTGTGTTCGGCTACTGTCGATAAACAGATCGGTGACGCCGAGAATGATGATCAAGCCCAATGCCAGCGCAATCATGAGCTCGATCAGACTGAACCCCTTGCGTCGCTGAGGCAGATTCTTTGAGCCCATGGACTTACCTCACCACCACATCGCGGTAAACCACTCGGCGGAAGGTCTCGTCGACAATCGGCGCACTGGGATCCGCATTGGTAAACTGACCAGCACCGCAACCCGCAAAAGGCGCCACTTGAGCGGTGAGGCCTTGCCACGCCACGGCCACTCGGACCACGGTCCCACCTCCAGGGCGCGCACTGGTATCAAGACAGCCCATTGCTCCTATTGGCGCGCCAAGCCCACTGGTGTCCGTCGCGGCTGCCCTGACCGACAGGCCTCTAAGCATCAATGCCCATTGGCATTCATCCTGAGCAGCCCGCACCTCCGGGCTAAGCGAGTCAGTGGCAGGGTCGGCATTAGGGCAAGGGGTCTCTGGATCAAAAGATTGATAGGTTCCTGACCTGACGCCCTCCGGGTTCATGCGCGCGCGCTCAGCCATATCGTCAACCAGCGCAGTCACCATGGCGCGCTGCTGCGCCTCGAAACCGTTGTTAATGGTGTTGACTTGCAGCGATGCGAGGCCCAACAAACCAATTGCGGTCAATAAAAACGTGACCAGCACCTCAATCAGCGTAAAGCCAACCTGGCGGCGTTTGCCGATCACGGGCAGGCTCCCGCCCAGGCGAGATCGTTATCCAGCTCTGGGCAAAAGCCGTCACAGGACCCCGGCTCCGTTATCACGCGTCCATCGGTCTTGACGCTCACGCATACCTCGCAAACGCCACCAGCAATGGGCGCGCTCAGCGCCAGCTGAGGGCAGCCCGATACGCGCCCCCAGGCGTTAAACTTGATGGCAGCCTCCGTGGATAGGGCCACTGGTTCTGGTGGAATAAACTCCTGAATCACGTTACCACTACAGGCGCTGGCGGCCGCATCGGACTCCACACACCAACCGCTGGCCCAGGTCGAGCCTCTGGGGAGCACGGCGACAGTTTCCCCACGCTTGATGGCCTCAGCTCTGGCAGTGACCATCGAGATTCTCAACTCGGCTGTCGCCTGACGCAGACGCTGCTCGGTGAGCATGCGAGAGAATGATGGCGCCGCAAGAGAGACCAGCACCGACAGAATGACGAGTGCAGTGAGCAACTCAACCAGGGTTAACCCTTGCTGCGGCGGGGTCACCATGGGATCTGATCGCCGCTGCCGCAATGGCGCCAGCGGGCTCCAGTATTGGACAAGCACAGGGACCCGTCACTCGCCTGCATAGAATTCTGCAGTGGATTGAGTACCAGATTGAAACGGGGCGGTAACGCGCTGGATACACCCATCGACAACCCGGCGATATTGTAAGACTCTGCCACCTGATGAAGCGGTGACCCGATGCCACCCTCACTGGTGGCGGAATAGCCCAACTCATCCAACGAGTTGGCATAGCGTCGTCGAACCATGAGAAAACTTTGTTGCCGCTGCGCCAGTTCCATCAGTAGGGCTTGGGCGTTGGCCCGGCGCCCCTTGCGTACTTGCTCGAGATACGACGGATAAGCCATCGCGGCGAGAATGCCAATAATGGCGCCCACCACCATCACCTCAAGGAGGGTGAAACCCGAATCACCGGTACACTTCTTGGGCTGTCTTGGGTTTACCGCGACGCCCTGCTGATTGGCTAATAATGTGCGCACACCCCGCCTCCTCACTTCCAAGTAAGAATTTTAGCAATTTGCAATTTAATTGCAAATTGCAATAAATGGCATGTTACGCGGTTTGTGGCCGCAGCGCTACCTCCTAGTGAGCGATCAATTTGGCGTTTTCTGGAACGCTTTTCATGGCCATCATCCAGTCAGTCAGTGCCCACTGGTAAGCCCCCAGCAGCGCCAGCGTTGCCATCAAGACCAACATGACAACGGTTGCCATAACAAAGATTCCGCGTTGCGCAGGCCAAGGATGAGCTGATCGCTGTCGACAGGGCTTAATCAATTGCAGAGACACCTGAGGGAGAGAGCAACCGCACCACGCGGAGATCCTTGAGCCCCGGGGCAACGTCATCCGGCATCACCGTCAAACCGAGCGACAAGAACCAGGGTCGTGGCGCGTCGACGCCATCAGCGCTATCTTCGCTCGATGCTGAGGGAATCAATCGCGGGTGCCACTGAGCAATGCCAGCGATCAATGTCTCTGCTCGGTACCACCGGTAAGGTAATGTTGTGGCGAGAGATTGCAGCCGCAGGGTCGGCAAGGCCTCCACACTCGCCTCTGCACTTCGGTCACTGAGGAGCCTGCGCTGCAAGCGCCCCCATGGCCACCCGGTATCGCAGTGCGCGGGCACGTCCATGTTGGCTTGCCATTCGACCTGCCACTGAGTCTCCTGATTGACCAAGGGGCTTGGCCCCGAGCATGTCTGCGGGCTGATGACATACCCAGCCTGGTGCCCACAGTCCTCGGGACAGGCTTCAATCTGCTCAATATACAAGCCCCACATGCCATCGCCCCTTGCGACGCAGGGAAAATCTGTCATTTGGATGACATTAATCCCCCCCCAGCGCCACAACGAGCCCGACGTGATGGGGGGCTCGCAAACGGCCGACGGGGTATGCCAGCCCGGCAAAAACAATGCATCCTCGTCGCCACCCACCCACTTAGCGGGCATTCGCGCCGACAACAGGGACTGCTCGACGAATCGAATCACTTGTCGCGCCCGCACGGCCTGATCACTGAGGGCAGCGGTAGTCCGGGCCGTCACAACCAAGCCAGCGGTTGCGGCAAAGAGTCCAGCCACAAGCACCAAGGCCAGAGCATTAACCACCAGACATTCCACCAAAGAAAAGCCTTGAGCTGGCGGCACTGCAATCACGACACGGGTGAGCGCACGCCGAGACGCCTGTCCCCTTGCCCCGACGACCGTCCAGGCCTTCATGGCGCCCACAGTGGCTGGATCAATTCAAGATAGTCCCCCGTGGACGAGAACCACCGGAGCGCGATGCGCCCATCGGCCGTGGCCTCAAGATGGCTTTGGTTCAAAGCGCCCAACCACTCCCTCAGGCCGCCACAATGATCGTAGCGCACATGATCGGGCAGTGGCACACACCATTGCGATAGCGGAACACCGTCGAGCCTGCCAAACCGGGAGAGCGCCATGGCCTCGGTGAGAATCAACGTAGCCAGCGTGATCTCATAGGCCTCGCGGTTCAGCGCGACAACGTCAACAGCGAGCTCGAGCAAACCCAACATCCCGGCGCAGCCCACCAACACGGCCAAAATATAATCCATCCAGCTCATGGCGGGCCCCCTGCGACTGAGGCCCACTGGCCCAAGTGGTTCAGCGCCAGAGTCGGTAATTCGCCATCGGGATCGATCAAGCGGATCAGATACCGGGATGAATCGGACTCTACCCGCAGCTCGTAGCGCTGCGAGACCGCGCGCCCGAGCGCAGCGAGAGCGGGCAATTCCTGCTCGGCTGCGTACCGGCCATGTCTCCTGAAAAAGCGGTGCTGTCGCATCGCCAAACGCTGTACCACCAACCTGCCCTGCTGAAGAAGGGCCTCGTTGGTGGTTGCGCGCCAGGAGGGCATGGCCAGCGTGACCAGCACCGCCAAGATCGCCACGACCACCAGGAGTTCCACTATCGTGAAACCGGGCCCAAAAGCATTGCGCTTTGGCACCACTACATCACCTTTACCGATTACCGGATCGGTAAAGGTAGCCCGGCGGCGGTTTCAATGAGAGCGCAGTGGCTAGATCGGATCAGATATTGGCAAATTCGATACCCAGCAAACTCAAGCTGCCCGCGACACCTCCCGGGATTTAGCAAAAGTAATCTGTTGGTCCGTCATCGAGGCTTCAATCACATCACCGGCAGCAAATTGGTCCGTCAAAAGCGCTTGCGCCAGTGGATTTTCGATCAACCGCTGAATCGCTCGCTTTAATGGCCGAGCACCATACACAGGATCGAATCCTTGCTCGGCAAGGTGTGCCGTCACTTCATCGCTGATCACCAGACCGAGCGACCGCTCTTTCAACCGCGCAATCAAAGCATTCAGCTGCAGCCTCGCAATGTGGCCAATATGCTCCTCGCTTAAAGCGTGAAACACGACAGATTCATCAATACGATTCAAAAATTCGGGTCGAAAATAAGCGGCAACCTCCTGCATCACCGCGTCCTGAATATCCGACTGAGTCGCCTGCTCCACCGCATCGCGAATGTGCTCCGAGCCAAGATTGGAGGTCATCACCACGACCGAATTACGAAAATCCACCGTCCTGCCTTGTCCGTCGGTTAAGCGCCCATCCTCCAGCACCTGCAACAAAATGTTGAAGACATCCGGGTGCGCTTTTTCGACCTCATCGAGCAACAATAGTGAGTAGGGCCTTCGGCGCACTGCCTCTGTCAGATAACCGCCCTCCTCGTAACCAACATAGCCCGGAGGGGCGCCGATCAGTCTGGCCACGGCGTGTTTTTCCATAAACTCCGACATATCGACGCGCACCATCGCCTGCTCACTGTCAAACAGGTAATCCGCCAGCGCCTTGCACAACTCTGTTTTGCCCACGCCGGTTGGCCCCAAAAACAAAAATGAGCCATTGGGTCGCTGCGGGTCAGCCAGTCCGGCGCGGGCGCGTCGCACTGCATGGGAAACCGCTGTCACTGCCTCATCCTGCCCGACTACGCGGGCGTGCAGCGTCTCTTCCATGCGCAACAACTTCTCTCGATCGCCCTCCAGCATTTTTGCAACCGGAATACCGGTCCATCGCGACACCACCTCTGCGACCTCGTCCTCGGTCACGCGCGAGCGCAGTAATGTTGGCTCCGGCTGCACCTCGTCTGCAGACGCAAGTCGCCGTTCAAGATCGGGTAGCACGCCGTGCTGTAGCTCCGACATCCGCGTCAAATCGCCTGCGCGTCGGGCCTGGTCAAGCTCGAACTTGGCCTCTTCAATATCGCTTTTGATTTGCGCCGTACTTTGCACCGCGGCTTTCTCTGCCGACCAAATCTCTTCGAGGCTTACAAATTCCCGTTCGACGCTGTCGATTTGTTCATCGAGCTGCTTGAGCTCTTTGCCGGCAGACGCCGTTTCATCCTTCTTCACCGCCTCGCGCTCAATTTTCAGCTGGATTAGGCGACGCTCGAGCTTGTCCATCACCTCTGGCTTTGAGTCAATCTCCATGCGGATCCGACTGGCAGCCTCATCAACAAGATCAATGGCTTTATCCGGTAGCTGACGATCGGTAATGTAGCGCTGACTCAGCTTGGCCGCTGCGATGATGGCGCTGTCGGTGATATCGACGCTGTGATGAACCTCATAGCGCTCTTTGAGACCCCTGAGAATTGCAATCGTGTCCTCTTCGCTGGGTTCCTCAACCAACACCTTCTGAAAACGCCGTTCCAGCGCTGCATCTTTTTCAACAAATTGTCGATACTCATTCAGTGTCGTGGCACCGACACAATGCAACTCACCTCTTGCCAGCGCCGGCTTGAGCATATTGCCGGCATCCATCGAGCCCTCGGCTTTGCCGGCACCGACCATGGTATGCAGCTCGTCCACAAACAAGATAATGCGGCCATCCTCCTTCGAGAGCGCATTCAGCACCGCCTTCAAGCGCTCCTCAAAGTCACCGCGAAACTTGGCGCCCGCGAGCAGCGCGCCCAAATCCAGCGCCAGAATGCGCTTGTCCTTGAGGCCCTCGGGCACTTCTGCGTTCACGACACGCTGGGCCAGCCCCTCGATGATGGCGGTTTTTCCCACACCCGGCTCACCGATGAGCACGGGATTATTTTTTGTCCTGCGCTGGAGCACCTGAATGGTGCGACGGATCTCATCATCGCGCCCGATCACCGGGTCCAGCTTGCCTGCGGCGGCCCGCTCCGTAAGATCAACCGTGTACTTTTCCAGCGCCTGCCGCGTCTCCTCTGATTCAGCACTCGTCACTGACTCTCCGCCCCGCGCGGACTCAACTGCGGCAGCCAAGCTTTGCCGGCTAACACCGGAATCTGAGATCAGCTTTTCAGTGGTTTTGACCTCAAGCATGGCCAGCAACACCGCATCAATCGACACAAAAGTGTCGCCTGCCTTCTGCGCCAGCTTGTCGGCCTGATTGAGCAGTCGCTGCGTATCGGCGCTGATGTGAACGTCCGCGCTACCGCTTACCGTTGGCATCGCGTTCAGCACATCACTCAGCGCCGTATCGAGTTGTTCATACTGTGCGCCCGCTGCGCGCAACAGGTGCTTCGCAGGCGAACTGGCAGCATCAAGCATCGCCCTGAGCACGTGGGCAGGTTCAATAAAAGGGTGGTCTCGCCCTAAGGCGATTGATTGCGCCTCTCCGAGGGCCGCCTGTAGCGAATGAGTCAGCTTGTCCATGCGCATCGCTCTCTCCTGATACCCACAACACCGCGGGCTAGCGTCTGTCTTATTATCGATATGGGACCCTAAACCCTTTTTTCAAGTGGGGTTATTCAACGACTCACGCGGGCACCGGAGCGGACAGTTCGGCACTTTCGCAGTGACAACGCACGAGCGGCTCATTCCGGCGCTACTCGCCATACCAGTGTGGCGAAGCGACCCGTGGCAGGTCCATCCCTGCGATGGGAGAAGAACCGCTCAGCATCTGTGTGACTGCAGCGTTCGCCACCGGTTATGCGTCCGACATCCGCATTGCCCAGTGCCAACCGGGCCAGTGAAAAAAGGTCTGCCATACGATGACCCGGACGCCCCAACGAGGGCGCAAAACAGCGCTTGCTGTCATCTCCCAAGCTCCGTTCAAATGCCGTGCACACCTCAGGCCCCACTTCATAGAATGCCGGGCCGATCGCCGGCCCCAGCCAGGCAGTCATTTGCGATGACGACACAGGCATTGACCCAACCAATGCCTGCAATACCCCCCCGGCAAGGCCACGCCAACCCGCATGCGCCACACCGACACAGGACGCGTCATCTGCAACAATAACCACAGGCAAACAATCGGCGGTGAGTACCGCAATCGGCTGCTCCACCGCTTTGGTCCATTGGCCGTCCGCATCTGGCAGCGCATCCGGGTCGGACTGCAGCACCTGGCAACCATGCACTTGCCTCAGCCAAGCCACCGTGGGCAGGCCCAATGCCGCCTGAAGCCGTTGGCGATTGACCTGCACCGACGCCTCCCGATCACCCACGTGGTCGCCTAAATTAAGGGAGGCGTAGGGCGCCGCGCTGACGCCACCCATGCGGGTTGTCACGCGGATTGCCACCCCGTCAACACCCACATCGGGCGCCAGCATCGGTATTGAGGTCGTCAAACCGGGTCCTCCTCGGCCAGACAGGCGATCAGTGTCGACATGTCGTTTGGCAAGTCAGCCCGGAAACACATAACCTCCCCCGTTTGCGGGTGTGCAAACGACAGCTCGCGTGCATGCAGCGCCTGACGGCGGAAGCTATCGAGCATTTCAAGCAGTTTTGCGCTTGCACCAGCCGGGCGGAAAGCACGCCCGGCATATACCGGATCACCGATCAATGGATGCTTGCGCCAGGCCAAGTGCACGCGGATCTGATGGGTCCGTCCGGACTCCAGCCGGACATCAAGGAGGGTGTGGGCGCCAAAACGCTGCGCGATACGATAGTGAGTCACCGCCGACTTTCCCTCCGGTACCACGGCCATTTTGATGCGAGAGGTGGGATGACGCCCGATGGGCGCATCGATGGTGCCCCCCCCTGAAAACGTCCCCCTGCAGACTGCCGCATAAATCCGCGTGACTGATCGGTCGGCCAGCTGCGCCACCAGGTGTTTATGCGCCAACGTCGATCTGGCCGCCAACATCACCCCGGAGGTATCTTTGTCGAGTCGATGCACGATCCCGCCTCTTGGCAGGGAGGACATCTCGGGGGCATGTGCCATCAGCCCATTCACCAGCGTGCCGCTGTGATGCCCCGTAGCCGGATGCACCACCAATCCAGCCGGTTTGTTGACGACGATCACATGCTCGTCCTCATACAGAATATCCAAGGGCAACGGCTCTGCCGCCCACTCAACGCGGTCTTCCGCTTCCGGGAATAACAGCAGCGCGTCCCCCGACACCACCTTGTCGCGAGGGCGCGCAGGCTGACCATTACGGGTCAGTCTCCCGACCCGAACCCATTCCGCGAGACGGCTTCGGGAAAACTCCGTGAAGAGCACCGCCGCCACCGCATCGAGCCTACCGCCACTCAAGCGTGCGGGAACGGCTGCCGAGAGCGCTTCAAGGTCATCAAAAAGTTCTTCAGACAAGCGCTGTGACTCCCGTCCGGTTGGGTTTACACTATGGTCCCTCAAATGTACCACGGCGGATAACTGCGCTTGCCTACCTATCATCATGCCTTCCGAGCAACGTTGTTGACGCTGTGCCTCGCAGTCACTGGTTGCTCCTGGTTTGGCGGCGACGACGAGGTTGTTGCCGATTCGGGTGAGCAACAAATGTACCGTGAGGCGCAGCGTCACCTTAAAAACGACAACTTTGGCTTGGCTGTAAGAACGCTACAAATGCTCGAAAGCCGGTACCCTTTCGGTCGCTACGCCGAGCAAGCGCAGTTGGAATTGATCTATGCGCACTATGGCGCCTACGAATTTGGGGCGGCAACGGAGGCGGCCGAGCGATTCATTCGCTTGCATCCCCGGCACCCCAATGTGGACTATGCCTTTTACATGAAGGGCCTCGCGGCCTATGACATTGAGCCCGGATTCTTCTCAAGGTTTATTCCCTCAGACGACACCAAGCGAGACGTCAGCCACATCCAGATCGCCTTCGGTGAGTTTGCTCAATTGCTGGCTCGCTACCCCGACAGCGCCTATGCGCCGGATGCGAGGCAGCGCATGATTCACATGCGCAACATGCTCGCTCGGCACGAGATACACGTGGCCAACTATTACTTTCGGCGTGGCGCTTACCTGGCCGCCTTGAACCGTGGCAAATATGTTGTGGAGCACATGCAACAGACACCCAGCGTGGCGGATGGGCTTGCCATTATGGCCCAGGCTTATCTGCTACTGGATATTCACGATCTCGCCGAGGATGCGGTTGGCGTCTTATGCGAGAACTATCCGGATCACCCCAATTTGACGGATGGCTGCACATTCGACAGTGTCTACACCGCCGATGGCCTGCAACGTTCCTGGATCAATCAGGCGACCTTTGGGCTCTTCGATCCGCCCAAGCCCCCACAATTCAATTATCGATCCAAGTCCTGAGGTGCGTTACTCGCCGGAGCGCCACCCCCATGTGATGGGGTAGCGCCGGTCGCGACCAAAAGCGCGGCGGGAGATTCGCACCCCAATCGGGGCCTGGCGGCGTTTGTACTCATTCAGGTCGATCAATCGCACTACCCGACGGACATCCTCCTCAAGAAATCCCGCCGCAATCATTTCCTCCTTTGAGGCATCACGCTCGACATAATGTTCGATGATCTGGTCCAACGTATCGTAGGGGGGCAAGCTGTCTTCGTCTTTTTGATCCGGGGCCAACTCTGCAGACGGGGGCCGGGTAATTACCCTCTCTGGGATGCACGCGCCTAACCCATTCCTGTAGCGCGCGAGGGCATAGACCAGCATTTTGGGGCAGTCTTTCAAAACGTCAAAACCACCCGCCATATCACCGTAAAGGGTCGAGTATCCCACCGCTAACTCACTCTTGTTGCCCGTTGTTAAAACCAGCAGATTTTTCTTGTTGGAAATGGACATCAGCAGTACGCCGCGACACCGTGCCTGGAGATTCTCTTCGGTGATATCGGGGGGTAAATCTGAAAACTCCGGCGATAGCGTGGCCATAAAGGCATCGTATAGTGGCTCGATAGACAGGTTGCTGAATGAGACGCCCAAGGCGTCGGCCTCTGATTGGGCGTCTTCGATACTGATGGATGCCGTATACCGAAAAGGCATCATGACGGCCTGAACACGATCAGCTCCCAGGGCGTCGACCGCAACAGCGAGGGTCACAGCAGAATCAATACCCCCCGACAACCCAAGTACGACCCCGGGGAAACCATTCTTGTTCACATAATCTCGCAGGCCTACCACTAGCGCTGTCCACACCGCCGCCAGTTCCTCCTTGTTGGGCGCCGGCTGGGAGGGCAGCGGCGCCCCCGTCGCATCAATGGCAACCGCGAGAAACGCCTCTTCAAACTCATGCGCTCTGGCGACCATAGCCCCGGTGGCATCAACTGCAAAGGAACCTCCGTCGAACACCAACTCATCCTGCCCGCCCACCTGGTTGACATACAGGATCGGCAACTCATTTGCCCGCGCCCGCTCAGCGACCAGTGCCAAACGCTCTGTTGCCTTGCCTCGGTGAAAGGGTGATGCGTTGAGATTGATCAGTATCTCTGCACCAGCAGCCCTGGCCAGCGCAGTTGGCTCGGGGTGCCAAATATCTTCGCAAATCGTCAGTCCAAAGCGCAGGCCTCCCATTTCGACCACGCACGGTTTTTCGCCAGAATCAAAGTAGCGCTTTTCGTCAAACACCTGATAGTTGGGCAGGCACTGTTTGTCATATTCCCCGATTAACTCGCCACCAAAAATGACGCCCGCGCTGTTAAATAAATGCGTGCCATCGCGCCGCGGATAACCCACCACCACCGCCAGCTCAGGGGGCAAACCCACGCAAAGGGCTTCCAGCGCGTCTGCCGTCCTGCTAATCAGGTCGGATCGGAGCAAAAGGTCTTCTGGGGGATATCCCGTCAGGGTCAACTCGGGAAAAATCACCAGGTGTGCGCCCTTGTCGTGCTGATCTGCACAAACTTCGAGCACCCGGCTCAGGTTGCCTCGAATATCGCCCACCAGGGTATTGATCTGCGCCATGCAGATGTTCATGGTCATCTCTCTTGTGTTGCGCCAGCGTCAGCGAATCGTCCGGACGCGAAGGTTACCGTATTTACCGTCGCAGGGGCTTCACCCAAGTCCCGCCGTCGCCTAAAACGCTGCACATCGCTGATATAGTGGACGCATGGTAGCCCACACAACATCGCCGGTCGCCGGCGATCACGCCCGCACACAAAATCGACCGCTTTCCGGGCGGGAGGTGCATCGACTGCTATGGGTTTACAACGCCTATCGTTTTGCACTCGCGCTGGGTTTGCTTGCCCTTGGCATCGCCAATAGCTGGGGCGGCGTCACCATTAACGGCTACCACGCGGGCGTTGCCTGGTTGGCCAGCATTTGGCTCGCAAGCGCCATCATCGTCGACCGAGTCGTCGCGGCAACTTTTCACTGGTATGAGGGCCTGGCATCCGCGGTGGTATTGCTGGATTTGGTGTTGATCGCATTTTTGGCGCAGCTGGGCGCCGAGCTGAGTGACGGATTCCCCCTGCTTTACCTTGTCACCGTTGCCGCCGGCGCCGTGTTGATCACACAGCGAATGACCGCCACAGGTATTGCTGCTGTGGCGTCGCTGGCGATCTTGTTTGCGACCGCATCCAGGCTCTCGACCGGGGCCGTTGCAACCAGTGAGTGGGTCTATGCAGGTCTGCTAGGCACTCTGATTTTCGCGCTTTCCCTGTTCCTGCAACAACTCGTGGCGCGCCTCAGGGCGGCGGAAAAAAAAGCCAATACGGCATCCTCTCAGATTGCAACGCTGGAGCAACTCAACCAGCAAATCATCGCCCACATGACGACCGGCGTTTGTCGAATCACGGCGGAGGACGGGGTCATTCCAATCAATGATGCTGCGTTCACGCTGCTGGGCATGCCGCCTACTCACGCGCAGCCACCCGCGCCTCTGGTAGCGATCAGCCCTGCTCTGGCCGACTGCGTGAGCCGCTGGCGGCGAGCGCCAAATCCCGATGTGCGGTCGATCATCATTGAGTCCACCGGCCGGCAGGTTTTGCCCACGCTGCTCCACCTCGGATACGACCGAGATCCAGAGTTGATGCTATTTTTGGAGGACTTCACGACGGTCTCTGAAACCGCACAAGTGATGAAGCTCAAGTCCCTGGGAAAACTCACTGCCAGCATTGCTCACGAAATACGCAATCCGCTTGCCGCCATCAGTCACGCTGTCCAACTCATGGAAGAGCCCGCAGTAGATGCCATGGAGGCCGAGACGCTGCGCGAGATCATCATCAACAATACCCGCCGCGTAAACGATATTATCGAGAACGTACTGCAATTGTCTCGATCACAGACAGATGCAGGAGAAGCTATTGATTTGGCCGTGTGGCTGCCCACCTTTTTAAGGGAGTACGAACAAACACCTACCGATGAAGTGAGCGTTGCGCTGCACCTCCCCGGCGCGGCGCTCCCTATTAAATTTGATCGCGGCAACCTCAGTCGAATTCTGGTCAACTTACTCGACAACGGCGTCCGACATGCCCAGCTTGAAACAGGTCAGCGCTCGGCAACCCTTGACGTGACACAGGACATCACCGGAAATACCGTCTACGTGGATGTGATTGATGCTGGAGGGGGCGTCCCCGAACAATACCGAGAGCGATTGTTTGAGCCGTTTTTTACCACCCGCCCAGAGGGTAGCGGACTCGGGCTGTATCTCTCCCGAGAGCTGTGTGAGGCCAATCGCGCCACACTCAGCTATGGAAAGACAAGCGACGGCTGCACGCGATTCAGGGTCGCCATCCCTCTCGGTGAGGGTCAACCATGACCCGTCCGCGCGTGCTCATTGTCGATGATGAGCCTGATCTACTCACGCTGCTGGAAATGACCCTCGCCCGCATGGACATCGATACCATGACGGCCACCACGCTCGCCGACGCCAGACAATCCCTCACCGCAGCACTACCGGCGCTTTGCCTCACGGATCTCCGGTTGCCAGACGGCAGCGGGCTGGATCTGATCGCAGAGATACAGCAGAAACACCCCAGCCTGCCGGTCGCCATGATGACCGCTCACGGCAGCGCGGAATCCGCGGTCGAGGCACTGAAATTGGGTGCATTCGATTTTGTCAGCAAGCCGGTGCCACTAGATCGCCTCCGCGAGTTGGTCAGTCACGCGCTGAAACTCTCAACGATGCCCGATACGCCAACGGACGACACGTTGATTGGGGAAACTCCCATCATGGCCACCCTGAAGCGGGACATTCAGCGGGTTGCGCGCAGTCAGGCACCTGTCCACGTTCATGGAGAATCGGGCGTTGGGAAGGAGGTCGTGGCCCGACTTATTCACCACTCGGGGCCGCGTGGCGCCGGCCCCTTCCTCGCCATTAACTGCGGCGCTATTCCATCCGAGCTGGTAGAAAGCGAGTTGTTCGGGCACAGACGCGGCGCTTTCACCGGTGCCACATCCGACAAACCGGGCTTGTTCCAAGCCGCCAGCGGCGGCACTTTGCTGCTGGATGAAATTGCAGATCTCCCGCTATCGGTTCAGGTGAAGTTACTCCGCGCTATTCAGGAGAAAGCCGTGCGGTCCCTCGGTGCAGAAAAGGAAATTCCCGTCGACGTGCGATTGATCACGGCAACGCATAAGAACCTGGTTGACGAGGTTCGCGAAGGGCGTTTCCGGGACGACCTGTACTATCGCATCAATGTCATTGACCTGTTCATTCCGCCGCTCAGGCATCGACGCGCAGATATCCCTCTTATTGCGCGACACATTCTGCTCAAAATGGCCGATGCGCCCCACGGCAAACCGCTGACTCTCAGCCCTGAGGCTATCGAATTGCTCAAGCAACACGAATTCAGGGGCAACATCAGGGAGCTTGAAAATATTCTCGCTCGGGCCGCGGCATTGTTAGACGGCGATCGCATTGAGCGCCATAACCTCGATCTGGTGCCCGGGCCCAGACAGGTAACCGCTGACGACGGTGCGACGATGGCGCTTGCGCCAACACAATCCGCGGGTCAGGAGGACAGCCACGGCGGTGACCTTGACGGCTACTTAATCCGCTTGGAACGTAGCATTCTGGAAGAGGAGTTGCAGCGGCACCGCTGGAATCGGGCAGCGACTGCGAAGGCGTTGGGAATCAGTATGCGGAGTCTTCGTTACCGACTGAAGAAGCTGGAGATAGAGGTCTAGACCGCCGTATCAGGGCATAACCCACCATCTTTCGCCAGTCGCGGTCTGCCCAGGCGATTGATCACCACCGTCCAATTATGAACGCCTGCACAGACCGACAGGGTGAGGTTGCGCAGACCGATACCGTCGGCCCGCCACCGAATGTCGCCGGCCACGGGGTCCGTGCCGGACCGATCGCGAACAATGATCCCCTCCGGCAGATGCCAGATCCGCAGCAATTGAGGTCCGCGAGGCGACGCCTCGTAGATGGCAATGGGTCCGCCAAAGGTGCCTCCACAAAGGTCGGCCTTGTCCCCCACCGGCGAAAACGGACAGACCGCCACTTCGGCCCCGGATCGCTGTGCCATGCTTCGGGCATACTGTGCGGCAGCGTAGATCTGGTGCGCGGCCCCGCGGGCGCGAACAGCATTCAATTGATCCGAGAGCGATGGGGCGGCAAGGGCGGCCAAAATAGCCATTATCGCCAGCGTTACCAGACACTCCATCAGGGTCACGCCGCGGGCTCGCCTGAGCCCGCATCCGCGCCCCGCAAAAATTTTTAGCCGCCCGCGACCAAACACAGACGGCACCTAAAACAGCACATCACCCCAGTTCACTCCACTCATCATAATCTGCAGAAAAGACGATCCTGCCCGAAGGATCCCGCCTCAGCGGCTGGATGCCGATGCGGCCGCGGGACAGAAAAGCCCAGGCACCCAGATTGCAACAGATCGTCAGCATCCCGGAACGAATCGCTCGAGGCGGATGAGGTTGTACAGCAAATGATCTTCGTAGCGGCGCTTGGACCGGTCAGCGGGGGGCAGTCGAGCAGTTACTCCTCCACTGCCAGCGTGGGAATTCGCAGCGCCTTGGGCAACGAAAACGTAATATTTTCTGCTCTGCCATCGAGGTTGCGAACCGCTACCCCACCTTGCTCTCTGAGGGCCGTGATGACCCGCTCCACAAGCAGCTCGGGGGCTGAGGCGCCCGCTGTCACCCCTACCGAACCCACATCAGATAACCATTGGCTATCAATCATGTCGGCATCGTCAA
>Ga0181560_10001724_pt1 | contig 20400 bp, 10 predicted proteins | sample 011ome_20_FD_133751 | JGI IMG/M metagenome (GOLD analysis project Ga0181560, IMG submission 133751) | Coastal salt marsh microbial communities from the Groves Creek Marsh, Skidaway Island, Georgia - 011509CT metaG (megahit assembly) | ecosystem: Environmental > Aquatic > Marine > Intertidal...
AGTTTTAGTCACACTAGTATTTCCTTCTTTTACGGAACGGAAATGATCGGCTCTGGAAAATTCTTAACAAGATCCTTTTCTCTTGTGTGTCCTCTCTCTCTCTCTCTCTCCCTCTCTCTGAAAGATGAAAAATATAAACGCAGAGAGCAGCGACAGAGCGTTGTCAAAGAAGTATCTCTCGGAGAGTTAGTTCTCTCTCTCTCTCGCCGTTCTCGTCGTTTCTAAGTGAGTGTGTTTTATGTGCGTGAAGAACCCCATCCGGATTCGGTTTTTTTCTTTTTTTCTTCTCGCGTCATTTAGGGTATCAGAGAAACGAGAAAAACGAGAAGAAAAACTTTCTTCTTCTCCTCTCAACTCGAAAGTGCACCAAAAATAAGTACACGCGAAAGAAAAAAAAATGTTAACGGCGAGTAAAATAACCGGCGGTGGTGGTAACGTCCTCAAGGGTCGCTTTTACTGTCGGAGATGTTTCTTCTCGAGAAGAGGCAGAGGTTTTGCCGTTTCTTCTTCTTCTTCTTCTTCTTCTTCTTTATCGTCGTCGTCGTCTTCGTCGTCTGAAAAGCAACGCCAAGAACAACAACAACAACAGCAACGGTATTCGTGGAGAACGACGACGACGACGACGACGACAAACTGGCGTCAAAAAGGGAGACGAAGAACCGGACGGATTGGTTTCGGTGATGACCGTTGCATCGCTGATAGCGCGAGAAGGAAGAAAGCGGTGTTCGTGTCGTCGTTTTCTTCTTCGTCGTCTTCCGCCGACGCTGCTTTGCGCGAATTCAAAACGTGCACGGAAAAACCTTCCCAAACTGGTCAGATTGCAAAACTTTTAGCCGAAACGGTGGTGCGCGGCGGGGACGTGATTTGTTTGCACGGGACCGTCGGCGCCGGGAAATCCTTGTTTGCGAGAGCATTTATACGGTCCGTGTTGAACGAAGGGTTAAATCTGTCCGTCACGTCTCCGACGTATTTAATTCAGAACACGTACGAAAAGGCGGAGGAGGACGAGAGCGGCGTGCGAAAAGTGCACCATTTTGACCTCTATCGATTGCCGGACGAAAGAAGCGTGCAACAGTTGATCGATTTAGAGGATACTTTTTCGAAAACGAGCGTGTCGGTGTTTGAATGGCCGGACAGATTGGGGTCTTTAATCGAAAAAGCGGAGAACAGAGTAGACGTGTACATATCCGCGTCGGCGGGAGAGAGGAGTAACGCGGACGAGAGTGATTTCGAAAACAAGTTTGGACCGGTTCGCGAGGCGCATTTGCTCGCACTCGACGATGAAAGCGAAGAGGAGGAAGACGAGGAAGACAAAGAGGAGGACGGCGATGATGAGTATGATGACGACTATGTTTCAACGCAAACAGAGCAAACGATTAGGACGATAGAATTTAAACCCGTAGGCGCAAGCATCACGCAAAGATTCGAAGAGAGTTTGTTTAGTACGCGACTGAATAAATAACTTTGTTCGTAAATGATTATAGCAATAGCAATAGCTGCATTCAATGTATCAAACCCTACATATACACAAAAAGCTAAACTTCTAAAATTGGTATTACATTATTGTCCCATCATATCTTTCAAATCGTCCAAGTCGTCGGGAATCTCGTCGTCTTCCCATTCACCTTCGTCCTCCTCCAAATACGCTTCGTCAAATTCATCGTCTTCGCCGTCACCATCTTCAAGATCGCCTGCAGCGCCACCAGGCTCGCTATTGTGAAGACCCTTTGCTACAGCGAACGCTCGAATCAGTCCCGCTTCTAACGGGTTGAAAGTATCTACGTTACCTATGGTACCGGACAAACTCCCCGCTCTCACAGCTGCGCCAACTGCGACGACTTCGTCCGGATCCACTAAATCTAACTCTGGCTTCCTTGAAAATGTATTTTCTACGAATTTTCTCACGCACGGTGTTTTTGTCGCTCCACCGACTAGTAGTACTCGATCAAATGGTCTTCCAGCCGATCTCGTGCTGATCTTGCTTCTATTTTTCTTCTTGTTCTTCGCCTCTTCGATTTGCCTCAGACGTTCCAAGTTCACCCCGGCGCTATCCGCGCATTCAACGCACGGCTGTCGCATTCGTCGCAACACACTCGTACACGCTTTTTCTAACATCTGTCTCGTAAACTGAACCTCTTCCCCGTCCGGTGGTAAAGGCACGTTTACCACATCCACGTCGGACAGCTTCTCTCTCGTCTTCCTCGCGTTTAACAACGCACCTCTAAAATCAACAATCAGCCCCTTTTTATCGCACTCTTTACTCATCCATTTAGCAACAGCGACATCTAAATCGTCCCCACCTAATCTAGAATCTCCCCCAGTGGCTAGCACTTCAACCGTTCCACCGCCAACTTCTAAAATCGACACGTCGAACGTCCCGCCACCCAAGTCGAAAACGAAAATCGTTTCGTCCGCATTCGGGTTCATGATGTCCACCCCATACGCTAAAGCCGCGGCGACTGGTTCCCTCAGCGTCTTCACCACTTTTAATCCAGCCATAATACCCGCGTCTATAGTGGCATCGACTTGCGTCTGATCGAAATACGCCGGTACCGTGATTACCGCTTTTTCAATCGTCCCTCTCTCGAGGCCTCGATACCGTTCGGCTTCGAGAACGAGTCGCTCGATGACCTTTGAGGATATTTCTTCCGGAAGTAAAGAAACGTCGTTCCCTAAATTCGGTACTTTTATCCCAACTCTCTTCGTTTTGTCGTCGAAGCAGCACTCGTACGGCACAGATTTCATCTCCTCCTTCGCTTTTCGGTATTTCCTTCCTATGAGCCTTTTCACCGAACTGAAAGTGTTTTTCGGGTCGGAGCGTAAAAATGGAACCGCATCGTGCCCGGTCAAAACTTCACCGGTGCTCGTGAAATGTATCACCGACGGCATCGTCCGCCTCGTTTCCCCAGTCTCCGCGTTCATCACCACGGGTACGATTTCAGTTGTCCCAGACTCCGTGACGATGGCGACGGCGCTGTTCGTCGTGCCCAAATCTATGCCGCAAATGTCTTCCGTGGTGTTGCGTATCGCGAGAACACCTCTGCGGCTTCTCATCGTCGAGGAGGTTTTCGCGCGCGTCTTCTTCGTCGTTCGCTCGATGCGAGCGAGAGAAGAAGACGCCGACGAGAAATCGTTGCGAAACTGTCGTCGCGTCGTCGTCTTCGGCGCGAGGTGAGAAGAGGGGGAAGCGTGAGTAAACATGATGTGCAACGACCAGCCTCTGCGCCGCGTAAAAATTTGGAGTCCGAAACCTCCACCAATCCCAATTAGGTATTTAACTAACTTTTTTACAAGAAGAATGGAAATGTGAGCATGCGGTCGCGCGCACGCCGTGCTCATTTAAAAAAAACGCACTATCGTTATTACTATTATTACAACGGGCACTGTCGCTCTCTCCCAAACGACTATTCGTCGTTTGCGTATTTCTACACTCTGTCGAGGATGCACCGCGCCATTTCTATGCATTTCCTCTGTTATTATCGCTACGTATTGTTCTTTCGTTTGCTCAAATCCGCCCAAGTCTTACCGATTCTTAAATCCGCAAATAAAGGAACTTTTAACTGGAAATGCTTTCCGACGTCTTCCATCACTTTCTTCGTCTCCCTGCCAACCATTTTAGCGAGATTTTCGTCGCACTCGAACAACAACTCGTCGTGTACGGTTAAGATCAAATCGGTTTTTTTCAACAAGGACTTCTTGCGCAAGTTCTCGAGCACAGACATTGTGGCTTTTTTAAGTATGTCAACCGCACTCCCTTGCATCAATGTGTTTATGAACACTCGTTCTGCGGTTGCAGCGTGCGAGAAATTTTCGGATTTCAGTTCTGGTAAATCTCTGAAACGTCGCGACAGAGTTCTCGCGCGAGGCGCATCTTTCGTTTTTTCTAAGGCGACGATTTGCGATTTCCATTTTTCCACGCCCAATAAAGTGGTCGATTTGAGTTCGTCGAGCATTTGCATGGCTTGGTTCTCAGAAACGTTCATGCTTTTTGCAAACGACTTCACACCGGAACCGTAAATCACACCGTAAACAAGATTTTTCGTATGTTTCCTCTGTTCGTCGGTTACTGCATTGTAATCTATGTGCATCCATTTCGAAGCGATTCGAGTAAACGGGTCCGCGTTACCCTCCTCGAACGGGTTCGAACTCAGCGCGGAAATCAACGTCGCATCTTCTGAAAAGTGCGCGATTAATCTCAGTTCCAATTGAGCGTAATCGCACGCGACTAAAACCCGACCTTGTGGAGCTTCGAAGAGCGAGCGCAGAGACGTGGGCACCTTCTCATCAGAAACCGCGCCGTGTGGGATGGAGTATAAGTTTGGATTGACGGACGTCGTTCGCCCGGTTTCTGTATCGGTTTGATTCGCGAACGCGTATATGCGGGTTTTCGTTGTCATTTTGGTGCGGGAAATATCGTCGACATCCTCATCGACACCCTCTTCTTCGTAGACAGGACGTGAGGCTACCAATGAAAGCTCTTCCGCGGTGGCGATATACTTCCCTAGCATCCTGTGCTCGGAAATTAAAGCCGCAATAGGGTGCGTAAGCTGCTTCAAACACTCTGCATCTACTCGAAATCTTTGTCTGCGTTTAATTTTTTCGTTTTTACCGTTATCGTTATAACGTTTAACGTTCAAATCTGGAATGATTGCATCATCCGGAGGTGTTAAAGATAACGTTTCAAACAGTAAAATACTCACATCCGTGGACGAGTTCAAATTCACCGAGGGCATTTCGGGCGAATACCATTGCGTGCATATGTTTTCAATCTCATCTCGTCTTGTTTTAGCTTTCGCGATGTGCGGTTGGAGTTCTGCAGCGTTTATCGGCACTCCGACGTTCTCAATATCCGCCAACGCGTGCGCAAAGGGCATCTCTAACGTTCGCAAAGCCTCGTATACGTCGCTTTTCCTGCACATGTTTTCAAATGTCTCCGAAACGTGCCAAATGGTCGCCACAGCCTTAGCTAACTCCAATCGAACAACTGAGAGTTTGTTTCGATGCCGATTTATTTTTGCTCGAGGATCGTACGCTGATTGACGTTCGATTTTCGAAACGTTCAACGTAGGCGAGAGGTCGCCAATGAATGTTCTCAAGATGGAGCCGCACAAGGACGTTTCGTAGTTCATCACAGTAGACGAAGTATCCAAGATCACTTTGCTGTTATTGATATTCTCACCAGAAGACCGCAACATTCGCGAAGAACCCCACGCGTTCGCAGAAGAGACGCACGGTGTCGTCTGCACGTCCGGTCGCAACAGCCACGCCATGATTCGAAGATCGAAAACGTGCTCCCCACAAAACGCAAAGAAATGTTCTTGTTGCTGTTGTTCTGACGAACGAGCGGAGTTTTTCAGTCTCGATTCGCGGTCCTCGAAGGTTTCTACACTCAATAAACTTCTCACTTGGGGTTTTAAATCAATTGTCATCTTCTTTGAACGAACATCTCGTAAAATCTCAATCGCCGTTGCAACGTCGCACGCCGGCTTGTCTTTCGTTTCGTTTACGATTTCCGTCGCTTCGTTTCCTGCCTCCTCTCTCGATTTTGCCCTTAAGCGCATGAAATAAACGCACTCATCACTAAACGCTAAGAAAATTCCTATCGGTGGCAACGAAAACGGCTCCAATGGGTTTGGTTCGAAGAGAATAGCGTACTTTGAGGACTCTCGCCATTTTTTCGTCAGCGCGGCAATTTGTTCTGTATCTCTGCAGAAAACGATACCAGGAGTTTTGTCGTCGAGAACGAAATCGTCGTCGTCGTCGTCACCGTCCGTGAAAAGTGTCTGATCTCTTTTCACTCGTTTTGAAGAAGCATTTCTATCGCGCATCAAGGCGTGGTCTTTTCGTTTACCAGCGTCCCCTTCCTTACGATTTCCCGCCCACATGTCTTCCTCATCCTCTTCTTCTTTGAGAAGCATCGTGGTCGTTGCGTTATTGGTCGCGTTATTCTCGTCTTCCAAACAGAATAATTCTTCCTCTTCCATCAACTCCCGCATTCTCTGTTCCGCTTCTTCTCTTGCCGCTTTTGCTTCCTCGGCAATAAATTTCTCGCACGCTCTGAAAATCTGGTTTGCCGTGTGTGCCGAATTTTTAACCGTGTTCAAACGTTTGATGGCTTTTTGCACTCTTTTAACCCCAAAGCCGACTACGTCTTTCGGCGTTTTCATTCCCGCATCGAGTAACGCCCGCGCTCGAGTCACATCTATGCAGTCTTCGACGCACGTGAGCGGTAAAATATCTTCTCTACCACCAACCATGAGCCGTTCTGCGGCGCGATTTACTAAATCGCCTAAGTCTTGCCATCGCATGTAAACGCACACGGACGAGACCGTAAATCCTAATCGAACCGATTCTTCTTGCAATTTCTTCAACGTGTGACTAGTGATGGAATATTTCTTACAGATGTGATCGACTTTGACTTCTTCGATCAAATCGAGCAATATTAAAGCGTTGATGAACCGAATGCACAGCAACCGTTGCCTCGCGTGATTCTCATCTCGTGGGTTGTCCATTTTACCTTGTTGCAAACGCGTTTCTACATACGCGCGTTCGATCCCGACCATTTCCAGTACAGACATTTGCAACGGATCCAAGTTTGAATACACATCCACAAAGAACTTCTGATTTAACGGCGGCAACGGATTTGGAGGCACCATCTTCTTGGTGACTTTGCCATTCTTTTGTACAATTTCCTCTTCGCGCCAATCCAAAGTCGGCGTAATCAGAAACAACAAGTGCAAAGGCGTGGCTAAGACTAATGCCTTCCTAGCTAACAACAAATCTTGTTCGACGCGTCTTATGGATTCAACTTTAACCATCCCGGATTGCGCCGCTGCATTTCCTAAATTTGAAGCAGAATACGTGTGCGTTTTCGGACACCATCTCAACAACGCTTCGTCCTGCAACCACTTCAAAGCCTCGACGGCGATGGATTGGACGTAATCGTCGAAATCGTTCAATGCGGATAACAACGTTTTCTGCGCGTAACGCTTGACTTCTCTCGCGTGCCGAACCAAACCTGAAGCGCAGCCCTCTAACATGACCCGCCGCATGCCAGCTTGAGCCAAAGCAGATTCCAACTCGGGTAAATCCCCCTCTAGCATTTCACGCACTTCCTCAATTTTCTTCTCGAGAAGTTTTTCCGGCACGTCTTGACTGACAAAGACATAAGCACTGCCACGATCGTCTAATCCTGCTCGACCGGCGCGACCGATCATTTGCTGCAAATTTCGCGGCTCTAGCTTTTGCGTTCCTCCAACGAGCAAGTCGCGAACGATGACTCTTCGCGCGGGCATGTTCACGCCCGCAGCGAGCGTGGATGTTGCGCATACGATACGAACCAAGCCGCGCTTATATGCAACTTCAATAGCTTGACGTTCTTCGACTTGCATACCAGCGTGATGAAACGCAATACCTGCGATGATGTACTTGGCGATGTTGGAAATTGAACCATCTTTATCGTTCCTTGGCAAGGCGTCGTAGGCGAACTTTTCTCTCGCCTCGACCGAGTTCCCGATACCTAAATTAACATCAACAAATTTCATTTTTGCCAACTGATCTGCGAGTATTCGACATTTATCTCGGGTACCGCAAAAGACTAAAACCTGACCATTTTCCTGTAAAGTTTCCATGCACAGCTTACCTACGTGTACTACGTCGTTTCCTTGATCTAACGTACGTACGACTTCGCCTGACGCGCTGTCTATGATGTTGTTTCTCGACTTCACGAAGACTTCCAACGTCACCGGTCGATAGTCACTAATGCTACAAGACGCGTCTAACCATTCCGCCAGCGCGTTAACGTTCGGTAACGTTGCGGACATGCCAACAATCTGTATCGGTCGCTGGTTATTCACGGCATTTTCACCTTCTTTAGACGATGGTGAGAATATCGAGTACCCGCCGTCTGAGGACGAGTACTGAGACACGTCGCCCAATACCGTATTCGTATTCGCAGCATCTCCAGGCGCACCGCTCCCGTTCTCTTCCGTCGCATACACCAACTTTGTCAACAAACACTCCAAAGTTGCACCTCGACCTGGTTCTTGCACCATGTGCAACTCGTCGACCACCACGCACTTCAAGTCTTTCAATCTATGTTGTTCGATCATCTTCGTCACTAAAGCGTTGGCTTTCTCTGGCGTACACACGATCAAGTACGTTTGTCCCGTCCCTGATTTCGGTATACCACCACCACTGCCACCAAAATGACGCAAAACGCGCAATCGATGTATGCTCGATAACAAAATCTCTAAATCTCGAGCTCTTTCTACGCATAAAGACACAAATGGTAACACCAACAAACATATGCACCCTTTGTATTGCGTTAATCTTCTTGCTAACAAAATATCCGCGACTAAGGATTTCCCACCGGACGTTGGCGCGCAATATACGATATTCTGCCCATGCGTTAACACGCCAGGGGTATTCAATACATCCGATTGCCAATCATACAGCTTCTTGATACCTTTACGCTGAAGATATTTCACGAAAGATTCCGGCAAGTGTAACGAGTGCAAAGGAATCGGTTCCGCCGTGGTCGTCTTCTCCGCAGCCGCGGCGAGTTGCTTCTTCTTCTGCTCCTTTTTGAGAAGCGTCGGGGAATCAATCGGCGGTAAAGAGGCTAAGAAATTCTTTCCTGGCTTTTGTTCTGCACTTGGAGCAGTTTCTTTTTGCTGTTGTTGATGATGGTAGTGGTGATTTTCTCCCAACGCGGCGGTAAAATCCAAAGACCGTCTTCGCTTCGTGTTCAACGAATCTCTCCTCGTCAGGATTGGACCAGCGTTCAGCATCAACAAATCGTTTTCCTCGTCGTCGTCGTCTGAAAAGAAGCGCGGAGAAGCGCAAGACGTTGTGTTGTTATGATGAAAAACACCCGCGTCGACGCAGTTCATCTCCCTTTCGATGTCCTTTTCAATCTGAGAGTTTGTTTTCGCCGGAGATATATCTCGCGTGACGTTCTTCATCATTTCGTTTTTTTCCCGACGAGGAATGTTGGCACCCCCCCGCCTCGCCAAAATTATATCGAAAACGAATTAGCAGTATTCGTAAAGGCGCTTTCAAACATCAATGATGCCACAGACGATGCGCGCGCATCGGTACTCGACACAATATGCGCGGTTTGAGAAAAAAACGTACGTGTGACTGTGTGTGCGTGTGTATCTATTTTGTTGTGGAAAGTATTCTGGGGATCGCGCTCTCGAGGTTAATTTTTTCCATTTTTTTTGTAATTTCTTCCCCTTTTGTTCGTTTGCATGAGGTATGTGTGTTGCTCAGTTTCGGTAAAGTGATTGTTTTCTTTTCTAAACTACTCACAAGCGCTATTACTAGTTGCTAATGCTAATAAAAATACAGCACGCGTCATAAAAACTACTACTTCTTGCCGTGAAGCAAGTTGTATGCGATGATTGCGGCGTCTGGGAATCGAGTGACAAAGTACAATTCGACGAGTCGTTCGAGTTTGTCGAGCTCGTCCTCGCCGGGCTCTTCCACGAACGGCGCGCCGTTGGCAGACAGCCAATTTTTCATTTCGCGCTGAATTCGAAGACCTTCACCTCCGTCACCTCTTCTTGGCATGGGTGGATGGGTCCAGATGTTTCGAATGCAAAGAATTAAACCGAGGAAATCGTTCGTGTACGCGCCAGCGCTGAGTTGTTCTTGCTTTTTGTCCTCCGGCATTTCAGTCGCCAAGGATTCCAACGAGGCCGAGGATACCTTGAGCGTTTCCATTTTATCTTCTGGAATATTATCTCCGCTATCTTCGGCATTCAAGAGCGTCGGAGAAGCGTCGCCGGTATCATCGGAAGCGACCATCCTTCTTCTTTTTCGTCGTTCCCGTAACTTTTGGGATCTCAACAGTGGTCTCGAATTGTTATTGTTGGCGTTACCACTGCTGCTGCTGCTGCTGCTGCTGCTAAATTCTCCTCTGGTAAATTCTCCTCTTCTTCTTTCTGAGCTTTGCAACAAGCTCGACAGGATCTGATCCTTCCAGTTGTTTATGTTCTCCGTCACTCTTTTCGCCTCGGCTTTTCGACCACCCCATGCTCGCTCAACTAAATCTTGGGTGGTTTGATCACCGATTAGACTCATGGATCTGCCGACTTTGCTTGGGTTGCATCTATCAGCTAATTCCTCGATTTGTTCCATGCAAAACTCTGGGTTCCATAGCTGCATCATAGATACAAACTCCGCAGAAGTTGGACGCTTTTTTGGATTTTGATGGAGCGTTTTCCCAATCAGGTAGTTCGCGACGACTTGGACGTGTCGAGGTAAATTTGCGACTGCTAAAAGATTATTCAAGTTCTCGTACCTACCGTCACGTTTCTTCTGATTCATCCTCGTAATCGCAGCGAAATCAGTTTCTTTGATTTCCACGGAAGAATACGGAGACCACGCTCCTGTGAGGACTTGAAAAGCCAAGCACCCAAGATCCCAGACGTCTCTCTTCGGGGTGAGTTTTACCACACCGGACCTGTCTCCGATGAGCACTTCAGGAGGTTCTCGCAACGGATTTTGCATACTCCCGGTGCCCAAAGTCGAAGGACCCATGGTAAACTTCGATGTAAAATTTTGAGTGCCTTGACTGCCTTCGAACGATTGAAATCGATCGTCGAATTCTTTCGCGAGGCCAAAATCCGAAATTTTGAAGGTTTCCATTCTTTTTCCTTCTTCATCTATGATCGCACTTTGCAAACAGTTATCCGCCTTGATGTCATTGTGCGCGACTCCGGAGGCGTGTATTTCTTTCACCGCGACGGCAATTTGCGACACGACTTGTACGCGTTTCTCCCACGGTATTACCTTAACACTTTGACGAGCTTCCTTGAACTCTGCTGCATCTTTTTTTTTGTGCGCACCCGCGCCTGTAACAAGCCAGGACGTGAGCGTCTGGCCACACAATTCAGTTGCAACGTATGCGGCTTTGTTTGAGTCGTCGTCGTCGTCATCGTCTTCGTGTACGTTTAACTCCGCGCCGAATAAGCGAATAATTCTTCTCGACGCAACTTTTCTGTGAACCTCAAACTCTCTTCTGAGTAATTGTCTTCGTTCGTCTGCTTTTTTGCTATCGGCATCGAGCGGGATTCTCTTAATCGCCGCATCGTATGAATTGACGACTTCTTTTGTCGGATGTTTCTCGTCATAATACCCTTTATAGACGACGACCCCGAGCGAACCCGTGCCTAAAATATGTTTTCTATCGTACCAAATCGATTTACCCGCATTCACTTCACCTGAGTATCGTTGTTTGTACGCGCTCATCCCTCTTTTCACTCTCGTATCTTTGAGATACTGCGCGTACGCTTTTTGTAGCTCCTTCTGACGCAATATTGCTTTCTCAATCATCTCGTTCGGTACCGCAGACTGCGACTGCAAGAACGCGATTTTATCTTTCAACGTAAAGTGGTCGTTGTCGCTCATCGCTCGCATGAGGTCTTTACACGCCTCCAGTTTTTGTAATCGACTTTCCATCATTTGCATAACTTTCGTGAACTCCCTCGATCTTGAGTTAATTTCGGCGAAGGAAATGGCCCCGTTTTCGACGAATTCGTTCCATTGCGGAAGGAGAGAGAGCCTATCCTTCTCTTGAAAATAAGCGAAACGTTTACTTGCTTCCTCGTTCGCTTTGATCACGCGATGTATGAGAATGTCGATTTCCTCTTCGTCTTGTGCGAGAATAGGCGTCGCTTCGTCATCGCACAAAAGTTTCAACTCGTTCAGTTTCTCTTTCATGTCTTCCAGATTCTGTTCCTCTACCATCATGGCTTTCTCGATATACTCGACAACTCCCATCGTAGAGATGAGTGATAGATCATTCCTAGGTAAACCACTCGCTCGTTCGAGTTCATCGACACTTTTCAAAATCATCGAGTCATGGGCATACCGGAGCACTCCAACTGGAAATTCATTCAGTTCTGTGGGTGAATTTCCGCGCAGTCCAAGTTTATCCGTCACGGTGCTATCTAAAGTTTCTTTCGCCCTCTTGACAAAATACGCGCGTCGAAATCTTTGCAAAACCTCTTCTAATTGTGTCAAAGGTGGAAACATTTCCGAATTACGAGTGGATGATTTAAAGGAGGAGGAAGGGGATGTATCCGAAACGCTTTTTTCTGCTTTTGCGAAAATTGCTTTTCGCTCTTCCTCTCTCGAAATCAACTCGTCTTCCGTCAACTCCCCGTTTAAACATTTTAAGGTATCCAAGATTGCAACTTTCGCTCGATTACCAAAGTTTTCAAAATGATGTGCGTCGTCAGTGCGTTTGTTATCGAATCCTAACTGCACGAAAAATCGAATGGTGCGCCCGAGATACCCGTCATTCTTGTCCCCCATATCCTTCGCGTTCGAGAACGTCCATGCAATATCATCAAACTTCTCTTTCGCTTTCTTCGAAGTGCAATGACCTTGTTTTAACGCTTCAATTGTCTCGTCTAAATCTAAAAAGGTGTCAATAAATGCTCTTTCTTGATGCTCAAACGCATTTGCCATTCGATTTTCCCACTCTATTGAGCACGCCTTCTGAGTCAAACGCACAGTTTCGTTTTGTAAGTTTTGCCATTGAAGTTCAGAGAGCGGCGTATCATTGTTTCTCTTATTATCCAACTCTAATCCACAGACGGCGATGTCCACGTTAGTTTCTCGCGCAAATCTGAAAATATCTGACAGTTCTTCGACCGCTTTCTCGTTGGTTGCTTTCGACGGTAAAACGAAGGCGACAACTAGAGGATTATTGCTGGCATCTTTGTTAAAGAATGGAAACGGAAAATAAGTCGGCGCGACGACGTGTGGAGCTATCAACTCCTTCATCTGCTGCGTCGATACGAGCTGAGTACCGTCGTTTGTATCGCTAGAATATGTTTTCTTCAGGTGAACCAATCCGGTTTTCGAGTCTGGTCTCGACGTGCTGCCGTCTGTCCCTAAAAATGTCTTCTTTAACTTTTTTGAAAACGTCCAATCCGTTGCATAAATGAAAGCCGCATCCTTCATCACTTGACTGAATAAAGCTTCGTGCATCATCAAACTTTCCTCTCTGGGTAACCCGACGATTGTTAACCACATCTGTTTCCGCTTCTTCAGCTTCAACTTCAGAGGCCATTTGGACCACCAATCGTTCCCGGATTGCGAGCTGTAATACAACAAACTATTTGCGCTCATGAAGTCTAACAACTGATTACCTTTCACGGTCATCTCCATCGTGTTTTTCGCTTTCAACTGGTAATACGTGGTTATCTTTTTCGGTGTTCCACTGAACGGTGGCGGTTTTCTCTTCGCATCTCCCTCACCGACGACGTGCGCCAACACCGGCACTTGCGTCGGGAACCACGACTCCATAGACGTCGCCTGTCTCAGCCACATCCACATCCAAGGGAAATTAGTACCGTGTAAGCCCGATCCATCCTTCTCAAACTCCTTCATCGGTAAATCACCTCTATATCCACTCAACGCTCTGTACACGAACGTGGGAAAATACGAGTTTATCGCGCCTTGTTTCCGTTGCGTTCGCAAAACGTAATCCGTCTTTTTCCTCGTTTCGTTGGTCTTCGTCGGAGTGCTCTCGACGACAATCGGGTCCCAAAAATATTTGTAACACCACCACGCGTTTTCCGGCGGCGGTTTCCCGAGTTCAATCGCTCGCGAGAGTTCCTGTTGCGTTTGGAAGTTCTTCGCGTACGTCTGCAGCGCAGTTTGTCGCTGTTTCTGCCGCGCGTCGTCGGATGTTGTCGTTGTCGTTGTCGTTGTTGTTGTTTTAGCGACCGACGATTTCGTCCGCGCACCAAAATTCAACGAAGAACAAGAGGGAAAAGAAGTCGACGCCAGCCCGTGACTCGCTCTCCTCGCTTTCTCTAACATCGCGCGGCGAGGTTGCGTCATCATCAGTGTTATTATTTTTTTAAAGTTGGATCTTCTTTCCGTGTCGTCGTCGTCGTCGTATTCGTCGTCATCTCTCCGCTCTCTGTTTCGTTGCTTATGATGATGTAACGACGCATTCTCTCCAAACAGATTGAGATGAGAGCTTTTGTGGGCAAAGAGAGGAGGAGGAGCAAAAAATCGAAAAGCACGTGATGTACTTTTTCGCCGTTCTTCCCGCCAAAAAAAAGGACAAAATTTTATTGGACGAGGAAAAAAAGACCGACGCACACACGAGAGAGAGTATTTTTAGGGCAATTCTCTCCGAGAGAGATCTTCGACACACGCACCCCACGCATTCGTCGCGCGCTTTCTTCAGAAACACACGCAAAAGAAGAACAAAAACGGGACACGAAGAGATAGCAGAGCGAAGGAGTGTTTCTGTTCTTCTTCTTCTTCTTCTGCGTCTCGTGCTTCTTGCGTTCCGTGTGTTCTGTCGACAGAAGAGATAACGCGAGCGTGCGCAAAAACGCAGTGATCGGCTTTTCCCTAATTTAACAAAAAGGCACCTTTTTTTTATTCCGTGTGTGCGGGACACGCGCGCGGGTATATAAATTATTCGTAGAGGTGCGCGGCGACGCAACAGTTTTCGCACACATAAACACGCACACACAAAGAAGACAAGCCGTTGGTGTGAATAAATATGGTCGCGGCGGCGCTGAACCCGAGCACTTCCGCGAGCGGCGAGCATCAAAAAGAAGCGATGATGACGACGACTCAGACGACGCAGACGACGACGGCAAAGAAAGTCGACGATTCGTCTTCTTCGCTTCCCGCGGCGCTTCTCCTTTCCGAGAACGGAGAGGAAAAGAAAGATTTTGCCGGTGCGGCGACGATGGAGGCGCACCCGATCGTGAACATTTCGTCTTCGACGATTATCGAGACGCAACAGCGCAAGAGGAAAGCTGGAGAACTGCCAATCAAGACGAAATTCATGAGCTCGTCGACGCTTCGCGGAGGCGGCGAGGACGGATCGAGGATGGCTATCGGTGGCGAATTGACGACGACGCCAAACATCGTTGCGGCTGAATTCGATGAGAACGGAGTGCGCAAGTCAAAGAGGTCAGTCAAGCCGAAAATTCTGTTCGACGATACGGAAGACTACGAACGCATAAACACGTACGAACGACCGGGATCGTCGAATAAAAAGAAGAAAGGGAACAGCAGCAAGAACAATAACAACAAAGAAAATAGTACCACTAAAAAACGAAAAATGGGCTCAAACGCGGGAGCAGCGACATCGAAGGCTGACGCTTCCGTGGTCAAAATAGACTTTGAAGAGTTGAGGGCGAAGAGAGCGTACATCGGAAAGAAAGTTGAAGTCTTTTGGAATGGTGAACAAGAATATCACCAAGGAACCATCGTAAATTACGATCACGTGGTGAAAAAACATTGCGTGAAGTACGACAGAGTGAAGAAGAGCGACAGAGAGAATGAAGCGATGTTAGACTTTATCGACATCGAGACAGATACGCTCGAATGGCGCGACGAAGATGAAGAAGAGGATGACAAAAATAACACGAAAACAAAAAAATCAAAGAGCAAAGTTACGTTACCAGCGCAAGGCAAAATGTCGGAGATTGTTGCGCAGTTGCCGGAAAGTTGGCCAAAAGTTGGTGCGCACGTCTGGGGACGCGTGAAAGGACACGGATGGTGGCCAGGCGTCTGCAAAGGCAAGGAATCGGCAACGAGCCGAACGATTGCGTTCTTCGATGATTCCATGGCCAAAGTTTTGCGCGCCGATCTCGTACCGTACAACGCGTTTTTCGACGTGTTGAAGAAATCAAAGGCATCGAAATCATACGAGAACGCCGTCAAACGATCGATGGAATCTGCTGAAAAGCACTTCTCGGAAAAGTTGAAGAGACGCGTTGCGAAAAAGCAAGAAGGATTTGCAGAGATTCGAAAGAAATACGCCGCCGTGGAAAAAAAGCGACAGTCGCAAGAGCAGCAGGCAGGAAGTGCAAAGAATAACAAATCAATGCAAAACAACAACAAGAACAAAAGAGGAAAAGCAAAACACAACAACACAAACAAGGTCGTCAAGAACAACAGCAACAACACCGCGGGTTTCTTCGCAAGCGTAGATCTGAATGGAAACTCCTCTGCGGCGAGACTCGCACGTTTGGGGAAGCATTTCGACGCGTTGAAAGATCGCGTTGCGCCGTTGGCCATAGCCGCTTCGCAGCACTTGCGCGTTCAGCTGCAACTTCAAGAGAACAGTGGAGGCGCGAACAGAATGGCCCAAATGACTGAACGCGAACGCGTCGTTCTCTTGGAAGAGCTCGATACGCTGAAGTCTTTCTTAGTTAATGCCGGACGACATTTGGAAGTAATAAACGCAGAAAACCCTGAAGATGTCGCCATGTTTGGCTACGACGATGATTTTGACAATCAAATCGCAAACGCGACGTTCATGACGGTTGGTGAAGACAATGATATCATTTGTAAAACTGGAGAGGAGGAAAATTTGGACGATCCCGACGAAGTCGAAGACGACGACGACGTCATTGTCGATGATGAAATGATGAATGATTTGGGATTAAGCGCGGATGATATTGCGGATGAGGATGATGGCGACGGCGAGACAACGAAAGATTTAGAAGATCCAACGAACATTGTGGACGCACTCGACCCGACGCCTCTCGACGCGCTTCTTTTTCAAGAAGAAAAAGAAGAAGATGGAAGAGAAGAGCAGCCCAAAACGCCTCACTATCCAACCCGGGATGAAGAAAAGGGAAATCAACACGAGTTGAAGCACACTTCCAGCGACGACCGGACGGAGCGAAACGACAGCGACGATAACGATGCGTCTTTGCCGAATGAAAATTCTAAGTCTATTGGTGGCGATGCCAAAGACCAAGACGAGGAAGTTCTCAAAGGAACCAGCGTGATTCCGCTCCAGGGTGATAAAACGGCAACGACAACTTCATAGAGAAAGAGACATGCACACATACACATACACACATTATACATCTAAGTATCGCTAGTATTGTTATTACATCAAATTGCAAGTGTATATATAAAATTAACGTGAACCAACATGCATTGCCGAAGTTGTGTGAAGATCTGAAGAAGGAAAACCACTCCGTGTCGAGCAAGAAAAAAACGAATCGTCACATCGATTTACACACAAAGTTTGAAACGATAATAATAATGTCGCCACCGAAATGGCTCCCGTTGGAGTCTAACCCAACAGTTTTGAACGATTTTAGCTACGCTTTAGGTCTCAGCACGAAATACGCGTGGTCAGACATTTTCGGCTTCGACGACGACTTGCTCGCCATGGTGCCTCCAAACGTGAAAGCGGTCGTTTTACTTTTTCCAATCACGGAAAAGTCAGAGTCGTATCAGAAAGAACAGCGAGAAAAAATCGAACGAAACGAACGAGAAAACGTCGTCTCGGAGAACGTTTATTACATGAGGCAGACGGTCGGTAATGCTTGCGGTACTATTGGAGTGTTTCACGCCGTCATGAACAACCGCGAAGACGTGTTGGACGAAACAGTTGCAAAGGATGACGACGAAGACAACAAGAGTTACTTTCAGAGATTTTTCGAAAAGACGAAAGACATGACCCCGGACGAGCGCGCAAAGTTCGTGGAAACAGATACAGATTTAGAGTCCTTCCACGCGACCGCGGTGAATGCGGGGGATACCGAGGTACCATCGATAGATGCGAAGATTGATTTACACTTCATCGCGTTGGTCGAGCGAGACGGGAGATTATACGAGTTGGACGGGAGGAAACAAAGCGCCATCGATCACGGGGCAATCGAAAGAGGAGATTTGTTGAAGCAAAGCGTGGAGAGGGTGATTAAGGGGTTCATGGAGAGAGCCGATGGAAGCATTCACTTCGGTGCGTGCGCGTTGGCTGAAAATAGCGAGTTGTTTTAAACTCATCGCGCGTAGTATGAAAAATAGAAGTGCAGAGGAAAAGAGAAGTCAAAGTTCAAAACGTTTTCTTAAAGTTAGATTTAATACAGACCGGTACAGAACTATTATAGTATTTGTGATGAGTACAAATTCCTCGCTCGCTGCTATCAAAACTCCGTGCCCTCGGGCGGCTGAGGTAATTTACGATTTTCCTGTCGCGCCATCGCGTGGAATATCGCGCCCAGCACATCGCTAATCGAGTTCTGCGGCGTCCACCCTCTCGTCACCCCAATCTTCCCTAAATCCACTTTACCCGTTTGTCCATCTACACACGACGGTAAGTTAATTTTCGTCACGAACGTCACCGTTGGCGGTTGCATCGGATATCGTTCCCCGGCTTCTATGCGTAAAGAGTAGATGCGATTCTCAAAGGACGATTGCATCGGGCCTAAGATGGTACCGTTCCAGTATCGCAAGTCGTCGTTATCATCTGTTCGCGCGTTATTATCATCATCGCGTGAATATATATATATATATATATATAGAATATACTTGTCAGTGGATTTTAATTCAGCGCGTGAGCTCGCTAATCGAGTACCAAAAACAATAGGGAGAAGAGAAAGAGAGATCGCGCTTTTCTCGAAACCGAAACGAAGCCGCGATTCGCAAAAATCGACGAGAAAACGACGTCTCGAGGACGTAAACGCATCTTCTCGAACGCGAATAAAAACAACAACAAAGAAAGATGATACTCTTCTCACCGTCGTCGGCTAATCCTAACGAGCAATGGTGCGAGTTTACCCCGGTCCCTTTCTCTCCAGCTTCCAACTCTTCCAAAAGTTTAAACGTTCTCGGGACGACGACTTTTTCTTGTTCTCCTCCAACACCTCCGCCGCTCGACTGATGACGAGGCGCGGAAGAAGAGAAACCGCCGCCGCCGCCTCCAAACATTTTACGCACGCGCGCGTATCTTCTCTCCGTGTTTGTTTTTTGTTTGTTTTGCTATCTATTGCGTTTTACGTGCGAAAAGGTACGAGTGTGTGTAAGTGTGTGTATTCTCTCTGAAGTTTTATTACAAATCTCATCTCAACTCAACTCTCTCTCATTTAAACAACTTCGCGGCGTCTTCGTACGCGGATCCAACCCCAACCCCCGCGCCAAAAGCGCTCACCGCCGCTCTCGCCGTCGTCCCTCGACACATTAAAAAAGCCATCGTCGTCCCTCCGATGCACCCGTAGACGACTCGGCGTAAAGTCACGTCTATCGCGGCTTCCCATTTCGCGTCGAGTTGGAGTTCAGACGGTCTTCGTTCTCTTTTTTGATGACTGCTCGTACTGTTTTGTTGTCGTTGTTCCGCGCTGCTGCTCATTGTGATTACGCTCTCTTTCTCTCTCTCTCTCTTTCTCTCTCTCTCTGTGTGTTTATGTGTGTTCCCTCTTCTCCGTCTCTCTCTCTCTCTCTCTCTCTCTCTCTCTCTCTCTCTTTGATGGTGTGTGTGTTAGTGTGGTCTTTTGTTTGTGGGTGAAAGTGCGCAAAGAGAAGAAAAAAAAGAGTAAAAAAGAGAACACACAACACAAAAAAAAGAAGAAATCCGTTACAAATACACACATCGCACACTATATTCTTGTTGCAGCAAAACTGTCTTCTGAACGAGAGAGAGAGAGAGAGAGAAAGCACGCTCGAAGAAGAAGAAGATAAAGAGAGAGAGAAATTAAACGGGCGGCCGCGTCGTGGAGGAGAGAGATTGATTTTTGCGCGGCGCACCGAGAGTGAGATTAACACATAAGCGGTACAGAGAAAAGCTTCGAGAGAAATCTTTCAACCACCAACGCCCCTTTTTAAAGCGAGGAAGAAGAAAGAGAAGAAGAAGAAGAAGAGAGAGAGAGAAGAGACGACTCGAGAAAAATGGGGTGCGCGCAATCCACTCCCAACTCGTCCTCTTCGCAGCAGAGACTGTTTCGTCAGCTATTCGGCGGCGCGTCGACGGACGAAAACGAAGAGGACGACTCAAGAAGGCGAGGAAGAGGAACGTTGTCTCAGCAGGAGTTTCAACGACAACAGAGAGCGAGACAGAAAGCGACGGAGGAAGTGTTGAAAACGAAAGTCGTTTTGCTCGGCGATAGCGGCGTCGGGAAATCGTGCATAGTCAATAGGTTCGCGACGAACACGTTCGACATCGATTCTCGAGTCACGGTTGGCGCCGCGTTCGTCGCGAGGACGATTGAAGTTTTAAACGGCGGCGAAGAGGAAGAGACGGAAGGAAACGCGTCGAGGAAAAGCAAAAAGAAGAGCAAGGAGATCAGTGCGACGAGCGTCGACGGCGAGAGTAGTGGTGGTGCGAGTAAGAGAAAAGTCAAGTTTGAAATTTGGGATACCGCCGGACAGGAACGGTACGAGAGTTTAGCGAATCTCTACTACAGACGCGCGCACGTTGCGCTCGTCGTGTTCGCGCTGGACGACGAAAAATCGTTCGAGAAGGCGAGATTTTGGATCAACGAATTAAAGGAGAAATGCGAAAAGAGAGACGTTTTGATTATTTTGTGTGGGAATAAGATGGACAAGATCACGGACGAACACGAGGACAGGATCGTGGAGCCTTCTTCTTCATCGAGAAAAAAGGAA